>Ga0208316_1000957_pt1 | contig 19707 bp, 17 predicted proteins | sample MalvireepMed_231_FD_184240 | JGI IMG/M metagenome (GOLD analysis project Ga0208316, IMG submission 184240) | Marine viral communities from the Global Malaspina Expedition - Malaspina viral metaG DeepMed_231 (SPAdes) (version 2) | ecosystem: Environmental > Aquatic > Marine > Oceanic | place... | reverse complement strand
CGAACCGGTTTCGGCTATGCGTTCCCAACGCGACGTGCCGGAGACAAAACCGGCGCCCGAGCCTCCGAAAACCGGCACCCTGGTGTTACGCTCCAACGTGGTAGGCGATCAGGTTACGATCAACGGCAAATCCTATGGCGCCACCCGGCTGGACCTTGAGCTGGATCCCGGCCGCTATGACATCACTATCGAAAAGCCCGGATACCAGTCCTGGAGCAATTCCGTGGCACTGGAGGCCGGCGACGAACTCACGCTGGTCGGCAAACTGGAAGCCTTCACCACGGTAAGCTACAAGAATGGTGAATGGCGCGGCGGCGTCACCACCGGCGACGGCACCTGGGAAGACAGCTCCGGGCTGCGTTATGAAGGCCACTTCGTGGACGGCGAATTTGATGGTTCCGGCACCGCCTGGTATGCCGACGGTAGCCGCTACGAGGGCGACTGGAAACAGGGCGAACGGCACGGTGAAGGGCGCTGGCGCTCTGCCGATGGCACTACCTATACGGGCCAGTTCCAGAACGATCAGTTCCACGGCAAGGGCACCCTCACCCTGGCCAACGGCGACATACTGACCGGAAACTGGGAACAGGGCCGCATGAATGGCCATGGCTCCCTCACCACTGCCGATGGCATGCTGTACGTTGGCGGCTTCCGGAATGACGAATTTCATGGCCAGGGCGCCCTCGCCTACCCGGACGGACGCTCATACGAAGGCGAATTCTCCAATGGCGAATTTCATGGCAAAGGCTCGGAAGTCTTTGCTGACGGAAAGAAATACGATGGCCAGTACATGGAAGGCAAGTTCCACGGCAAGGGCCTGCTGCGCAACCCGAATGGCAGCTCCATCGAAGCCACTTTCCGCCATGGTGAACCCTATGGACAGGTTCGCCTGACAACTGCGGCCGGCGAAGTGTTTACCGCCCGCACCACGGAACCCGGTGTCTGTTATCGGGAAAAGAGTTATCGGGCGACCCAGTGCCCGCAACTGGAAGGCTGGTAATCACCCGGTCGCAGCACCCACGCGTTTGCAGTAACAGGTTGAGGTAGTGACATGGCAATCAAAAATGCTCTGCTGGTGGACGACTCCAAAGTTGCCAGGTTTGCGTTAAGCAAACTGCTCGAGAGTCGGGACATGGAAGTGAACATGGCAGGATCAGCAGAAGAAGCGCTGGATTTCCTGAAAAGCCACGACCGGCCAGACGTGATCTTTATGGATCACCTGATGCCCGGCATGAATGGCGTGGAAGCCACCAAGGCCATCAAGAACAACCCGGAAACGGCCGGCATTCCGATCATCATGTGCACCTCCAAGAAATCCTCTTCCTTTATGGAGGAAGCGCGCAACTTTGGTGTGTACAACATCCTCACCAAGCCGCCTCACAACGAAGGTCTCAGCCTGATGCTGGAGCAGCTGGCCAGTGATGTCGAGCAGGGGAACGTGCCGGAAGCACCTGTTGAAATGAATGGCCATGACCTGCAAGAGCCAGATGACGAACCCATGGACTTTCCGGAGGATGCCTCTGTGCAACTGTCGCCGAAAGCGGAAAGCGGCCTGAACGGTCACAGCGCCCCGAATGTCGTACCTCTGACCAGCGACCTGATTGAGCAGATTGCCCGCTCGGCGGTCAAGACCCACATCAACAACCGGCTGCATGAGCTGCTCAGCTCCCTTTTCGACGAGCAGTTCGATCACCTCAAGCGTGCGCTGGATGAAACCCGCAGCAAGCAGGAAGCCACTATCGAGGAGCGCCTGGAGTCACTCAGCAAGATGCTGGATGAACGCACCCGCAACCTGCGAGATGAAGTCGCCGCCGAAGTGAACCTGAACCTGGGTCGCGAACTTACCTCCCTGAAAAAAGAGCTGTCCAAAAACGCCGGGTTCACCTCGGAGCACATGGCAGAGCTGAAGGATCACATTACCAGCGTACAAACCATCGATACCGAGTTCTGGCAAACCCTGCAGTCGGAAGCCATTCAGCAGGCCCACGAGATTTCCCGGGAGACCGCCGAGGACATTGCCCAGCGCACCATCGATCTGTACGTGTCTCAGCAACGCTCGGCCAACTCGCGCATCTATACCGTTGGCCTGGCCATCAGTCTGGGTATTTTCAGCGTAGGCATCGCCTGGTTATCGGGCCTGTTCGGCTAATTGCCCACGGACCTGCTGCCAGTCCTGAGGGGTGTCAACGTCCTGTTGCACCCCGGCTATTTCAACCGGACCGGCTCCGGCCCGGTTCAGAACAACCCCCGCCCCCGCATCACCCTTCAGCGATAACAGACCTCCCCAGAGCGATTTCGGAATCCAGGCTGGCACGCCTACCCGGTTAACATAACTGGCTGCCCAGGGCACCTCCGGCTGCCGCCGGGCATTTTCGGACAATCGTCTGAGCCCTTCGATATCCAGTAAGGGCTGGTCTGCCAACAGCACAAATACACCCAGAGCAGCGGGAGACAGCGCCTGCAGGCCGGCAATCAAAGACGTCGACAACCCCTCCCGCCAACGCTCGTTAACTACCCAGCGCGCCGGTTGCCGATTGCAGCGAAAGCGCACCAGAGGGTAACCTGCGCCAGCCACCACCCACGCCTGCGCCGATAGCTGCCGCGCCTGACCAATGGCGTGCCCCAGCAATGAACCGCCATCAGGCAGTTTCAAGACCTGTTTGTACCGCCCCATTCGTCTCGCTTGGCCGGCTGCCAGCACCAATGCCGGAAACTGCGGATCCTTGCTGCTATGATTCGCGTTTATGATGCGCCCCCTGAAACTGCTGAATGCAGCGATTTTTGCTAGAATTCCGCCATCATGCAACCTGACCACGCCGGACCCTCCATGAACCATCTCTTTGTCGACAACCTCACTGTGATTGATTTCGCCTATCTGGATCCCGCTCGAGGATTGGTTGGCGAAAGCTGGATTGCCGATGTGGTGCTGGGAGGAGAACTGGACGACCAGGGCATGGTCTTTGACTTCAGCAACGTCAAGCGCACCATTAAACGGGTGATTGACGAACGGGTAGACCACCGGTTGGTGATTCCCCGGGGCTACGAAGGCCTGCAATGGAACGAGGACGCGCCCAACACCTTCCGATGGGCGCTCACTGGCGGCGGCCACATCGAGCATAGCTCACCGGACGAAGCCGTTGTCTGGCTGTCCTCTGACAGGGTTGTCCCGTCTGCCGTGGCAGCCCTGCTGGAAAAAGAGCTGAAAGCCGTCCTGCCCGGCAATGTTATCTCCGTCGACATCAATCTGCGCGAAGAAGTCATTGAAGGTGCTTACTACCACTACGTGCACGGCCTGAAAAAGCACCTGGGCAACTGCCAGCGCATTGCCCATGGGCATCGATCCCCCATCCGCATCGACCGCAACGGGCACCGGGCCTACGACCTGGAAGAACGCTGGGCCAAGCTCTGGCGGGATATTTATGTGGGCACGGAAGAAGACGTGGCTCGCCGGTTCGTGGGTGAGGATGGCGTTGCCTACATCACCTTCGAATATGAGGCCAACCAGGGGGAGTTTGCCCTGACACTGCCTGAGCACCGCGTATACATGCTGGAAACGGACACAACCGTAGAGCTGATTGCCGCTCACATTGCGGACAAACTGAAAGCGGAGTTCTCCGGAGAGGAAATCCGGGTAAAAGCCTACGAGGGAGTGGGCAAAGGCGCTATCGCCATACGAGCCTGAACCGGCCATCCGGGATTGGCGCCCTAAACGGCGCGAATCCCGCCGATCATTCATTCAGACACAAAAAAACCGCCCGAAGGCGGTTTTTTGATGGCTATCCGGTGGACTAAACCGTCAAGCCTAATTGGCGTCCCCTAGGGGGTTCGAACCCCTGTTGCCGCCGTGAAAGGGCGGAGTCCTAGGCCACTAGACGAAGGGGACTAGAAATTGGTGGAGCCAAGCGGGATCGAACCGCTGACCTCAACACTGCCAGTGTTGCGCTCTCCCAGCTGAGCTATGGCCCCTCAACGGATGCGTATATTAAGGATCCGCCCTTGGGGCGTCAACACCCGATTCCGCTTTTTTTAAAGTTTTTTGAACATCCCTGTTCGCATCGTTCAATTAACCAACAAACCGCTCATCAAACACCCAGAGCGACGTATTCCTTCTCCACTTTCTTGGTTTCTTTCTTGGAAAAGCCGCCCATAACCTCAAGGGCATGACGCAAACGAGAGCGGGTCATGTCCGGCCCCAGCAACGCCATGGAGTCCATCACCGACCAGGAATTAGGCGTTCCGGCAATGGCCACAAAGATCGAGAACATGAAATCGCCCATCTTCAGGTCCATGGCTTTCGCCAGCGCCTTGATGTCGGCAAAGATGGTGTCCTTGCTCCAGTGGCGCTGGGCTTCCAGCTTCCAGAGGGCAAACTGCAGCACGCGCTTGATCTGGCCTTCATCCAGTTTGTTATGGGCAAAGTCCTCCGGCTTCAGGTTCAGCATGCCGCTGAACATGAACTGGGCCATGGGCGCCACATCGGAAAACACTTCTGCCCTACCCTTGATATGGGGCACCAGGGCTTTCAAGTCGTCCTGGTTAAACCACCACTGTTGCATCCGCGCCATGAACTGCTCGTCGCTCAGCTCCTCACGAATCCACTGGCCGTTGAGCCAACGCAGTTTTTCCACGTCAAACACGGGGCCACCCAGGGACACGCGCTGGATATCAAAGTTCTCGATCATCTCATCCAGAGTGAATTTCTCACGCTCGTCCGGCATGGACCAGCCCATACGACCCAGGTAGTTGGTCACAGCCTCTGGCAAGAAGCCCATACGCTCGTAAAAGTTGATACTGGTCGGGTTCTTGCGCTTCGACAGCTTGCTCTTGTCCGGGTTGCGCAGCAGCGGCAGGTGACACAACTCTGGCATGTCCCAGCCGAAGTACTGGTACAGCAGCTTGTGCTTGGGCGCGGAATTGATCCATTCCTCACCTCTCAGCACGTGGGTAATGCCCATCAAATGGTCATCAACCACGTTGGCCAGGTGATAGGTGGGCATCCCATCAGACTTCAACAGAATCTGGCAGTCCACCTGGGCCCAATCGATCTCAATGGTACCCCGGAGCATATCCTGAATTTCACACACGCCTTCAACGGGCACTTTCATGCGGATAACGTACGGATCACCCGCATCCAGACGGCGCTTCACCTCGTCTTCCGGCAGCTCCAGATCGCCCTTGATGCCGGGATTCAGGCCCTGAGCCTTACGCTCTTCGCGGATGGCATCCAGCTCTTCCGGTGTACGGAAGCAATAGAACGCATGGCCAGCGGTGACCAGATCCTCAGCATACTGACCATACATGTGCTTGCGCTCAGACTGGCGATACGGGCCGTGGGGGCCGCCAACATCGGGACCCTCGTCCCAATTCAGACCCAGCCAACGCAACGCAGTCAGAATGTCCTGCTCGGATTCAGCGGTACTGCGGGCGTGATCGGTGTCTTCGATGCGCAGAATGAACTGGCCGCCGTGCTGACGGGCAAAGCAAAGGTTAAACAGGGCCACGTAGGCGGTACCAACGTGTGGATCGCCGGTGGGCGACGGGGCAATTCGGGTGCGTACTGTCATGAAACCATCCTGAAAATAAGTGGCCGATTTATAAAGGGCGCATTATAGCGGCCATCCTGCGGTTTCGCATGGGCGGCTTTTGCATCCACGACAAATATTGTTATATTATAACGTTTCGCGCACATGCAGGATTCGATATACCATGCCGCAGAAAATCACCCGCCTGGCCATTGCTCTCTCAGCCCTGGCTATCGCAACACCCGCCGCCGCTACCAATGTGGTTGCGTCCATTAAACCTGTTGAACTTCTGGTCAAAGCCGTCGCGGGTGACAGTGTGGAGGTCTCAACACTGGTACCACCCGGTTCCAGCCCTCATAACTACAGCATGAAGCCCTCTCAGCGGCGTGCCCTGGAACAAGCGGATGTCATCTTCTGGGTCGGCCCGGATATGGAAACCTTCCTCAACCGTCTGCTCGGTGGCAAGGAGTTCGCCGGCCGGGCGGTGGCTTTCCTGGAGAGCGAAGGTGGAGAATCTGAGCACGACGAGCATCATGATGAGCATGGGCATGATCACGAATCCGACGCCCATCATCACGATCACGGCGACGGCGAAGACCCACATATATGGGTAGACCCGATGCTGGCACTGGACATGGCGAAAGACATCCGGAATGTACTGAGCGAACTTGAGGGCGTAAACCCCGAGGAACTGAATGCCAACCTGGAGCGTTTTCAAACCGAACTGCTCAACAAAGAGCAGAGTATTCGAGCGAGCTTTGCCGGCCTGGATGACATCAGCCTGTTCGCCTATCACGATGCCTTTACCCGCTACGCCGAGCACTATGGGCTGACGCTGGAAGGCGTTCTGACCCTGAACCCGGAACTTTCCCCTGGCGCCCGACACATCGCCGATGTTCAGGCCAAGCTCGAAGCTGCCAATCACCCGTGCCTGCTGACCGAGCCCCAATTCAACCGCCAGTGGTGGCGTTCCATTACCGAAGGACTGAACGTCACCTTCAGCACCTGGGACCCGCTGGCAACCGACATTGAATCGACACCGGCAGGCTACATCGAGTTTCAGCAATCTGTGGCCGATGCGGTTCTCAAGTGCTTACCAGAGCAGGCTCAGTAGCACCGGAATAGAGACCATCGCCAACAGGGTTTGCCCGCTGATGATCCCTGCCATCAGCGGCGCGTCCCCGCCAAGCTGGCGCGCCAGAATGTAAGCCGACGTAGCGGTAGGCAAGGCTGCCAGCAGCACCGCCACCTGCACCAGCAGCCCCTCCAGCCCGAGCATCCAGGCCAGACCCGCCGTCATCAGCGGAAACGCCACCAGCTTCAGGGCCGACGACACCATAAACGGTACCGATCCACCACGCAGGGCACTGAGCTGCAAACCAGCTCCCACGCACATCAGCCCCATTGGCAGCGCCAGATTGCTCAACGGCTCCAGTATGCCCGCCAGCAAGGGATGAAACCCTACCTGAAAATAGCTCCAGAGCACGCCAATGACCGAACCGACGATCAACGGGTTGGTGACAATCGCCCGAATCACCGCCGCCAGATTGATTTGCTCTCGCCCTGCTACCAGAGCGAACATCAGAATACACAGCAGGTTCAACAACGGCACCATAATGGCTACGGCGATAGCCGTGAGCGAGAGCCCATCATCCCCCAGGAGCATGCCACCCGCGGCCAGGCCCACGTAGGAATTGAAACGAATCGCACCCTGGTATACCGATGAAAACACCGGACCGGACCAGCCCCAGAGCCACTGCGCAGCGACCAGCACCAGCGTCATCGCCAGCAGCATGGCGATAATCAGCATCGCCGTATCACCGTAGGCGGAAGGAGGAAGCCGGGCCTGCCCAAGCTTGAACACCAGCATGGCAGGAAACAGTACGTAATAGGTGAAGCGCTCCGCACGGGGCCAGAAATCACCTCCGGGAAAGTCCACGCGGCGCAAGCCATGGCCCAACATGATCAGCACGAAGACAGGAATCAAAGCCTGAACCACCATTGGCATCACCACCTCCCGACAACCAGACACCAGCCCGTTCACAGGTGCAAGACACTAGCACAGATCTTCGGCAAGTTCGCAGTTGCCATTTTGCTCACCCGGGGGTAGATTCAGAGCTTCTTCAACTCGAAAGGCGAAGTGCAATTCCCGTGAACATTCTGCGTTCAGGCAATTACACGATATCTCTGGCACTGCGGTCCTCCTTCGGGAACACCGGCAGGGCTGCCATCCGCCTCTGATTTCGCTGAATCCACTCTCTTCCCGTCCGGATTCAGCGCCTAACCAACAATCGATTGTTTACCTGGAGATTCCTATGGCTGAATTGCCACCTATCACTGTTGCAGAAGAAGATTACAACCGCCTCAGTACCTTGCTTGAGCGGGTCGCCGGCCAGTCTGACGTAGCCGATGGGCTGGAAGACGAACTCAGCCGTGCCGACATGAAACCGCTGGCCGAGATGCCGGAGGGCGTGGTGACCATGAACGCCCGAGTGCGCTTTCTGAACGAAGACACCGGCGAGGAGCACGAAGTGGCGTTGGTATACCCCCATGAGGTAGGCGACGCTGATCACAAAGTCTCGATACTGGCACCGGCCGGCGCCGCCATGCTGGGGCTGAGCATTGGCAGCAGCATCGAATGGCCCATGAAAGGTCGTAAGCCCATCCACCTGAAAGTGATTGGCGTTACCCGAAACCCATAAGCACTTTCCTTTACAAATATCAGGACTTGATATTTCTCCAAAGGCAGAACGGCCTCCGGTGGTAGCATTTCCCCAATGCTAACCAACAGATCAGGAGGCCGTATGGCAGAGCAGCACCACGAAGACTGGGATCCCAGATCAGCCGAGGTTCAGAAGGACCAGATCCGCGCCTACGATGCCATGCGCAAGGAATGCCCGGTGGCCTGGAGTGATTACCAGCAGTGGACGTTGTTTCGCCATGCCGATGTCATGCAGGTACTGGAGGATCACCACACCTTCAGCAACGCCGTCTCCGCCCACCTGTCCGTACCGAATGGCATGGACCCGCCCGAACATACCCCCTACCGCAAGGCCATCGAACCCTATTTTGCGCCGGAGCCCATGGCGCGCTTTGAACCGATATGCCGGAAGGTGGCCCGGGCGCTGGTACAAACCCTGGACAAAAACAAGCCGCTGGATGTGGTCAACGCGCTTAGCCGCCCCTTTGCGTTACAGATTCAGTGCGCGTTTATGGGCTGGCCAGACAGCCTGCATCAACCACTGGCCGAGTGGGTGATGAAGAATCACCGGGCAACCCTGGCCCGGGACCGTGCTGCCATGGCCGATGTTGCGGAAGAGTTCGACGGTTATATTCGGGAACTGCTGGATACCCGCCGTCAGGCCGGTGACCAAGCGCCCGACGATGTCACCACCCGGTTACTGCGGGAGCAGGTCAACGGCAAACCCATGAGCGACGAAGAACTCGTCAGCCTATTGCGCAACTGGACGGTCGGCGAACTGGCCACGATTTCCGCCAGCATCTCGATACTGACCAACTATCTGGCCCACCACCACGAGTTGCTGAACAACCTTAAGACCGCGCCAGAGCAGCTCCCCGAAGCCATTGACGAAATCCTGCGAATGGACGCCCCACTCATTTCCAACCGCCGAGTAACCACCCGAGAGGTCGAGATAAGCGGCAGAACCATTCCCGCCGGCGAAAAAATCACCCTTCTTTGGGCATCCGCCAACCGGGACGAAGATACTTTCGGCAACCCGGACCAGTTCTGCCCGCACCAGAACGCATCGAAGAACCTGCTCTACGGCGCTGGCATTCATATCTGCCCGGGCGCACCGCTGGCGCGAATGGAACTGAGAGTTTTCATGGAAGAGTTGTTGAAGCAGGTAGACGCCATAGAACCCGTGGCAGGCGAACCGCCTGAGCGGGCGATGTTCCCTACGGGCGGATTCAATGCTCTGCCGCTGGTATTCCGGTAACGGCCACGCTTAAACAAAGAAAAGCCGCAGCGGAGCAATTCCGATGCGGCTTTATATTTCGCCGGGCTCAGTCTTCGATAAACACCAGGCTTTCATCGGAGCCCGCGGCTTCCAGGCGCCCCAGAGGCTGCAGATCCAGCCCATGCTCTCGGGCGATGGCCTCAAAGGCCTCCCGACTCGCTTCAGCAACACTGACCATCAAACCACCGCTTGTTTGCGGATCACAGAACAGCAGTTTGTCAGCGTCGGTCATACCGGCAATCGCCTTGCCGAAGGCCGCAGCGTTTCGGTGGGTACCACCAGGGATGCAATCGGCATCAATATAGGGTTTCAGGTTTGGCAGCACCGGCACGGCCTTGCGGCTAACCGTGGCCTTCAGCCCGCTACCCCGGCAGATTTCCAACAGATGCCCGGCAAGACCAAAACCAGTGACATCAGTCATGGCATTGACACCGTCCACCTCGGCAAACGCTTCCCCAACCTTATTAAGGGTCGCCATGCTCTCCACCGCCACGGCCAGATCTTCCGGGGTAACCTTACCTTTCTTGGAAGCACTGGTGAGAATGCCAACGCCCAGTGGCTTGGTGAGATACAACAGATCGCCCGCCTTGGCGGTGTCATTGCGGATAATACGGTCAACAGCCACCTGGCCGGTTACTGCCAGCCCGAAAATCGGCTCCGGTGAGTCAATGCTGTGGCCACCAGCCAGGGCAATACCCGCCTCGGCACACACTGCGCGCCCACCATCGATCACCTTGGCGGCAATTTCCGGTTCCAGCTCATTGACCGGCCAGCCCAGAATCGCGATGGCCATCACCGGCTTTCCGCCCATAGCATAGACGTCACTGATGGCGTTGGTGGCAGCAATGCGGCCGAAATCAAACGGGTCGTCCACAACCGGCATAAAGAAATCGGTGGTACTGATAATGCCAAGGCCGTTACCCACATCGGCAACTGCGGCATCATCGCGGCTGCTGTTGCCCACCAGCAGTCGCGGATCGTGAAATTCCGGGGCATCCGTGTGAAGGATGCGGTCCAGAACGTCCGGAGCAATCTTGCAGCCACATCCGGCACCGTGGCTGAACTGAGTCAATTTGATGGACAAAGCGTCTTCCTTCTTTCGGTTGAGCAAGTCTGTTATCGTCAGGATACGCAACAGTCTACAATGCAGCTCACCTCCCGGCCACCAAATACCCGAAAGCCCAACTTCTGAAAACTTATCCCCGATAAAGGATAAATAGACTTTATCCGCCCGAGGGTATAATGTTTACAAAATCCTTTGCAGGGGATAGACGTGAAAATCACTTCACCAGAAATGTTGGCGCAAGCCCTGAAGAATATCCGGAAAGAGCGTCAACTCAGCCAAAGCACGGTTGCGGATAGTGTTGGCGTGAAGCAGGCGACCATATCTGGATTTGAGAACAGGCCGGAAGCATCCCGGGTAGAAACCCTTTTCAAACTGCTTACAGCCCTTGACCTGGAACTGCATTTGAGTGAGCGCAACTCAAAACAAGCTGAGTCCGGTTGGGATCAGGAGTGGTGAAATGTCACAACTACTGGTAGCGCTAAACGGGATAGAAGTTGGTATCCTGGAAAAGGCTCGCTCAGGAGCAATGACCTTTCAATATCTCCGGGAGTGGGTAAACCGACCTGGTGCCCGTGCCATTTCACTATCTTTACCGCTCACCCTTTCGCCTTACAAAGGCGAAAGGGTGTATAACTTCTTCGATAACCTGCTACCAGATTCCGATACCCTTCGAACGCGTATGCAGGCCCGATTTCGTGTCGCCAGCAACCATCCATTCGATCTACTCGCCAGCGTTGGCAGAGACTGCATAGGCGCCATCCAGCTCTATCCCAATGGGACGACGCTTCCATCCACTGAACAAACCGTAGCGATACCACTCAGCAACCAAGAGATCGAACACCTTCTGGAGGGCTACCAAGATGCCCCTCTGGGCATGAGCAAGGATCACGATTTCCGCATTTCTCTGGCCGGTGCGCAGGAAAAAACCGCATTATTGTGGCACCAAAACCAGTGGCAACTTCCACAGGGAGTAACCCCCACCAGCCACATATTCAAACTACCGATTGGTTTTCTGGAGCACAGCAACATAGATCTGCGCGACAGCAGCGAAAACGAGTGGCTCTGTCTCCAGATTCTGAAGGCCTTTGGACTGCCCACCGCCAATGCGGACATTGCGCACTTTGGTCGCAAAAGTATCCTGATTGTTGAACGTTTTGACCGGAAATGGTCCAGCGATGGCTCGTGGCTTATGCGCTTGCCGCAGGAAGATTTGTGCCAGGCATTGGGAGTCCCGCCCGCCCTTAAATACGAAAGCGATGGCGGCCCCGGCATTCAGCAATGCATCAAGCTGCTGGAAGGCTCCCAGAATGCCCGTCACGACCGGGAAACCTTCTTCAAAACCCAGCTAGTGTTCTGGCTACTTGCCGCCATCGACGGACATGCAAAGAACTTCAGCCTGTTCATTGAGCCTGAATCGGCCTACCGAATGACGCCACTCTACGATGTCATATCAGCCTTTCCACTCATGGCAAAAGGAAGCTTGCCGCCGGCAAGGATCAAAATGGCCATGTCGCTAAAACGCCGCAGTCGCCACTATCATTGGAGCAGAATGCTTACCCGACATTTCCTGTCAACGGCAAAGGCCACCGGCTTTTCGCCAAAGCGGGCTACAGCCATAATGCAGGAAACGGCAGCCAACACTGATAGCGTCATCGAATCCGTCAGCGCATTACTACCCACAGAGTTTCCCGACAAAGTCGCCGGTCCAATTTTCGCAGGTCTCAGGGAACAAGCTCAGAAACTGTTGTCGGACCAAAAGACATTTTGAGTCACAAAATGTCCGCGGCTCCATCCAATACAATTCAGCGACGAACAGGAACCACCATGACCACCCCAGACAACCAAGGCCCCGCTACCCGCATCATCCACAATCGCCGCCACAAGGATGCCTTCGGCAGCCCCTACTCGCCGGTTTACAACACCACCACCTACCGGTTTGAAAACACGGCAGACTTGCTGGATGTGATTGAGGGGCGAAGCGACGGTAACTTGTACACCCGCTGGGGCACCAACCCGAGCATTCAGGAACTGGAGCAGGGGCTGGCCAGGCTGGAAAACGCAGAAGCGGCCCTGGGGTTTGCCTCCGGTATGGCGGCAATTTCGGCTACTCTTCTGGCCCATGGCCGTAGCGGCATTGTGTGCGTGGGCGATCTGTATGGCGGTACCCAGGAACTGCTGAAGAATCACTGCCGGGCGCTGGGAATTCCAGTCACTTTCCTGTTCCGTGAAGAGCAGGACCGGCTGGCGGAAACACTGAACGAACCTGGCAAGCTGGTCTATTTTGAAACCCCGGCCAACCCGAACATGGCGATCCTGGACATTCGCGCCATCGCTGAAACGGCCCACCAGAACGGTGCACTGGTGGCGGTGGACAATACCTTCGCCAGCCCCATTAACCAGAAACCGCTGGAACTGGGTGCAGATCTCGTCTTGCACAGCGCCACCAAATACCTGGGCGGCCACAGCGACCTGACCGCCGGTGCCCTGATGACCTCTGCAAGCCTGGCAAAACCCGTGGTTGCCTGGCGCAAGAACCTGGGCCAGCTGATTGCCCCGGAAACCGCTGCCCTGCTTTCCCGCAGCCTGCGCACGCTGCCATTACGAGTCCGCCAACACAACGAAAACGCCATGGCCGTTGCTCAAGCCATGGAGCAACATCCGAAAATCACCAAAGTACACTACCCGGGCCTGCCTTCGTTCGAAGGCCACGAACTGGCTAAACGGCAGATGACCGGCTTCGGCGGCATGCTCAGTATTGAAGTGAAGGGTGGCCAGCAGGCAGCCGAAAAAGTGGCGGATTCCCTGAACGTCTTTCTGCTCGCTACCAGCCTGGGCGGCGTAGAAAGCCTGGTAAGCCAACCAAGCGCCACCAGTCATCACGGCCTGAGCCGGGAAGAACGCCTCAAACGGGGCATTGGCGATGGCATGCTGCGCCTGTCGGTTGGCCTGGAGGATGCGGAAGACCTGATCGCCGACCTTAATCAGGCACTCTCCTGAGGTTTGGATCGCTTCATCGGCTCACCAGAAAGTCGGCAAACTTGCGGGTAAGCGTGCCAGGCAAAAGCTTGTTCGTGAACCAGAGCCCCCTGGCCCGCCAACCCGGGATAATCATAAACCGGCGGCGATCGATACCTTTACGTATTTGCGCCACAGCAACTTCCAGAGGCAAGGTGCCGGCCATCAGCTTCAGCGCTTCGGTTTGCCTGGGGCGGTTCAGGCGCTCAGCCTCCACCATTGGCGTTTCCACTTCCGGAGGGCACACCACAGAGACATCAATGCCCCGCGTTGCCAGCTCGATGCGCAACACCTCCGCAAGCCCCACCACTCCATACTTGGAGGCACAGTAGGCGGCGTACCCGTAACAGCCCACCAAGCCGGCCATGGAAGCAACCATAACCAGGTGCGCACCCGCTTTCATATGGGGCAGCACGCCAGCCACCACATTGCGTGAGCCCACCAGGTTGATGTTAATCACCCGGGCATAGGCATCGTCGTCTATGGCTTCGAAATCGGCCGCAATGGCAATACCCGCGCAATGAATAACCAGGTCTGGCGGTAAAGACTCCGCCGCGGATGCAAAGGCCTCTCTCACTCCGCCCGGTTTGGTCACGTCCATGGCAAACGCCCGAACGGATTCCGGCCCGGCTATGGCAGCCAACGCCTGCACAGCGGATTCCGTGGGCTGAATATCGAACAGGGTAACCGCCGCTCCTGAACGCAGGTAAGTCTTTGCCAGTTCAAGACCAATACCACTGGCACCACCGGTGATGTACACCTGTCGCTCAGAATTTTTGTGGGCCTTACCATCCTTCATACCGCACGCTCCGCAAATCGTTGTTATCCCGCCAGCCTACCCCCGGCCACCAGAATCCTCCATGCCTTCAATGCCGGCCAATGCCCCGCGTTTGGCTATTGACGCAACGGGGGGCCGGCGTGATGCCGCCATCGTCCTATTTCCCGGGCCACGCGTTTATGAAACACTCTGCCCCTTTCACGGACTCTCACAGAACAAAGGACGCAACATGGCCGTAACATCCGTTGCCCTGGTGGCGCACGACAACAAGAAAAAGGAACTGGTAGATTGGGCGAACGAAAACCGCACCCGGCTTGCCCCGCTGCGCTTGTATGCCACCGGTACCACCGGCCGGCTGCTGAGTGAAAGCCTCGGGCGAACAGACCTCAACTGCCTGCTGAGCGGGCCTTTGGGTGGCGACCAACAAATCGGCGCCAAGATTGCCGAGGGCGAAATCGACCTGCTGGTGTTTTTCTGGGACCCTCTCGAGCCTCAGCCCCACGACCCGGACATCAAGGCTCTGCTGCGCATAGCCGCCCTCTGGAACATCCCCGTTGCCTGCAACCGGGCCACCGCAGAGTTCGTGCTGACCTCTGCCTATATGACAGACGACCAGCACCAGCCACAGAAGCCGGACTTCTCGGAATACACCGGCCGCAAAGTTCAGTAACCGAAAAAAACAGGCATACACAAAAATAGGAACTAGTATGTCGGTACACCCTTCAATGGAGCAGAGGGGAAATAGACGTGCATATTAAAAACCTGTTCTACGCCGGGATTCTGGCAGGGCTCAGCCAATTACCCGCCGAGGTCACCGCTAACGAGCGGCCAGACAAAGTACGAATTGCCGTTATCGACGACGTGCCCAGCACCACTGCTGCGGTTCAGATACTGGAAACCGCCTACCAGCGGCTGGATATCAACATGACCACCCTGGTCGCCCCTTCACGCCGGGCACTGCTGATGGCGGATACCGGCAACCTGGACGGCGACCTGTTCCGCATAGAAACCGTGGCCGAAGGCTATCCGAACCTCGTCAGAGTGGGTTTTCCACTACTCAAGGGCAAGTTTCACGTGGTGGTGCGTAACCGGGAAATCCAAGAACTGCCCGAATCCCACGCAGACGACCCACTGAAAGTGGCCGTGCGCCGGGGCGTAATAATCGCCGAAAATACCGCCAAAGCGTTGGGCATGGAACCCATTCACGCGGAAAGCTATGAACAGGTGCGAACACTGCTCGAAATGCGACGGGTTGACTTGGCCTTCGTAGCCAGCATCGAAGGCATTACACCCTTGGTAAACTCTGAATGGCATCACCTGCACATATTGCCAGAGCCAGTAGCCAGCTTTACCCTCCACCACTACCTCAATCGTCACCATGTCGAACTTGCCGAAGAACTTGCCGAGGTATTGGCACAACTGGAGCAAGAGGGAGTTAGAGACCAGATACTCAGAACCGTTCGGGGCCAACAAAAGGACGAGGAGTGGTGAGGGGCCTTCACACGAGTTTTGGAGAATACAAAGAATGACATCATCAAATCGCCATTCATTACTGGCAGCACTGGATATCGAAAAACCCATCATCCAGGCCCCCATGGCCGGCGTTCAGGATTATCGCCTGGCAGCGGCAGTTACCAACGCCGGCGGCCTCGGCTCTCTGCCCTGCGCCATGCTCGGCCCCGATGCACTGAAAAAAGAACTTCAGGCACTGAATGAAGCCACCCAGGGTGGCCCCTATAACCTCAATTTTTTCGCCCATACACCGCCCACCCCGAATGACCCGCAGGAGGCCGGATGGAGGCAGGCACTGGCGCCCTATTACCAAGAATTCGAGATAGATCCAGCCTCCATCAGCAACGGCCCCGGCCGCATGCCTTTCAACGAAGAATCGGCAGCTATTGTGGAAGCCTTCCGACCGGCAGTGGTGAGCTTCCATTTCGGGCTACCAGAACCGGCTTTGCTGGATAGAGTCCGGCAAGCCGGGGCAAAGATATTCTCTACCGCCACGACTGTGGAGGAAGCCATCTGGCTGGAACAACGCGGCGCAGACGCAATTATCGCCCAAGGGTTGGAAGCGGGCGGTCATCGAGGGATTTTTCTTACGAGGGACATGACCACACAAATGGGCACCTTCGCCCTGTTGCCTCAGATTGTGGACGCCGTGAACATTCCCGTTATCGCGGCTGGTGGCATTGCAACTGCAGAGGGAGTACAGGCCGCGTTGAAGCTTGGCGCAGCGGCAGCGCAGATTGGCACGGCGTTTATGCTGTGTCCCGAGGCAACCACCCGCCCCCTGCACAGGGAAGCACTTAAAAGCCCGCAGGCCAGGCACACCGCCCTGACAAACCTGTTTTCCGGCGGCCCCGCCCGGGGCATTGTGAACCGGATAATGCGAGAACTCGGGCCAATATCAGAGCTCGCACCGGCATTTCCACTGGCAACCAACGCCATAGCGCCGCTCAGGGCGGCGGCTGAAGCGGCGGGCTCCGGCGATTTTTCACCGTTGTGGAGTGGGCAGAATGTGAGTGGGTGCAGGGAGGTTCCGGCGGGGGAGTTGGTGGAAGCGCTGGCACCATAAGCCAGCCCTTAAGCGCCAGAACAATCACATACCCAACCACTCCGCCAGTTGAAGATTGGTCTTAAGGCGCAAACGTTGCTGTAACATGCCCTCAAACACGCTATCGACCGCGCGGCTCGCCCCGAGAAGTGGCAGTGATGCCTCTGCTTCCGAGAAAAACTGCGGCTCGCGCTCGGTGCCGATAATAACTTGCTCCCACCATTCAATGACTCTGGGGCGGGCCTGTTTCAGTAATGAATCAGCCGGTAGTTTTTCTGACTTTGCCGCATTGGCAGTATGAGAGGCCGGCAACAGGTTCCAGAGATCATTATTGTTCCAGCGAGACCAGGGAAAACAGTGGTCGATATCGTATCGAATATGGGAAAGATTCCTGGCTGTCCACACGCACTCCACCGGTCTAGCAGAAAGCTGTTGCTCTACCAGTTTGCGCACCACAGACGTGTCACGCCGCCCTTCTACCCACTGCAGAGCCTGATGATAGGTCTCCGTTGTATACCGGGCTTCCCAGCTACCCATCAGATTGATCCATTCATTTACGATGGCCGGTTCCACCCAGCAGGCATAGCGGCTAAAGGTATCCCAAAGTGTGGCCGGCACACGGAAGCGCCCGAATCTTGCCAAGGTTTCCTTATCGAGACGAACCGCCTCATTACGAATCGTCACTCGGCTGGTACCACCCTCGAAAACCTGGCGATTCGTGCCTGGCCAGGTAGTAAATTGAGCGGGATTTTTGAGAATGTTCGACGCAGCCTTCTTGATCGCTCTCATCACCACAGGTGCGAACTCTGACGACAGCGACAAACCAACCCTGAAATCCAGCGGGGACAACTTGCTTAACTCATAAAAATCATCCCCGGCAAAGCCCAAACCACGGGAACCCGGAGCCTGCCGTAAATGATGCTTCAGCACCAGCGGGTGGTAGAGCATGATCCAGAACAGCCCCACTGCCCCAAGCGGCAGCTCTACCCAGTCATCCGAGCGGTGCAACACCAGTCCCGGCGCGCTGTCTGCCATGCGCACCAGGGTTCGCAGCAAGCCCAATTTGTACGTGGAGAATTTGTTGTCATTGATGATGATATGCCGCAGCGTGGGCAATGCTCCCGTGCCATCATCCGGCAGACGGTATACGGCGGTTTCCCACCACACATCCTGGCGTTTCAGCTGATCCGCGCGCGGCGTATCCGCCAGAGGCACAGGCATAACCGCCCGGTGGCGGGCAAAGCTGTCCAGCTCGGATTTTGAGACTTCATAGAACTGCCGCTCGCCATCACCCGGCCCATGGCGAAGGGTAATCACGAGCATGCCAGACGGTGCCAGCAGCTCCGTTAAAATCCGGAACGCCCTCTCCCTGGAAGTTGGAGGAAGATGCATCCACACCGCCGACACCAGAACCAGATCAAAGCGGTAACTGAGTTTGCGGATCTCGCTCAGATCAGGCAGAGCATCATCCACCCACTGGATGCTCCGGTGAGCTGTTGCGGTTTCACCCAGGCGACGCAACTCCGCCGCCGGCTCCACGGCCACTACGTCCCAGCCACGCTCTGCCAGGGCAAGTGCATCACGACCGCTTCCGGCGCCGACATCCAGTGCCAGGCCGGTTTTCTTGTCCAACTGAGGGAGCCAGTCGCTGTGGATCTGTTCGAAGGTCAGGGACTGGTATTGGGTGAAGAATTTTTGGGCGTGCTTGTTGTAGGGGCCGTAACTCATGCCACCGCCAACTTAGCCGCTTGCTGCCACATAAAGTTCGGCATCGGCGTCCGCAGTTTCCAGGTAATATTCATAGGCTGGGAACCGGTGTGAGACACGTAGTCCACCTCACCGTAATTCACAAACCCCATCGTGCGACCATATTCGTCTTTCGCCTGCTCTCTGACAAACAGGAACAAACGTTTGTTGATGGCTTGGTGTTCAATATAGTCCTTACCTTTGCCGCGGTCAGGCCGCGCGCTGTTCTGCGACTGCCAGTGGAATAACTGCTCGTTGATGGCGTAGTCGTGGTACATAGTGGTCGGAGAGAACTGCTTTTCGTTTTTGTCTAGGGTGACAAACAGCAGCTCGATATTTTGATCCTGAATGACATAAACACCTTCCCTCGATGGTGGCTTGTGCTCGAACGTCATGGCACCAAAGCCAACCAGGATCTGCTCTCGGGAATAACGGGCGTGCAATCGCAACGGTACTCCATGTAACTCCGGCATGGCCGGCTGTTCGTGCTTGGTTTTCGCCATTTTCCAATCGAGCACGTCAGCCAACTCCTGCTCAATTCCTAACGTGCCGAGTTCGCTCAGGCTCTGCGCAAGAGTCTCAAACTCGAGCTCGGGCCCTGCCTTCTGCCAGAAATCGTAATGGCACATCAACGCCTGCCGATTACCGGCATCGTTCCAGCTGAAACCTGTCTGGCACAACCTCTTGAGGAACTGCAGATAACGGTGGTCGTCACAGATCAGAATCCGGTTATAGATGGCCTTTTTCGCGAGCTTGAAAGGCGAATCATCGACTACGTCTTCGTCTTTCGCTTTGCTCACCAACTCAGCCCAACTGCCACGCTTGTACAGTTCGTTCAGGTCGATATGAGGATGATGGGTTATGAAGTTTTTCAGCGTGAGAGCCTGCGTAGAATGCTGAGGAAACTGACGAACCAAAGACACCAGCCGCTTCATGGTCAGCGTGGCTTGCCGGATGTTGCTCAGCACCATTTCCTGGGTTTTCTTGGTGAGCTCAATTCGGCAACCCAGTGGTGCATGGGGAAAGCCCTGCTTCAGTTCTTC
>Ga0208316_1000931_pt1 | contig 20147 bp, 33 predicted proteins | sample MalvireepMed_231_FD_184240 | JGI IMG/M metagenome (GOLD analysis project Ga0208316, IMG submission 184240) | Marine viral communities from the Global Malaspina Expedition - Malaspina viral metaG DeepMed_231 (SPAdes) (version 2) | ecosystem: Environmental > Aquatic > Marine > Oceanic | place... | reverse complement strand
CTACGGCGCGGTGATCGGCGCCATCCTGGTGAACTACGGCAAGACCGTGTTCACCGGCGTAATGCCGGAAGCCTGGCTGTTCGCCCTGGGCGGCCTGTTCGTGGCGGTCACCGTGTTCCTGCCCCAGGGGCTGGTGGGCCTGGCCAAGAGCCTGCTCAAACGCAAACGGCAACCCGACGCCACCGATAAGGAGGCCGACCATGAGCCTGCGTGACACCTTCCGCCGCGACCAGGTGTTCGCCCCCCTTCGGCCGGGCACCCGCCCGGTGCGCCCGGGGCAACTGGACACCGGCGGCAAGCACATCCTCTATATGGAAGACATCACCGTCAGCTTCGACGGCTTCAAGGCGCTCAACGACCTGACGCTCTACATCAAGCCCGGCGAGCTGCGTTGCATCATCGGCCCCAACGGCGCCGGCAAATCCACGCTGATGGACGTGATCACCGGCAAGACCCGGCCCGACACCGGCAGTTGCTTCTTCGGCCAGACGCTCGACCTGACGCGCATGACCGAAACGGAGATCGCCACCGCCGGCATCGGCCGCAAGTTCCAGAAACCCACCGTGTTCCCGGAGCACACCGCCCTGGAAAACCTGGAGCTGGCCATGGCCGGCCCCAAGGGCACCTGGCATACGCTGCTGCAGCCGGTCACCGGCCAGCAGTACGACTGGATGGCGCAAACCCTGGAGACCGTTGGCCTGCTCGCGCAGAAAGACCAGCTCGCCGGCGCCCTCTCCCACGGCCAGAAACAGTGGCTGGAGATCGCCATGGTGCTGATGCAGAAGCCCCGGCTGCTGCTGGTGGACGAGCCCATCGCCGGCATGACCCGCCAGGAAGTGGAACGCACCGCCGAGCTGCTGCAAAGCCTGGCCGGCGAACACTCGGTGATGGTGGTGGAGCACGATATGGAGTTTATTCGCTCGATCGCCAATACCGTCACAGTGCTGCACCAGGGCAGCGTGTTGGCCGAGGGGAAGATGCAGGACGTGCAAAATGATCCGAAGGTGATTGAGGTGTACCTCGGGGAAACGGGGTAATTCAGTTAAGAGTGAATAGTTAACAGTTAATAGCGGGCGGCCTGGGGTCGCCTGGGAGAACAGCGCATGTTGAGTGTGAGTGGGTTGAATCAATATTACGGCGAATCCCACACCCTTTGGGATGTCGACCTGAACCTGGAGAAAGGCGAGTGTCTTTGTGTGATGGGGCGGAACGGCGTGGGGAAGACCACGCTGTTGAAGTCGGTGATGGGGTTGTTGCCCGCCGCTACGGGCAGGATTGAGTTTGATGGGAAGGACCTGAGCAAGAGAGCCGCCGAGGAGCGGGCGCGGGCGGGTATCGGTTATGTGCCGCAGGGGCGGGAGATTTTTCCGTTGCTTACCGTGGAGGAGAATCTGGAAACGGGGCTGCAGGCGCGGGCCGACCGGAGTCGCAAGATCCCGGCGCGTATCTATGAGCTGTTTCCGGTGCTGCACGATATGCGTCACCGGCGCGGGGGTGATTTGTCCGGCGGCCAGCAGCAACAGCTGGCCATCGGCCGCGCGCTGGCCCTGGACCCTACCCTGCTGATCCTCGACGAGCCCACCGAAGGCATTCAGCCCAACATCGTCGACATGATCGGCAAGGTGATCAAAACCCTGAACAAGGAAGAAGGCCTCACCGTGCTGCTGGTGGAGCAGAAACTCCACTTCGCCCGCGCCACCGCCGACCGCTTCGCCATCATCGACCGGGGCAGCAAGGTCGCCGAGGACGACATCGGCGCGCTCAGCGATGAGCTGGTGAAGAAGTACCTGACGGTCTAGCGGGCGGAAGGAAAGACTCTATTCATAGTGGCTCCAGAGCCGGAGCACTTTCACAACGCCCTGGTCTTCAAGCACCTGATAAACCAGACGGTGCTGGATGTTGATACGCCGCGAGTACGCCCCGGAAAGGTCGCCGATCAGCGTCTCAAACGGAGGCGGCCTGCGAAACGGGTCCTCACCGATCAGTGTCAGCAATTCCTGGGCTTTCGGCTTGAGACCGCTTGAAGCCAGCTTCCTTGCGTCTTTTTGAGCTTGTTTGGTGTAAACCAACTTCCATGTCACCAATCCAACTCCTCGCCGCATTCATCCACGGGGGCATCCATCCCCTCACGAATTGACTCCCGCATCCCCGGCACGGAAAGCAGATAGAGTGTTTCCTGAATCGCGGCCCAATCCTCCTCCGACACCAGGACGGCCTTGTTCCGCTTACCCAGGATCACGATAGGCTGGTGGGACTCGGCGGTCTCATCGATCAACCGGTAAAGATTGCTGCGCGCCTCAGTTGCGGTAATGCCGGTCATGACGCACCTCTGATAAGTTCATGAAGGCATAGTGTACGCTTTTCGGTACGTACGTCAATACGAACGTAGTGGTTCTGGGCATCATCCCCCGAATTGACAAGGACAAGGGCGGAGAGTGATCGTCGCGGACACCAATACAATCGCCTACCTGTACCTGCCAACGGACCAGACCGACTGAGCTCCATGGACGTCTTAGCAATCTCTCAGGAGACAGGTTTCTCCGCCTACGATTGTGAATTCGTATCGCTGGCAAAATCGCTGAACCTGACACTGAATATCCGGCAAATCATCTGCCACTCTGATTGAGGCCGAGCTCCCGCTGCGTTTTCTTGGCCAGCCCCAAGGAGACCATTCGGTGGGACTCCTTGAGGTAGTATTGGAGCGTCTCATCCGTGTCTTCAGGTGCATCGTACTGCTGTATCCACTTCATGCCCCGAGACGCCATGTAGGGCGCCGGTCGAAAGCCCGGCTGATCTTTAAGAATCTCATAATTAAGATCGGAGGCTTTAAACGTAAACGCTGGCAGCTCGGATTTAGACCAGCCTCCGATGGCGAAGACCTTCCCTCCCACCTTCCAGACATGGGCGCCACCCCATTGGACGACGTAGGTCGTGGCGGGTAACCCGCGGCAGAATGTATTGAACTCCTCATACGTCATATTGCGGCCCGAACCGTCCGCTTCACTTCTTGTCTTCCGGCAAATAGGCCTCAACGTCAGACCAGGGGATCAGACGATTGAGTTGGATGGTTTCAAACACGGTCTTCGCTTTGCCGGTTCCAGCCATCATCGACAGCATCACCAAAGCGGACTGGTAGGAAGGAATGCCGCCATTACTGGAGATACGGTTTCGATCAACCACCACATTCTGGTCAAAGACCACGTCGATCTCAGGAAACTCACGTTCGAGCTGTTTCTCTCCGCCCGCCCAGGTGGTGGCACGGTAGCCATCCAGAAGTCCTGCGTGTGCGTACAGAAACGCCCCCGAACAGTTACTTCCTAACCATGCAGCGGTCTTCGCCTGGCTTCGTAGAAACGCGGTTAAGTCCTCATTCTCGAACAACCAATCCATATCGTAGGCGCTTGCAACGATTAACGCATCCAACTTGGGAGCGTCGTATATGGTTGCATCGACAGGCAAACGGATTCCTTCCTCGGTAGTAATCGCCGGCTTCCGTTCTACGCCAATAAATACAACTTCGTAATCAGAGAACCACGACTTTCGCGTCGCAACCCCGAAGACTTCCGCCGGCGCTATGACATCGCTGGTGAGAACCTTGTCGAAGACCAGTATGCCAATACGCTTGTCATCAGCGAACGCGGGCGCCGCGAATAGCGTGCTTGCCATGAAAACCACCACAATGGCGGTCATTTTATTAATCATCATCGTTGTCCTCCCTGTTACATACGCCTGGATCGTACCATTAGGTGGTCCAACCATGGGGGCGACAAATTCAATTTCTCGATATCGATTAGGCGGATCCGACCCAGACGCCCCCGACGTCCATTACCAGAGACCTAGGCATAAGAGGCGAATACCCGCGTGACTTTCCCGTTGCCGTCAAACAAGAACGTCTCCGCCACCTCGTTGCCTGTCGCGCCGAGGTAGTAGAGCGTGACCCAGGAGACGCCCCGCAGCACCTTTAGCAGCTCAAAGCGGAGGTCCGGGTAAGCGCGCAACGCGCCCTGCCAGTACTCACCGACCTCGGCCTTGCCTTTCAGCGTCCCTGACGGCACCGCGAGCCGCTTGGCGATCAACGGCGAATTCATCTCGAAATCATTGGTATAGTGAGAAAGAATGTGATCGATATCGTGGGTGTTCCACGCCTCGATCCACTCCGCCGCGAACGCATTCGCTTGCTTCTTATTCATGGTTTCATTCCGACAAGGTCGGTAACGCCCACATCGACGCCGAGCTGCGCAAGAAGGGTGGTGATCTGGCCGCGATGGTGTGTCTGATGATTGAAGAAATGAGACAACGCAAACCAGAGCGGGTAACGACGAGGCTCCGGGTTCACAATACTGGTGTACACCAGATCGCCCTCCATGTCTTCCGGCGAGCGTGACGCCACCCAGTCGATGATGCGACTGTCCTCCGTCGCCCGCTCCTCCCGCAGCACGCTGAAGTCCGCGTACAACTCCTGGTCGAGCGATCGGACCGGAAAAGGCTCACCGGTGAACCGTCCCATCCAAATCCGGTCCGCGAGCAAAATATGGTTGAGCGTGCCATGGATCGACTTGAAGAAAGCGCCCATATCACGCTTCCGGTCTTCATCCGCCAGGCCGGCGCAGCCGTCGTAGACCTTCTGGTTCATCCAGCGGTTGTACCGCGCCATGGTTTGAACATGGACCAGGCTCACATCCATACCCTCCTCGGGCAAAATCACAACTCACCCGGACCGCGCTATCGCCGGTAGACATGCCTCCGGTGCGCCACCTTCACCACCGTCACGATCAGGCACTCATCGGTGATCTCGTACACCACCCGATGCCGGCCCTGGCGGATGCGATAACGCTCCAGCCCGGAAAGCTTCTCGCACCCCGCCGGACGCGGCTCTTCCCGCAGTGCCTCAATGCGCCGCAGAAGGCGGGCCGTGTCTTTGCTCGGAATCGGCCGGAAGTCCTTGGCGACGGACCGTTTGAAGACCAGCTTATAGCTTGCCATCGGCCTTCAGTTCGTTGAGAAAGGCCTCGTAGCTCATGGTCGGCTCGGCGACGCGGTCTTCGAACGCCGCCAGGTCTTCCTGATCCTCGGCCAGCGCCTCACGAACGGCGTCATTGACGATATCGGACACACTGCGATTAGTGTGCGCCGCCTTGAGACGCAGCGCCGCATGCAACTGGGAATCGAAGTAGATGGTTGAACGCTTGGACGTGCCGCTCATGGCCGCCTCCGTATAGCCCGCTATGAAGTGACATTTTGACGTTATGACGCCATAACGTCAATTGCGGGTATGACGCCACTGCAGCGGGAAGGCGCCTAAACGGAGTGGCGACCAATGGCGTCCAGAATGAACGAAATGCGGGCCCCGACACTGGCGCGTGGCACCTCCACGGTCTCGTAACCCCACCGCCCATACCAGCGCCTCTTGCCCTCGAACACCGCCACGGACTCCTCGAACGTCTGATCGCGCTCCGAGTCCATGGCGTAGATCGCCTCCCAGGGCGGCAGGAGGAACACGGTGACATTGTAGGGAAACGCCTGAACAAGCCTCGCGATCTCGTCCCGAGAGAGCGCGGATTCCAGATCCAGCATGTAAAGCGCATCCAGCACGCCCCGGTCGAAGAAGGTGATGCCGTCATGGTCCGTCGCGGCCCGGTATTGCGCCATATCCGAGTTCAAAATGGCGCGCGCGAAGGTGACAGGGTCCGGTCGCGGCGCAAGCCCCGCGGCCAGCCGCTCCTTGATCAGGCGCCGGGCCGCCTCCGGCGCGACGCGATAGCCCCGTTCCACCAGGGCCTCGAGCAGCGTACTTTTACCGCCCCCGGGCCCACCGGTCACCACGAACCTCCGGTTCATCGTCCTACGGCCCGCAACGCCACTCGCCCTGCCAGTCACGCTGAGCGCCGTCGGCCCGGTCATACGTCAATGTCGCCGGCCTGGGCGGCGACTCCCCGCCTTCGGTGGGCTCACCGGTGACCTTGACCACACCCTGTGCCGCGTCGGACGAAGCGACATTGCCTATAGCGATCAGCAACACCTCTCCGTCAGCCGTGGTGAAAGAGCAACCCAGCTCGCCGGCAAGGCTGGCCTCGCGCATATCCTCCTCCATCAGAGCATTCAACGTAATCTCGGAACCATCACCGCCCCGGATCTGACCGGGGGAAGCGGCACCTTCCTGTTTGCCCGAATCTACCGGTGCCTCGGCGGACGGCGGAGACGACGACGCCGCCTTTTCCTCAACGTCCGAAGGCGGATCCGAGCAGCCGGCAATTAAGGAGATTGCCAGCAAACTTGCTGACAGGGTTCCGGTGAGCGTTGCACCGCGTTTGGGAAAAGCCATGATTCCTCCTCACACTGTCCATATTGACAGCATCGCAAATCCAGGTAGAGTTTGGGAAGGAGCCTAGAAACTCCAACAGGCGGGCAAAACCGCACCCTAAAAGTCCGTAAAGGTCACTCCGAAACGTACCCCTTCCAGCGGGAATCGCGTGGCCCCGTTCATTCTTTTGAAAAGTCTCTGGCTCGAACAAGCTGGATTCCCCGTCGACACACCGGTATCCATTACGGTTGAGGACGGACGGCTGTCGATTGTTAAATCCTTGGGCGTACGGTATCCTGATCATGATCAACTTCCTGTACAGGAGCAATCTTATGGATGCCATTAGCTATACAGCCGCTAGAACCAATCTAGCAAAAACCATGGAGCAGGTCTGTGAAGACCATTCCCCTGTAATTATCACCCGGAGTAAGTCGCAGTCAGTGGTAATGATCTCCCTAGAGGACTACGAGGCGCTGCAAGAAACTGCATACCTTCTGCGCGCACCAAAAAACGCACGGCGTTTGCTGGAATCCGTTGCCGAGCTGGAGCAAGGCGGTGGTCAAGAAAAGGAACTCCTTGAATGAAACTCATCTTCTCTGAGAACGCCTGGGAAGACTATCTGTACTGGCAGAAAACCGACAAAAAGATTCTTAACCGAATCAACAAGCTGATCAAAGAGACCAAGCGAGAACCGTTCGAAGGTATCGGCAAGCCGGAACCGCTCAAACATAGCCTCGCTGGCTACTGGTCCCGCCGAATTAACGACGAGCACCGCATGGTCTACAAAGTCACGGATGACGCTCTGCTCATCGCCCAGCTTCGGTACCACTACTGATTTAACGCCAGCGCACAACGGCACCCTTGTAATGGAGGCGCAGCCGCAATGAAAAGGGTGTCCGGCGGCCATCGGCCGCGTATTGATGCGCCTTGTTATGTGCTGTTAGCGACGTTCGGAAACCTTTCGGGATGCTCAATAATTTCCTCGGTAAGGTCCACATCAAGCTCTGGCCAATAGAAATGACCAGGAGACTGCTCTTCAACATTAACGATTGCGCTAACCGGCTGCTCTTTGAACCAAGGGAAGTTGTCGTACGGCATGAAAAACTCACGGTCATGGGCCAGAAGCCACACACCATGTGTAGAAATATTCGTCACCTCAACTGCTGAAATGCTGTTTCCAAGCGCTGATAAGCTCATCTCGGTGATCCTCCACCAGTGATTCGATTTCTTTCAATTGCTGCCGGTTATATCCATGATTCTTAGCCAGTTCGAGGTCTGGTTCAAGCCAGAATTTGGCTTCGCCATCGCCTGAGACGATGTGGACATGCATGCGGGACTCTTCCCGCGAGAAGAAGAAAAAACGATATCCCTTCTCCCTGAATACTGTAGGACTCATCCATACTCCTTACACATAACGTTGGCGATGAGCCGCGCTTGACGGCGACCAACCGAAGCGGTAGCGAAGGGCGGGAGCAGTCAAGCGTCGGACTCCATCGCCCTTGTTATGTTCCAAACCCTCATGGCTGCGAGAACGCAATTTTGAACCGCCTCTTCGGATTATCGAACTTCACCGACGCGGGTTCGAACTCGTCTGGCTTGTACGGCCAATAGTTCTTGGCGTGGTCTTTCAACCACTCCACCATCTCTTCGTGCTCCTCGTGAGAGGAATCAGCAAGGACCTCAAGAAGCTCCTCGTATCCTCCGATCCCTCCGCAATCCTCGGGAGGGCAGGCTCTACGGCCATCAACGCACAGCGGGTACTTCAGGCTTGGCTCCTTTAGGAGGATCCCGACGAGAATGACTTCGTGGGACCATCCATCCCCGAAGTCGTACTCGTATTCCAGCGTGTCTCCGACCTCCATGAAGAAGTTCGATATCGGAACCTCCCATCCCGCCACCGTTCCATCATCAAATTCCTCATCAGGAATTCCGACCTTAGATTTTATGCGGCCATGCCTCCGGGGCGGATTGAACGAATGAAGGTGGTAATCCAGCCAGCCCATTGAATCCTGGATGGCAACGTGTAGATCCCAGAAGGAGTACGTCTCTGGGACATCGATCATTCGCCAAATCGGCGGCTCGATTCCGTTCAAAGTGATTCGGAATCGCATCACCCGGGCTGGCTTCTTACTCATATAGCATCCTTTGGAACATAACGCCTTTGAATAACCGGCAACGGCGGCTCCGTTGTCCGGCGCCGGAGGCACGAAGTTGATTTAATTGTTATGAGGCAGTACCATTAAATAGTGAATATTGGTATTTGGAGCCCTGCCATGGCCAAAAACACCAGCATATCCCTCGGTGAGCATTTTGACGAATTCATCGCTGAGCAGCTCAAGAGCGGTCGCTACGGATCTACCAGCGAGGTCGTCCGAGCGGGCCTGCGAATGCTTGAGGAGACAGAAGCCAGACGCGAGCACCTGCGCAAGCTGCTGGTTGAAGGGGAGCGTAGCGGTTTCGCCGATTACAGCTATAATTCCCTTATGGATGAACTGGATAATGAAGCGCATTGATGCCCCCTTTCAAAGTTACCAACAAAGCCAGGGAAGACTTGATTGGTATTGCCCGCTACACCGAAGCAACATGGGGGCGGAACCAGAGAAAGCTCTACCTGAAGAGGCTGGATTCAAGCTTCTACGCGTTAGCCGACAATCCAGCGCTTGGCCGAAAGTGCGACGACATCAGGCAGAGCTATTACAAATACCCTGAAGGCAGCCATGTCATTTTCTTCCGACTCGGTACTGACTGCAATATCGAAATCATTCGGATACTACACAGGCGTATGGATGTGGCATCACACCTTTGATGCCTCATAACGCCGCCATAACCGGCGCATTTGTAGTAAGCGCAGCGAACGGAAAATGCGTCCGTGTTCATGGCCTTGTTAGGCGACTGAACTGCACTAAGCATGTTTCAAGGTTCGCCTTCCAAGTCTCAGCATCATCTTTCTCGATATCCATGCCAGCAATTGCCATATTCAAATGGAAAATCACGACACTAAACACATAAACAAGGTGATCGGCATCGTGAAAATGCTTGTCAAGAACATTGTAAAGCCGTTGAAATGATCTTGGGTGGGTTGTTTCCTTAAGCTCACCAGCTAGGATGTCTTGCGTCGTAATGACGATAACGGCTATTACTACACCAAGCCCCCTTTTCTGTAGAACAGCTGCATCAGAAACACCTTCTAGAATCCACTTCGTAGCCGAATCGTCTGCTTCCTGTTCTTGAGCACGAGACTCTTCATCATTAACGGGCTCATTGTTATGGCCGCAGTATATATGCGCTAACTCATGATGGATTATCCATGATGCAGAGCAAAGATACAGTTCATTCGCAACAGCAATATCTTCATTTCCGTTGGGTGTATCGGCTGCTGGCCTCGGCAAATCAGGCGGCCAAACTTCGCTCGGACTATGGCCAATCTGTTCTACGCCCCACCGATACACGGACATGGCTGTCCGAGATCTATGCGTACCATTTGCATCGAAATGAATTTCATCGCTTTGATTTGCTGCTCTGTATTCTTGATAGAGCACATAAAAGGCATAGCAAGCACACCACAAATATTCCAAAGCGACAGTGGGCAATTTTATTTCTTTTGATTCTGTATTGACCCTGAAACTGAACTTCTTGTCATTGGTAAAAACGGCGCATGGATCATATTTAAGCCGAAGGTCGTTAAAATTATCGGACTTTTCAGGCGCGATCCTAGCTACCGAGTCAATTAAATCTGCGTCTAATTCTCGAATAGGTGTCACTTGAACTCCTTACCGCCTAACGCCCGGCTCTGGGGCTGCATGGAGCGCAGCGTAATGCAGTTCCTAGCAGCCGTTTGTTAGGTGCTCCCTTGCTCGCCGAGAGAATTAACACGGATAAAAAGACTTGGCTGCATCCTTTTTTGTATTCACCATAAAGTCAGTATCCTTAAGCGATTTTTCGATCAGTGCTTTTTTGTTTGGGATATGTAGAGTGGGCACTGAATCCATTGAGTCTCGAAACTTTGGTAACTTATCCCAAAGATCCTTTATCTGCTTTTTGAACGTTTTTGATTGGCAGTTAATAATATCAGATTTTTCCGTGTACTCTGGATATACAACTATAACCGGCAAGCCCAATGTATTTATTCCGTAGTCAATTTCTTCACGAATCGCTTTGGAGCTTTTTGTCACAGAGCTTAAGAATAATATTATGTTCTTAGATTTACTGAGTCGTTCTCTAATTCTCGGTTTTAAAGTTTTTTCCCAATCACTACCGTCCCTTACATTGTAATTTTTATTGTGGGAATCATTAAATGGAAAGTCTGAATCCTTTCCTTTCCATGCTCTAAGCATGCTGTAGCTTACAAAATCTTTAGTTGCATGAGCGCCTAGACCACCTTCAGTGAATGGCTCACTGACGTAAAACGCTGAATAATTTCCGTTGCGATATGCCATCTCTTCTCCTAATTCTATAAGTCTCGTTCTTGGAGCTATTTTTAAAGCCCATTGTTGGACGATTTAATATCGAGTAAATTAATAGTATCCATTTTCTCTGGATGAATAATAATAGTTAGCTTTGCTGGATATTTGAATCGCATCTCACTAATCCTGAATGTCCAAAGCATGATCTTAAGCAAGTCTTCATCACTGATATTTTTGTGCTCTTTAATCCGCGTTATTCCTGATCCAAAAATCGGGACCGAAACGCTTTTTTGTGCATAAATTCTATTTACCCTGTCCCAGAAGTTAATAAGAAAGCTGAGGTATTCCGGCATCGTTAACCGAGCTCGGTTTTTATCGTCAAATTTCGAAAAAGCTGTTAACAGATACTCTCCATATACACAAATGGCGCCAATTTCGAAACGCTTCTTTTTCCCGTTCTTTCTCTCCGGATTTTCGCCAACAACATCATCATCTTCGAAAGGATAGTTTTCGATATGACGATCAAGGTCAACAATTGAAGTGTCAAGATGGCTATTAATAAATATGCCGTTCAGTGAGTTACTAGATATAATCTTGTCATCCACTTGCGTATCTAAATATTCATTAAATGCTATGACTTTAAAATCAGGCTGCTTAAATATATCCCCTTTTTTTATCGTGACATCACTTCCCTCGATATTAGTGTGAATCTGCTGCAAGTTGTTAGATCTAACCCACAGAGCCACATAAACGAAAAAAAGCAGTATTAAAAATATGCCCCCGACCGCGAGCTTACAATCTTTGGGTATCTCAACAAATATAAATGCAAGCGATGCCACTACACTTATTACAGAGACAACTTCAAGAAATTGCCTGAAAATTCTCTTATCCAGAAAACTTACCTTTGCCAAAGGCTTTCTCCCTTGATTATGCCAGCCTGATCTCGGCTGATACCATTTACACCTAACGCTTCCCATAAGCCGCGCGAATGAAGCGCAGCGAAATGAGCGTCGGCTTGATGGGTATGTTAGGCGAGTTCATCTGAGAATCTGGCTAATTCTTTGAAATCGCTTTCCCTGAGAACTCTTATCGGAACACCTTTGCCGATCAACTCTTCTGCCTTTCGATGTTTAGAGCTCTTTTCATGCCCCGCAAGCCTTTTGGTGTCTTGATCACCTACGACGAGCATAGTTGTTTTCTTTGTAACTCCAGATGCCACTTGGCATCCTAGTGCAGCAGCCAAATCCGCCGCCTCTCTACGCGGTATCTCCAGTGCTCCAGTAAAGACAACAACCTCGCCATACAGCGCACCTTCAGGGTTTCCTTCGCGTCTGATAGCAGAACCAGAACTTGCTGTTGTTGGATCAATCGGCTGCCGTACTCTCTTGAGCCAGTTATCTAGATCTAGTTCGCTTTCTTTCATTGCTGCTATAAGGATTTGTGCTGCCGCTTTAGCATCCTCCAACGCATCGTGATGCTTAAAATCGTAGCCAATCATTTTGCATACATTATATAGACCGTATCCTTTCCATGCACATTCCGACCAGGTTCGGCGAGCTACCCGTGCCGAGTCGAGCCAGATACTTTGCGGCGGATTGACACGATACCTTTGGGCAGCTTGATGCATTGCCACTCGGTCGAAGTGCGTATGGCACACGACCACTGACCCTTCAAGATACGAACAGATCGTATCGGCCAATTTAGCGAACGTTGGAGAGCCTTGAACCACGGACTCATCGATGCCGTGGATGGACACATTTACACCATCGAAGTAGTCCTCGGGATCGACGTATGATGTCCATTCATCTGTAATCACACCACCTTCACATCTCGCAATACCGATCTGGCAGATTGAGGCCATATCAGCGTTCGCAGTCTCTACATCGATGGCAACAAATTTCATGGCTGTAAATCCTTTCGCCTAACGCCGAGCTCACCGGGAAATCGGGAGCGTATTGAGCGATTTGTCCGCGTGCAGCGCTTGGTTAGGCAACTTTTCCCGTTCCAATAAACTGAGCTAAGGATTCTGGCTTGGTTATGGCCACCTTTCTAACATCGGCTACTTTTCGAATTCCGTAAGCGGTTGGCCCCATATTAAATGCCCCACAAAAACTCGCTATAGCCAAACCCAACGGTTTAAGAAACACCCCAGAGTGTGTGTTCATAACAAAGCTTCGGTCCTGGTTGGCCAACCCTTGGCCGGTGTTTATGTAAAAGTTATCTCTTTCTTCTAGTTTCGCTGGATCAGTAAACTCCATTGCCACGCCTGTAGATTCAGCACGTTTTATCGCTATTTCGCAATGAAGCCACACAGCTTCAGTTTCTGATATGTACCTTCCGATTGCGTATGTACTCTCTGTTGCAATTACATGCCCGTCATGTATCCGCATATCTAATCTTTCGATAACCACTCTCCCAGGAGGGTCTAACCTGATCTGCAGAGCAATTACACCACTGCCTGATCGCACGGTTATCTTCTGACCGGTCACTTCTATATCCCAAGATTCAAGACTTCCGAGCCACTCGTTATCCACTAACTGGAGAATGACATCACCATCACTATTCGTGAAAGCTGCAGATATACTTCCTGGCTTTCCATCCTGTCCAGGCACCACGCGAATCAGGTCTTGCCCGTGATATCTTAATACGGATTGTACTACTGGACTGTATAATAACTTCCCCAACTTGAGCTCAGCAGACCCATCATGAAAATCAAGAGGTCCAACTGGCTGCTCGACATCCTTGATATCTGCAGATTTAATTTTTTCGTAAGCCGCCTTAATAGCTTGCTTTGACAGCCTTCCTCTCGTAACTGCGTCATGGCACGATCCACAAAGGCAGCATATAGCGCCGGGGTCATGTTCTTTCGCACATTCGAAAACTGGATCTATGTGTTCATACTGGTAAAAGCCGCTTCGACAAATTACACAGCCAAACCTTGAGTTTTCTCTTACCTGCCTACGTATCTTGGCAGGGATGTTTCTCGAAAGGCCGAATTTGTTATGACTGGCCATAGAATAGCTCTCGATTGCCTAACGGCAAGGCTTACGCGCCGGCTTGGAGGCGCGCCGCGCCGTAAAGACGGTCGCCGTACAGCCGCTGGTTAGTAATGCACAATGCTTCAGGCTACGGCTTGATCCCTACGCAAAGGACACCTGAAGTGACTATGCTTGCTTTTCAATTTCTACAGCCGACTCGTCGCCACAGTGGATAAAGAATTGGCCTTTGGCTGTATTTGACGATGAAAGCTCAAACCAACCGCGGCCCGACTTTTCATCACCGTCGTCATTCCCTGACCAGGAAAAGTCCACTCGCGCTTCATCATCCGTAATCCGATAATCTAATTGGCCTTCAACGGCGCCGAACATAAAAAATCCCAGCCCATCCTCATCGAATAGAAAATAACCAGGCTCTATGAGATCGACAAAATCTTGGTCCCACGTCTCCATCCACTTGATGCGCCAACGTCCACTGAACTTATCCAAAGTACCTCCTTTGTCCGGCAAAGCTTCCCAGGCTGAGATAATATCGATTTTTGAAAAACTAACGCCGCCAACACGCGCGGCTTTGGAGTGTAGGCGAAGCCGCAACGGAAAAGCCGTCGCTGTGATTGGCATTGTTATGAGCCATTGTCTCGCCCAAACTGGTCTGAAATCCATTCGCCCGTTAATGACTTTGACTGAAAAAACATCAAACAGTAAGGCAACACAATCGTCAAAGGAATATTCTCAATCCTGAATAGATGCGTTCTAAACGTTGCATCAGTTACTTTATTTCCCGCTGCAAGGTTGCTATCAAACCTAGTCTCTACCGCGTCCCCTTCATAGACGTTTATCGCTAGATCAAGATGATTGACAATTGCTGATGTGAATTCTGTTCCGTATAGGCTGTCAGTATCCAAATGGATGCAGCGACCTATGAGTAGGCTATTCTCATGATTAGGGCATGACAACTCTTCAATCATCATGCTTAGATTGCCCGACGAATTTCTCTTAGCGACAACATCCAGCCTCCGAACTCCGCGCACGTGATAATCCCAATAACGATCTATATCATCGCTAGGACTTTCTGGTGCATCAAGGCTATATGACGCTCCTTCTTTAGCGCGATGGCGAATTTCAAGCTGTTTCCACCAGTTCGGATTAGCAGGAATAAGTATACTTTCACATAGGGTTGCTGCCGGCTCAGTATCATAGACACTACTGGGATCAAGTCGGATAAAAATCGGCACATCTGGGAAAGCAATTTTGCTAGATGTATATATCGCAGGGGGAAGATGAGGGTCCAGCTTATAGTAAAAACCTTTTCTCTTAAAAATCTCAGAACCATAGACGCATTCAAAACCGCTGGAGTCCAATAGTTCATTATCTCTGGATCCGTTTTTTTAGTTCTTACTAGCTCGTGCAACGTGCTGTCCTTGGAAAATATGTGATGGCTTTTATCGTACTGTTCAAACCTCACTTTTAATGATTTGACATCAAGAGCCCTAGATATATCAAATAGGTAAGAAAACAGAGCCATTCGCTCTTCAGAACTAAATTCTCTGAAATAGCCAATGTCGAGATACCCCGACAAACTATCCTTATCCTGCTGAGTAAGGAGTGGCTTTCTTACTCCAATTATCTTTTTAGCTATTTCTGGCTCGTCGCGTGTTAGATCCACAACGTAATCCTGCACAGACAAGCATCTACTGATACAAGCATTCACTGCCTCATTAACTTTTTCAAAGTATCCGTCTAAATCCATTCTAAAGTAGTCTCCACATTTGAGGCGTGTTGCTCATAACGCAGAGCTGAGGCTCCGGGGAAAGCGCACAGCGCTTTTCACGGTAGCCTCCAGCGCCACGTTAGAATCTTCAGTATCAAACTCATGCCTACCCAGGCATATTTTACATGTCGTCGCTTGATATACGTGAAGGCATGGTAGAGACGGACGAAGGCGCTCCCTCTAGCGAGCTATAGTGGACATAAAGGCTCCAGATGGCCGGCGCATCACTCCCACTTCGGCGGTATCCGCGTCTCCCAAATAAGTTGATAGACGCCTCATGACCAACAAGAGCGTCTTTGGGCTCGTCCTCCCAAACGCCGTATAGCCGGCCTTCAAACCTCCCGCTCGTATCATGCTGAAAGCGGCTGGGTTCTCCATAGAGGTCTTTCATTCTAGATTTCAGCTTGTAAAAGATCCGGGATAAAGGATCATAAAGCTCACTTTGAGCAACCCGGATGCTTGCCCCGTACAGTTTGTCCTCATAAAAGGAGAACTCAATAAGCTGAACCGGCAGACCCGCGAAGGATCCTTCGGCCTGCAAGAAGGTGACGCCTTGACCGTGCAGATAATGGCGCCCGCAGTAAAAGTCCTGATCCACGTAGGGGCCTCCTGACGGTTGCTTCATCACCGTGTGGTCGCAAGTTAAGGACCGAAATCGATCCAGGCGACCGACCAGTTCCGTTTCAACCTCCTCAAGGCTCAAGCCCCAGGAGAGCTTAAAAGGAGGTGAAATACCTCTGTCCTCAGACGCGTGTACTTGCTGCAAACATGACACCACCAAAGACGCTACGATTAGCATCCCAGCGACAAATAGTTTGCGAGAAGACCGCAGGATGCAGTTTCCCCTAATTATGGAACTAGAAATCAGTGCGGTAGAAAACATCATTATTTTCCTTAAATACCTCAAGAGTGAAAGGAATTTCCCCTGCCATAATCAGCGAAGCCTCCACTTTTTTTTGCCATTAGGAGAATTAAATCTTCAAGGGATTTCGGATCTGTTTCCGTGATGTTGTGGAACATCGGTTTGCTCATGCCTGATCAACTCCTATTTCTAACAGGTATTAGGACGCCGGCTCGAATATCCAATGAACGCGCCGGCGTCATATCACTTTATAGTTTTTAACTTCATCGAATAAAACCAGAAAACTCAACAGGTTACAAACCTGCCGCGTTGTCTGTCCCTGTTCGCTTGACTTCGTCATTTCCCAATTGTCATGATACTGTCCATATGGACAGTCAAGGAGAGTAGCCATGCACACGGATAGTGACAGGCGCCCAAAGCTCCGTGATCAGTTTCGCGATGCCATTCGAGTGCGCCATTACAGCCCACGGACCGAGAAGACCTATTGGTACTGGATTCGCTATTTCATTCGGTTTCACAAGCTGCGCCACCCTGCTGAAATGTCGGAGCCAGAAGTTTCGGCCTTTTTGACTTGGCTTGCGACGAAGAGAGGCGTAGCAGCCGCCACTCAGAATCAGGCATTGAACGCTCTGGTGTTTCTATATCGCCACGTGATCAAGGTGCCGCTGGGCGACATCGAGAATATTTCCCGGGTGAGGCGGCCTCCAAAACTACCCGTTGTTTTGAGTCATAACGAAGCCATGGCGGTTATAGGTCGCTTGTCGGCGCCACATAATCTCATCGTCTCTTTGATCTAGGGCGCCGGGTTGCGGGTTACGGAGTCGGCTCGCTTACGCGTGAAGGATATTGATTTTGGGCTGCGGACGATTACGGTGCGTGACGGTGAAGCGCGCGGTTGCGGAGGCTGGCATAGGGAAAGTCGCTACCAGCCACACGTTTCGCCATAGCTTTGCGACTCAGCTGCTGCTCAGTGGCGCGGATATTCGCACCGTTCAGGAACTACTGGGCCACAGTGATTTGAATACCACCCAAATTTACACGCATGTTCTGGGGCAAGGTTTCGCAGGGGTGCGCAGCCCGCTGGGATAGCCGGCGCCCTCGCCTGCTAGGGCGCTAGGCGCTGCCGTGCCCAGCGGTCGCCTTCTCGGCGGTAGCGAAACCGGTCATGCAGCCGACTAGGCCGCCCATGCCAAAACTGAATCTCCTCGGGAACGATACGGTAACCCCCCCAGCTCTCCGGCATGGGGATGGTCTCACCTTCCGGATACTGCTCGGCGAGCTGGGCCATATCCGCTTCCAACTGCTCACGGCTGGCGGGCCGGCTCTGATGCGAGACGGCGGCGCTGAGCTGGCTGCCCCGGGGGCGGCTGGCGAAGTAGTCGCGGGATTGCTGGGCGGGGATTTTCTCGGCGCGGCCGTTGACGATCAGTTGGCGGTCGAAGGGGCCCCAGAACATGACAAAGGAGACGTTGGGGTTGGCGGCGATGTCGTCGCCTTTGCGGCTGTCGTAGTGGGTGAAGAAGACGAAGCCGCCGTCTTCGATGCCTTTGAGCAGCACTACGCGGCTGGAGGGGCTGCCGTCGGCGGAGACGGTGGCCAGGGTCATGGCGTTGGCCAGGGGCAGCTCGGCGTTGATGGCGTCGTCGACCCAGCGGCGGGCTTGTTCCACCGGGTCCGCCAGCAGGTCGGCTTCGGTGAGGCCGGGGGCGTGGTATTCCTGGCGTACGTCTTTCATGGGGTGTCCTTGGGCAATTCGGTGATGCGGGGATTGTAGCTATCCGTTATGGATTCAGGATACAGGATGAAGGATACAGGCGCGGGTAAAGGCCTGGCCGGCCGCACGGCCGTACCCGCGCTTCATCCTGTATCCTGCATCCTGTATCTTCCTTCCGTTATGACTCTCGACACTTCCGAACTTAATAAGACCCGCCATGACTTCAATGGCCGCGACAGCGTCTGGCTGTTCGGCTACGGCTCGCTGATTTTCAAGGCGGACTTTCCGTTTTTGGAGCGTAAGCCCGCCAGCATCGAGGGCTGGGCGCGGCGCTTCTGGCAGGGCTCCCACGATCATCGCGGCACGCCGGAGCGGCCGGGCCGGGTGCTGACGCTGGTGGAGAGCCCGGGCACGGTGTGCGCGGGCATGGCGTACCGGGTGGCGCCGTCGGTATTCGAGCATCTGGATGTGCGCGAGAAGAACGGCTATTTGCGGTTCGCCACGCCGATGACGTTCGCCGACGGCGGCCATGAAGAGGGGCTGGTGTACATCGCCACCGAGGACAACGCGGCCTTTCTTGGGCCGGCGCCGGAGGACGAGATCGCGCGGCATATTCATGGTAGCCATGGGCCCAGCGGGGCGAACCGGGATTATCTGCTGCATCTGGCCGAGGCGCTGCGCGAACTGGGCGCCGAGGACGAGCATGTGTTCGGGCTGGAGCGGCGACTGCTGGCGCTGGCGCCGTAGCTCAGGGCGCGCGGCGCATGCGCAGCGGCGTGGTGCCGAACCAGCGCTGGAAGGTGCGGCTGAAGTTGGAGGGGTCCTGGTAGCCGAGCTTTTCGGCGATGCGCTCCACCGGGAGGCTGGTTTCCAGCAGGTACCAGGCGGCCAGTTCGCGGCGCACGTCGTCGAGCAGTTCCTGGAAGCTGGTGCCTTCGGCCTTGAGCTTGCGGATCAGGGTGCGGCGGGACATGGCGAACTCCTCGGCGGTGTCGTCCAGGGTCGGGTAGTCGCCGTCGCGGTCGAGCAGCATCACGCCGATGCGCTGGCTGAGCGGGCCGCCGCTCTGGATCTGCCGTAGTTGGTGCTCACAATCGCGTAACGCCGCGCGGTGCGTGGTGGGGTCGGCGGTCAGGCAGGGGGTGTCGAGCAGCGCGGCGGGCAGCGTGATGGTGAGTTGGCCGGTGCCGAAGGTCACCGGGCAGCCCAAATATTCCTCGTACACCGACGCCCAGGCGGGCTCGTCCAGCGGCAGGGTGACGGCCACGTCGCGCAGCCGTCGCGAGGTCACCGTGTCCACCAGCTGAAAGTAGGTGGCGAGGATCGAGCCGGTGACGAATTCGCGGATCTCGGCCAGATCCACCTGCTCGTCCAGCGTCAGCACGGCGTGGTCGTCGAATTCCTCGAAGCGCACCCCCACCAGCTGGAACCTTACCCCCACGTAGCGGGACACCACACGCAGCACTTCGCGCAGGTCCGGCGCGGACACCACCGCGTAGCCCAGCGGCCCGTGGGCGGACACCGAGGTGACGCCGGCGGTCTCCAGGCCGATCCAGGGCTGGCCGGTGAGGTCGATGGCGCGGCGGATCAGGCGCGACATCTGTTCCAGGCTCAAATAGCGGTGATCGCCCAGCAATTGCTCCCATTGCAGGCGGGTGTCCTGGAATATCACCGCGTTATCGAAGCCCCGCTCATGCAAATACGCGCACAAAAGACGCGGATAAGTGGGGTGAATCGCGGGGCGCAGCCGGTTTGTGATCTGCACGGTCATGGGTGCCGCTCCCTAGAAGCCTTCCCTCCAAGGTAGTGAATGTCGGCCGCCTTGTCACTTTATGACGATTTATTGCCACTCTAAGCGGTGCCGGTGGGCCCCGGACAGGCGGAGGATGGAACCATTACATAACAAAGAGGTGAGGTTTATGAGCAAGGCAGGTGTATTCACCGGGCCGTCCGGCGTGATCTACCGCGACCGCAAACGGCATCTGTGGTTTTCGTCGCTGTTCGTGCCGGCCATCGTGTTCGTGGGCCCGGCGCTCTATTTCGCCACGGGCAACAACGCGCTGATGTTGTGGCTGCCGCTGGCGTTCTACTACCTGACCG
>Ga0208316_1000929_pt1 | contig 20216 bp, 31 predicted proteins | sample MalvireepMed_231_FD_184240 | JGI IMG/M metagenome (GOLD analysis project Ga0208316, IMG submission 184240) | Marine viral communities from the Global Malaspina Expedition - Malaspina viral metaG DeepMed_231 (SPAdes) (version 2) | ecosystem: Environmental > Aquatic > Marine > Oceanic | place... | reverse complement strand
TGGCGTTGGGCAGCACTTCGCTGACCACGCCGGGGAACTCCAACAGCTCTTCCTTAGCCATGCCGGCTCCATGGGCGCTCACCTAAGCGAACGGAACGCGCCTGGAATCGGGCCGCGAGCCGTCAACAGGGTGATCATAACCCAGGTTGTGGACGCCCCGGTAGAGCCCGGCGCGTCACTCGCCGTCCTCGCCAAACCGTTCCCGGATCCTCTGGGCCAGGGCGTCCCGAACCTCGCGATAGGCCGCCAGGCGATTCTCCCGCGGCCCGCCGGCCAGGGTCGGGTCGTGGGTCGGCCAGTATTCGATCTCGGCGGCCCGGTGGCGGGTCATTTCGACGGCCCGATGCTGCGCCTCCGGCGTCAGCGAAATCACCAGGTCGAAGGAATCATCGGTCAGGTCATCAAAGGTCTTTGGCCGGTGCCCCTCAAGGTCGAAGCCTTGCTCGGCCATCACCGCCTGGACAAATGGATCGGCGCCCTCGGCGTCGACATCGGGCTTCAGGCCGCAGGAGTCCACATAGACCCGGTCGCCCAGGATCCGCTTGGCCACCGCCTCGGCCATCGGCGAGCGAACACGGTTGAAGTTGCAGGCGAACAGAACGGCGCCGGGCAGCGGCGGATGAGACCCCGAACCCATTGGCGCACTCAGTTCCGGTGATGCAGGGCGCAGATCAGGGTGAACAGCCGCCGGGCGGTGTCGAGGTCCGTCTCGATCTTGCCCGCCAGCCTTGTCCGCAACAGTTCGGAGGCTTCGTTGTGCAGGCCGCGGCGGCCCATGTCCAAGGCCTCGATCTGGGCCGGCGTGGCGTTGCGGATGGCCTGGTAATAGCTCTCGCAGATCATGAAATAGTCTTTGATCAGCATCCGGAACGGCGAAAGCGACAGGATGTGGCGCTTCTCATAGGCTGGGCCACGCACGTCCAGCACCAGCCGGTTCTCCATCAGCCCCATGTGCAGGTCATAGGGCCCCTCCACCGCTCCATCGGGCGCGAAGTGGTTGGACTCCAGCAGGTCGAATATGGCGATCTGCCGCTCCTGCTCCTGGTCGCGCGAAATCGCGCCCAGCGAATCCTGGTCGATCTCGACGCTTTGCAGCCGGTGGTTCTTCTGGTCGTCGTCAGCCATGACGCTCTGGCGAAGTGCAGGAGCGCGTTCCGTAAACGTGGCGCCCGGTCTTACGGTCGAAACGCGCTCAAACTCTATGATCCAGAGCAGGATTCAACGATCAGGCGGTCCGCCTGATCGCACCATGCTCTAGGCGTCAGCTTTAGTGCAATCCGCCCCCCAACGTCATCCCGCCATGCGGGCGCAGGGCGCGTCCAGCCAAGAAAAATCCCCCGCCGCCGAAGCGACGGGGGATCTTCGCGCCGTCGAGGGCGGCTTCTAGTATCGATAGTTGGCGTGGCGATAGCCTTCGGGTTGGACATAGGCGCCGTGGACATAGCCTACGCCGACGCCGTTCTGGCCCACCAGCACCCAGTCGCTGCCCCGAACCCTGGCCAGGGCCTCGAAGCGCTGGCCGGCGCCCAGCTGACCGACCCGCGGGCTGTTGGTGGTCGGCGCGGCGCGCAGGTTCACTCTCGAGCGGGCGACCATGGCTCCCTCACCGCGGCTGAAGCTCGCCGGCGACAGGTTCCGGTCGAGGCGATAGCCGTCGTGAGTGTAGGTGGCCGGCTGGTTGTAGGCGTAGCCCTGGCCCTGGCCGTAACGGCGGTCCTGGTCGTCGTGCTGCAGCTTGCAACCGATCGCCGAGCCGGCCGCGGCCCCGACGACGGCGCCGAGCGCCGTACCTGTGCCCCGGTCGTTCTTGGCCAGGTTTGAGCCGGCAGCAGCGCCCAGCAGAGCGCCGATCAGGGCGCCGCCCTCCTGCTTGCCGCCGCTGGCGTTACAGCCCAGCACGCCGCCGAAATTCTGGGCCTGAGCGGCAGGCGCCGCGGCGGCCAGGAAAAGGGCGCTCATCATCGCGGTGGCGGCCGCGCCCGAGGCCAGTTTGGAAACACTCTTGTTCGGCATGACTTGCCTCCATCAGATCGAGTTCGCCGGGCCGCGAGGGGCCCTACGAGACCGACCTTAGAAGGCGCAGGCTGAACGCCCGCCCGACGCCGATTGACAGGTTTCGTTCAGCCTTTGGCGGCCGCGCCCTGACCAAGGCGCAGGGCGGCCGAGCGGGCGTGGGCCGGCAGGCCCTCGGCCTCCGCCAGGGCCACCGTAGCCGGCCCCAGGGCCTGAAAGGCCGCGGCGTCGCACTTCACAAACGAGGTCCGCTTGATGAAGTCGTAGATGGAAAGCCCCGAAGAGAATCGCGCCGCGCGGCTGGTGGGGAGCACATGGTTCGATCCCGCCACATAGTCGCCGATGGCTTCAGGCGCATGCCGGCCCAGGAACATCGCCCCGGCGTGGCGCACCTGAGCAGCCAGCGCGTCGGGATCGGCGACGGCGAACTCCACGTGCTCGGGCGCCAGGCGGTCCACCAGGGCCGGCGCCTGCGCCAGCGGCGCAAGAATCACCGCCCCATGGTCGCGCCAGGAGGCTTCAGCCACCGCGCCGGTGCTCAGGGTGGAGATCTGAGCTTCGACCTCCACCTCCACCTTGGCGGCGAAATCGGCATCGTCGGTGATCAGGATCGATTGGGCGGCCGGGTCGTGCTCGGCCTGGGACAGGAGGTCGGCGGCGATCCAGTCGGGACGGTTCTGGGCGTCAGCGACCACGACGATCTCGGACGGGCCGGCCAGGGCGTCGATCCCCACCACCCCATAGACTCGCCGCTTGGCCGCGGTGACAAAGGCGTTGCCGGGACCAACGATCTTGTCCACCGGCGCGATCGGCCCGGCGCCATAGGCCAGGGCCGCCACCGCCTGGGCGCCGCCGACCCGCCAGATCTCCGTGACGCCCGCCGCCTTGGCCGCCGCCAGCACCGCCGGCTGCAAGCGCCCGGGCGGCGTGACCATGGCGATCCGGAACACGCCGGCCACCGCGGCCGGCACGGCGTTCATCAGCACGGTGGAGGGATAGGCCGCGCGGCCGCCAGGCACATAGATCCCCACGGCCTCGATCGGCGTCCAGCGCCAGCCCATCTCGACCCCCGCCTCATCGGTGAAGCGGGCGTCGTCGGGCCGCTGCCGTTCGTGATAACTGCGGATGCGGGCGGCGGCGAAATCGATCGCCTCGCGGACCTCCTGCGGACAGGCCTCCGCGCCCGCCTCGATCTCCTCAGACGTGACCCGCAAATCCGCTTCGGCGATCTCCACCCCATCGAACTGCGCGCCATAGCGCAGCAAGGCGGGCAAGCCCTCGCTGCGCACAGCCGCCAGCACGTCGCGCACGATAGCCTCGACGTCTTCGGGCGTGTCGCGGCGCTCGTTCACCAGGGCGGCGAAGCGGGCTTCAAAATCGGGATCGGAAAAGAGAAAACGGCGCATGGCCTGGCTATGTAGCGATCCCGGCCGTCCAGCGCCATGGCGTCGCAGCCACAGGGATGGATCGGCGGCAGCTAAGTCTCGTGCCGCGGAATCCTGGGGGTCGGCCAAGGCTCGGAAACATCGGCCAGCACGGCCTCGACGCATTCAACCTTGACCTTGAGGTCGCCGCCGCCCGCGAAGTTCAGCACCACGGCGCCCCCGGGGGGTTCAGCGTCCGACTCAAAGGTGATGGCCAGCAGCTCAACCACCGCGTCAGGCGCATCGCGCCGCAGCCGCCGCGCCTCAACCTGTTCCACCGACCCCAACTGAAGGGCGCTACGCACGCGCGAGCCTCCACCGGCTTCCCAGCGATAGCGGTTGAACAAGATCGTCAGTAGCCGGCCCTGGGCTTCGAAGCGGACATCGCCGAGCTTGGCCACCGCATCCTGAAGGGCCGCCGAGATCACCGACAGATCCTCGGCGTCCTCAGCCCGAAGCTTCAGGCGCCCACGGGAAACGTCAGGCATCGGCGGTCATGTCCTCGATCATTTCCGCGCCCTTCAGGCGCCGGATCTTGGCCCCACAGGCGCCGAGCTTGGTCTCGAGGCGTTCGAAACCCCGGTCGAGGTGATAGACGCGGCCAACCTCCGTCTCGCCCTTGGCCGCAAGTCCCGCGATCACCAGGCTGACCGAGGCGCGAAGGTCGGTGGCCATCACCTGGGCGCCGTTCAGGCTTGAAACCCCGCGCACCCGAGCCTCGCCGCCCTGGATGGCGATGTCGGCGCCCAGCCGCGCCAGTTCCGGGGCGTGCATGAACCGGTTCTCGAAGATGGTCTCGCGGATCACCGATTCGCCGTCGGCCAGGGTCATCAAGGCCATGAACTGGGCCTGCAGGTCGGTGGCGAAGCCGGGATAGGGATCAGTCTCGATCGCCACGGCCGCCAGCCGCCGTCCATTGCGCTTGATGGTCACGCCGTCATTGTGATGGGTCACATCGACCCCGGCCTCTTCCATCTTGTCCAGCAGGTTGGCGATGAAGTCGCTGCGGGTGCGGGTGAGACGCACCTCGCCCCCGGCCATGGCCGCAGCCAGAGCGAAGGTGCCGGTCTCAATCCGATCGGGAATGACCGAGTGCGTGGCGCCGCCCAGCCGGCTGACGCCCTGGATACGGATCACGTCCATGCCCGCCCCACTGACCCGCGCGCCCATCTTGTTCAGACAGTCCGCCAAGTCGACGATCTCAGGCTCACAGGCCGCGTTGCGCAGCACGGTCTCGCCCTCGGCCAGCACCGCCGCCAGCATGGCGTGTTCGGTGGCGCCCACCGAGACGAACGGAAAGGCGATCTCCGCCCCGACCAAGCCCCGCGGCGCCTGGGCGTACACATAGCCCTCATGGAGATCGATATGGGCGCCGAGCGCCCGCAGGGCCGAGAGGTGGAGGTCCACCGGCCGGGCGCCGATGGTGCAGCCGCCCGGCAGCGAGACCTTGGCCTGACCCGACCGGGCCAGCAGCGGCCCCAGCACATTGAACGAGGCGCGCATCTGGCGGACCAGGTCGTAGGGCGCGATGGCGCTGATGATCTCAGGGGTCTGAAGCACGGTTTCCGCGCCGTCCGGCCCGTCCCGCTCCTCGACGCCGGCGCCCAGACGCGAGAGCAGCTTGCCGAGGAACCGCGTGTCGGCCAGGCGCGGCATGTTGGTCAGCCGCAGAGGCTCGCTCGTCAGAAGACTGGCGGCCATCAGCTTGATGGCTGAGTTCTTGGCGCCGCTGATGGCGATCTCGCCCTCAAGACGCGCGCCGCCTTCGATGACGATTCGGTCCAATCCCAGCCCCTTCAAGCGCCGCAGCCCTGCGGCGTGAACAACCCAAGTGGCGCTTCTAGCCTGAGGCCACCGCGGCGCAAAGCCGCACGACTCTCACGAACGCTTGTCATCTCCCGGCGGCGGCTCGGCGGCCGGCGCCGCCGGCGTCGCTGGCGCTGCCTTGCGGCGGCGCAGATTGGCGCGCAGAGCCTGGGCGAGTTTAGCCTCCCGCGCATTGGGCGGCGGGGATCGGGGTTTGTCTGGCGGGCTCATGAACACGGCTTGCGACTGGGGTCCTGCGAGGTCAAGTCCGAGAAATCCGGATTTGGGGGCTTCACGCGGGCCGTCGGGTTGGCTATAGCCCCCGCCTCGCCTTTCGCCGCCGTAGCTCAGTGGTAGAGCGCATCCTTGGTAAGGCTGAGGTCGGCAGTTCAATCCTGCCCGGCGGCACCACTCTCAACCCCTTGTCCTGTAACGATTTCGCAGGGCAAGGGGCCGCGAGACGGCTTTCCAGCAAATACGCATAATGCGCACGGAACGCCTAGAGAGGACCAATCACCATGAGCAGTGAGACTGAAATGACTGAGGCGGAGCGGGAGTGTCTTCGCATCATGCTCTCCACCCAGGCCGCGCGGTCCTGGCAACTGGCGAAGAAGATGCGGTGCCCCACCGATCGGGCGCGGCGGATCTTGCTGGGCATGGAGCGCAAGGCGATCGTTTCGCGGCACGAGCGCTATACTGCGGTCAACGACATCTATTGGGAGCCCACCCCCGCTGGCCGTGCTCTGCTATCCAAGGGAGAAGATTAGAGGCTCACCTACGTTACACAAACCGCGTTGTGTAAGGTGAAAGCGGGTTTCGTGATCCACAAAAAGAACAAGGCCCCGCGCGCACGCCGGGGCCTTTGAAGGTTCTTCACTGTGGCTTGGCGGGCTTTAGCCGCCGGGGTGCATGGCGAACCTCCGGGTTCAGAGAAACGTTAGCCCCGCAGGACCAATTGAGTGAGGCAGAGTCCCACAGCTTTTCTTGAATCTCAAGGGCTTTTTGGTATGGTGAAGGCATGGGAAAGATCGTCAAAACCGAGCGCGGCCATCGGATCGAGCCGAGCGTTTGGGCTGAGCGGGTCTCCGCGCCCGAACCCGGCGCCATGATCCCAGACGGACGAATTGTGACCGTGACGTTCTCGTTCATTCAGGAGGGGGATGCGTCGCGGGAGGCGGTAGATGAGATGGTCTGCGACCTACTGAATTGCGGCCTCGACCTCATCGCCGCGCCCATCTTAGCCGACACCGGCGCTTCGACCGACCGGGCGCGCCTATCTCGCCAAGTCCTTGATGAGGCTGTTGCGCGCTATCAACGCAAAAGGCCCGCCACCGGGTTAGGGTGACGGGCCAAGTCTGTTCGGCTCTGTGCCGGCGTTATAGCGGAGCCGTTGGGCTCTACGCTGAGTTGTTTGCATAAATTGCAAACTACCCCGGATCGAAGGGCCGACAACTGAGACGGTCGCGCACCCAACCCTTGGAGGGCGCATCAGGCCCTGCGGCCATCTGCCCCCACACAAACGAGACGCGCTGTTGAAAACGCTCTTGCGGGTCCATGCGGTGATGACGGGCGCGCTCGACCAAGACGCCCAGATCGGGCGCGAGGCGTTCGGTGTCTTGGGGCATGGGGGCCTCCTCTGGTGGGGAATCAGTTGGGTTGCGGGGTGGAGCAGGCGAACTCGCCGCCCATCTCATTGAACCAGGCGCACAGGGCGTCCACGCGATCCCAGCCGCGCCGACCCCAGGCCTTATGTTCAGCGTCATAGTCGTTCAGGCCATGCTCGCCGCGGTCGATATGGGCCTGGGTCAGGCGGGGCTCAGTCTCGCGTTGGACTAGCGCGGCATCGGGAAACTTCTGCAGCGCTGACACCTTGCTGGCGCATCCACTCGCAAGAAGCGAGCAGCCGAGCGCGGCTAGGCAGAGCAGATGGCGCGGAGTCGTCGGCATCCTTCAGATCCTTTTCAGTTTGGGCCGTGGCGGCGTTTGATCCTGCGATGGCGGCGGCGGCTCCGATGTCTGCGGAGTGCTTCAGGGCGCCGGCGAGGGAGTCGGCCTCAACGCGGGCGTTCTTCCAGGCCCACAGTTCGCCATTGGCCTTCTGAAGGCTGTTGATCTCGCCGCATTGGACCAGGGCGAGACAGGCTAGGGCTAGGGCTAAGATGGTCGCGACGATGCGTCCATAATTGCGCCAGACCATCAGCAGGAGGTTGGCGACTTCGGCCAAGACGCTGAGAGCGAAGGAGAGCGCCGAGCGGCCAGCAGCGATGATGGAAGCAAGGATCATCGGCCCGTCCTCATCTGCTCAGCGAGGCGCTTGGCGCGATTGCCGACCTGTTTTGCCCAGAGGCTGGCCAACATCCCATCGGCGGCCCGGTCGTATTCCCCGCGCTCGATCATGCCGAGGGTGTTCTTGAAGCCGAGGAGGCCCTTGGACCCGCCAGCTTTGCCGACGCCCAAATTGAATGACATGTTGAACAGCACCCGCCGGCGAACCGGATCGAGGCCAGCGACCCACGGCAGGGCCTCCAGCAGCTTGGCGTTGTGCTCTTCGATGTCGCGGATTAGGGCGGCTTCGGCTTGCTCTTCGGTCCACACCAGACCCGGCTTCACCTCCGGCCCGGTGTGGCCATAGCCGATGGTCCAGGGGTGCGAGCCGGTGAGCGGGTCGGGGTAGGCGCTCAGGCGCAGGCCTTCGTCTCGCTTCAGGTCCGCGACAAGCTGAGGATCGACCACAGAAGGCGCACGAAGGCGGCCAGCGGCCGCGAGCGCCCGATCTAGCGCGGAGGCCGTGTCAGGCCCCCAGACGCCATCCAGGGCGCCGGGATCATACCCCGCGACCTTCAGCTTCTGTTGGACGGTGAGGACGCTCATGGGGTCCGCTCCAAATTCTGGTCCATGTGTTTGTTGCTGCATAAAGGGCCACCGGTTATAGTAACGGCATGGCCAAACCTCTTGATATTACAGGCGACCGCTACGGGATGCTGGTGGCGCAACGGCTTGACTCCTCTTCGGAACCTGGCCGCAGGAAGTGGGTGTGTTTGTGTGATTGCGGCGAGACCGCGCGCGTTGCGCTCGGAAATCTCCGCTCGGGTCACACGACTAGTTGTGGGTGTTGGAAGCGTGAGGCTTCGACCAAGTCGAACCTGCAGCATGGTGGAGCCAGCGGCGGGCGCGTTTCGCCTGAGATGGAGTCTTATTACAAGGCCAAGTCGCGCTGCCTGAGGCCGACCGACAGGAAATATCCTGAGTACGGCGGCAGAGGCATCACCATGCACCCCGACTGGGTAGCGTCCCCCACCGCGTTTCTTGAGCACATGGGGCCGCGCCCCCAAGGGACATCCATAGACCGCATAGACAACGATCGCGGCTATGAGCCCGGAAACTGCCGGTGGGCGACCCCTAAGCAGCAAAGTCAGAACCGCCGCCCGCGGCGCTGGCAGAAGAGGCCGGCGCCCGTGCAGCCTGCGCAGTCTTGACGTTTTCCCACGCCTTCCCGCCATACAGAGCGCCGACACCGGCATAGACCGCGCCGATGAACAGGGCCGCCCCGTCGAAGCCATCCACCTTGAAGGCGATGACGACGGTGGCGACCGCGGCCGAAGCCGATGATGCGATGATGGCGAAGGGCCGGGCGAGATCGCCGACCAGGCCCTTGAAATGATCCAGCGAGATCATTGTCCGCTCCTCTGCCGGGGCCGCTGAACCGTCACGCGGTCCTGATCGATGATGGTGAGCGTGTCGGGCAGGCCCCGGGTCGCGTCCGCGATGTCGCGGGCCAGCCGGCCGTCCTCGAGGTGCTTGAGCCGGTCCTTCAGCTCCGCGACCTCTTGGCGTAGATCCGCGTTGGCCTGGCGCAGTTCGGCGTTCTCGGCTTGGCAGCGATCGGCCTCAGCCTCGACCTTCTCCAACCGGCGCTCGACGCGCTCCAGCAGCTTGACGAAGCCGTCGGTGCGCGCCACGTCGGCGGCCGTCTCCGCCGCTGCATCCTCAGCTTTCGACGATGGCTTGAACCGCCCATTGATCAGCGCGCCGATCCCGCCAGACCCCAGAACCGCCACCAGGCCGATGATCCATTCGCGAAGGTTCTCAGGCACGGGAACCCCCGGCGCAGGCGTGGTCACGTCGGGCCATGCGGAGCCCCTTTCTATTGCCAAGGTGTCGGGATGGTGTTGAGTGGCCGGGCCTGTACAGGTGGCAGTCGCGCTCAGCGTGGAGGCTCACGCGCAACTGCAAATGGATGATCAGATCAGACGGGCTCGGGAGGCGACATCCGGTCGTCTCTTCTGGCGAGCGTGTGGGATTGAGGGGGCGCAGCGACAACCGCGCCCCCTCCCCCTGCATCGACGCCGCCGGGGGGAAGCGGGCCGATGACAGCTCATGCGAATAGGCGCCGGACGCGGGGAGAGACCGCGCCCGGCTTTCGTGCGTCCACGCAGAGGGCTCGTTGTGGACACGCGAAGTCATGCCGCGGCCTCGGTTTGGGGCCGATAGCAGCGCGCAATCCAGCTCGACAGCGCCAGGGGGATCTTGGCGATCTTGGCGCTGGCGGCTTTGCGGGCGGGCGACTTGCTGGACAGCTTGCACAGGTTCTGGTCGAACCATTCCGCGCCCGCGCCCGCGCCCTTGCGGCCTTCGGCGACTTGCGCCTGCATTCCGCCGATCCGGGTAAAATCCTGGCCACGACGGCTGGGGTCGCTCCAGTTCATCCCTCTGGTCTTGCGCCCCTCATTCGGGACCAAGCCGGCATACTGATCAACCGCGGCAGTCTGGAACGAACGGCCCGACCCGTCGAAACGGAAGCCAGGCACCTTGCGCGCATCGACAACGGTCGGCATGAGCGCGGGAATGTCGCCCCAGAGGTAGTAGGAGCCAAAGTTCGCAGCGGCGCGGCCAACCCAAGGCTGGGCGCCACGGACGTTCTCAACGACCATAGGGATTGGGCGCCCCTTCGCCTGCTCGACGTTCATGAGCCTGCCTAGCGAAGACGTTGCGCCATTCATCACGCGGGCGATCAACGTTCACTGCGAAGCAATCTTTGCGACCGCCGCCCAGCTGATGCGCATAGATGCAGCTGCGCTAAAGGACAAGGCCGCCGCTGAGGTCGCCGCCATGCAGGCCACGCTCGACGCGCTCGACGCCGCGTCTGAGGCCGAACAGCAAGCCGCCTAACAACCCCCAACGGATGGAGAGCGCCTGATGGCCGCGACCTACGCATTCGAGATCGAACTTGAGCTTGAGGGTTTCGTCGAGCCCTACCACGCCGCAACCTACTGGCAGCCTGCCGAGGGCGGCAACGTCGAAGACCTCGACATCCGCGACGCCGGAACCCTGACCTACGAGCCCGCCCGCAAGACGTGGAAGCGCAAGAGCTTCCTCGACGGTGTGGACCGGAAGAACCCTGAGGTTCGCAAGCTCCTCGACAACCTGCTGGAGCTGGTCCGCGAGGACGCTGAACAGGCGATCATCGACGCCACGCTGGAGAGTGCAGCGTGATGGAAGACGACTTCGAGGATCACCCCGACATGCTCTGCGCCGATTGCGGCGACGGGTGCTGGGCGGAAGACCGTCACGGCGTCGAAAGCTGGGAACGGTTCAACGCAATCCTGTGCCGCGGCTGCTTCGACGACCGCTGCGACGAAGAGACGGAAGACTAATGCGCCTCACCCCCACGATCAACCGCGCCCGCGCAGAGCTTCGCGCTCTCGGGGTCCAAACTCAAAGGGCGGCTTAGTTATGCGCGGTTCTCTCGGCCTGCTGAAGGATCGCAACCGCGCCATCAGCTTTATCTCCGACCAAGCTCTTGTGACCGCCGTCGAACTCAAGACCGGCTGGCCGCGAGCGACCGTCTCCGCTGCGACGACATATGCCGAGGGGCGGCAAGACGCGATCCGCGACGTGATCACCCTCCTCCGCACCCTGGAGCCCAACAATGGATGAGCTGAGAACGAAGGTGGCGCGGGTGATTGATCCTGTCCACTGGATCAACCGCGACTTCATGCTGCAGGCCGCCAACACGGCAGACCAGCGCTCGGAAGCGGAGAGGGGCGCCTTGCGGGCTCAGGCGACCGAGCTTGTGCTGCCGTCCCTCACCAAGGCCGACTCCATCCTCAACCTCATAGGCGGGGATGGGTGGAAGCTGGTCCCGGTGGAGCCGACTGCGGAGATGGTTGATGCTGTCTGGCAGGCGGCCGGCATAGACATATCCGACTGCGACGAGACGGACGACGGCTCCCTCTTGAACGACATCTACCGCGCCATGATCGCAGCCTCGCCCCCTCCCCAGGACACACCATGACCCGGCCGGCGTCATTCAAGCAGGGGGATGGGGAGCTAGGGTTCCTCCCGGTGCTGCGCTTCGCTCCGCTCCAAGCGGCGACGTGGGTCCCTACCCACGCTGCCCCCAACCGTCGAGGCTAATCCCCATGACGCAAACCCTTCTCACCGTGCGCGACGTGGCCGCCAAGTGGTCCGTCTCGCCCCGCACCGTCGAGCGGTATATCGAGCGCGGCGACCTGCCAGCCCTCCGCTTTGGGCCTAAGCTCATCCGCATCAAACCAGAGGCCGTCGAAGCCTTCGAGGAAAGCCTGTGCCCGACTACCGACTCATCCGGCCCATCATCAACGGCAACCGAACCCTTGTCTGGTATGTCGCCTGGACGGAAGATAGACGCTCGCGTCGTCAAACTACGGGGCTAACCGATAAGGTTGCCGCTGAGGCCTGGATGATCCAGTTCGCGGCGATCAAGCAGGCCCCGCCCGCCAAGTTCACCGTCGAGGATCTGTGCGCCGCCTATCTTGCCGAGCGCGAGAGCAATCCATCGGTGAAATACCCCAAGGCCATCGCCAACAGCCTTGCCCACATACGCCGCGCCATGGGGCCGCTAACGCCCGATCTGGTGAGCCGGGCCACCGTGCGCAGCTACGTCGCCCAACGGCGTCTGACAGGCGTTGTGGACGCCACCATATCGAAGGAGCTGCGGTTCCTTCGCCAGGCCCTCAAGTTCGGCGTGCGCGAGAAGTGGATGCGCCCCGAGGATGAGCCCCATATCGAGCTGCCCGGCGAGGGTGAGGCTCGCGAGCGGTTCCTGACCCGCGGCGAGTTCGCCCGGCTCTATTTCCACGCCTCACCCTTCCATCTCCGCGTGTTCCTGGCCCTGGCGATCAGCACGGCGGCGCGGGGTAAGCATATCCTGTCGCTGACCTGGGATCGCGTTGACTTCGAGGCTGGCATGGTCCGGTTCAGGCCAGGCGAGAGCCGCAACAAGCGCACCGTCCCGGTTCCGATGAATGACCGCCTGCGCAGCGTGCTTGAGCGCGCTTACGAGTGCCGGGGGAAATCCGGCTATGTTGTCGAGTGGCGGGGTCGCCGCGTGGCGAGCGTCAAGAAGACTTATGAGCGGACTTGCCGGGTCGCCGGGCTGGAGAACGCCCACCGCCATGATCTGCGCCGCACAGCCGCGTCATGGGCCGTGCAAGACGGAAACCCGATTGAGGTTGTCGCTCAGTTGCTGGGCGACAGCGTTGAAACAACCCGCAAGCACTACGCGGTTTTCGCTCCCGACTACTTGCGAGGCGTGGTACACTCTATTGGAGGAGGACGGTGATGAACAACATTCCACCGCAGATGGCCGCCTACGTTTCCAGCCTTCCAGGCCCGTATGTTGGCGATCGTTGGGCTACACTGAAAAGCCCGCAAGGTAAGGTTGCTGAAGTGAAGTTGAAGGCCTGGGGCCAAATTGCAACACCCGACGCGAAGCCACGCCTTGTTGCCTACCACCTATGGAACACGACCCCAGAGCGGGGGGAGCGGTGGGAGTATGTTTCCTGGCGGACCGCTCCCTTTAGCGACGAGGCGAGTTTCCCGACTGAGGGAACCCCGACGGACGAAGAACAGCTGGAGTTGCGGCGCACGCTGGCCTACCTCGCCGGGCGCGCATGATGCGCGCGCCCGCAAGAACACATGGCGAACCTGTCGGCTGATGACGCTAGATATGGCGCACCTGTCGCACACGTCAGCACAAGCCGTTGTGGTGCATAGCCTTGGTAAGGCTGAGGTCGGCAGTTCAATCCTGCCCGGCGGCACCATTATCCGGAGGCTGGTCACCCAGCCTCAAGGCGTCTCCGGAGCGGCCCAGCGCCGCTCCGGAGCTCCCCTCAGGTCCATCTCGTCAGGCTCGTCAGGCGGACGTTCGCCCGCCGTTGGTCGATACGCCCTCGAATCCTTCGAAAAAATAGCCCACGCCGACCCGCAGAAGCCCAGCGATCTCATAGAGTCGCGAGGCGCTGAGCCGGTTCATGCCGCGCTCGTACTTCTGCACCTGCTGGAAACTAATCCCCAGGTGTCGGGCGAGGTCGGTCTGGGTGATCTTCAGTTCCCGCCGCCTGAGACGCAGGCGCATGCCCACATGCAGATCGACCGGGTGGATGCTGACGCTGGCGACCATGACTCAGGCCCCGGCCTGCATCAGCGGCGATGAGTCGAGGCTGAGCCGCACCCAGACGGGACCACCGGCGGAAAGCGGCAGGGCCACATGAAGTCGCCTGTGCTGGGAGGCGGCGTCCAGAACGATGGCCTCGTACTGTCGGGGATGGCGCCACTGGGCGTTGAGGGGCAGCCAGAGGCGGCGGATTTGGACCGGCTGGAGGCGGTGGCGCGCCGCGACCTCCGCGACGATCGCATAGTCGCCGGCCCGGGAGCCTAGAAGCCACCAGGCCAGGCCGGCGGCGGAGGTCAGGACGACCGCGCCGGCGACCAGCACCGACGGTGATGGCCGGGTCGCCGCCAGGGCCGCGACCCCCAATATGGCCGGCATGAACCAGGTCAGGGCCGCCAGCGCCGGGGCCGGCGGTTCAACCTGGCCCGCCCTGCGCCTGTCCTGGCCCGATAAAGACGCTGTCAGCTGGCGATCCATGCTTGTTCTCCCCGCACGCACGCGCCGCAATGGGAGGGATGGGGGCCGCCAAAACAAGACGGGGGCGTTTGAATTTACAACTGTTTACATAGTTAAGCTTGGCGCCGAACGTGACGAATGAGGATCGCGCAGCCTCTAGTGGATCGCGCCGAGGGGCGGATGGCCCGGAACCGAGATTCCGCCCAGGTAGCGCTCGATCGTCTCGAACAAGGTCTTGGCCGCAAAGGGCTTGCTGATGGCCGCGTCCATGCCCGCCGCCAGGCAGGCTTGCCGGTCGGCCTCGCCGCCGCCCGCCGTGATCGCCACGATGGGGACGCGGCCGAGACCTTCGCTCGCCTCCGTCCGCCGGATGATCCCCGTCAGGGCGTGCCCGTCGATCAGCGGCATTCTCACATCCATCAGGATGAGGTCCCAACGGGCGCCCCGCCACGCCTCCAGGGCTTCGGAACCGTCACGGGCGATCACCGCGGTCAGGCCGACGAAATCCAGCAGGGCGATCAGCAGGCGTTGGGTGCGCGGATCATCTTCCGCCACCAGAATCTGGAGTTGGCCAGCAGGCCCTTTTAGTCGCCCCTCCGGGGCCAGTTCAGATGACATCATGCGCAGGGCTCCTCTAATGAGGACGGCCTCGATTCTCTCTGATCCGACCTCATTCCCGCCTAGTAGCGCCAAGCGAAAGGCCTGCATGGGTTTGGACCCAATTTTTACAAATTCTTACAATCCGTTCTCCGCCGTTGCCCAAAGTGGGCCGGCTCCACATTATAAACGGCGGCGATAGTCGCGCGCCCTGAGGCGTACCCGTAGCCATGCCTCACGCTTAGCTCCAAGAGTTAGGCGCCCGCGTCTTTGGGGAAGGACAAGCCTCATGAGGGTGGCGATACTGGAGGATGATCCCGCCCATGGGGATCTGGTGGAGGCCGCCCTGCGCGCCGACAATCACCTCTGCCTGCGGTTTGTCTCCGGCGCGTCCCTGCTGGTGCGCCTCCGCCAGGAGACCTTCGATCTTCTGATCCTGGACTGGAACGTGCCGGGCCTGTCCGGCCTGGACGTCTTGGTCTGGGCCCGGGCCAATCTTCAGGCGCCGCCCCCCGTCCTGATGATCACGGCGCGGGCCTCGGCAGAGGATATCGTCACCGCCCTCGACGCCGGCGCCGACGACTTCATCATCAAGCCCATCGAGCGGTCGATACTGCTGGCGCGGGTGAACGCCGTCCTCCGTCGAGCCTATCCCAGCGGCGCGACCATGCGACCGGAGACCTTCGGCGATCACCTGTTCGATCCCATGGCTGAGACGGTCGCCTACGGCGCCAACACCGTGAAGCTGACCAGCAAGGAGTTCGCCCTGGCCCTGGCCTTTTTCCGGAACATGAACCGGCCCCTGGGCCGCGCCTATCTCCTGGAGACGGTCTGGGGCCGCAATCCGGATCTTCCCACACGCACCCTCGACGCCCACGTTTCGCGCATCCGCGCCAAGCTCGACCTGCGCCCGGCCCTTGGCTACCGACTGGCCCCTGTCTACAGCTACGGTTACCGCCTGGAGGCGATCTCAAGCGACGCCGAGGAGTCTTCCGCTCTATGAAGGTCATCCACCTCGCCCTGGCCATCGCCTGCGCCGTCGGGCTCGGCCTGTCCCCGCCGGCCGCCAAGGCCCAAGCAAGCTCGGCGCCCTCCGACACCGCCACCTATGTGGTCCGCCCCGGAGACACGCTCTACGACCTGGCCGAGCGCTACATGATCCGGCCGGGCGACGCCTTGCAGGTCGGCCGCCTCAATCGCATCGCCGAGCCGCGGCGCCTCCAGCCCGGCACAACCCTGCGGATTCCCGTTCGCCTGCTGCGCACCGAGCCCGTCGTCGCGCGCCTGGCCGCCTTCCGCGGCGACGTGACCATCGCCGCCCCGGCCGGACCGCTCGCCCCGGTGATCGGCCTGGTCGTGCCGGAGGGCTCACGCCTGACCACCGCCGCCGGCGCGTTCCTGACCCTGGAAATGCCCGACGGCTCCCGCATCACCCTGCCCTCTCAAAGCCGGGTGGTCCTCGACCGCGCCCGGCGGGTGCTGCTCACCGGCGACATTCAGCGCAAGCTCACCCTGGAGGCCGGTCGCAGCAGCTCGGTGGTGACCCCGGCGCCGACGCCGGGCAGCAGCTTCATCATCACGACCCCCCTCACCGTCTCGGCGGTGCGTGGCACGGAGTTCCGCGTCGGCCACGACGCTGCGGCCAACCGCTCGACTCTTGAGGTCGTCGAAGGCTCGGTTGGCGCCCAGGCCAGCTATGAGTCGCGCGAGATTCTCGTGCCCCAGGCGTTCGGCCGCCGGGCGGACGCCACCGGCGCCTCCGCGCCGCAGGCGCTCCTGCCTGGCCCCAAGCTCCAAAACCCCGGTCGGCCGCAGGATGAACCGGAACTCAGCTTCAGCCTCGCTCCCGTCGATGGGGCGCAGAGCTATCGAGGCCAGCTGGCGACGGATGCGGGCTTCGTCGATATCCTGGCTGAAAGCCAGAACGATTGGCCGGTCCTGACCTTCGCGTCGGTCCCCAACGCCATCTATTTCCTGCGCCTGACAGCCCTCGACGCCAACGGCCTGGAGGGGCTGCCCGAGGTCTACGCCATCGAGCGTCGACTGAACGCCATTGGCCTTGAGCCGCCGGCCGGCCTGGAGGGGGTGGATCGCAGCTTCCTGTTCCGCTGGAGCGACTCTGGCGACGGCGTCGCCAGCTTCCGCTTCCAGCTCGCCGCCAACCCCGAGATGGAGGGCCCGATCATCGATGAGCCGGGTCTGGCCGAGCGCCAGATCTCCGTCGCCGAGCTTCCGGACGGCCTCTATTTCTGGCGCGTGCTGGTGACGCGTTTCGAGAACGGGGTCGCCTTTGAGAAGTGGTCGCCGGTCCAGCGATTCCAGCTGGGCGGCTGATTCTGTCCGCCCCGACCGGACCTCGCCAGGACAGACATCAGCGCCCGTGGCTGATGGGCGAATGGCTGCTGACCGCGGCCCTGGCCCTGACATTGACCGGCCTCGTGGCCTGGTCCGGGGCCGCCAGCCGCTTGGACAATCTTCTCTACGACGCCCTGGTTCGGCAGGCCCAACGCCCCGTGAGCGACGAGATCATCCTCGTCGTCATTGATGACCGAAGCCTTCAGGAGGTCGGCGTCTGGCCCTGGCCGCGGCAGGTCCACGCCGCGCTCGTTGAACGCATCGGAGCCGCCGGCCCCAAGGCCCTGGCCTATGATGTGCTCTTCATGGAGCCGGGTTCGGATCCCGCCGCCGACCAGGCCTTGGGCGAGGCCCTCTCCGCGACGGGAGTCGCCGCCCTCCCCTTGCTCATCGAGTCGCCGGGACCCGACGGCGCCGCCTTCGCCCTGCGACCGCCGGTCGGCGAGATCGCCGAAGGCGCCGCGGGCTTGGGTCAGGTCAACCTCCAGTTCGATCGCGACGGCGTCGTCCGACGCGCCGCCCTCCTCGAGCGCGCCGGGGGCCAGGAGGTGCTCCACCTCATGGAGGTCGCGCGGCGGATCGGCCAGGGGCTCCCCCCGCCAAACGTACCCACGCATCCCCCCGGCGGGGCCCTGATGCGCGCCAAGCCGGTCCTGATTCCCTTTGCCGGACCGCCGGGCCACTACCGGTCCATCTCCGCCAGCAGCGTCCTGGCCGGCGAGACGCCGCCCGAATTCCTACGCGGTCGCTACGTGCTCGTCGGCGCCACCGCCGCAGGACTCCACGACAGCTACGCCACCCCCACCAGCACCGCCGCCCAGCTGACGCCCGGGGTCGAGATCCAGGCCCATCTGCTGGACGCCCTCCTGCAAGACCGCACGATCCGCCCGCTGGACCGCGGGGTTCTCACCGCCCTCTCCCTGGCGCTGGTTGGCGTCCTGCTCCTTGGTCTTCTGAGGCTGGGGCCGCGGGAAAATCTCCTCCTCGGCGCGGCCCTGATGATTCTGATCCCCGCAGGCGGCGCCGTGGCGCTCCTGAAACTGGACCTGTGGGCGCCGCCCGCGGCGCCCCTGATCGGCATTCTGGTCGTCCTGCCGCTCTGGGCCTGGCGCCGCCTCGAGGCCTCCAACCGCTACATGGTGCGCGAGTTGGCCCGCTTCTCCGCCGAGCCCGACCTGCTCGCCCGACCAGCCCAGCCCAGCCCAGGCCACGACATGGTCGCCCGGCAGATCGCCCTGCTGGAAGACACCATCGCCCGGGCGCGGGATGCTCGCCGCTTTGCGCACGCCACCTTGCAGGGCCTGCCCGATCCCACGCTGGTTCTGACCGCCACCGGCGACGTCAGCTTCGCCAACGCCGCTGCGCAACAGCTCTTTCCCCAGGCTCGGGCTTCAAACCTGACGGTCCTGTTCGAGGGCTGGGCGACCGACGGCGTGCCCCTTGAGGATCTGATACGCGGCGAATCAGAGGGGGTCGGCGAGATGGTCAGCCCCACCGGGGCCGTCTTCCACGTCACCCGCGTCCGCCATCAGGCGGAGGCTGGCGCGTCGCCGGCCTGGATCCTCCGAATGACCGACATCACCCCGATCCGGAACGCTGCGGCCCAGCGCGAACGCCTGCTCCAGCTGCTGAGCCACGACATGCGTTCGCCACAGGCCTCGATCTTGGCCGTCCTCGACTCCCCCTCGGCTGAGGGCGCGCCTGCATCGATCGTGCAACGCATAGCCGGCTATGCTCGCCGAACTCTCGCCCTGGCCGACAACTTCATTCACCTCGCCCGCGCCGAGTCGGACGCCCTGGAATGGGAGGCGCTCAACCTCTCCGATCTCGTCACCGAAGCGGCGGACGATCTCTGGCCCCGGGCGCAGCGGGCGGGCGTGACCCTCAGGCTTCAAACCCCGCCCAACGACCTGCTGGTCCATGGCGACCGGTCCCTGCTCTCGCGCACCCTGTCCAACCTGCTGGACAACGCCCTCAAATATGGCGGCCAGCCCGGGGAGATCACCTGTGTCCTGTGGCTTGAGGACGATCAGGTCGTTTGCGAGATCACCGACCAGGGGCCGGGCGTCGCTGAGGAGGACCTGGCGCGCGTCTTTCAACCCTTCCATCGCCTCCGCCCGCCGAAAGCGCCCGGCGTGGGGGGCGCTGGCCTGGGCCTCAGCCTTGTCAGTGAAGTCGTGCAACGCCACCACGGCGAGATCAGCTGCCGCAATGCCGGGCCACCAGGCGGAGCCGTTTTCACCCTGCGCCTTCCTCTGGCTATTGAGGCCTGAAGCCCTCCGCCAAGGCCGCGGTCAGGATCGGCCCCATGGCCTCGATCTCGCCGGCCGGACCTTGTTGCTGGGCGTTAGCGCGGAAGGCCGCGGCCCCGGTCTCAGTGTCGAGCAGCACAAGGGTCAGACTGTAGTGGCTGCGCCGCCGCTGCCAGAACCGCCCCTTGCGGCTTTCCGCCAGCCATTGGGCCGCCGCACCGTCTGCGCCTGGCGTAAAGGCGCCGACCCCGGCCGGACGCTCGGCCAGACTGGCGTGAACCAGATAGTCGGTCTTCACCCCATCCTCGCTGATCGTCCGAAAGCCCGCCGCGCTGAGCGCCTCTTGCAGCCCCCCCGCCAAGGCCACGGAGCTCGGCGCCATGCGCACGGTGGCTCCGGACGCCGGCGGCGCCGCAGGCTGCAGGGCCAGGTCGACCGGCGGCGTGGCGCACCCCGTCAGGCCAGCGCATATCAAACCTGCAAGAACCGTCCCGCGCCGCATGTCGCCCCCTCCGCCAGATGACCTGAGTAAACACCCGCGCCCCGCCAGGTCCAATCTCTTCAATATTTTTACCCGGATATTATTGACCACATCATCGCCATGGGTCAGGAAGCGGGAAGGAGAAAGCCATGACCCCCACCCTGACCGCCTTCGTCAACGGCGTGCGCATCGCCACGGGAGACGCACCCCAGATCGCCGCCGTCCTGCGCGCCCGCGCTGACGCTAATGAGGCGCCGCCGACTCTCCTGTCCGACGCCGATGGCCGGGTTGTGGATATCGATCTGCGCACGCCGGCTGAAGTCCCGGCGACCGAGGCGGCGCCCCAGGCCCGAACGCCTCGGTCGCCGGGACTTCAGCCGGCGTGCGCAGATCGATAT
>Ga0208316_1000928_pt1 | contig 20236 bp, 22 predicted proteins | sample MalvireepMed_231_FD_184240 | JGI IMG/M metagenome (GOLD analysis project Ga0208316, IMG submission 184240) | Marine viral communities from the Global Malaspina Expedition - Malaspina viral metaG DeepMed_231 (SPAdes) (version 2) | ecosystem: Environmental > Aquatic > Marine > Oceanic | place... | reverse complement strand
CCACATCCTCTGCGCCGGCCACGGGGCGCTGTTTCGCCCCCTGGACGGCGAATGCGTCGTCGGCCCCTGCTTTGGCGAACGCCTTTCCCCCTGGCCTGTCGAGGTTCGCGACGGCCGGGTGGTGACGGCCTGACCATGATGGCGCCGGGACAGATCATCGTCCTCAACGGCGCCCCCCGGTCCGGCAAGTCGAGCCTCGCCAGGGCGATCCAGGACAGCTTCGACGGCGTCTGGATGAACCTCGGCGTGGACGGCTTCAAGGCCATGACGCCCCAGCGGGTCCAGCCCGGCATTGGCCTGCGCCCCGGCGGCGAGCGGCCGGATCTCGAGCCGCTGATCGCCAGCCTCTATCTCGCCCTCTACCAGTCCATCGCCGCCCACAGCCGCCTGGGGGTGAACGTCGTCGCCGACCTCGGCCATCACGACGGATATTCGCAGCCGCGCCACATCCTGCCGGCCTGCGCCCGGGTCCTGGAGGGCCTACCCGCCTGGCTCATCGGCGTCCGCTGTCCGATCGAGGTGGTGATGGCCCGCCGCGCCGCCACCTGGAACCAGGCCTGGTCCCTCGGCGATCCCATCCCCGCCCCGGTCCAGCGCTTCCAGGACGAGGTCCACCGGCCCGGCCTTTATGACCTGGAGGTCGACACCTCCGCGCTCACGTCGGAGGCCTGCGGAAGGGCGATCGCGGCGCGTCTGGCGCAAGGCCCCGCGCCCACCGCCTTCGCACAACTGGCCGCCCTGGGCGCCTGATGGCGCAGCGGTTTCGAACACAAGCGTCGCGATCCTTGGCCATGACTCGCAAGAGGCATGATCCTTGGAGGTCTAGGATGCGGGCGAACACATCTCGGGGCTTGCGGCTGGCCTTTGACGCGGCGGCGGAGGTCTATGATCTGGGCCGACCGACCTTCGATGCGGCGCTGCTCCGGCCCATGCTCGACCAGGCAGGCCTGAAGCCCGGCGACCGGGTCCTGGAGATCGGCGCCGGCTCGGGCCAGCTGACCGGCGGCCTGCTGGAGGCGGGGCTGCAGGTCACAGCCCTGGAGCCCGGCGGACGGCTGGCCGCGCGGCTGGCGCAGAAGTTCGCCACCGACGACCGCCTTGCGGTGATCCAGGCCAGTTTCGAAGACTATGCGCCGGATGACGCATTCGCCGCCGTCCTGGCCAGCAACGCCTTCCACTGGGTGGACCCCGAGGTGAGCTACGCCAAGGCCTGGGCGGCGCTGGCGCCGGCGGGGTCGCTCTGCCTGATCTGGAATTTCCCGATCCTGGCCGATGGCGGCCTTCAGACCCGGATCAATGATCAGGTGTTCGTCGAGGGGCTTCAGCAGCTGCGTCGCGATCCGGCGACCTTTCGCGCCGGCCTGGACGGGGCCATCGCGGCCGGTCATCGGGAGCTGGCGGAAACCGAACTCTATGCCGCCCCCTGGACCTGCTGGATCGACCGGCGGCTGCCCCTGACGCCGGAGGCCTATATCGACCTGCAGGCCAGCTATGCGAATACGGTCGGCGCCCGCGACCGGCTTCACGCTGGACTTCGGTCCGTTCTGGGGAACCAGGGTCAGGTCGAGGTGCTGGACCACGTCTATCTGAGCGCCGCCCGCCGCCGGAGCCTGGCATGAGCCACAAGACCGCCCGCGTCGCTGCGGCCCAGGCGCCGGTCTTCTGGGAGGATGTGGCCGGCGCCCTGGCCTATGCGCGCGGGGCGATCGCAGAGGCGCAGGCGGCCGGGGCGTCTCTGCTGTGTTTTCCGGAAGGGTTCCTGCAGGGCTATCTGGTGGAGCCGCAGGCGGCGCGGCGTGCGGCCCTGGATCTTGGGTCGTCGGCCTTCGCCGATGTGGTCGGCCGGTTGCCGGAGTCGGGTCCCCTGCTGGTGCTGGGCCTGATCGAGGCGGAGGGCGAACGCCTCTACAACACCGCCGTGGTCATTGCGGGCCGCCGGGTGGTCGGCCGCTATCGCAAGACCCATCTGCTGAAGAGCGAGACGGTGTTTGCGCCCGGCGAGGACTGTCCGGTGTTTGAGGCCGGCGGCCTGCGCTTCGGGATCAATATCTGCTTCGACACCAACTTCCCGGAAGCCGCCCGGAAGGTGGCCGATCAGGGCGCGTCCCTGCTGGTCTGTCCCGCCAACAACATGCTGCCCCGCGACATCGCCCTGGACTGGAAGGACCGGCATAACCTGGTGCGCGGCGAGCGCTGCCGCGAGACCGGCCTCTGGTGCCTCTCCGCCGATGTCACCGGCGAACGGGGCGACCGGGTGGCCTGGGGGCCGACGGCGCTGCTTGACCCCGCGGGCGAGCTGTTGGCTCAATTGCCCTTGGACGCTCCAGGCCTGCTGGTCTGCGACCTGCCCCTGGGCGCGTGAGGGGCGCTCAAGACCTGGGGTTTGGAGCCTGATAGCGGGCGAACTCGGCGGCCAGAACACCCATCACCGCACGGATCCGGGGGACGCGGCGCAGGCTCTCGTGAGTGACGATCCAGGTCTCCAGATGGGCCACCACCCATTCGGGCAGCACGCGGCGAAGCGTGGGGTCGCGGGCGCCCGCCGGGACCTGGGCGACGGCGATCCCGAGACCCGCCCGGGCGGCGGCGAGCTGGGCCGGATGGCTGTCGGTGCGCAGGGCCAGCCGCCCACGGTCGAAGGCGGGACCCAGGGTCTCGGCGAAGGCCAGATCGGCCCGGGCGCGGTCGGGGCCGATGAGGTCGTGCCGTGCCAGGTCCGCCTGCGAGGCGGGCGTGCCCCGGGCCCGCAGATAGGCCTCTGAGGCGAAGAGGCCGAGCGGGATCACCGCGGCCTTGCGGGCGACCAGGGCGTCCTGGGCCGGGCGCACCGTGCGGACGGCCAGATCCACCTCCTGGGCCAGCAGGTCGGCCGGGGCGTTGCTCAGCGACAGCTCCACCTGGATCGCCGGATGGACGTCGCGGAGGGTTTTCAGCATGGGTGGGATCACCTCCACGCCGACGAACTCCGGCACGCTGATCCGGACGACGCCGGCCACCTCTCCGGGCTGGGCGGCGGCCAGGCGGATGAAGTGCTCCGACGCCAGGGCCATGGCCCGCGCCGGCCCTTCCAGGGCGCGAGCCTGTTCGGTGGGGGTCAGGCCATTGGCCGAGCGGGTGAAGAGCACGGCGCCCAGGGCCGCCTCCAGAGTCGCGATGCGGTTGCGGGCGGTGGCGTGGGAGACCCCGAGCCGGCGGGCGGCGCCCGTCAGGCTGCCTTCTTCCAGCACGGCCAGAAAGGCCTGCTGATCCTCCCAGGAGATGGGGTTGCTCATATGTTTTCTACTAGCAGCCTGAAGAGTTCTTGCAATTTCTAACAGGCGGGCGGCGGCGCAAGGTCGGCCTCATCAAGAGGAGACGCGCGATGAACAGCGAAAGAACCGCCCTGGTCCTGGGCGCCACCGGCGGGATCGGCGGCGCAGTGGCCAAGGCCCTGCTGCAGCACGGCTGGCAGGTGCGGGGCCTGGCCCGCGACCCGGCGAACGCCGCCGGCCAGGCCCTGCCCGGGATCGACTGGCGAGCCGGCGACGCCATGGACCGCGAGCAGGTGACGGCCGCGGCCGAGGGGGTCACGGCCATCGTCCATGCGGTGAACCCGGCCGGCTATCGCAACTGGGAGACGCTGGTCCTGCCGATGATCGACAACACCATCGCCGCGGCGCGGGCGGCCGGCGGGGCGCGCATCGTCCTGCCCGGCACGATCTACAACTACGATGTCGCCCGCACCCCGGTGATCGGCGCCGAGACGCCGCAGGCGCCCCGCAGCCGCAAGGGCGCCATCCGCGTAGCGATGGAGCGCCGCCTGGAGGCCGCCGCGCCAGAGGTCCCGTCGCTGATCCTGCGGGCGGGCGACTTCTTCGGCCCCGGCGCCCGGTCGAGCTGGTTTTCCCAGGCCATGGTCAAGCCGGGTGGGCCGGTGCGCAAGATCGTCAATGTCGCCCGCGGACCCGGACACAGCTGGGCCTATCTGCCGGATCTGGCCGAGGCCTTTGCAAACCTGATGGACGCCCCGGAGCGCCTCAGCCCCTTCGAGCGCCTGCAGTTCGAAGGGCTCTATGACGAGACCGGGACCGTGCTCACCGACGCGGTGACGCAGGCGCTGGGGCGCGACATCCCCACAGCGCCCTTCCCCTGGTGGATGATGCAGGCTCTGAGTCCCTTCGGCGGTTTCCCGAAGGAGGCGGCCGACATCGCGCCCTACTGGCGCTGGCCGGCGCGGTTCGACAACCGCAGGCTGGTGGAAATCCTAGGCTCCGAGCCCCGCACGCCGCTCGACCAGGCGCTGGGCGAAAGCCTGGCCAGTCTGGGCGTAAGCTGAGCCTGCGGGCGCGGCGCTAGATCACCCCCAGGCGCCGCAGCACGCCAAGGTGCAGGTCGCGCTCGTGGGTGTGGACCCCCGGCGCGCCGGCGACGACGATCAGGGCCTTCCAGAGCGCCCAGGCCTGGCCGCGGAGCCAGGTGTCGTCGTCCAGCCCCAGGCGCTGGCGGAAGGTCTCCTGGGCGTCTTCGTCGAGGAAGGTCCAGGCAAACGCCAGGTCGCAGGCCGGATCGCCGACCCCGCAGGTCCCGAAGTCGATCACCGCGGCCAGCCGGCCGTCCCGGACCAGCAGATTGCCCGGCGCCACGTCTCCGTGGATCCAGACCGGCCGCGCTGTCCAGCGGGTGGCGAGCGCCGCATCCCAGAGGGCGAGCGCCGCGGCGCCGTCGATCTGGCCGCCCAGGGTTTCCACCGCCGCCCGGGTCTGGCCGTCATAGACGGCCAGGCCGCCGCCCCGGTGGAAGTTGTGCGGGCCGGCTGCGGGGCCGTCTGAGGCTTCGAGGGCGTGCAGGGCCAGCAGGAAGTCGGCCAGGTCCCGGGCGAGCAGCTCATGGTCGAGGCCTTCTGTGGCGGCGACCGTCTCGCCCGCGATCCAGGCGCAGATCGACCAGGGGAAGGGATAGCCATGGCCGGGCGCGCCCACCGCCACCGGCGCCGGGATCGGCAAGGGCAGGCCAGGCGCCAGGCGGGGCAGCCACATCTGCTCCTTCTCCACCTGGGCGAGGTAGTGGGCCGCGGCCGGCATGCGGACCAGCAGATCGGCGCCCAGCCGGAAGGTGCGATTGTCCCAGCCGCCGGGCTGAACCCGGGTCACCGGCAAGCCTGCCCATGTGGGAAACTGGTCGGCCACCAGGGCTGCGACCGTCGCCTCGTCCACCTTGACCCGCTCGGCCATCGCTTCATCCTTCCCCAGCGTCAGGGTTGAAGCCCCTGATCGGCGCGGTCCATGGTCCGCCCCATTGTTTTCACCCATTCAAGACACATAAGGGAGGGCCATATGCCCATCAGCCGCGAAGTTCATCTGATCACTCGCCCCAACGGCATGCCGCAGGAGCGCGAGTTCGAGATCGTCGAGACCAACGTCCCTGACGCCGCCGACGGCCAGGTGCTGGTCCAGAACCTCTACATGTCGGTGGACCCGGCCATGCGCCCGCGGCTGACCGCCGGCCAGGCCCTGAACGAGGCCATGATGGGCGGCGCGCTGGGCCGCGTGGTCCAGTCCAAGAGCCCCGACTTCGTCGTGGGGGATCTGGTCACCAACCGCCTGGGCTTCAGGGAATACTTCGTCTCTGACCCCAAGGGCCTGTCGAAGCTGACGCCGGCCGAAGGGCTGCCGCTGACGGTGCATATGCATGCGCTGGGCATGACCGGCTTCACGGCCTATGGCGGCCTGCTGTTCATCGGCGCCATGAAGGAGGGCGAGCAGGTGTTCGTCTCCACCGCCGCCGGCGCGGTGGGCTCCATCGCCGCCCAGATCGCCAAGATCAAAGGCGGCTACGTGGTCGGCTCCACCGGCTCGGACGACAAGGCCGCCTGGCTGCGCGACGAGATCGGCCTGGACGCGGTGATCAACTACAAGACGCAACCCATCCGCCAGGCCCTGGAAGAGGCCACGCCGAAGGGGATCGACGTCTATTTCGAGAATGTCGGCGGCGAGCACCTGGAAGCCGCGCTGCGCCGGATGAACACGCTCGGCCGCATCGCTGTCTGCGGCATGATCTCGGGCTATAACGAGGGCCAGGCGCCGGTGCGCAACCTGTCCAACATCATCTATTCGCGGGTGATGCTGCGGGGCTTTGTGGGCACCGACTTCATGCACCTGCAGCCCGACTTCCAGCGCGACATGGCCGCCTGGCTGCGAGAGGGGAAGATCAAGTACCAGGAGACGGTGATGGACGGGATCACGTCCGCGCCCAAGGCGCTGATCGGCCTGCTGGAAGGCGCCAATTCCGGCAAGATGCTGGTCAAGCTCGCCGAGTAGAGCTTCGCCTGCCGCCGAGGGGTCCTGCGCTGCAGGACCCCGAAGGGGCTACGCTTACAGCCCCAGGTCGGCGGTGACCGGGGCGTGGTCGCTGGGCCGTTCCCATTCGCGGACGTCGTCATGGACGCGGGACGAGGCCGCGCCGGTGCGGAAGGCCGCCTCGCGCAGGCCGGGCGACACCCAGATGTGGTCCAGGCGCAGGCCGCGGTTAGACTTGCGGAAGTCCGCCGAACGATAGCTCCACCAGGAAAACAGTTTTTCCGGCTCCGGCGTCGCGGCCCGGGGCAGGTCGATGAAGCCCAGGGAGGCCTGCAGGGCCTCCATGGCCGCCACCTCGACCGGGGTGTGGCTGACGATGCGCGACATCTGCTTGTGGCTCCAGACATCGAACTCGCCGGGCGCCACGTTCAGATCGCCGACGATGGCCAGGGGCGCCTGGGGGTCGCGGCGGCCCATCTCGGCGGTCAGGCTCTCGAAGAAGTCGAGCTTGTGGTCGAACTTGGGGTTCAGGGCGCGGTCGGGCGTGTCGCCGCCGGCCGGCACATAGAAGTTCTGGATCTCCACCCCGGCCACCTTGGCCGAGACGCAGCGGGCATGGCCCTCACGGCACACATTGAGGATCGGGGCGTCCTCGATCGGCAGGCGCGAGGCTATGGCCACCCCGTGCCAGCCCTTCTGGCCGGCGATCTTCACATGCGGCAGGCCCATGGCGGCGAAGGCCTCGCGGGGAAACTCGGCCTCCTGGCACTTGATCTCCTGCAGGCACAGGACGTCGGGCGCCTGTTCGTCGACGAAGCGGGCGACCTGCTCGGCGCGCAGGCGGACGGAGTTGATGTTCCAGGAGGCGATACGGAGGCGCATGGGCAGGGGTTTAGGCCACAGAGCCCGTTCCGATAAGGGGGAACCGGCTGCCGGATCAAAACTCGCTCCGGCGCCAGGCTGCGCCAAAAGAAAACGCCCGGGGACTGGAGAACCCCGGGCGCCAAGTCATTCGTCTCTCATGCCGCCGCCGGGAGGGGATAGGTTCCGGCACGGCGCTGATATCGGGCCAGCGGCCCTGCCTCAGCGATGCGTGTCATATTTGCCACGAGGCAGATAAAAGTCAAGCGCGAATCACGATGATTCTTGCGTGTTGTGAGATTGTCACATTCGGCCTTGGCCGGGGCGCAGGTTGCGGGGGTCCTTCAGGACGAACAGGCTGTCATCCAGGCTGGTCACCTTGTCCAGACGGGTCAGGCGCACGCGGGTGGCCTGGCCCTGGGCGTCGCTGATCGTCCAGCCCACCAGCTTCATCGGCGAGTTGGAGAAGGAAAGCGTGATCTGGCCCTCGGCTTCCTTCTTGCCGTCCCGGGCGGTGATGGAGAAGCCGTCGGCCAGGCGGTTGACCCGGGTCACCTGCACGCCGCGATCCAGACGGATCTGCTTGGCCAGGAACAGGGACAGGGGCGTGGCGCCCAGGGGGTAGGACTCGAAGGTCTTGAGCTTGGAATTGGCCACGGACACCAGGCTGCCGTCCGACACCACCAGTAGGCCGGAAGGCGCCGCATAGGCGAAGCGGGCCTTGCCGGGGCGCTTCAGATAGATCTCGCCCTGGGTGGTCACGCCCCGGGGATCGGTCTGCACGAACGTGCCCTTGGCCTGGCTGAGGCCTTCCAGATAGGCCACGGCGCGGTCCACCAGGGCCTGGTCGGCCGAGGACAGGGCGGCGGCGGCCGGGCTCGCCGACAGCAGGCCGGCGAAGGGCGCGGCCGCAAGGCCCAAGGCCAGCGTCCGGCGGGAGAGGGCGGGGGTGCGGATCATGAAAATCGGCTCCTTGGTCTTAGGCGGCGGCCTTAACAGGCGCCCGCGGCGTCAATAGGGCGGCGCAGCCCTTGCCCGGGGCATGGCCAAACGGCCACGCTTTGGCTTCGTTCCCGGACGGAGGCGCGCCTTCAAGCCGCAAGTTCTAGCCGAGGGCCGATGAATGGGTCATGTCCAGAGGGTTCAGCCCGCAGTGGATCGCCCATGACCGCCTCGTCCTCCGTCCCGCCTCGCCAAGACCGCCCCATGGCCACCCTGTGCCGCGACCGGGCCTGGATCGATCAGGCGGTGCAGACCATCGAGGCCGACTTCAACCGCTCGGCCGACACGCACCTGCTGCGCGCGCCCCTGGCGGGCGGGGTCCACCTCTATTTCAAGGACGAATCCACCCACCCGACGGGCAGCCTCAAGCACCGGCTGGCCCGCTCGCTGTTCCTCTACGCGCTGTGCAACGGCTGGATCGGCCCGCGGACGCCGATCATCGAGGCGTCCAGCGGCTCGACGGCGGTGTCGGAGGCCTATTTCGCCCGGCTGCTGGGCCTGAGATTCATTGCGGTGATGCCGAGGTCCACCTCGGCCGAGAAGGTGGCGCAGATCGCCTTCCATGGGGGCGAGACCCATTTCGTCGAGGCCAGCCCCGACGTTTACGCCGAGAGCGCCCGGCTGGCCGCCGAGCTTTCCGGCCACTACATGGACCAGTTCACCTATGCCGAGCGGGCCACCGACTGGCGGGGCAACAACAACATCGCCCAGTCGATCTTCAGCCAGATGGGTCAGGAGCCGCACCCGGAACCCAGCTGGATCGTGGCCGGGGCCGGCACCGGCGGCACCACCGCCACGCTTGGCCGCTTCATCCGCTACAATCGCGCCCAGACCCAGCTCTGCCTGGCCGACCCACAGGCCTCGGTCTTCCACCGCCATGTGGCCGACCGCGCCGTGACCGCCAGCGCCGACCGGGGCTCGGTCATCGAGGGGATCGGCCGCGCCCGCTGCGAGCCGTCCTTCAATCCCGAACTGATCGACCGGGCCATCGCCGTGCCCGACGCCGCCAGCATCGCCGGCGCCCGGGTGGCCTCGCGGCGCCTCGGCCGGTCCTGCGGCGGCTCCACCGGCACCAACCTCTTCGCCTGCGCCCAGGTGATCGAGGCCATGGCCGCCGCCGGCCAAACCGGGTCGGTGGTCACCCTGCTGTGCGATTCCGGCGAGCGCTACGCCAGCACCCTGTCCAACCCCGCCTGGCTGGCCGCGTCCGGCCTCGACGTGGCCCCCTATGAGGCGGCGCTGGAGGCCTTCTTCGACACCGGCCGGTTCACGGTCTAGTCGGCCGGCCAGGGCTGGCGGGCGCCGTCTTGCCTGTGGACCACGCCGCGGCGCATGACGAAGGTCACCCGCTCCAGCTGGGTGACGTCCTCCAGCGGGCTTGCGGCGACGGCGACGATATCGGCCGACTTGCCGGCTTCCAGCGTGCCCAGGCTGGCCGAGAGGCCCAGCAGGTCGGCGGCGTCCACCGTGGCGCTGCGGATGGCGCGGGCGGGGCTCATGCCGGCGTCGACCATCATCTTGAACTCCGTCGCATTGTCCCCGTGGGCCGAGACGCCGGTGTCGGTGCCAAAGGCGATCTTCACGCCCGGCGCGGCGTACTGCTCGATGTGCTTTTCGAAGGCGATGCGGGCGGCCTCCTCGGCCTTGGCCAGCACCGCGGGCGGGCGCTCGCCGGCCCTGGCCTGTTTCACGGCCGCCTCCGGGGCGATCATGGTCGGCACCAGATAGGCGCCGGTCTGGCGGAACAGGGCGAGCGTCTCAGCGTCGGTGAAGGTGGCGTGCTCGATGGAATCGACGCCAGCCCGCAGGGCCGCCTCGATCCCGTCTTTGCCATGGGCGTGCGCCGTGGCCTTGCGGCCGAAGGCGTGGGCGGTGTCGACGATGGCCTTCATCTCGTCGTCGAACATCTGCCGGCCGAGACCGCCGGCGACGTTAGACAGCACCCCGCCGGTGGCGGCGAACTTGATCACCTGGGCGCCCTGGGACACCTGGATTCGCACCGCGCGGCGGCAGTCCTCAGGCCCGTCGCAGGTGTTGACCGCATGCGCCCGCTCCAGCTCGGCATAGGGCTCGGCCAGGCCGTTGGCGCCGTCGCCATGGCCGCCGCTGATGGAGATCATGCGGCCGGCGTTGACGATGGTCGGACCCTCGACCAGGCCCTTTTCGATCCCATCGCGCAGGGCGGTGATGGCGGCGGGATCTGAGCCCAGGTCGCGCACGGTGGTGAAGCCGGCGTCGAGGGTGCGCCGGGCGTTGTCCAGCCCGACCACGAACCTCGTCTCGGCCCCCCGGGTCATGGCCTCGAGCCGGGCGGCGGTCTTGTCGTCATCAGAGAAGATGTGGACGTGGGAATCGATCAGGCCCGGCAGCACGAACTGGTCCGACAGGTCGATCAGCCGCGCCCCAGCCGGGGGGGCCAGCAGGCCGTCGGCCACCTGGACGATCCGGCCGTCCTGCACCACCAGGGTCGAGGCGCCCCGCGGCGCCTGGCCTGGCCGGTCGAGCAGGGCGCCGGCGTGGATATAGGTCTGGGTGGGGGCGGGGGCCGGCTGGGCCTGCGCCGGTTGACTGACGAGTCCGGCGGCGACGATGGCGGCGGCGATGTAGCGCAACATGAGCTTGGTGCTTCCCCTCCCGGCCCGGTCGGGCCTCACGCCGGGCAGTCTAGCGGTCGCGCTTCCGAGGTCCAGGCTTCACCCGGCCTCGCCTACCAGGGCTTCCACCAGGGTTCGGCGTCCAGGGCCGGGTCGCCGGGCTTCACCTCCTGCTTGCCCCAGGTCATGACCATCAGGAACTTGTGGCTGCGCATCTGGGTCTCGCCGGAAATCCGGTGGATCACCGGCACGGCCACGCCGGTGCGGGCGTCGTAGGCGAAGATCGAGAACTCGGCGACGCCGGAGCGCTCGGCCTGGCTGTAGAGGGAGAGCTCCGGCACCGAGAAGGTCGAATAGTTGTTGCCGGTGGGCAGGGTGAGCGCCGGGACGCCCAGGACGCGGCTCATCTGGTCGATGGACAGGGCGCCCATGCGGATCTCGACCACCAGGTCGGCCTCGCTCCGGCTCGTCGAGAGCCGATGGCCGCCGTTCAGGATTCGCTGGCGCAGGGCGCTGGCGGCGTAGGGCGCCCATTCGCCGGTGAAGTTGATGGTGTCGAGGAAGACCAGGCTGCCCTCGGGCGCCTCAAGATGGAAATCGGCCGCCGCCCGTTCGGCGGCGTGCGCCACCAGCAGCTGCTCGGTGGCCGTGCGGCCGGGCCTGGTCTGCACCGCGGTGGCGCAGGCGGCGAGACCGCCCAGGGCCAGGGTCAGGGAGAGGATCAGGGCGGCGCGCACGCGCTTACGGGTACTGAAAGATCTCATCGCTCGACTCGCGGCCGGTCGCCCCCCGGCTGTCCCTGGGGGCTTAAGCCTGATCGGCCGCCCGCCGCAACCGGAGCCCTGCACAATCTGGGGGTTTTGCCTCTGATGCGGTCAGCGTCGGCCCCTTGCCGAGCATCGTGTGGGCGGCGCAAGCTGCGATGGTCAAACAGGGGAAAGACCATGCCGTTCACGCCGCCGGACTTCGTCATTCCCCGCCGGCTTGAGCACGCCGAGTTCCGGCTGCGGCCCCTGACCATCCATGACGTGATCAAGGACTATGCGGCGGTGATGACCAGTCTCGACCGCCTGGCCGGCGTGTTCGGCCCCGGCAATGACTGGCCCCGGGCCGACATGACCCTGGAGGAGGACCTGGTGGACCTGGGCTGGCACCAGGGGGAGTTCGAGCGCCGCACCTCGTTCGCCTTCACCATGATGTCCCTGGACGAGAGCCAGTGCCTAGGCTGCGCCTACATCTATCCCGCCGATCGGCCGGGCTATGACGCCAAGGCCTATTGCTGGGTGCGCGCCTCGGCGGCCCATCTGGACGAACCGCTCTATGGCGCGTTCAGGGCCTGGTTGGCGACCGACTGGCCCTTCGAGCGGACGGCCTTCCCCGGGCGGGACGTGTCCTGGGCCGACTGGGGCGCTACTTGATCACCATGCCCTGGCCGGTGGGCAGCTCCAGGATGTGGTAGCCGCGGGGCAGCATCCATTGGATTTCGGCCTTCATCTGCTTCTGGTAAGCCAGCCAGCCGAAATCATCGAGGATCAGCACCCCGCCGGGCGAAATCCGGTCGAACAGGACCTCCAGAGCGCCAATCTCAGCCTCGGCGTTGTTCAGGTCCAGGTGCATGAAGGCGATCTTGTCCGGCGCGGCCTGCGCCAGGCTGTCGGGCACCCGCCCCTGAGTGATCGTCACATTGGGCATGTCGGCGAAGCGTTCGCGAACCTGATCGACCAGGGTCTCACTGTGCTCCAGCATGCTGTGGTGGGGCATGGTTTCATCATGCTGGAACAGGTCGTAGAGGTAGTAGTGGCGGGGCAGATCGGCGAAGCCCACCACCTCAGAAATGATCCGCGCCGAGACGCCCTTGTAGCAGCCGCATTCGACGAAATCGCCGTCCGCACGAAGCGCTGTGCGGGCCGCCCAGACCAGGGTCACCAGCCGCCACAGGGCGCCGCGCTCGGGCGGCGTCTGGGCGTTGCGCACGAACGCCTCCATCAGGACCCGATCCTCCAGGAAGCCCAGGCTCTTGCCGAAGGTGATCAGGTTGTCGCCGAGAAATAGGCCGCGGGGCTCCACCATGACCTCGGCGATGCTCTCCACCGCCGCCCGAACCGGCGCAATGTCGGTCACCCCATAGAAGGCGCGGGACATGACCGCCGTGGGGTGGACGAAATCTTTCAGGGCGGTCATGGCGCCTCCAAGCGTTGCAAGCCGGCATGATTTACCACGCTTCGGGCGCCGCACCACGGCCAAGAGGGGCTTCAGGCGTCCAGCGCTTCAGCCGCTCAGCCACCGTCTGGGCCGTCGCTCGCCCAGGTCGCGGCGCTCGCCCGACGCCAGGCCGAGCGCCCGCATGCGCACCGGCGGAAGGGGCGCCAGGGCCTCCACCGGCTCCTGACCGCCGGCCGGGCTGGCGGCGACCCGCAGGCCCAGACTGATGGCCATGTCGACGGCCACCCATTCGGCCTGGGCGCGGTCGGCGCGGCCGATGGCGAAGTAGCGGCGGGCCTGTTCGGCATCGCGGCCGGGTTCCAGAAGCACGGCCACCACCCAGCCGGCGGGCGCCCGGGACTCGGCGGCGCGAGGGTTTGTGGGAGGCGTGGTCATGGGCCTCTTCGGATCACGAAAGCGGCGTCGCGCCAAGACCTCGCAGCGCCCCTGGCTATTTGGTGGTCGAAGCCCCATCTAGGGTCATGCGTCATCGGGCGTGTGCCGTGTCTCAAGCGGTCGAACCCCTCCGATGCGGCGCGATCCTGGTTTTCCCCAATGTCTCCCCTCCTGATTGTGTCGGCGGTCTGCGTCGTGACCGCCATTCTGGCCCCCTTGGCCTTCTCCCTGCTGGGCCTGCGGCCGCGCTGAGCCGCGCCTGATCGCTGCGGGCTCGTGATGAACCTTTACTGAGCCCACCCCTTCTCAATGTCAGCGGCGCCCGCCGCCCCGGAGATCCCCATGGCCAAGGGCCAGAAAAAGTCCAACAAAGAAGTCCGCAAACCCAAGCAGGCGGCGGCCGCCAAGCCGGAAGCCGCCCCGCGCTCCTTCCTCGACGCCACCGGCGCCATGCCGGGCAAGAAGCGCTGATCGCGGCTGGGGCCGGCGTGACGCCCTCGACCTTCGAGATCGTCCACCAGACCACCTACCGGTTCGTCCGTCCCGTGACCCTGCATCCGCACCGGCTGATGCTGCGGCCCCGGGACAGTCACGAACTGAGCGTCCTCGACTTCCAGCTGACCTGCGCGCCCGCCGCCGAGATCGCCTGGAGCCAGGACGTGTTCGGCAATCTCTGCGCCGTGGCGAGCTTCCGCCACACGGCGCAAACCCTGGTCATCGAGAGCCGGCTGACGGCGGCCTCAAGGGCCCGGGCCTGGCCGGTGTTTCCAATCACGCCGGCCGCCCAGACCTATCCCTTCGCCTATGAGGACGACGCGGCCACAGATCTCGGCCATCTGCGCCTGCCCCAGCCCGACCCTGATGTGGCCCGCTGGGCGCACGGCTTTGTGGCCGGACCCCGCACCGACACCCTGTCCCTGCTCAAGGACCTCAACGCCGGCGTGCTCGGCGCGGCGGCCTATCGGGTGCGAGACGAAGAAGGCGTGCAGAGCGCCGGCGAAACCCTGCGTCTGGCCAGCGGCTCCTGCCGCGACCTGGCGGCCCTGTTCATCGAGGCCGTCCGCCAGCTGGGCCTGGGCGCCCGGGCGGTCAGCGGCTATCTGTTCGATCCCGACCAGGTCGAGCGTCAGGCCGACACCACCCACGCCTGGGCCGAGGTCTATCTGCCGGGCGCCGGCTGGATCACCTTCGATCCCACCCACAACAGCATCGGCGCGGCAGGGCTGATCCCCCTGGCTGTCGGCCGGGCCAATGCGCAGATCATGCCGGTGGCCGGCAGCTTCGCCGGCGCCGCCAGCGACGCCCTGGGCATGGATGTCTCGGTCAAGATCACGCCGGTCGGCTAACGCCTTGATTGCGCCGCGAGGCTTTGGCAGCGTGGACGCCAGAACATTGACGTCGTCCGCCCCGCGCCACCCCAAAAGGACCAGCCCATGACCCGTAACAGCCTCCGCGCCCTGATGGCCGTCGCCCTGGCCACCGCCAGTCTCAGCGCCGCCCCGGCCCTGGCCAACCCCGCCGCCGACAAGTGCGCCGCCGGCCTCACGCCGGAGGGCAAGCTGATGCACAAGACCGTCGCGCCCCACGTGCAGGCCGATTCCGACATCGAAAAGCTGATGCGCAAGCACCTGCGGGGTCTGGTGATGGGCGGTCAGCTGAAGCTGAAGACCGCCGAGGCCAACGGCATGGCGGTCGGCCGCTGCCTCGCCCTGCTGAAGGGGTGAGGCGGTCGCTGTAAACGCCGCCGCCGGCGGGCCATGGCGCTGCAGGCGCACCGGAGAGACGTCCCCATGAGATCGCTTGTCTTCGCCCTGGCCGCCGCCGCGGCGCTGGTCCTGCCGTCCGCCGCCCTGGCCGCGCCGATCGATATCGGCCCTGCCGTGGGGACCAAGGCCCCAGCCCTTATGGCTACCGACGCCGCCGGGGCGCCGGCCAGCCTGCGCGACCTCGCCGGTCCGCGGGGCCTGGTCCTGGTCTTTGTGCGCTCGGCCCGCTGGTGCCCCTTCTGCCAGGCCCAGCTGATCGACCTGCGGGGGGCGCAGGAGGCGCTGAAGGCCAAGGGCTACGGCCTGGCTGCGCTCTCCTATGACAGCCCCGAGGTGCTGGCCCAGTTCGCCGCGCGGCGCGACATCGGCTATCCCCTGCTCTCGGACCCTAAGTCCGCGACCATCGACGCCTATGGTATCCGCGACCCGCAGTACCCGGCCGGCCACATGGCCCACGGCGTGCCGCAGCCGGCCATCTTCATCCTGTCCCGCGAGGGCGTGGTGCAGGCCAAGCTGGCCGAGGAGGGCTATCGCAACCGGCCGCCCACCGCGGTGGTGCTGGGGACGGTGTCACGGCTGCCCTGACGGAGCGGGCGCGCCTTCGATGGCGGCGGGAATGATCCCCTCGTCCAGCAGGGCGTGCCGCTCGCTCACATGGCTCTCCTCCCGCGGGCGGGGCGAGGGGTCTGAGATCATCACCACGGTGAGATCCAGGCTGGGGACCACGAACAGCATCTGTCCGCCATAGCCCCAGGCGAAATGCACGGGGTGGCCCCGGGCCGTCTTGCTGAACCAGCCATAGCCATAGGCGTGGCCGCTCCACGGGGAGCGGGTGCGCGGGGTCCAGCTTTCCTCGATCCAGGCGGCGGGCAGGATACGCCGCCCGTCGATCTCGCCGCCCAGGCGATAGAGCTCGCCGAACCGCAGCAGGTCGCGGGGCGACATCATCATGTCGTTGCCGCCGAAATAGATCCCCTGCGGGTCCCGCAGCCAGGGCGGGATGGTGACGCCGAGCGGCTCGGCGAGCCAGTCGCGGGCCAGGTCGTGGGTGCTGGCGCCGGCGGCTTCCGTCAGGGCCGCCGACATCAGGTGCGAGGTTCCGGTGGAATAGATCATCCGGCCCCCCGGATCGTCGTCGAAGGGGCGGGCCAGCGCATGCCGCACCCAGTTCGGACTGGTCACCCAGGCGCCGTAATACTGGCCCGAGGTGCGCCCCAGGCCCGCCTGCATCGACAGCAGATGGCCGACCTCGATCTCCTGCAGCCGGGGGTCGCCGCCCGCGGGCAGGTCGCGCGCCAGCAAGGGGGCGATCTTCTGGTCGGTCCCGCTCAGCACGCCCCGGTCGATGGCGACGCCCACCAGGGCCGAGAGCACGGTCTTGGAGGCCGACTTGATGTTCACCGGCTGATCGAGGCCGGCGCCCCGCAGACGGTGTTCGGCCAGCACCTCGCCGTCCCGGGCGACGATCACGGCGTGCAGATTGGGCAGGGCGCGCGCCTGCTCGACCACCGCGGCCATGGCGGCAGGGTCGAGGCCCTGGCTCTGCGCGGCGGACGCCGTCTGGGCCTGGGCGCGATCGGGCGTCGGGGCGGGGGAACAGGCGGCCAGCAGCCCAAGGGCCAGGGCGCCGACGATCTGACGGGACGGGCTGAATCTCATCCTTCGGAGATAGGCGCCCGGCGGGCAAGGTCCAGCTCGGCCTTGGGCCCGGCGCGCTGCGCCGGACCCCGGCTTGCCTCAGGCGGCCGGCGGCAGGGGCGCCGGACCCGGCGGATCAAACTTCTCGCCCTCGGGATTGCTCGGCTGGACATAGAAGAAGATCAGCACCAGCAGGCCGATCAGGGGGATGAGTATCGTGCAGCCGCCGTACGGCCATGGCCAGGTGCGGCAGGAAGAGCGCCAGACCCAGCAGAAGGCTGAAGGGCTCGATGTCGCCTGCCCCGAGACCTTCGTCCAGAATACTGGCCACGATAGCCGCGAGGATCACCGCCAGAACCCACCACCAGAAGGTGGCCCGACCGGTGCGGCCGTTGAAGTTCACATAGTTGGCCAGGCCGTACTTGACCGCTTCAATCATGTTTCATTCCTCCCGGCGTTCGGCGCGCGCATCGGCGCGCCGCCATATCGCGCCGGCGTCACCTTAAGACGAGATTTGCACAGGGATCGACCCCAGCGTCATTGGCCAGGATCAAACCGCAGCGCATTTGGCGGTGAAATCCATGGTCGCGCCGGGCGATCCCGGCCAGGAGAGAACATTCCATGAGCGAGCAAGGCGGCCGCCTCGGCGAGGCGGCGACACGGTGGCTGGGCAAGCCGGCCAGCGCCCTGGACGAGGCCGAGCGGCGGGTTCTGGAGACCACCATGGCCCGCAGCCCGGTGACCCGGGACGCCAACGAGAGCTTCGAGGGCGACCAGACCTTCGCCCAGCGCCTGGCCGATCAGGTGGCCGCCGTTGGCGGATCGTGGAAATTCATCCTGGGCTTCGGCGCCTTTCTGGGGGCCTGGACCCTGCTGAACCTGACCCTGGGGCGCGGGGCCTTCGATCCCTATCCCTTCATCTTCCTCAATCTGCTGCTCTCGATGCTGGCCGCCATCCAGGCGCCCTTCATTATGATGAGCCAGAACCGGCAGGCGGCGAAGGACCGGGTGAACGCCGCCCACGACTACGAGGTCAATCTCAAGGCCGAGATCGAGATCATGGCCCTGCACGACAAGCTGGATCAGATGCGTGTGTTGCAGCTTGAGGCCCTCCTGGCCGCCCAGCAGGAACAGATCGACCTGATGCGCAAGCTGCTGGACCAGGATGGCCGGTGAGGCCAGCGGTCCGGACATTCGGGACCTGGAGGCCCAGGGACGACCGTGGCGCCAGCCGCTGAGAATGCTATGGATTTGGCTTCGTCACCCGGAGCTCGCCATGTTTCGCGCCGTCACCCGCATCGCCCTGGTCGTCGCCGTGCTGGCGGCGCCGCTCTCTGTTCGGGCGGCCGACATTCCGCCGATCGAATATCGCGAGCGTGTGCTGGACAACGGCCTGCGGGTGCTGAGCGGGGTGGACGCCACCACGCCGAACGTGACGGTGCAGGTCTGGTACGGGGTCGGCTCCAAGGACGACCCGCAGGGACGCTCGGGTTTTGCGCACCTCTTTGAACACATGATGTTCAAGACCACCCGCAACATGCCGTCCGAGACCATGGACCGCATGACCGAGGACGTGGGCGGCTTCAACAACGCCTCGACCTATGACGACTTCACCAACTATTACGAGGTGATCCCCGCCAACCACCTGGAGCGGCTGCTCTGGGCCGAGGCCGAGCGGATGGGCTCGCTGGTGGTCGACGCCGAGATTTTCGACTCCGAGCGCGACGTGGTGAAGGAGGAGCTGCGCCAGCGCATCCTGGCCGCGCCCTATGGCCGGCTGTTTGGCCTGATGATCCCCCAGGCCAGCTACCAGGAGCATCCCTATAAGCGGCCGGGCATCGGCTCCATCGCCGAGCTGGACGCGGCCACCATCGACGATGTGCGGGCCTTCCACCGGGACTATTACCGCCCCGACAACGCCGTGCTGATCGTCATCGGCAATTTCGAGCCGGCCGAGCTCGACGCCTGGGTGGACCAGTATTTCGCGCCGTTGAAGACCCCCGAGGCGCCCCTGACGCGGGTCGCCGCCGTCGAGCCTGCGCGGACCGGCCCCGGCGTCTTCGACGGTTATGGGCCCAATGTGCCGCTGCCGGCGGTGGTGCTGACCTGGCTGGGCGCCGAGGCCGCCAGCGGCGACGCCCCGGCCCTGCAGGTGCTCGACACCATCCTATCCGGCGGCAAGTCCTCGCGGCTCTATAATGCGCTGGTCTATGAGCAGCAGATCGCCGTGGAGGCCTTTTCCCAGGCCGATCTGCCCCAGCAGCCGGGTCTGTTCGCCGTGGGCGCCATCCTGGCCAGCGGCCAGACGGTCGAGGCCGGCGAGGCCGCCCTGCTGGCGGAGGTGGCGCGCCTGCGGGACACGCCGCCGACGCCGGCGGAGCTGGAAGAGGCCCGCAACGAGGTGATCGCCGGCGCCCTGCGCGAACGCGAGACGGTGGACGGCCGCGCGTTTGCCCTGGGCTACGCCTGGGCGACCCAGGGCGATCCGGCCCGGGCCAATACCGAACTGGCCGATCTGGCCGCCGTCACCGCCGCCGATGTCCAGCGGGTGGCGCAGACCTACCTGGCCGAAGACCGGCGGATGACCATCCGCTATCGCCCCGACTCCGAGCGTCCGGCTGGCGAGACTCCGGCCGAGCCCGCCCCGCCGCCCGCCCAGGCGGTGGTGTTCGACGGCGAAATCATCACCCTGGCCCCGGAGACCGAGCGTCAGGCCCCGCCGCCGGTGGCCGAGCCGGTGGACCCGGTCCTGCCGCAGCCGGCCGAAACCACCCTGGACAACGGCCTCCGCGTGATCGTCGCCCGCTCCAGCGACCTGCCCCTGGTGTCCGCCGCCCTGATCGTGCGGGCCGGCGCCTGGGCCGATCCGAAGGGGCTGGCCGGCGCCATGTCCATGACCGCCGGCATGCTCACCGAGGGCACGGAGACCCGCACGGCGCCGGAGATCGCCCAGCAGGTGGAGGCCCTCGGCGCGACCCTGTCCTCGGCCGCCGGCGCGGAATTCTCCAGCGTCGACCTGACCGTGATGTCCGACAAGGTGGCGCCGGCCTTCGCCATCCTGGCCGACGTGGTGCGCCATCCGGCCTTCGCCGCCGAGGAGCTGGAGCGGCAGACCGCCCAGGCGCTCGACGGCCTGTCGGTGGCCTATGGCGATCCCGGCCAGCTGGCGGCCATGACGGCCGGCCCGGTGATCTTCGCCGGCACCCCCTTCGGCCATCCGGCCGGCGGCACGCCGGGCTCCCTGCCCAAGCTGACGCCCGAGACCTTGCGCGACCTGCACGGGACCTATTTCCGGCCCGACAACGCCATCCTGGTGCTGACCGGCGATGTCACGCCGGAGGCCGGCTTCGCCCTGGCCCGCGACGCCTTCGGCGACTGGACCGCGCCGGCCAGCCCTTCGCCGACGCTGCCGGAGACGTCCCCCACGGCCGCCGGCCAGATGCTGGTCATCGACCTGCCAGGCGCCGGCCAGGCCGCCGTGCGGCTGGCCAAGCCGACCATC
>Ga0208316_1000927_pt1 | contig 20246 bp, 20 predicted proteins | sample MalvireepMed_231_FD_184240 | JGI IMG/M metagenome (GOLD analysis project Ga0208316, IMG submission 184240) | Marine viral communities from the Global Malaspina Expedition - Malaspina viral metaG DeepMed_231 (SPAdes) (version 2) | ecosystem: Environmental > Aquatic > Marine > Oceanic | place... | reverse complement strand
GGTCGCCCCCACCTCGCCCGCGGCCCCGAGCCCCACGATCACGCCGGCGACGCCCCAGGTCGCCCAGCGCGTGACGCCCGCGCCGAAGCCCGCCGCGCCAGGCCCTATCGCCAAGGCCCCCGAACCCAAGCTGGCGCCGGCCCCCAGCGCGCCGGTGGCCAGCGCCCCGGCGCCCCGCGCGCCGGCCGAGGCCGAAGCCGCCGAAGAGAAGACCGGAGGGTTCTTCAGCTTCCTGGAGCGGTTCAAGTTCTGGGACCGCGAGATCACCCCGCCCGACGCCGGCGAGGCCGCCGAACAGGCGGGTGAAGCCGCCCAAGAGGCGGGCGAACTGGCCGAACAGGCGGTCGAGGCCGCCCGCACCGCGGCCGATGACGCCGGGGACGCCGCCGAACAGGATGGCCTGTCCACGCGCAATATCCTGCTGGCCCTGGCCGTCCTGGCGGCGGTCCTGGTCCTGGCCGCCATCTCCCGCAACGCCACCTCGCGCAAGCAGGCCCAGCGTCGTCGGCGCTTCCAGACCTATGGCTATGGCGCGAACGACAGCCACAACGACCACGACGATCACGACGATGATCGCGGATCGGGCCTCGCCGCCCCCCTCGCCGCTGCGGCGGCCGGGGCCGTGGCGGCCACCGCCTACGCCCATCATCGGGAAAAGTCCGAGGACGAGGCCGAAGCCAAGGCTGAGTCTGAGGCCGAAGCCGAGACCCATGAACGAGAGCCGGAACACGCCTAGGGCTGATGCGATCAGACGCAATCGTCTGATCGTCAGCAGACTCTCGGACTCCCAAGCTTGAGCGCGTTCCGCCCACAGGGCCGGATTACGCCTTCACGGAACGCGCTCTTTGGGACGCCATAAAGATTCTATAGTGGACCATCAGAATAGGCGTTGCGACGGCCCGGGGCCTGTCGCATTGAGGCGATCATGTTTGAGTCATTGCTCGCCGAATACGGCCCCGCCCTAACTGCCCTCTTCCAGGTCCTTTTGATCGACCTCGTCCTGGCCGGCGACAACGCCGTCGCCGTGGGCCTGGCCGCCGGCGCCCTGCCGGCCGACCAGCGCAAGAAGGCCATCCTCTACGGTCTGATCGCCGCGGTGATCATGCGGATCGGCTTCGCCCTGATCACCACGCAGCTGCTGGGCATTATCGGCCTGCTGTTCGCCGGCGGGCTGCTGCTGCTGTGGGTCTGCTGGAAGATGTGGAAGGAGCTGCGCGAGCAGGCCGTTCACGATGAGGCCGACGCCGGAGCCGTGCTCGACGGCGATCCGGCCACGGAGCCCACCGCCCGCCCGGTCAAGAGCTTCCGCGCCGCCTTCGTCCAGATCCTGATCGCCGACCTGTCCATGTCGCTGGACAATGTGCTGGCCGTGGCCGGCGCGGCCCGCGAGCATCCGGGCATCCTGGTCTTCGGCCTGATCCTCTCCATCGCCCTCATGGGCGTGGCGGCCACCTACATCGCCAGCCTGCTGCACAAGTACCGGTGGATTGGCTATATCGGCTTGGCCGTGGTGCTTTACGTCGCCCTGTCGATGATCTGGGAAGGCCATCGCAACGCCGTGGTCAAGCTCGACAATGTGGGCTCCTACAACGCCGTGATGCCGGGCTTCCTGGACATCTCGCCGGAAGAGGCGGCAGAACACCGCCTCCACTAGTCGGAAGGCCTGGGCGGTCGCGCCTGGGCCTCTTCCCTTTGGCCGGAGCGCAGCATGGCGGGCTATAAGGCGCGACTGAGCGAAGACCTCGACCGCTGGATCGAGCAGGGTCTGGTCGCACCCGAATCCCGCCAGCCCATCCTGGCCAGCGTGGCCGAAGCCCGTCGCCTCGACGCCGGGATCGCCCTGGCCGTCATGGGCGCCGTCCTGGCCGGCCTCGCCGCCATCGCCTTCGTCGCCGCCAATTGGGACGCCATTCCGCGGCTGGCCCGTTTCGCCCTGATCCTCACCGTGTTCGCCGCCGCCTGCGCCGGCGCCGCCTGGGCGGCTCTGCGCGGCAGGCCTCTGGTGCGGGACGTGCTGCTGGGGGTCGCCGCCCTGATCTATGCCGGCGCCATCGGCCTGACCGGGCAGATCTTCGACCTGGCCGGCGATCCGCAGGCCGCCCTGCGCGGGGCCGGCCTGGCGGCGGCCCTGCTTGCCCTGGCCGGCCGCGCCAATGCGGCGGCCATCGTCTCGGTGGCCCTGATCGCCCTGGGCGACTTCGCCGGCCCTGAGGGTCTGTTCGGACTGCAACTGCGCTGGCTGGCCATCGCGGCCCCGGCCGGCGTGCTGCTGGCCCTGGCCTGGCGCAGCCGCAGCCTGGCCCACATGGCGGGACCGGCCATGGTCATCGGCTGGCTGTTCGCCGCGCCGGACATCAAGCCTGCGGCCTATCTCGCCCTGGCGGCGGCCTTCGCCATCGCCGCCGGCGCCAGCCGCTGGGCCAACGAGCGCGACCTGCGGGCGGGCGGCGTCATCTATGCCTGGATGGTGGCCGGCGCCCTGATCGCCTTCGCGGTGGCCGGATTCGCCGACGAGACCCTGGGTCTGGTCCATCGCCTGGCCTGGCTGATCCTGTCCGGCGCGGTGGTCGCCCTGGGCCTGCATGACCGGGTCGGCGCCGTCACCGCCGCCGGCGTGCTGGCCGCCATCGCCGCGGTCAGCGCCATCCTGATGGACCTGGGCCTGGGACTCATGACCGCAGCCGGCGTCTTCGCCGGCTGCGCCATCCTGGCGCTGGTGGCCGGGGGCCTGCTTCGCCGCGGAAGGGCCAAGGCATGAACCGGTTTTCGAGCCCAAGGGCGCTGGTCCTGCGGATCGGCCTGGTGGCGACCCTGCTGATTCTGGCCCTGGTCGGCCTGCTGGTGCGCGAGGACCGCGCCCGGGCCGGCGGCCAGGAGGTGCGGCTGGCCATGGAGGCCGTCGATCCCCGCAGCCTGCTCAGCGGCCACTATGCGGCCCTGCAACTGACCGAGGCCCTGCCGCCGGGCCAGGACTGCCCGCCGGACCTGGAGGCCCATTACGGCGGCGACGAGAGCTGGGTGGCCCTGTCGCCGACGCCGCAAGGCCATCACCGCGTCACCGGCGCCGGCGCCAGCCGCGAGGCCGCCCTGCGCCATGGCCCGCTGGCCGTGCGCGGCGACGCTCAATGCCGCCAGGCGTTCGCCGCGCCGCCGCCCATCCCTGAGGATGGCGCGCCTCTGGACGACGACCGCGTGCGCGAGACCTTCGTCACCCTGGATGTCGGGGTCGACCGCTTCTATGCCGACCAGGACGAGGCCGTGGCCCTGGAGGAGTCCCTGCGCGAGGCCGGTCAGCCGGGCGGCCCCGCCGCTTACGCCATCGTCTCCATCGGCCAGGATGGCCGCGCCCGGCTCAAGGGCGTAGAGGTCGACGGGACCCGCGCCGACCTGAACTGGTTCTAAGCCTATGAATTCGCCGAAGCGCGACGTCGCCGTCATCGGCGGCGGGCCGGCCGGGCTCATGGCCGCCGAGACCCTGGTCGCCCAGGGCCTGTCGGTGGACGTCTATGAGCGCATGCCGAGCCTGGGACGCCGCTTCCTGATGGCCGGCCGCGGGGGGCTGAACCTCACCCATTCCGAACCCCTGGCGGACCTCGTCACCCGTTACGGCGAGGCCCGCGACCGGCTGGGCGGCCCTGTGGCGGCCTTCGATCCTCAGGCGCTGCGCGACTGGGCCGCGGATATGGGCCAGGAGACCTTCGTCGGTTCCAGCGGTCGGGTCTTTCCCCGCGCCCTGAAGGCCTCACCCCTGCTGCGGGCCTGGCTTGGCCGGCTAGACGGCGCAGGCGTTCGCTTTCACCTGCGCCACGACTGGCAAGGCTGGGGACCGGACGGGGCATTGAGGTTCGCCACGCCCACCGGCGAGGCCGAGGCCAGGCCGGCCGCCACCGTGCTGGCCATGGGCGGGGCGAGCTGGCCACGGCTGGGGGCGAACGGCGCATGGGCTCAGACCCTGGCCGAGGCCGGCGCGCCCATCGCCCCCTTCGCCCCGGCCAATATGGGCGTGCTGGCCGACTGGAGCCCCGACTTCGCCCAGCGCTTCGCCGGCGCGCCGCTCAAGGCCGTCGCGCTCACCTTTGGCGAACAGACGATCCGGGGCGAGGCGATGGTGGCCGCCTATGGCCTGGAGGGCGGCGGGATCTACGCCCTGTCGCGCGACATCCGCCGCGCCCTGGCGCGCGGCGGCCAGGCCCCATTGCTCATCGACCTGCGGCCCGACATGCGCCGGGGCGACCTGGCCTCGCGGCTGATCGGCGGCCGGACCGGCGACAGCCTCTCCAACCGCCTGCGCAAGATGCTGAAGCTCTCAGCCGTGGAGATCGGCCTGTTGCGGGAAGCCTTCGGCGCCGACCTGCCCCGCAGCCCGGTGGGCCTGGCCGAAGCGATCAAGGCCGTCGCCGTCCCGCTCACCGCCGTGGCGGGACTGGACCGGGCCATCTCCAGCGCCGGCGGCCTCAAGTTCGAGGGCCTGGACGATCGCCTGATGGTCAGGGCGCGCCCAGGCGTCTTCGCCGCCGGCGAGATGCTGGACTGGGAGGCGCCCACGGGCGGCTACCTGCTGCAGGCCAGCTTCGCCACCGGCTGCGCCGCGGCCAAGGGCGCGATCGATTGGTTGGCTGAGCAGCCTTAAGCCGGCTCGACCTCGCCGCCGAACCGCTCGCGCCATTCCGCCACCTGGGCGTCCTCGATCTTGCGGAACAGGACGTCGGGGGCGGCGACCTTCGTCCCTGGCGCCAGCAAGTCCAGCAGGCCTGCGGCGTCGCCTTGCGGCCAGCGCCCGGGGAAGGCCTCACCCACCCCGCCGGCGATCTTCTCGGCGGCGAACGGGATGAAGGGTTCGGACACCTTGGCGAACAGCGCCACGAGGTTGAGGCCGGTGCGCACCGCCACAGCGGCGCGGTCGCGATCGGTCTTGATGGCGGTCCAGGGGGCGGCCTCGGTCAGGTACTGGTTGCCCAGCACCCAGAGCTGGCGCAGCGCCTGGGCCGACTTGCGCATCTCCATGGCTTCCATCAGCTCCGTGAGTTCGGCCAGCTTGGCGGCGACGTCGGCGGCCAGCTTGATCTCCAGCGCGCCAGGCTCGCCGCCCTGCGGCACGACGCCCTCGAAACGGGTCTCGGTGAACTTCAGGATGCGGTTGACGAAATTGCCCAGCACGTCGGCGAGGTCGGCGTTCACCTGGGTCTGGAACTGCTCCCAGGTAAAGGTGGCGTCGGACCCTTCCGGCGCATTGGCGACCACCCACCAGCGCCAGTAGTCGGCGGGCAGCAGCTCCAGCGCCTGATCCATGAAGACGCCGCGCTTCTGCGAGGTGGAGAACTTGCCGCCGTAATAGTCGAGCCAGTTGAAGCCCTTCAGCCGGTCCACCAGCTTCCACGGCGCGTTGTTGACCGCCCGCCAGGCGCCGTCGGGACCGCGCTGCTCGTTGGCGCCGATCAGGGTGCAGGGGAAGCCGACGGTGTGGAAGGGCACATTGTCCTTGCCCATGAACTCCACATAGGTGACGTCGGACGCCTGCGGCTGACGCCACCAGCGCTCCCACTCCGCCTCGTCGGCCTCGCCGCGGCCGTCTGCCGCGGCCCTGGCGTCGGCCCATTCCCAGGTGGCGCCGATGTATTCGATGGGGGCGTCGAACCAGACGTAGAACACCTTGCCCGCCAGGCCTTCCACGTCGGGCGTGGCCCCGTCGGGATTGGGGCCCCAGTCGGCGGCGTTGACCGGCACGCCCCATTCCAGGTCGCGGGTGATCCCCCGGTCCTGCAGGCCTTCGTCCAGCCATTTGAGCGCGATGGAGGTGACCAGCAGCGGCCAGTCGCCCTTCTTGCCGTCGATCCAGGCCCGCAGCTTGTCGGAGAACAGGCTCTGGCGAAGGAACAGGTGCTTGGAGGGCCGGATCTCGATGTCGTCCGAGCCCGAGACCGCCGAGCGCGGGGCGATCAGGTCGGCCGGGTCCAGCACCCGGGTGCAGTTCTCACACTGGTCGCCGCGGGCGGCCGGATAGGCGCAGTGCGGGCAGGTGCCGATCACATAGCGGTCGGGCAGGAAGCGCTTGTCGGCGTTGGAATAGACCTGCTGGGTGACCTTCTCCTCGATGAAGCCGGCCTCCCACAGGGTCTGGGCGAAGCGCTGGGTGAGCTTGTGGTTCTGCGGCGAGGACGAGCGGCCAAAATGGTCCCAGGAGAGGCCGAATTTCGCGCCGAGCTCGGCCTGAACCTCATGCTGCCGGGCGCAGAAGGTCGCCGGATCGATGCCGGCCTCGGCCGCCGCCAGCTCCGTGGGCGTGCCATGCTCGTCGGTGGCGCAGATATAGAGGGTCTCGCGGCCCCGGGACCGCTGGAACCGGGCATAGACATCGGCCGGCAGCATGGAGCCCGCGAGCGTCCCCAGGTGCTTGATCCCGTTGATGTAGGGCAAGGCCGAGGTGATGAGGATGCGGGACATGGGGCTGCCGGTCGTGTGTGAGGGGTCGTGAGGGCGGGCTTATATGGCGCCGCGTCCGGCTTGCCAAAAGCCGTGACCACACGGGCGCATCTCAGAGCCGGATCGGCCCCTTGAAGATGAACAGCGCCCCGGCTGCGATCAGGCCAAAGCCGATGGCGTGGTTCCAGGTGAATCGCTCCCCCAGATACGTCACCGAGAAGACGGCGAAGACGGCCAGTGTGATGACCTCCTGCATCGTCTTCAGCTCGGCGGGGGAATAGACGCTGCGGCCCATGCGGTTGGCGGGCACGGCCAGACAATACTCGAAGAAGGCGATCCCCCAGCTCACCAGGATGATGATCCACAGGGGCCGGTGCTCCACCTTCAGGTGGCCGTACCAGGCGAACGTCATGAATATGTTGGAAAACACCAGCAGAACGACGGGGGCGGCGAACGCCATCAGCGGCGTCAGGCCAGGCGCCAGGGACGGGGGCATTGCAGGGCTCCAGAAGGATCGGCGCCGATTGGGCTCTTAACCGCCGCGCCATCGGCCTTATAAGCTGAGGTTGGGCTGATCAGGGAGATCGAGATGCGGGCTTGGGGTGTGAAGACGGGACTGGCTGCGGCCAGCGTGGCGGCCTTGCTGGGCCTTGCCGCCTGCGGCCAGGGCGAAAGCGCCAACGACACCGTGCGGATCTATAACTGGTCGGACTATATCGACCCCCAGCTGCTGGAGGCCTTCACCAGCGATACGGGCCTCAAGGTGGTCTACGACACCTTTGATTCCAACGAGGTGCTGGAGACCAAGATGCTCCAGGGCGGCACCGGCTATGACGTGGTCACGCCATCGAACCACAACATCCCGCGCTATATCGAGGCCGGCGCCATCGCCGAGCTCGACAAGTCCAAGCTGAGCAATATCGGCAATCTGTCGCCGCGCATCATGGCCTATATGGAGCCGTTCGATCCGGGCGGCCGCTACACCGTGCCCTATATGTGGGGCACCATCGGCATCGGCTTCAATCCGCAGATGGTGGCCGAGCGCCTGCCCGGCGTGACCATCGATTCCTGGGACGTGCTGTTCAAGCCCGAGAACATGGCCAAGCTGGCCGACTGCGGCGTCCACTTCCTGGACGCCTCGGAGGACATGTACGCCGTAGCCCTGAACTATCTGGGCAAGGATCCCAACTCCACCACCGTGGCCGACTATGAGGCCGCCACCGAGATGCTGATGGCCGTGCGCCCGCATGTGCGCAAGTTCCACTCCTCGGAGTACGTCAACGGCCTGGCCAACGGGGACATCTGCGTGGCCATCGGCTATTCGGGCGACATCTTCCAGGCCGCCGACCGGGCCGAGGAGGCCGGCGCGGGCGTCGAGGTGGACTATGTGATCCCCACCGAAGGCAGCCAGGTGTGGTTCGACGTCTTCGCCATTCCGGTGGACGCGCCCAATCCGGACGCGGCTTACGCCTTCCTGGACTTCATGCTGCGCCCCGACGTGATCGCCACGGCGTCCAACTACACCGCCTACGCCAACGCCAATGAGCCGGCCACCGCCCTGGTCGATCCCGAGGTGCGGGATGATCCGCGCATCTATCCCAGCGACCAGGTGATGGGCCGCCTGTTCGTCACCACCGCCAAGGACCAGGCGCTGGTTCGCGAGGTGAACCGGCTCTGGACCCGGGTCCAGACGGGCCAGTGACCCGCCGCGCCGCCCGCCTGGAGCTCGACCTTTCGTGAACGCCAAGCCGCGTTTGAACATCGGCGCGGTGCGGTCGAGCTTCGCCCCCTGGGCGGATCCCTCGGCTTCGCCCCTGGTGCGGTTCGAGGCCGTCACCAAGCGCTTCGGCGGCGAGACCGCCGTCGATGCGGTGTCCCTGGACATCTATGAGGGCGAGTTCTTCGCCCTGCTGGGGCCGTCCGGCTGTGGCAAGACCACCCTGATGCGGATGCTGGCCGGCTTCGAGACCCCGGACGCCGGGCGCATCACCCTGGCCGGGCAGGACCTGGCCGGCCGGCCGCCGCACCTGCGGCCGGTGAACATGATGTTCCAATCCTACGCGCTGTTCCCGCACCTGAGCGTCGCCCAGAACATCGCCTTTGGCCTGCGTCAGCAGAAGAAGCCCAAGGGCGAGGTCGCCGCCCGGGTCGACGAGATGCTGGCCCTGGTGCGGCTCGAGGGCCTGGCCCACCGCAAGCCCGACCAGCTCTCCGGCGGCCAGCGGCAAAGGGTGGCGTTGGCCCGGGCCATCGCGCCCAAGCCGCGCATGCTACTGCTGGACGAGCCCCTGGGCGCCCTGGACCGCAAGCTGCGCGAGGAGACCCAGTTCGAGCTGATGGCCCTGCAGCAGCGACTGGGCATGACCTTCCTGATCGTCACCCACGACCAGGAAGAGGCGATGATCACCGCCGACCGCATCGCCGTGATGCGGGCCGGCCAGCTGGCCCAGATCGGCCGCCCGGCCGAGGTCTATGAAGCGCCCAATTCCCGCTACGTGGCCGACTTCATCGGCGACGTGAACCTGTTCGAGGCCCGCGTCACCGAAGACGACGGCGACATCATCCGCCTGGCCAGCCCCGAGGCGCCGGACGGCCTGGAAGCCATCGAGGACGACGAAGTGCCGGTGGGCTCCACCGCCTGGCTGGCGGTGCGGCCGGAAAAGATGCGCGTCCACCTCGACCCGCCGCCCCCCGGCCCCAACCGTCTGGAGGGCCAGGTGGCCGATATCGGCTATCTGGGGGACTGGACCACCTATCTCGTGGAGCTGCCTGGCGGCCGCACCATCCGGGCCGCCCGAGCCAACGCCAGCCGCGTGGTGGAGCGGCCCGTCGACTGGGACGACAAGGTCTGGCTGACCTTCGCGCCGGATTCGGCCGTGGTCCTGACCCAATGAGCGTCACGGGCGCCCCGCGCCCACGCCGCCCCTGGAAACGCCTGGGACGCCCCCGGGGGAGCCCGAGCTGGGAGGCCCGCGCGGCCTTCCTGCCCTATCTGTGGCTGGGCCTGTTCTTCCTTGCGCCCTTCCTGCTGGTGGCCAAGCTGTCCCTGTCGGATGTGGTCCTGGCCATTCCGCCCTATGCGCCCAAGCTCGACTGGAGCGCCGGCCTTGCGGGCGTCGCCGCCTTCGTCCGGGCTCTGGATTTCGAGGCCTATGCCCGCATGGGCCACGATGGGCTCTATCTGGCGGCCTATCTCTCCAGCCTGAAGTTCGCCGCGGTGGCGACCCTGATCCTGCTGCTGACCGGCTATCCGCTGGCCTATGGCATGGCCCGGTGCCGGCCCAGCGTGCGGCAGGCCCTGCTGATGGCTGTGATCCTGCCCTTCTGGACCAGCTTTCTGATCCGGGTCTATGCCTGGATCGCCATCCTCAAGCCCGCCGGCCTGTTGAACATGGCGTTGTCCCAGGTCGGCCTGCCGGCCGTCGACATCCTCAACACCGATACGGCGGTCTATATCGGCCTGGTCTACGCCTATCTGCCCTTCATGGTGCTGCCGCTCTATGCGGTGCTGGAGCGGCAGGATGACAGCCTGCTGGAGGCCGCCGCCGACCTGGGCTGCACGCCGTTCCAGACCTTCTGGCGGGTGACCTTCCCCCTGTCCCTGCCCGGGGTGGCGGCGGGCGCCCTGCTCTGCTTCATCCCCATGGTCGGCGAGTTCGTGATCCCCGACCTGCTGGGCGGCTCGGGCACCCTGATGCTGGGCAAGACCATCTGGACGGAGTTCTTCTCCAACCGCGACTGGCCGGCCGCCAGCGCCGTGGCCATCGTCCTGCTGGCCACCCTGGTGATCCCCATCGTGCTGTTCCAACGCCAGCAGACCAAGCTGATGGAGCAGCGCTGATGCGGCGGGGACCGAGCGCATTCAACATCGCCGCCATCACACTGGGCATGGGCTTCCTCTACCTGCCGATCGTCCTGCTGGTGATCTATTCGTTCAACGCCAGCCGGCTGGTGACGGTCTGGGGCGGCTTCTCCACCCGCTGGTACGCCAGCCTCTTCCAGAACGAGCAGCTCCTGGCCGCGGCCTGGGTGACCCTGCGCGTGGCCTTCGTCTCGGCCACCCTGGCGACCGTCCTGGGCGCGCTGGCGGCCCTTGGCCTGGTGCGGGCCGGCCGGTTCCGGGGCCGCACCCTGTTCTCCAGCATGACCTATGCGCCCCTGGTCATGCCCGAGGTGATCCTGGGCCTGTCGCTGTTGCTGCTGTTCGTATCGGTGGGGCTGCCCCGGGGCTTCTGGACGGTGACGATCGCCCACACCACGCTCACCCTCTGCTACGCCACCGTGGTGGTGCAGGCTCGCCTGGTCTCGTTCGACGAGGCCCTGGAGGAGGCCGCCCGCGACCTGGGCGCCCCGCCGTGGAAGGCCTTCGTGCTGGTGACCCTGCCCAATATCGCGCCGGCCGTGGCGGCGGCCTGGATGCTGGCCTTCACCCTGTCGCTCGACGATCTGGTCATCGCCAGCTTCACCACAGGCCCCGGCGCCACGACCCTGCCGATCCGCATCTACAGCGCCGTGCGCCTGGGCGTCAGCCCGGAGATCAACGCCATCTCCACCCTGCTGATCGGCCTGGTGGCCACCGGCGTGATCGCGGTCTATCTGCTGAACATGCGCAGGCGGACGCCCGGGACCTGATGTGTCATAGGTGGGGCGGCCCTGGAATCGGGGGGCCTTCAAGCCGCGATGACCCCATGAAGCCGCCGCCCAAACGACTGTCCGACCTGAAACCGCCTGCGCCGCCCATGGCGGTCTATGCGCCGCCCAAGCCGCGGGTGTCGCGCCAGAAGCCCGGCAAGGTGCTCAGCGCCGCCGAGCGGGCCGCCTTCCTGGCCGCCCGTCCAGACCTCGACGCCGGATCCAAAAAATGAACGACACGCCTGCCGATGATGGCCCCCCAGAAGACGGCCCCGAAGGCGAGACCCCGATCCAGCGCGCCCTGCGCCTGAAGAAGGCCGCCCTGGACTCCAAGCCGAAACCGCCCCGCGGCGGGCGCTTCCAGCGCGAGCAGGCCGCCGCCCACCAGTCCTCGTCCAAGTCCAAGCCCTGGATGGGCCGCTGAGACGTCAGGGGCGCGCCCAGACCTCGATGTGATTTCGCCGGTCCACCCGGGCCTGCCGCGGCGCTCCGATCGCCGACAAGCCGTGTCGCGCCAGCAGGTCGTCGGCCCAGCGGCGGTCCTCCGCCGACAGCGCGCCGAGCGCCGCCTCCGTCCGCTGCACCATGTAGAGCAGATAGGGCTGCACCCCGACATCGTCGGGAATCCCGCGATAACGGCTGATCGTCTGGCCAATCGTCCGCTGGTGCGGCTTGGCGCTGACCGGATCGCCATCGGCCGGCGCCAGGCGCTGATAGTGATCTTCCAGGGCGGCGAGCTTGGCGCCAAGCTCCGCGCCCATCTCCGCCCCCATTTCAGCGACCAGGGCCTCCAGGGTGTCCGGCACGGCGTCGCCGGCTAGCCAGCCGTCGGCGTCCGGCATGTCCGGGATGTCCAGGTCCGGGGCATGCAGGCGCTCGATCCAGCGGAAGACGGACGGGGCGCGACGCTTCATGATGTCGGCCGGCACGGGATCGCGACCCAGATGGGCGAACAGCGGGCCGAACAGGCCGTAGTCCCCGATGCTCGGCCGGCCGCCCAGCAGATAGGGATGGACCGACAGGTGCGCCTCAAGCGCGGCCAGCAGATCCACATAGCCCTGCTCGATCAGCGGAATGGTGTCGGGCCGCACCCCCAGGCCTGGCAGATAGCTCTGCATCTTGCGCATCGCCCCGCGGCTGGGATCGTCCTCGGCCCCCGACACGCCAAACGCATGATCCAGGAAGGCGTCTTGAGCCTGGTAATAGCTCCACCGGTAATGCATGGCCGCGCGCAGCAGCCCCTGGGAGCCGAACAGCTGGAAGAGGTGGGCGAGGAACCGCTGGCGGGGGCTGTCGGGATAGGCGCTGAGCGCGGTCCCGGCGGCCTCGACGTGGTCGATGATGTCGACGCTGTCCTGGACGATCTGACCGTCGGCCGTCACCAGCACCGGAATGATCGAGCGGCCGATGACCGGCATCACCTGCTGGCGAAACTCCGGCTCGCGCGCGGCGCGTTCGACGAAGGCGACCCTCGCCTTGCGCAGATAGGCCCGCGCGGGGCCGGTATAGAGCGAGTGCGGCAGGCCATAGAGGATGTGCGGTCGAGTCATGGGGCGGACCTTAGCGCCCGCACGCGGCGCGCTCCACCGCCAAGCGGTGGCTCAGGCGGCCCCTAGCCGGTCCTCCCCGCCTTTGCGCACCAGGGCGCGGCCGATGGCCTTGGGCGGCTCGCTGCGCAGCACCAGGGAGGTGGTCACCGGGCCGAAGCGGGCGACGCCGTCCACCAGGGTTTCCAGATCCCCCGGCGTCGGCACGATCACCTTCAGCAGGAAGCAGTCCTCTCCGGTCAGCCTGTGCGCCTCGATCACCTCCGGCATGGCGGCGAACCGGTCGAGGCAGGCGCGGATGTGTTCATGGGTGGTGCGCAGGCGGATCACCGCCATCATCGGCAGGCCCAGGCGGGTGGGATCGATCCGCGCGCCGTAGCCGGTGATCACCCCACGCTCCTCCAGCCGCTTGACCCGCTCGGAGACCGAGGGCTGGGACATGCCAATCTGGCGGGCGAGCTCTGACAGGGGCTGGCGACCGTTCGCCTGCAGCGCCTCCAGGATGGCCAGGTCCACCCCGTCCACCTCGCCCTTAAGGCTCTTCCCGCCGCTGGCCTTGAAATCATCGGAGACAGCTGCTCTTTGCCGATGATCATCCATGTTCAACCCTCCCGCAGGTGTCGATCCTCTACCCCTGGACTTTAGAACAGGGGCGAGGCGATGGCGCGGCTGATCATGTTGCCGGGACTGGGAGGATCTGGGCGAAATCACTGGCACACCCGGTGGGAAGGCTTTGAGCCAAGCGCCATACGCCTGGCGCCCGCCTCATGGACGGCGCCGGACCTCACCGACTGGATCGCCGCCCTGGACCGCGCCGCCGCCGAGGGGGGCGAACCGCTGGTGCTGGTGGCCCACAGCATGGCCTGCCTGCTGGTGGCCCATTGGGCGAAGGCCCGGCCGATCGGCGCCTGCGGCGCAGTGCTGGTGGCGCCCCCGGATGAGGCCAGCCCGCATTATCCGCCCGAGGCGGCGAGCTTCGCCCGGGCCCCGGTTGAACCCCTGCCCTTTCCCAGCCTCGTGGTGGCCAGCGCCGACGATCCCTATTGCCCCCTGCCCGTGGCGCGCCGCCTGGCGAACCAGTGGGGGGCCGGCTTTGTGGATATGGGCGCTCTTGGCCACATCAACGCCGCCAGCGGCCTCGGTGACTGGCCCGAGGGTTGGCGGCTGCTGAACGCCTTCCGCGCCGGGCTGGCCGCCCCGACCTTGGCCAGGGTGGGGCCGGACCCCAGAGCATGAAGGCGTTTAGCTCCTAAAGCCGGTTCCCACCGATCGGAACGCGTTCTAGCGGCTGCGGCCCCGGGCGCTGACCGGCCATATGTCGGTCAGGGTGTCGCCGGCCACCACGTGGTAGCTGTCATAGAGGTTCACGGTGGGGTCGCAGTGGGGCACGGCCAGGGTGACCAGGTCGGCGATCTGCAGGGTCTCGCCGACGCCCTTGGCGATCACCGCCCCATGCTCGTCGCCCATGAAGGCGAACCGCGCCCCCTCGGGCGCGCCGGCCAGGACCTGCGGCGGGCTTGCGTCGGTGGAGAAGGCCTTGAAGCCTGCATCCACCGTGACCAGCATCGGGCTGTTGGCGCTGACCACGCGGGCGTCGACGAACAGGCTGCGCGCATAGGGCGAGGGCCCGTCGGCCGTGAGCGCGCAGGCGGCGTACTGATCGTCCATGAAGACGTAGGAGCCCACCTGCCACTCGGTGAAGACGCCGAGTTCCAGGTCGATCCGGTGGGTGCCAGTGCCCCCGCCCGTCACCACCGGGGGCGCAAGGCCCGCAGCCGCCAGCGCCGCAATCGTCGCCCGCAGCGCCTCGGTCTGCACCACGATGGCGTCTCGGCGTTCGTCATAGGCTTCGATGTGCTGCTCGCGGCCGCAGTACTTCTGCACGCCCTCATAGGTCAGGCCCGGCGCCTGCGCGATCTGGCGCGCCAGGTCCACGGCGGCCTCGTCGGAGGCCACGCCCGTTCGGCGGATGCCTGGATCAATGTCGACGAACACCCCGAGCGGGCGGTCGGCTGAGGCGGCGGCGGCCAGGGCGGCGACATTGGCGGGGTTGTCGGCCACCACCGACAGGCGCTCGGTCCGTGCATTCAGCGCCATCAGGCGGGCGATGGCCGGTCCGGAGACCACCGGCGAGGTGATGTGAAGGCCCTCGATCCCGCCCTCCGCCAACACCTCGGCCTCGCCGAGCTTGGCGCAGCAGAGGCCGACGGCGCCGGCCGCCACCTGCCGGCGGGCGATGTCGACGCTCTTGTGGGTCTTGGCGTGGGGACGCAGGCGCACGCCGGCCTTGGCCGCCAGATCGGCCATCGCAGCGATGTTGCGGTCCAGGGCGTCGACGTCCAGCACCAGCACCGGAGTGTTGAGCGCCCGCCGGGAGCCCTGCTGGCCGATCAGGTGGCCATGCAGGCGGCGGTCATCGGAAAGGGCGGTCATGGGGCCTCCGGCCTAGCTGAAGAGTTCGGCGAGGTGGGAATTGAGGAATTTGCCGTCAGGATCGGTGCGCCGGCGCACCGCGCGATAGCGCTCGGCCATGGGATAGAGGCCGTCGACCTCGTCTCGCGTGAGAAAGTGCCGCTTGCCCCAGTGCGGCCGGCCGCCATGGCTGCGGAAGATGGGCTCGGCGGCGACGAAGACCTCGCGCCAGGGCATCCTGGCGTACTGGTGCATGGAGATCGAGGCGCCCGGTCCCCGGTTGAACGGACTGATCCAGATGTCGTCGCCCGCCGCCCAGCGGAACTCGAAGGGGAAGGCCACCGGCCGGCGGCCCTTGCGGATCCAGGCGATGACCTCCTTGAGCGCCGGCAGACCGGCCTCGCGGGGCAGTTCGTACTCCATCTCCTCGAAGCGGACGTTCCGGGTCGATGGGAAGATCCGATAGGCCGGCCCCACCTTGTGCACATCCCCCGACGCCCCGGTCATGAACCTCTGGATGGGTCCGGCCAGGAAGGGGAAGGCCCGGGTCATGTCGCAGCAGAAGCGGAAGATGTCCTCCTCGTTGCTCGGCTTGCCCCGTGGCGTGTCCTCGGCCTCGATGGGATGCAGCGTCTTGACGATGGCCTCATCGGCATAGGGGAAGACGAAGAACTCCGCATGGCGATGGCGCTGGGCTAGGTCGTCGAAGTTCTCATAGACCCAGGCCAGGGGCTTCTTCTCGACACGCTCCTCCAGCCTGTAGGCCGGCAGGACGTCGATGGTGGCCGCCGTGATCACGCCGAACAGCCCCAGCGACAGGCGATGGCCTTCGAAGAGGTCCGGGTCCTGGGCGCGGCTGGTCTCGACCACCGTCCCGTCGGCCATGACCGCCCGCACCCCTTGGACCAGGGTGGAGAGGCTGCCCAGGTCGCGGCCGGTGCCGTGGGTGCCTGTGCCGATGGCCCCGGCCAGGGACTGGGGATTGACGTCCCCCTGGTTGGGCAGGGAAAGCCCCTCGTCCCACATGGCCTTGGTGAGCCGCTTCAGGCTCCAGCCGGCCGGCGCCGTCACCGTCCTGCGGTCCGGCGCGACGACCAGCTCGCCCTCCAGCTCCGCGAGGTTCAGCAGCAGGCCATCGGTTTCGCAAAGCGGTGTGAAGGAGTGGCCGGCCCCGACGACCCGCACCTTGCCGGCCCCGCGCACCAGATCCTGCAGATCCGCCAGGCGCCTCGGCTGCGCAAATTGCGCCGGCTCCGCCCGCACGCTGCCCGACCAGTTGGTCCAGTTCGTCATGGTCCCCTCCCGCCACGGCGCATCGAGGCGCGCAGCCCCGCTACTGAACCCGATCGCACCGGGCGCCGTCCAGGGCCGCCAAGGCCCATTCGCTCGCTTGCGCCCTCCAGGTTCGGCCAGGCCAGACGGCGGCCGGCCTGGCCTTAGAACCCAACGGCGCCCCCAGTCGTTAGGCCAAGGCGGGGGCGAGGCCGCCGCAAGGGTGAAGACGGCAAGCCGGGGGCGCGATGCAGAGGATCGAGGATTATGGCCTGATCGGCGATGGCGAGAGCGCCGCCCTGGTGGGCCGCAATGGCTGCATCGACTGGCTGGCCTGGCCCCGCTTCGACTCCGAAGCCTGTTTCGCGGCTCTGCTCGGCGATGAACAGCACGGGTTCTGGCGCATCGCCGCCGAGGACGCGCGCCCCATCTCGCGGCGCTATTGCGAGGGCAGCCTCGTCCTGGAGCATGACTTCGAATGCCCCGATGGCGCCCGCTATCGGATCATCGACTTCATGGAGCCCCGCCAGGACGACCCCCGGCTTATCCGCCAGGTGGTCGGCCTGAAGGGACGCAGCCCGTTGCACCTGCTGCTGCGCCCCCGGTTTGACTATGGCGCGGTGAAGCCGTGGCTTCAGCGGATGCCTTCCGGCGAGGTTCGGGCCGTGGCCGGCCCCCATTCGGTGATCCTACGGCCGCCCTGCCCGGTCGATATCGGCCAGGGCGATGTCCGCGCCGCCTTCGAGGTGGGTGAAGGCGAGACCATCAACTTCGTGCTGCACTACGAGCCGTCCCACATCTACACACCAGAGCCCTGCGAGCCCGAAGCGGCCCTGCAGAGAACGCTCGCCTACTGGCGCGGCTGGGCGTCCAAGAGCCGCTACGACGGCGCATGGGGCGAGGCGGTGAACCGCTCGCTGATCACCATCAAGGCGCTGATCTATGCGCCCACCGGCGGGATCATCGCAGCGCCGACCACCTCCCTGCCCGAGCAGATCGGCGGCGCCCGCAACTGGGACTACCGGTTCTGCTGGCTGCGCGACGCCTCGTTTTCCATGCTGTCGCTGATGAACGCCGGCTATCGCAAGGAGGCCGAGGCCTGGTGCGAATGGGTGCTGCGGGCCATGGCCGGAGAGCCCGACGAGATCCGGCCGGTCTATGGTCTGGCCGGCGAGCGGCGCCTGGAGGAGCGGGAGGTCGGCTGGCTGCCGGGCTATGAAGGCTCCACGCCTGTGCGGATCGGCAACGGCGCCGCCGGCCAGTTCCAAATCGACGCCTTCGGCTGGATCATGGACACCATGCATCAGGCCCGCGCCTTCGACCTCAACCTCCGCGAAGACGACTGGGCCTTGCAAACCGCCCTGCTGGACCACCTGGAACAGGTCTGGCGACGCCCGGACGAGGGCATCTGGGAAGTTCGCGGCGGCCCCCGTCACTTCGTGCACTCAAAGGTCATGGCCTGGGTGGCGTTCGACCGGGCGGTGCGGGCCGTGGAAGACCTCGGCCAGCAGGGACCGGCGGACCGTTGGCGGACCCTGCGCGACGAGATCCACAGCGAGGTCTGCGCCAAGGGCTACAACGAGCGCGTGGGCGCCTTCGTGCAGGCCTATGGCGACGAGGCCCTGGACGCCTCGGTCCTGCTGATCCCGCTGGTGGGATTTCTGCCGGCCGACGATCCCAGGATGGTCTCGACAGTCGCCGCCATCCAGGCCCGGCTGACCCGCGACGGCCTGGTCATGCGCTACGATCCCCAACGGACCGATGACGGGCTGGAAAGCGACGAGGGCGTGTTTCTCGCCTGCAGCTTCTGGCTTGCGGACAACCTTCTGCTTCAGGGGCGCCGCGAAGAGGCCGAGGCCCTTTTCAATCGCCTGCTCGGCCTTCGCAACGATCTCGGCCTGCTGGCCGAGGAGTACGAGCCGGGGGCCGGCCGGCAGCTGGGCAATTTCCCCCAGGCCTTCTCGCATTTCGCCATCATCGATACGGCGTTCAATCTGGCCCATAGCAAGGGGGCGGCGCGGCCCAACCAACCCCGTGACCAGGGGTCATCACCAGACGAACCCGCCGATCAGCAGGCCTAGCCCGGCAAAGGCCGCGGCGCCGGCGGCGACCACCGCCATCCGCACAAGCCCCCCGGCGAGCAGGGGCGCGGTCGACTGCTGCGCCTGTGAAAAGCGGCCTTCGGTCCGGTGTGGGCCCTCGACGGTGTGAAAGAGATTGTCCTCGTATCCCGGCGGGAAGGTCTCATGGGTGAACTGGCCATCCCAGGCCATGCGGGCCATGAGCCGGTCCATGAGCTGTGGCGCCACGGACTGCCCGATGATGGTCTGCGCCGTGCTGGCGCCCAGCCAGTATTCGCGCCGGGGATGACGCGCCGCCGTCAGGATGGCGTCGGCGGCGACCTCGGGCGCGTGGATGGCGCCTACGGGCTTGGGGCGCCGGTCGGTGTGGGCCCGCGCCCAGTCGAACTGGGGCGTATTCACCGCCGGCAGATGCACCTCGGACACCCTGATCCCGCTGCCCTCATGAATGAGTTCGGCGCGCAGAGAGTCCAGGAACCCGCGAACCGCGTGCTTGGCGGCGCAATAGGGCGCCTGCAGGGGGATGCCGCGATAAGCCAGCGCCGAGCCCACCTGCACGATCACTCCGCGGTCGCGGCCGCGCATGACGTCGAGGGCCGCCAGAATCCCGTGGACCGATCCCAGATAGGTCACGCCGGTGACCTGGGCGATCTCCGCCTCCGCCAGCCGGGCGATGGGCGAAAAGACCGTCACCATGGCGCTGTTGATCCAGACGTCGATGGGACCCAGCGCCTGCTCGCCGCGGTGGGCGGCCAGCCGCACGGCCTCTGCGTCGCTCACATCGAGCGGCGCCACCTCGACGCTGACGCCGAGCGCCCGGGCCTGCCGGGCCACGTCTTCCAGAGCCGCCTGGCTGCGCGCCATCAGCAACAGGGAGGCGCCGCGCGCCGCCGCCGCCAGGGCCGTGGCGCGGCCCACGCCCGCCGATGCGCCGGTGATGGCGATCACCTGGCCCTTGAGGTCGTCTGGCCCGTCGTGCTGCATGTGGGGGAAAGGTCTGACGCGGGCCGCGGTTCCGCCGCACCCTGCCGCCAGGCGCCTTCATCATTAGGACACCCATGACCCCAGCCCCGATCATCCTGGTGATGGGCGTTTCCGGCGCCGGCAAGACGACGATCGCCAGCCAGCTGGCCGAGCGGCTGGGCTGGGCCTTTCTGGACGCCGACGACCTGCATCCGCCGGCCAACCACGCCAAGATGGCGCGGGGCGAACCCCTGGATGACGAGGATCGGCGACCCTGGCTGGCGGCCGTTTCGAACTGGATGCAGACTCGGCAGAGGGGTGGCGCGCCCGCCGTCGTGGCCTGTTCGGCCCTCAAGCGCGCCTACCGTGACCGCCTGCGCAGGGGCGTGGAGGGCCTGGCCATCGTGTTCATCCAGGCTGCGCCCCAGCTTCTCGCCGAGCGGCTGGCGCGCCGCAGCGGACACTTCATGCCCCCCTCCCTCCTGGCCAGCCAGATCGAGGCCCTGGAGCCGCCGGCGCCGGACGAGACGGTGATCGTCGTACAGGCGGGCCAGACCCCCGAACAGATTGTGGCGCGCGTGCTCGAATGGGTCGGCGATCAGCCGAGCGCGTGATCGTAGGCCGATTTGAGGCCGATCTTGCGCGCGCCGTCGCCAGTGTCGCAACGCCGCGGCGGGGAGTTGGGCCTTGGCGCCGGTGCGACGACGTGGCATCCGTCGCCGCAACAAACGTCTTGCGGCTACGTCCAGTGTCCCATGCGTGCCCCCGAAGGGGGCGGAACAGGATGAGGCTGCACGATGATCTCTTTGATATTCCAAGGTTCGCCGGTTTAGCTCAGCTGGTAGAGCAGCGGTTTTGTAAACCGAAGGTCGCGGGTTCGAGTCCTGCAACCGGCACCACCTTCTCAGGCGATATCAGA
>Ga0208316_1000925_pt1 | contig 20278 bp, 4 predicted proteins | sample MalvireepMed_231_FD_184240 | JGI IMG/M metagenome (GOLD analysis project Ga0208316, IMG submission 184240) | Marine viral communities from the Global Malaspina Expedition - Malaspina viral metaG DeepMed_231 (SPAdes) (version 2) | ecosystem: Environmental > Aquatic > Marine > Oceanic | place... | reverse complement strand
ACATACTGCGACGTATAAAACATTCGTGTCCCATGTCTTTTTATTTTTCTAAAAAAAAATTTTATGTTACTAGAGGGTTCCCTTTGTCCCGCAGATGCAGTAAACTTAAGGTTAGGACTTGTCTGCGGAGGTTTTGCTTTGCTAGTTCCTCGGTATGGTGGCGGGGGGCCGTCACTGGTACGTCCAGACAGCCAAGGGCCGAGATTTGCTAGGGGCTCTAGCGATATCACTACGGGAGCACCACGTCCTTTTCGACTAAAGGGTACGCCAATACTAGGCGGGCTTCGTAAGGTTACGGATAACTGGGTGAATCCCCAAGGAATAGAATGGGGACGCGGTACTTTAATCGGCATTCCTCAGGAAGACCCCAACCTCCGTAAATACCTCGCAGGAAAGCCTGTATGGCAGACTAAGACAACGAAGAGCACCAAGCTTATCAGCAAGCCCTCTATCTACGCCCGAGTCGCAAGCGGTATGGAGGATCTGGTTGTTACAAGGTTTGACCCAAGGGATGAGAGATGGAAGGTAGACATTATAGACTTGATGGATACGGAGAAGTATCACAGATATATTGACGAACGCGGGGCGATAGACAGGTCAAGTTACGGAGAGTTCCTTGAAGCACAGGAAGATATCGGTAAAAATATGATGAAGGTCGTCGCAAAGCAGGTTGCCGCCGGCATTCCCCTGACGATCGTTGAAGGAATTGCCCTGAACGTTGCGGGAGCCGCCTTTGCGGGACCAACGGCCGGTACGTCCGCGATCGCCTCTATGACCTTAACGATGCAGCGGATAAATAAACTCCGTAATATTATTGTTAAGGGATCACAAGCTGTTAAGGTAGCAAAGGGAGCGAGACGATTAGGACGCGGAAGTAAGATTATTGCATCAACAGACGAGGCAATGTTGGGCGTTCTTGCGCCCCTGAAGAAGGAAAGCCCCAAGGTCTACAAGAAGGCTAAAGAGATATGGAATAAATCCAAGGCTTACGATGTTCCCCTGTCGGATCTCGGCCCGACTAATCCGGTAGCTGCCTTACATCCGAGAGTTAAGGGGGCCATAAAGGGTAAGCAGGTACTCGTAAAAGACGCCTCTCAGGTACGGAGATATCTTAAGAACGAGATAGGTAATACTGGTACTGGTGTAAGTAAAAGAAAGAAATACATAGATGCTATCCAGAACTACGGTGTTATTGGTGCTACTGCTGGATTTACGCAAGAGACTGCTATTCAGCTAACAAGACCTGCAGAGAGTTTGGATAAAGAAAGAATCCTCGCCAGTACAATCGGTGGAGCTGTCGGAGATGTAGTTGCTCTCAAGGCTATGCGTCGTATGCTTGGAAAGATGGGTGCTTCAGCACTTACAGCATATGCAAAACATGCAGATGAAGCAGCAGCCAAGGGATTAAATGTAGAAAAAGGTCTTAATGAGTGGATTGAGGATGAGTTCATACCAACATTAACCAAGAAGGATAAGGCTCGAATTCTCTCTTCCTCTATTACAGCAGGCGCTATCGGCGGTGGCTTAGCCGGTGCTGCTTATGGAGGAGTAGAACTTGCACGAGGAGAACCTTTTGCAGTAGCAGCGCATCAAACCCTGATGGGCGCAGTGATGGGTGGCTCTATTGGTGGACTTCATGCAACCACTCAGCTGCTCAGTCCAAAGATGATGGCAGGAACAATAGCTAATGAGGCGCAGTACCACGCAGAAAAGCCTTATCGGGATCGTGATATCAGGCAGAAAGCAGCTGAAAGGAACTATGTTGACGGGGAAAATGAACAAGTTGAGACCCAGAATTTCCTTGCTAAGCAGTGGACAAGTACCGTACAGGATAAAGCATGGGCGAGAACGGTAAGATCTGCTGTTCGTAGTATCTTTGGATTCGGAGATAAGGAAGCTCCGGGCGCTTTTGCGAAGGGATTAGATCTAACAGACGCCGGAACTGCCTCGATATTCGGCACTGAAGGACAAATGTCACGAAGGCGAAGCAGCTTATTCGATATGGTTACTGCCTTCGCAGAGGCAAATACACAAAACCTACCCGCAGATGACCCTCTCCGCCAAGCAATTCAGTCTATATCGGATGCCATCCGTTTCCCACTAGATGAGAATGGGCAGCCAAAAGTTATTAGCGACGAACATAAAAATATATTTAATGATTTCCTTAGAGAGTCTACGGTAAGGGCTACTGCCGAAATCCACGACGTGAATATGCGCAAAATTTTTTCATCGAAAAGCCCATACGCGAATGCCGGGACAGTAATGCCCGGTAATATGGCAGACGCTACAGCAACAATGAATCAGGTCCTCATAGATCCGTATGGTGCTGACCCATCTAAGAGACTTGGCAAGGACGGTTCTATAAGCGAGGAAGATTTTGCTACATTTATACATCTTGGACACGATCAAGTTCTCAATGAAATGGTAGGAATGTATTGGATGGAGCAGTTCGATGCAGATATGCTAGGCGATTATGGCTTAGATCATATAGCGCGAGCTCAGAACAGAGATACTCATCCTAAGCGACCCAATGAAGATAATGGAATGTTCTTCCTTAGGAGCCTTATTTCTAAAAGCTATAAAAACGAGAAGAACGTTAGGGACTTTGCTAAATCCTATCTCAATAATGTTCGTACTGCCCTTGCTGATAGTAAAACTGTCCGCGTAGATGCGGATGGTAATGAGGTTCCTCCCCGCATTCCGGGTCAGGCTGATCCTTCTGGTCTATCCGGCCCATCCAGACCAGCCACGGCAACAGTACAAAAACCACAAGATCATGCTATAGGGCGACGTCATGTTACACGTCATGTTGCTCTTTATCAGAAAACTCATGATTTTCTCATAACCAAAATGGCGAAGCTTCATGAGACATTACATGTGCCGGGGAATGCTGAGGAATTAGATAGACTAAGGATGATGCTAGAAAAATTGAAATCCACAGAGCCGTTTACTTTTCCTCAGGAATTCTTTACGGAACCCAATACAGTAGGACGAGATCCTGATCTTCAGAAAGCATGGAGAATGAGTGACGATGAAGTAAGGAAACAAATTATAGAGGAAAATATCCTAACCAAGGATGAGATGGACACAGTTCTGGGTCTTTCCGAGGTCGAAGAGGATGTGTCTAGAAGGAGCACAATAACTGAAACTCAAACACTCCTACTTGAGACCCAAAAACAACCTGCTGCCACCGGTGAGCATACTCCTCCCACCAATCTCCTTGAGGAGTCGCCTCCAAAGAATGTAAGTGATACCCACGAAACGCCGCCAGAAACCGGCCAGCTTGGACTTTTTCCTGAGGATGTCACTACTACTACTGTCGAGACCACTCCCGAACAGGAGAGTCTCATAGCTGGTATTAATGCGGCCAAAACCGAGGCTACCGAGACAGTTACGCCCGAGGCAATAGCCGCAGCTCAGCAGGCTGATCTCGAAGCCGCCAAGCAACGAGCAGCAGAAATAGAGAAAAGAAGAAACGAAGATGCGAAAAATACTCAGGAGTTGAGGAGAGGTGCACCCGAAGCAGGAATACAAAAAATAAATAACGATGGAGTAGAAAATGCTGGATATGCGGGACCTGTTAACGATACGAATATAGCTGGAATTAGCCTGAAAGACTCTACCTCTGTTATAGGTTTGCCAGATAGCCCCCTTGCCACTGAGGGTTTCTGGCAAGAATTGCAGACAAGAGGACATATGGTTACGGGTCGGGATATCCGCGTAAAATATATTCAGAATCATGCCCTTGTTGAGGGGGAGGCTCCTTCAGAGGCAAGTGGAATACGTAGTGGGGAAGTGGTATCCGGAGACAGAACTGTCATTGTCTCAGACGAACATGATCAATGGATGATTTTCGTTCCAAAAGGAAAAGGTAGAGCCTCTAGTACTGCTATAGGAAGATTCATAGATATGGTTGGCGTGAAACTTGCCGCTCCTCTTATCGCACAGTCCCCATCAGGAGATGTTATACCGACAGGTCTTTCACCGACACAAAATCGTGAAGTTGCAAGGCGATTACTTACTACATTGATTTATGCTGCAACCGAGGGACCGGGTGGAAGGGATTTCGTTCTGCATGTATCTCCGGAAATTATTAGCAGGGATGCTGTAACAAATAAACCAATTAAGGGTATTCTTGGAACAACAGACACCTCAGAGAATATTAGTATTGTTGGTTTATCTCCTGAACAGTTAGCGACTAATATACGAGAGATGTCCGATGTACAGTCACGGTTAATGGAGACTGTCAAAAGATACGGTGTAGATAGTCCGGTTGTTGAAGATATTCTCGCTCACGAAACTGCTCATATTTTAGAAGGATTCTTAGATGAAGGTGATTTGCTGGAATTCCGTAAGTTATATCTATCATTTACAGAACGAGATCATCTGGGAGTATGGAAGAATAAAGATGCGGAAGTATTTGAAAAACTTATGAATGAAAATGGAATTGCTACGGAGCATCGCGCTACGGAGTTCTTTGCGTGGCAAATAGGGAGGCGACTATTCCGTGATGCCTTAAAGAGCGCAGTAACACCACAGCAAAAAAGCCTTATTCAGAAGATCATGTCTTTGCTACGCGGTGTCTATGACAGTACGTTTTACATGCTTGGATTGAGAAAGAAGGAAGATCCAGCAGCAGGCGATGTAATGGAATTGATCTATAGTAAGTTGGTCAAAAGGGCATACAGTGGGGAAGAGCAAAGATCCATAGGAAAGAGAAGTTTGGTTAGTGACTTTACAGCAGATGTCGTGACAGTTAGCGATACTCTTAATTTTGATCTCTATGGTTCAAGCTTTAATGAAGGTTCAGAGATTATAGGCACGCCCAATAAAAGGCTTCATCGTGTTTTAGATAATCCTCCCGTATTTAATAAAAAAGCCGATAGCCCTGCACGTTCCCGAGAAACGCTACTTATGTTACGTCCGAATGAGATATGGCGAACAAGCCAAGAAGAAAGAACATTAATGAAGCAACAGGGAGAGCCTGTAGATGTCGATGACGCAGAGGCTGCTCGTCTTGCTGCTCAAGAAGTGGGAGATCCCACAGTAGCTGCTGCCGTAGAGCAGGAAGCACAACAACCTTTTGGATTTAATAGAAAACAAGATGAAGAGCTAGCAAGAGTGGAAACAAATGAGGCTATTGCTAAGGAGTTGGAGTCTGGAGCAGCGCCTGAGACTCCAACTATATCTCCTTTTGCGGTAGGTGCAGATTACGAATACATGGGCGGAACAATAGTACAACCTTTTAAGAACGAGAGAGGCGACAGAATAGCACGAACATTCTTTACAGCCGAAGACGAAGCAGCCGAGGCTGCTCTTTTCGATAGGCTAGGCACTACAGCACCACTCATTCATAAGATCCCAAGGCTAAATTTCGCAAGAAGCATGGATATGCTAAGGCAGAACTTAGCAGCAATTAAGGAGTGGCCCGGAGATCCAACTCAGCAAATGCAGATTTTTTCACGCCTTTCATATAATCTAGATGCTATAAATGTTCTTGGAAAGACCTATCAGGAACGCTATAGTGAACTCATAAGGTCTATGACCGTACTTTCTGAGACTCTTGAAACGAAAGATGTTATGGCAAGATTTGAGAGCGAGCTCCATAACCTAAATCAACAAGCTAAACAGTTTGAAACTATTGATGCTCACGTTCTTGCAGCAGCAGAGAAAGGCGAAGGATTGGAAGGCCCTCCATATCCGGGGATTACACCTGAGCTTGGTTTAGCCCAACCTTTCTCAAACTGGGTCAATGAGGGTCAATTAAGCTTTGATGATGCTAATGAATTGGTCCGTACTATTTATCTAGCTGCAGAGGCAAACTCATGGAATATCGGGAAAGATCCGAAGACTGATCCAGAATTAATAAAATTAGCTGCACAACGAGAACGAATATTAAGGGATGGAGGATCCAGACAGAAGACTTCCTCAGCATTAAGAGCGTTGCATGAAAAAAGACAGGCGTACCTTTCGTTCCGATCAAGAGTTGAAGAGTCCGATAAGGCCGTTATTATTGCAGAGCAAAGATTGGGTACTGAGGTTGATAGAGCTTACGAGCGGACACTTGCAAGGATGCCTGCCGAGGGGCACACGTGGAATGTAGACGTATTCATAGAGGAATTGGGCATTCTTGAATCCCTTAAAGATGCAACCACGCATCAGATGCCAGAGGATCTTAAACCTATTCTTATGGAAATCCATAATGACAGATATAAGAAAAGACTAAGGGCTTATGAGATAGCTGAAATGCTATATCAGAATCCAGTTACGGGAGAAGAGATCAGACAAGCAAGGTTTTCAGATCTTCAGAAAGAACTTGACCCCGTATTCCCGTATCAGGGAAGGGAACTAGAAGTCGTAGATCTAGAAGAGCAAACTGCTTGGGCTCAAAAGATGAATGATTGGGCGCTTGAGAAGGCGGGAGGGAGAGGGCAGGGAGTAAGGTCTACAGATTGGCACCAGATTACTGCAAAAGAATTAGCACAGCTTAATGATAGTATTGAGGAACGTCCACTAACTGATGTCGAAAAGGGTATAGCTGCGAATTTGATAGCTAAAAAATATGTTCAGATTATTAAGGCAGACCAAATAGAATTGGAGAATGCCCGGGCCCTACAAGAATCTCTTTCTGTTATGAAACAGCCGAGAGATGTTACTGATTTGCAAATACAGAAAGCTCAAGAAAAAGTATACGAAATCGACCGTCAACTAAAAGAGATTGATGATCAGGGGATAGAACAAGATCCGGGGGCTTTTGCACTGTCGAGCGATTCTATTCGTTTCCTGAATATGTTTCTGAGGTGGAGGGACACATCAGAGGGACGGAATAGTGGGATTATGAACGTCGTGGATATGCCACCTTCCGTATCCAAGCGCCTTGGCGTAGCAAATAAAGATCTTACACGGGCTCAGCTTCAAATGATTCTTGCAGTAGAGGCGGATCCGGAGGAGCAGGCTGCATATCAAGGCATGTATTTGGGTCATGGCCGTTCCCAAGAAACTCAACGCGCAGTCCAGTCTATATTTAATTATGTGCTTGCGTCTTCTCTGGATAATCCTGAATTAAGAAAGAGAATATATCAAAGTTCCGAACCTCTAGTTGAATTTTCCAATGTATTAGGAGATACAGCCAAAAGATATGGAAAGGGTGGATGGGTAAGTAAAAATTCCATTACAGTTCCAATTGCCCAATTTGTTCAAGCCTCTAATATGGGAGATGATATTAGAAGATTTGTAAGTAATCATATGGATGACTACACCATACTCGCTAAATATTCCATGCTTGATATGGAAGATGCACTTAAGTTGCCGTCTAAGAGGTTAGACTATGAGATATTTCAGGAGCAGCTTACACGAGTTTATGTAACTTGGATGCGTGATAATGCTATTCCGGATGCACGAAGTGCTGGTTTTAACCACGCATTTTATCTGCCACTTACCAGTCGCGGATTACTTAACAGAAAAAGCATGAAATCTCTTATGCGCGTTCTTCACGATCCGTATGGTGCCTTTGAAGCAGATCAGGAACTGTATCTCTCTTACTTCTCGGATGCGATATCAACATGGAGAGCAGCATCTCTTAATAAGATCGAGTCTGCCTTTAGCAATGTACTGCATAACTTCACACTTGATGATCAGGTTAACCCTACTATACTTGATGCAGATATTGATGTGTCTCACATACTGCGAGACAAACAGGGGAATGACTTGCCAGAGATTCGTGGCCCAGTTTCTCAGTTAGGTCGAGTTGCAAAATCGCATGTCTCCTCACAATGGGTTGCTGCTGCTGAGTGGGTTCGTGCCCAAGTAGGGAATCAGGACCAATTTATTATTGATGCAGAGAATTTACTTCTGGATAAATTTATAACTCGTGACATCGATAAAGCTATTGCTACGCGCATGATAAATTATATTGCAAAGTCAGATCAGACGCCAAGTAAGGAAGCGTTAATGAAAATAGCTTTCGATAAAGATTTTACTTTAGAAAATATAACACTGGCGGATAGAACAATAGACAATACTCCTTCTGCATCTAGGATATATCAGGGTATGCTTGGAGACAATATGGATAAGTGGGGAGCCACCCATTTCCCCGATGTTGACGCAGCCATTGTTCGCGATGCCGCATCTAGACATCAAAAGCCAATAACATATCTGGAGTTAGCTCAACAGGCAGAGACTGCAGATGCACAGTTTAAATTTGCATATGAGTCACCAGATAAGAATCTAGATAAAAATGCCCAGCAAGTAGCTATTGTGGAAGCTAGGGAAAAATACCAAGAAGCAAGAAATAGTTTACATGAAAGGCAAGAAGCGATTCTAGGTGATGTTTCTGAAGACATCGCTGATCGGGTTCTTGATACCCTTATTGTCCATGTCGAAGACCAGCAACAGGTCCGACAGCAATCGATGGAAGGGATGATGCATGGTGCCTCTGCTCTTGGAATGGAAGATATGGCTCCCGAGGATGGTATCAATGCATTGACATTAAATGCAGAGAGTGTCTCTGATACTATTTCTCTTAATATGGATAATCCTCAAGATGATCAGAATCAGGAAGCGCTGAATCGATTCTTTGTATTAAATAAAAAGAAATTTGATGAAAAGAAGACGGTGTATCTTCCAGCCCATAGAATTAGAGAAATCTTACTTGGATGGATCCATGATGAGGCCCGTAATAAGTCAGCACCCAAACAAAGCTTTATAAGCAAGGCAGAGCAATTAAAAGGGATTACTGGAATAGATCTTTTTTACCTTTTTGCTGAAGGTCAAAGTCGTTTAGATGCTATGCCAGACGATGTATTAGTAGCAAATACTACTAAATATTTTGCCTTAGAAGAATCCTCTCTTTCTACCGAGCAAGCCTATAAAGATGAAGGCCTTTTGATGCTTATTGATGAGATGCTGCCACATATGACGGATAGAGAGTATTTGGGAATTACGCTCAGGGATGCAAGGAAAATAACAAAATATGTAGATGGGTTGCTTGATAAGCTCGCGCCTGCAGCGCATGGGAACAGTCCTTTCCACGGAGACGGTCTTTCACCTAAAGACAAGCTCACTATACAGGGACTTTCTAGGCATCTCTCCAAACTACTCCATTCACCTATAGAAGCATCATGGACTCAAGATAAAGAATTTGTTAGCGCAGACACATTAGGAATGTTCATGGAAAACTTGCTTGTACAGCAGTATGCAAGCGGCCACGTAATCTCCGGACAACCCATGCCCAAATTGCACGAACATGGACAACTTCCCGTGGATGCTAATGGAGTCTTTGTGCCTCCTGCTCCCGGTGTTAAAGTAAGCGACTTTACAGTTGACGTTCCAGATATTGCAGGGGGAAGGAGCTTTGAAAGTCTTTCAAAGAATACAATATTGAGAGTTATAGATGAACTTGCAAATCCCAATTCTGTTCTCTGGGAAGGCGCAAAAGGAAAGAGTCTTGCATCTCCTGACGCTAATACAAAATCACCTGCAGCATCTTGGGCTTATGATCACTGGGTACCATTCCAGAGACGATGGAATATGTTTTCTTTCCTCCTTAAACGGGCAGTTAAGCATTCAACATGGCATGAACTGCGAAAGAAAAGTCGTCCTCGGTGGACCAAAGGATATAGCTGGGATAGATTACGTGTTCAAATGGAAATGGAGCCGGGTGCTGGGCGTCATCCATATTCCATGCCTCATAATCCGCCATCCTTGATAGATGCTGTACATGCAGCAATTGATGATAGGAGTACTGGCACCCCGCTGAGCATTACTCTCCCGGACGGGTCTCTCCAGCAGCAACCACGCTGGTTCGGTCAAAAATGGGAAGGCTTATCAGAACAGGCAAAGAAGAAAGTTCTTCTTCTGCTGGAACCTGTGCAAAAAAATACTCTTCAGCTTGATGCAGAAGGAAGGCCAATAGTAGAGGATTTGCCCGCGATAGCTTTCTTTGAAGACGATAGAGCGGCAGTAATGAAAGATGTACGGAAGAGAGTAGAAAACATAGAGGATTGGCGGAAGTTGGAAGGAGAGCAGCTTACTAGACAACAAGATCAAATATTTATGCAGAAGATATTAGAATCTGAAGAAGCAAAGGGCGCAATGCGTAAAATGTCGAGAGATATTCTAATGGAACAAGGTTGGACAGTATCACAAGTACAGGAACTTCTTCTCAAAAATGACCATGAGGCTGTATTCTCGCAAGTTGTAGAACAGAGAATGGGTCCTCTAGAAGCAGCTGAGGGTGGCTTAATAGTAAAAGATCCAGATATTATTAATAGTCAGATTATATCCGAGCTAGATGAACTTGGAATTCAGTGGGTAGACGTTTCCGCATCTCCTCTAATCCTACCCCATGTCGATAGATCTGGACGTTTTCCAAAACAAGTGGCTGGGCATTATGCTCCTGATAATGTGCGTAGGACTCATTTCATGGCAGAAGTATTATCTAAATACTATGACAGTTATGCAAAAACTACTAGCTTATTGGAGATGCTGCCAGCTGATGCCAAAACTGGTATTATTGGAGAAGTAGGATTATCCGAGGGCGCAATGCGTTTTCGGCAAGAATACTTAAATCAAAATCCAGACTTCCGCTTTCCTGAACCACCCTCAGGTATACCTTACGGTGCTTCCCAATACCAGAAGGATCAAATAAAGGCTGCCTTACAACTACAAGCTAAGAATCCAATTACAGCTGCTATGAGGATGTATGTTCTTTCTATGGGCAGGGATGCTATTGAGAGACTAGCAAAAGATACGCCAGATAATCGCGTATCAAATGAATACGATCCCTATTTAGCTCATTATCATAAACATATTGAAGGAGAGGTAGAGAATTATAGAAGGGAGCAAGGGAGCACATTATTTAAAATGGGGGGACATGGAGAATTTGAGGATGGTAATGGTGCTGTGCGCGTGCCTGATGGGGACCAGTTGGGGGTGGATGACCCCGGAACGGGATTTGATGTACCCGATACAAGATATGATGCAGAAGATACTACTGGATTCTTCTCCCAGATAGGACCCTCGATAAAAGGATGGACGGAACAGTACTTCACTCCCGGTTCTCATTATATTTCAGAAAAGGCAGGCCCTCTGGGAGATGCGTGGAATCACTTCCTTCGTGTAGCAACTAATGTAGGGAATGTTTCCCTATATGACTTCGGCCTCGATAGTGGTCCGGTACCGCTGAAGGCAGCGATGGCAAGAGTATCCGTAAGGCTTAACGATACGTTGCAAGGTATTGTAGATAAGCATAAGGATTTAGGGGGTCTTGGAGCTGGACCGACAACTAACGATGCATTATTAGATACACTTCTTTCTCAAAGTGGCTTCAATCCAAATGCTGAAAGATGGGATGTGAGAATTAGTGAGGATATTCCAAGAGGTGATCTATGGCTAAAGGATTCTATCGAAGTAGTGAAATATGCAGATGAATTAGGACGCTCTGGAGAAACAGGTCTATTGCCACTTGATATAGATGCCGAAACATTTGCTCGCACGATGACTATGGTAAATGAACAGTTGAAGTCAAGAGTTGAATACCTTCATAAGAATCAGGACTATGCTCAGGATATCTGGAATGCAAGACAAGAATCCCAGCATGCATTGGATAAAATGCATAATCATATGGAAGATGCTGATATTTTGCGATTCCGCTTTGAAGATCTCGACGTTGTTGAAGATCCATTAACTTATAAAGAAAATTATGTATCTTTTTCTCCGTCTAAATGGATGCATCGTATAATGATGACATGGAGTGAAGCAGTTTCAAGGGTAAAACCTGATAATGAAGCTCACCCTGCTGCTGTATTAGCAAAGAAGGTTGACGAAGATCTCAAGCTCGCAACTCCCGTTGTATTTGAAAGTACTGCCCAGTTCACATCTCACTTGCCACGCTGGATCACACTTGTACTTTCAACACAGGAACCCCATACAGGTCTTATGACATATTCGCAGAGCACATCAAATCTAATCGGAGAGTATCGGGCAGCTTCCGCAATGAAGGCATTTCTTGCTCATCCTAATAATAGTCATATTTCAGACCTAGCACCAGAAACGATCAAAGCTCTTGATGCTATGTTCTCTCCTCATGCGGGAGAACGCCCCTCCATGAGGGGTTTATTTGAGAATATGTTAAAGGATTCACGTAACTATCTCATATCTGACCTGCATGGTGGAGAAGATGCAGGTACTGCAGACAAAATTATTGGTAATTTTAAAGCTCTATGGAGAAATTATCATGGATCCGCACAACCATTAAGCTGGGAAAATGTTAGCGAAAAGCGGAACATGCAACAAATGCGTAGTCTTGTGAATCGTCTCTGGGCTCTAAGGGCTGATGCAAAGATAAAAGGCCTGCCCATTACTTTTGGTCTTGATGGATTAAATGAAGAAGGACATGTCTCCGCTCCTCCTCAATTCGCAGAACAGCGCTTAGGTTATTATGCGGATTTACGAGGTAGAGGATTCCTAGACCAAATGTTCTCTGGTCTTGCCGTAACTGCATATTTCGGTCATCGTACTTCGATACAAAACCTATTAGAGAACTTATTCGTAGCTCCTATAATGCAGGGACAGAGGGTGAGGATTGACGAAGGCAGCATGAAAGCATTCACCTCTACGTTTGGAGCCATGATGAAGGCTATATGGCCTAGTGTTAAGGCAGGCGTTAAGGGGTATGTAAGACCACCGAGTGCTTCTAAGTATATAGATGATCTATTAAAAGATCCTGCTAAAGTCGCAGCTATATACAGATTTGCTGATAACTGGATGGGGGAAATGATGAACGTCCCTCATGGAAAAGCAGCTGGAAAATGGTTACGCGTAATCGGATACGAGTCAGCTGAATTGGCATCACTAACACGTACAAGCTCAATGCATCTAGACAGATGGAATAATGGCTTAGGAGATACTATTGAGTTAATGATACAGAATTATGATACTCCCGATGGTAAGGCATATGCCAGAATCGTAGATGGGATTATGGATACTGCCGATCTAGGAGATCATACAAATCTACAAGTAATCTATGCTCTTCATAAGAATATGGCCCCCGAGGGGAAAGATCCGCATGCATGGGCTATGAATGCCCTACGTGATTTTGTTGTCTCCGAGCAAACTCTGGAATGGCATCATAGGTACGGTGCTCTGGACCGTCCTCCAGCACTTCTAGGAAATAAGTATATGGTTGGTGCTTTCTATTGGCTACGCAGCTGGGGGATGCAGCAATCCTATAAGATGTATAATCATCTAATTCGTAAACCCTTACGCAAGGCTCACCTCCTTGAGAAACGAGGCATGCTCGAAGAAGCAAAACGGATAAGAAACGAAGGATTCAAGCAAGCCTTCTTTAAATTGCTAGGCATTGCAAGTACTTATCTTGTATTTAATGAGATTCAAAATCAAGCTCTTCACTCTCGCATGTCGAATAGGAATAGAGAGGCTCTCGTAGAACCAACTGGAGAATTAAATTGGGAGGCTGTTCAGGATCGTATTGTTGATAATGTATTGGCTGAGCCTCCGGGTTCTTTTGGTACGTTCTCGGAAATGGCAAATCGGTGGAAGTATCTTAAGCAGAGTAGGTCCCAGCAAGCCTTGGCTGAATCTGTCGTCAGTCCGTTAGTTAGCTTTGTCTGGGATGCAACTGCGGGGATAAAGAATGTTATACAGGGAACTTTCCTTAATAATCCAGAAATGAGACGTAGGGGATTAACCGATGTAATTAGATTGGTACCGGGAGGAGCAGTATTATCTCCAGCACTAATACGTCCTGCCCGTGGAATGTTTAATGCTAAGCTTGCAGGAAAGATGACAATGGGAATGAGAGCTGCCGGGTTCGGCAGATCTACTATGTTCCTTGGAGATCTAAATCATCGCGTATTTACCAAAACGAATACATTTGACGATAAGAGTAATTACAATAACTGGAGATTAGTTTTCAAATTGATGAGACAGGATGACGCAAATCTAGGAAATCAAACATTAAATTGGCTTATGGGTGTCAGTCCAGATAAGATTGCCTCCCTCCTTTCCGGTGGCGTAAGCATGACAAGGGTAGAGGCTAGAGAGTTCTATAGAAGTATTTTGTGGAAGCTGGAACCCGATCAGCGTGCGCCGTACATGTCAAGCATCGAAAGCTTCCTAGATGCAAGATCAGCCCTAAGAATTTCCGAGCAGGATGCACAACAAGACCAGATTACAATATCAGCAGATAATCCCATATGGGGTCACTTCTGGTCAGATATTCTGCAGCGGGCATCAAAACAGTCAGAATCTTTCCAAAGAGAATTTATACTTCACATGGCTATGGGTCTAACGGTGAAGAGTGCCAAGCCTCATACGGTAGACTTAATGTCATTTACAGCCAGCGAAACAAGTAGCAGATTCCATACATTAAAAGAACTTTCCGAATCTGGAATGACTTCCTTCGTATCACAAGCAGCTTCAGAGCTTGGAGTATCGATAGAGGATGTAGGAGCATATACAAATGAAGAGACGCGATATGCATTACTAGCAGATAATAGTAACATGGAGAAAGTTTGGAGAAACGCTATGGACCGTAATCTCATATTTAATTTTACAATGCTATATGCTCTTTCTCCCGAACTTAGCTTTGGCCAGCACGGAGATCTGTATGCGGGATGGGCTAATCGTTTCCGTTCTAAATTCACATACTACAGAGGTCTGGCTGAAAAATTTGGGGATCCTCGTAAGGGATCTATAGCCCACTTAGCATGGAAGGGCGTCATACGGGATCCAGAGATACTCCATGACTTCCAATCTCAGGTCGCACCATCAGTACAGCAGGAAATCATTCAAGGAAATCGGCTAGCATATACTCTCTTCGGCAGACAGGACACGAAAGATATTATCGATAAGATGTGGGCTGGTCACATACTGAGGTTGCGGGAGAATGCAGAAGAGAATGAGGCAGATAAAAATGAGAGAGCTCGGGAGATGAATATCCAACCGCTGCAGCATCCAGTTACTATTGAAAGAAGGCAGCGGGATCGTTCCGGTACTATGTCCCTCTAGGGGGTCCACATTTCATCTTGAGGAATATCATGAGAGTCCTGAGCCAGCTCGCCAGAAGCGAGTCTCTGATCAATCAAGTCTCTCGCTTCTCCCTTGGGTCCGTACACAGCTTCCCCAATAGCGTCTTGCTGTGCCGCTTGGTGGCGCATGGGGGTTCTCATTCTAAGATTTTTCTTTTGAGGCAGGTAGAGCCTTTTCAGACTCTCGTGGCAATGGGGACATTCTTGGGAGTTCATTGTGGCTAGGGTTACGTCCAGTTCCAGCTCTGCTATCTGACACTTTTGACACTGGTAAAAGTGAATCATCAGTTGTCTCCTCCATCATGGTGACATTCATGCATGTAATACAGTAGCCAGATGGCATACTGGGACGATCTTCAATAGTAACAGGAGTTTGACATATGGGACATGTTGGATATTCTTCTATCGGTATCAATGGAGGGAGCAAGCTACCAGTCTGGGTATCGTATAGAACTAACCCATTCTGCAAAGACTTTACAACAAAATCAGCTAGTTCATCCTCTTTCTGGTATCCCGTAATGAGCTCAACAGCTCTAAAAAGATCTGTTGGAATCTTAACTGAAAGCCGCCTGTATTGTCTTGGCATGATTACGAAGTTACCTCTGGTGCAGTATAATTCAAGTAGAGCATGTACGGAGGTATTATAGCGCAATGGCCATCATTCAGTTGAGTGGACCCAAGTATGGGCGCACTCCCGGCAGCCTTGATAAAGATAAGTCAGGCCGATTGCGTTATCGTGATCCTGAGTCAGGGAAATATTACTACGGTCAAGATGCCCTAAATTTTCTACACGGTTTCCTCCAGCATAATTTCGCAGTAGTGCAGAGTCAGATGAGAGCTAGAGGCAAGACCCCTCATGAGATAAGAGAATTTTTTGAATCTACGAATGAATATAGACAGATAAGCTATTATGGTAGTCAGTTTTATAAAGAAGATGTATACAATAAAGAGCAGAAGAGGATAAAGGAGGAGAAGTCTAAGGAAGTCCCAAAGCTAGCAACTCAAGAGCCAGAAGCATTAGGAGATACGCCAAAAACTGTAACGCCAACAGCCCCAGTTACTACCGTTACCACTAAAGTTCCTCCCGTAGCACAGGCCAAAACGGTTCCTAAGGATGAAGTTCTAGTTAAGCCTGAACCTGAGATGAAGGATGAAGTTCTAGTTAAGCCTGAACCTGAGATGAAGGATGAAGTTCTAGTTAAGCCTGAACCTGAGATGAAGGATGAAGTTCTAGTTAAGCCTGAACCTGAGATGAAGGATGAAGTTCTAGTTAAGCCTGAACCTGAGATGAAGGATGAAGTTCTAGTTAAGCCTGAACCTGAGATGAAGGAAGATCCTATTCCAAAGATAGAGCCTGAAGTTAAAGAAGACCCTACTCAGCTTGCAGTTCAGAGCGTAGAGAAGCCCATAGAACAGGGCTTTCCAGCAGAGAAGCAAGTAGAAGTTGACGAGTATATTAATAAGTTCGGACAGGGGCCTCAGGTACAAACTGAGAAGAAGCTTACTATTAACGAGGAAGGCGAGGCTACGGGAGGGTACAAACCTCCCGAGAATCCAGTTTTACAACAAGCCGACGATCCATCATCTAACGATATAAATAATATATTAACTAGTCAGATTGGAGCATCTACGGCAGATGACTTAAGTGCTAAGCCTCCGGGAGGAGATCCTATGCCTACTCAAAATAATCTTGAACCCAACAATGATGTAACCCCTGCAATTAATCCGGGAGAAGATCCCCCTGCGGCTGCAGGACCCACTAAGCCGGTCAAGAAAACTTGGACGTGGGATGAGTTGGAACCCTTCCTCCGTGAAAAGATCAAAGGCACAGGAAAGAATACAGCGAAAGGCGATAAAATTCTTGCTCAGCTTAAGAGGGACTTCTCTTTCAAGTACAAAGATGCAGAAGGTAATCCTCAAACAAATTTTGACTATGACCAAATCGTTGAAGGATTCGCTGGGGCGGCGAAGGGCATTGGCTATGGCACGGATTGGCAGAATTTAGGAGGGACGTTCATGGGAGAGAGACCGGTAACAGACCCTACTCCCGGAGGTCCAATGCCTGAACCAAGCGGTACTCCCGCTGCTCTTGCTGCTGTATCTCCTGCCGGAGAGCCCCAGTCGGTGCAGCAAATGTTTGAGTCTGCTTACTTCCCACAAGCTAGAGCTGTACAGCAAACCCTTCAAACTGGTTTAACGCAAGCTATGGGAACATTGGGAAGTAGAGGAATGGATGTTAGTTCTATGGCAGGTGGCCTTGCTATGCCATATGCTAGAGCCCTAGGTGAGCAGACGATGAAGGCTCGGATGGATATTGGTACACGCGTTGCAGATTATACCCAGAAGCAGAGAGCCCTACAAGCACAATCCATACTTGAACAGCAGAGGATCCAGATGGGAGGAGCAACAGCTATGATGCAGGCAGGGATGAGTGGCAACGAAGCATCTCAGAAAGCTGCTCTAGAAATGATGAAACAAGCCTCTTCAGGCATGGCTAACTGGGGAAGCTTATTTGCTAAGAAGCCTTCGACTTCAAATGCAAATACACTCACATACGAGCCTTCATAGTAAGGATAAGAAGGAGGTGATCGGAGATGAATTTAGGAACCCTGCTTGGAGGATTAGGAATAGCAGGCGGAGAGTTTCAAAGAGGAAAAAGAGAAGAGGAAGAGCGTCTAGTAGAACAAGAGCAAAGAAGCGCACAAGCACAGGCAAGCGCTATTAATGCAAAAATTGCTCTACATAACCTTACGGAGAGACAGGGGTATATGGATGTTAAAAAGAGAAGGGCAGCAGAAATAGGTCCTATCTTAACAGTACTTCATGCACAAATGAATGCATCGGTTGAGTCCGATCCGGAAACGGGCGGCGCACCGCACCAAGAAGCATCTCAAGAGTTGATAAATAATCATAAAAAATATGAAGATATTGTAGCTAAATATAATGTTGAATTAGATATTTATGATGCTCAAAGAAAGCCAGATGAGGAGCTAGAGAATCAGGTAGCAGAATATGCTTATAGCCAATATGTACACTCCAAGGCTTACCAGATGTTTGGTCGGGAGGGTGCAGAAGGTGCAGTAGGGACAGGACAAAGATTGTCACAAGAGCAGAGAAATCGAGCTGTTAATCAGTATATTAAGAGTTCTATACATGACCCACTATCTCCAGCTTATCAGGATAGAGCTGATTTCTATATACAGAATTTTCCACAGACAAAATTTGTAGAACAAGTAGTAAGGGATAGATTTCAGATTTTACAAGCCCGCGAAAGAAGCGATACTGCTAAGAGGGCAGCTAGAGAAGCAAATTCTAGAGTTGCTATTCAGCAAGCAAACGCCATTCTTGAGAGACAGACTAGCCTGCATGGCCACTTGAACGAGGATGAAAGAAGCTACCTACAGGCTTTTAAGTATAGCGCCGGCCTTGCTATGCAGACAGAAAATACCATAAGTGCAATAGAGGGAGAAATTCACAATCTCACTCAAAATAATTTTGCTACGTTCGCACAGAGGTTAGGGGCATACCAAAATCAGGCTACCACTACGATTTCCGCGGATGATCCCGAGACCCGAGAAGCAGTGCAGTTGATTTTCGCTGAGGTCAATGCCGCAATAGCAGATGCAGATGCAATAGGTCAAAATGATATCGCGGCGCGTAAGGGGGCATTAAGAAAATCTTTAGATAATCTAAGAGTACGGCAAAAATCATTTGCTGATGATGCACGTAACTATGGAATACAATTTCGGAAGGTTATTAAAGACAAGGAAAACTTGGATCTCGACGCTACAATTAAAAAGCAATATGGAAATATTTCGGAAGCATTACGCAAATTAGAGGAAGGTTCGGATAGAAAGTTTGAACATGGATACGATAAGGTAAACCCACGTTGGAGAGAAAATTCTCTTCGTTTATACCATCCAGACCTCTGGCTGCAATTGAATCCCGCTAATCCGGGTGGTCCAAAAGACCCTCCGCAGCCAGCTCTATTGGGCCCATCTCCACAACCTGTCCCTCTACAGGTAGCTCTGGAGGGCATGCAGAATAATGCTCCTACACTAAATCGGGTAGGAGGCTTTAACTTTGCTTCTTATAATCCCTCTAACAATCCAGCAGGGGTTCAGCCGAATCTTACATACGATCCGAATCGTGATAATGCAGCTTATCAGCCAGCTGCTCTTACGGGGGGTGAGGAGGATGACGATGCAAACGATCCTCTACTCCGAGCTTTTGACACACTCCAACCCCTAGATCCATTAGATGTAAATGCTCCCATCGTGAAGGATCCTAATGATTCCCTGCTTCAAGAGAAAGCACAGAATCTGTTAGTAAAGCTCAACACAATAATAGAGGGCTCGGATGTCAAAAGAATTTCCGGGAGACAGATATCAGAAAATCTTCGGCAGCAATCTGAAGACCTTGAACGGACGTTCTTAGCCATCGATGGGGTTTCAGTTAGGGATTCAGAAAAGCAACCAATAAATACCTTGTCCCTTTTGTCTAGCCTCCAACAAGATTGGAAAGGGGAGACGGGGACGTGGCCAGAGTTCGTCAGCATGCTGGATCAAGCCACAACCCATATTTTATCTGGAAATCCTGTTTCCAGAGATGCTATTGACACTCCGGGGAATGTAATAGATGCCAAAAGAAAAATTAGACAGGTTGACGCCGACTTACATAAAGCAAAGCATAAGTTGTCACAGATGGAAACATTGCAAAAGGCTTGGAAGAAAAGGAAGAAAGTTACTGATGATATGGCGAAGCTATTTCTTGGAGATGCATATCCAAAGTTGAGGACAGAGGGAAGAGTTGCAAGCATCATAGAGATGATGCGCTTCAGGGATGAGAAGGAAGAGGCCAGAAAGCTAACGCATAAATATTTAGGAGGCGGGAAACAAAAACCCTATCAGGGTAAGCTGGGGGACTTAAGGGATTTGGTGAGACCTCCGAAGCAGGCAAGGGAGAATTTTTTGGAGATGTCGCAGGGCCAGCTTATAGAGCATCATCCATCTGCTAGACTCCCCAAACCCTCACGGGCCGAACAAGAAATACAGATGGTAAGGGATAAGATCGATAAGATAAGCACTTCAGGCGATTTGAGAGGGGATCGGGAAACAGTTCGGTCTTATGAAGCCATGCTAGCAGAGGGAGATCCGGAGACGGAGAAGCGACAACTAGAAAAGGATATACGTATTCGTAAGTTTAAATACGAAGATCCTGACAAGACG
>Ga0208316_1000920_pt1 | contig 20371 bp, 17 predicted proteins | sample MalvireepMed_231_FD_184240 | JGI IMG/M metagenome (GOLD analysis project Ga0208316, IMG submission 184240) | Marine viral communities from the Global Malaspina Expedition - Malaspina viral metaG DeepMed_231 (SPAdes) (version 2) | ecosystem: Environmental > Aquatic > Marine > Oceanic | place... | reverse complement strand
CGCGCGCCGCCTTGCGCCCCGCGCGCCAGACGCTAGGTTCTGACCTTTGCAGCGCCCACCCCGGAGACCCCATGGCTCAGGAGCCGCCGGCCCAAGACCAGATGCACTATGAGGCGATGGCCCAGGAGGCCCTGCGCGGGGTGGTCAAGGCCGCCCTGAAGCGCGCCGCTTCGCCCGAAGGCCTGCCGGGCGCCCACCATTTCTATGTGACGTTCAAGACCGATGCGCCCGGCGTGTCGGGACCTGTGGACCTGCTCTCGAAGTATCCCGACGAGATGACCATCGTCCTGCAGCACCAGTACTGGGACCTGGCGCCGGGCGAGACCTTCTTCTCGGTCACCCTGAAGTTCGGCGGCCAGCCCAAGCGGGTCTCGGTGCCCTATGCGGCGGTGACGCGGTTCTATGATCCGAGCGTGCAGTTCCTGCTGCAGTTCGAGGCCGGCGCCGACGGCGCCCAGCCGGCGATCGGCCCCAAGCCTGCGGAGCCGGCGGCCGAGAGCGACGCCACCCCCCCGGACGAGCCTGTCGATCCGGCCGAGAAGGTCGTTTCCCTCGACCAGTTCCGCAAGAAGTAAGGATCGCGATGACCGACGTCGCCCCCGAGGCCGAAACCCTCACCGACGAGGCCATACTGGCGCGCTTCCTGCGCACCAAGAACCAGCCCACCGGCTCCCAGACCCTGGGCTTCCGGATGGTGGCGGTGAGCCAGGCCGAGAAGTCGGTGGAGGTCGCCTTCGACGCCAAGGCCGAACTGCTGCTTAACCCCATGAAGCAGATCCAGGGCGGCTACCTCTGCGCCATGTTGGACGAGGCCATGTCGGTGGCCTGCATGGTCGCCTCGGGCATGACCCATGTGGCGCCGACCCTGGAGATGAAGACCAGCTTCCTGCGGCCGGCCATGCCCGGAACCATCAAGGGGATCGGCAGGGTGGTGAAGTGGGGCCGCAGCATCGCCTTCACCGAGGGCGAGCTTTACGATCCCGACGGCCGGCTGCTGGCCAAGGCCACGGGGACGGCCCTGCCGACCCCCTTCAAGTCCTACAAGAGCTGACATGGCGGGCCGGCGCGCAGGTCTGATCGTTCAGATTTGCGTCCTGGCCATGGGGCTCGCCCTCGGCCTCGCCCCGCCGGCGCGGGCCGAGACCTCCAGCCCCTTCGACGCCTGGGCCGTCGTGGTGGTGGCCGGCGACTGGCGCGGGGCCGGCGGCGGACCCACCAAGGCGTTTGACAACGCCCGCCGCGACATCGCCGCGCGCCTGTCCGACCGAGGTTTCGACGCCGATCGGATCCGCCAGTTCTCCGTGAAGCCGGAGTCGGCGCTCGCCCGCCAGGCCACGGCCAAGGCGATCTACGAAACCTTGAGCGCAGAGTCGGCCCAGGCGCCCGGCTGCATGGTCTACGTCACCTCCCATGGCGATCCGCAAGGGGTCGTGGTGGGCGACCTGATCCTGCCGCCCAACATCCTGGGCCTGATGATCGATCGCAGCTGCGGCGCCAAGCCGACCGTGGTGGTGGTCTCGGCCTGTTTCTCCGGCGTGTTCGTGCCGGCCCTGGCCAAGCCCAACCGGATGATCCTGACCGCCGCACGGCCCGATCGCACCTCGTTCGGCTGCGGGGAGGCCGACACCTATCCCTATTTCGACGACTGTTTCCTGCAGGTGCTGAAGGACGCCGCCCACTTCGCCGTCCTGGCGCGGGGCGTGCAGGCCTGCGTCGCCGCCCGGGAAATCCGCGAAGGCGTCAGCCTGCCGTCCGAACCGCAGATCTGGATTGGTCCCCAACTTCGGCCACTTCTGCCGCTGCTGACCTTCGCCGCCCCCGCCTCGCCCTGAAGCGCCATCTTGGAGGCTCCGGTCCGGCGCCGTAGAAGGGGTTTCCGGGGAAATCTGACAGTGAGTCCTGCTTGATGCGCATCTTGCCCAAGATTGCGGCGGCCGTCCTTGCGGCGGGCCTGTGCCTGCCCATGGCCAGCGCGGCCCAGCAACTGCCCAGCGCGCCGATTCCCTATGAGAAGCTCAACCCCAAGGCCGCGCCCCGCGCGCCGGCTCGCCCGCGCCCAACGGCCCGGACGCCGGCCGCCCCCGCCACGACGGCCGGCGTGGCCGGGGAAGCGCCCGCGGCGACCACGACCCCGACGATCGCCCCCGAGCAGCTGGAAGCCTATCTGGATGGGGTGATCGGCTCGGCCATGGCCCGCGATCACATCGCCGGGGTCACCGTCTCCGTCGTCCAGGGCGGACAGGTCATCCTGAAGAAGGGCTATGGCCACGCCAGCCTCAACCCGGCGCGCCGGGTCGATCCCGACCGCACCCTCTTCCGCATCGGCTCGATATCCAAGACCTTCACCTGGATCCTGCTGATGAACGAGATCCAGGCCGGCCGCATCCGCATCGACGCGCCGGTCAATCTTTATCTGCCAGAAGCGCTGCAGGTCCGTGACCAGGGGTTCGCCCAGCCGGTGGAGGTGGCCCATCTGATGGACCACTCGGCCGGTTTCGAGGACCGCACGCTCGGCCAGCTGATGGAGCGCGACTTCAACCGCGAGCGGCCGATCGCCCAGTATCTGCGCCAGGAGCGTCCCCGCCGGGTGCGTGAGCCTGGCCTCTTTCCCACCTATTCCAACTATGGCGTCGGCCTGGCCGGCCAGGCCCTCACCTATGTGACGGGCCAACCGTTCGAAGCGCTGGTCGAGACGAGGATCACCCAGCCCCTGGGCATGACCCGCACCACCTTCCGCGAGCCCCATCCGCCGCGGGCGGGCATCCCCGCCCCGATGTCCCAGGCCCTGGCGCAGGACGTTTCGGAGGGATTCCACTGGACGCCGGCCGACGGTTTCGAGGCCCGCCCCTTCGAGTATCTCGGCCATCTGGCGCCCGCGGGTTCGGCCTCGTCCACGGCCGCCGACATGGCCCGCTACATGATCGTCCTGCTGGACGACGGCGCCTATGGGGAGAGCCGCATCTTCAGCCCCGCCACCGCGCGGGCCTTCCGCACGCCGCTGCGGCCGAATGAGGCCGGGGTCAATGACTGGCCTCACGGCTTCATCGCCTATGCCCTGCCCGGCGACCGCAAGGGCTACGGGCATGCTGGCGGCACCCTGTCCTTCACCTCCAACATGGTGGTGGTTCCTGAGCTCGATCTCGGCGTCTTCGTCAGCGTCAACACCGAGAACGGCGCCGAGCTGGCCGCCCGCCTCCCAGGGGCCGTGGTCGGCCAGTTCTTCGGCCCGGACGCGGCCCCCGCGCCGCAAGGGAGCCCGGCGCTGGCGCGGCTGGGCGCCATGTACAACGGCCATTTCCTCGGGACCCGCCGGGCCTATGTGGGGCTGGAGCGCTTTGTGGGCTTCATCCTGGCCGGGGTGAGCGTCCAGGTGACGTCTGACGGACGGCTCATCACCAGCGGCCTCGCCGGAACCCAGACCTGGGTCCCGGAGGGCGACCCCGCCGCGGGGCGATTCGTCTCCACCACCAGCGCCCAGCGCATGGCCTTCGCCATCGAGGACGGCAAGGCTCACAGCTTCCGCAGCACCTTCAATGACGCCCGCTTCCAGCGGGTCGGCCTCTGGAGCCAGCCGCAGGTGCTGGCCTGGCTGGCGGCGCTCAGCATCATCGCCGCGGTGTCCACCCTGGTGGGCCTGGCCCTGCGCAACCGGCGCGATCTGCGCCAGACCCAGATTCAGAGCCAGGCCAGCCTGATCCAGACGATCCAGGCGGTCCTCTGGCTCCTGGCCATTGGCCTGTTCGTGTCCTGGGTCTCCGGCGCCGGCGACACCGCCAAGGTGGTCTACACCTGGCCCGGCGTGCGCCTGATCCTGGCCTCGGCCTGCGCCCTGGTCGCCTCGGCCCTGACCCTCGCCACCCTGGCGTCCCTGATCAGCATCTGGCGGGGCGGCCGGCGCCTGGACAGCTGGCCGGTGCTCCGCAAGGTCGGCTTCACGGCCACGACCCTGATCTATGCCGCCTTCGCCACGGTGCTGTTCCATTGGGGCGCCCTGACCCCCTGGAGCAGCTAGCTCCGGGAGTCCGGGGAGGCGGGTGCGACATTGCGCCCTGCACCGATTTCCGCCGTTAAGCCTCGCGAGCCGCACTCTTAAACGCCGCGTTTACCATCGACTGGGTAAATCCTGCCTAGCGGGCGGCGCAGTTTGGGCGCCCTCCGCACCGTTTTGGGGTGGGACGCGCCTTGAACCAGTTTGTTGGGGCCCTGCAGAGATTCGGGATTGGCCGTCTGGCGGCCATTCTCGGGATCGGCGCCGGCGTGGCCGCCGCCCTGATCGCCCTGACCATGAATCTGGGCCAGCCCAAGGCCCTGCTCTATTCCAATCTCGACATGCGCGAGGCCGGCTCCATCACCCAGGCCCTGGAACAGGCGGGGGTGAAGTACGAGGTCAAGGGCGACGGCTCCACCATCCTGGTCAACCGCGACGAGGTGGCCTCCACCCGACTGCTGCTGTCCAGCCAAGGGCTGCCGACGGCGGGCTCGGTGGGCTACGAGATCTTCGATGACTCCAACGCGCTCGGCCAGACCGACTTCGTCCAGCAGCTGAACCGCCAGCGCGCCCTGGAAGGGGAACTGGCCCGCACCATTCGCAGCCTGGACGGCGTCACCTCGGCCCGCGTCCACCTGGTCCTGCCCAAGCGCCAGCTGTTTGAAGAGGCGGCCGAGGAGCCGTCGGCCTCGATCACCATGGGCGTCGGCGGCCGCGCGCCGACCCCGGAACAGGTGCGCGCCGTGCAGAACCTGGTGGCCGGCGCGGTGCCCCGCATGACGCCCGCCCGGGTCACCGTCGTCGATCAGCACGGCAAGACCCTGTCGGCCGGAGGCGAGAGCTTCGCGGGCGAAATGGCCGACAGCCGCAAGAGCGAGGTGGAGCAGCGCATCGCCAAGACCGTCAAGGCCCTGGTGGAAAGCGTCGTCGGCCCCGGCAAGGCGCGGGTGAACGTCACCGCCGAACTGGATCTGGCCCGGGTGACACTGCAGGAAGAGACCTATGACCCCGACGGTCAGGTGGTGCGCTCCGAGCAGACGGTCGAGGAAAGCGCCAACGAGAACGAAGCCAACAACAACGGCATGGTCACCGCCGACGCCAACATCCCCGGCGGCCTGGGCGGAGCCGAGGCCGGCGCCCTGGCCTCGGCCAGCGGCCGCACGGAATCCACCACCAACTACGAAATCTCCAAGACCGTTCGCACCGAGGTCAACGAGCCCGGCAAGGTCCAGCGCCTGTCGGTGGCCGTGGCCGTCGACGGCGTCCGCCCGGTGGGCGAGGACGGCGCGCCCGGCGAGTACGCCGCCCGCAGCGAAGAGGAAATGGCGCGAATCGAGCAGCTGGTCCGCACCGCCGTCGGCTATGACGAAGAACGCGGCGACCAGGTGACCGTGGTCAACATGCCCTTCGACGCGCCGGCTGAGCTGGGCGGGGTCGAGGCGTCCAATCCGCTGACCGACTTCGACAAGAACGACATCATGCGGGCCATCGAGCTCGCCATCCTGGCCATCGTCGCCATCCTGATCGTCTTCTTCGTGGTCCGCCCGCTGCTCAAGAACGCCGGCGGCGGCGCAGGCGGCGGCGGTCTGCCGATGCAGACCATCACCCGCGTGGTCACCACCACGCCCGATGGCCAGACCGTGGTCGGGGTCGATCCTGAAACTGGCCAGCCTTTGGCTCTGCCGGGTCCTGACGCCCTGGAGCAGAAGATCGACATCGCGCGCATCGAGGGTCAGGTGAAGGCCTCGTCGGTGAAGCGCGTCGCCGATTTCGTCGAAACCCATCCGGAGCAGTCAGTCTCGATCCTGCGTAGCTGGCTGCACGAATCCGCATGAGTCTCGTGGTGCGTGGCGGCGGCCGGAACAAGTCCATCACCGATGCGACCCAGCTGACCGGGCCGGAAAAGGCCGCCGTGGTCCTGCTGGCGCTCGGCGAGGACCACGCCACCATCTGGCAGAACCTGGACGAGGAGGAGATCAAGGAAGTCTCCCAGGCCATGGCCAGCCTCGGCACCGTGGCGGCCAATGTGGTGGAGACCCTGCTGGTCGAGTTCGTGTCGGGCATGTCCGGCGCCGGCACCATCATGGGCTCGTTCGAACAGACCCAGAAGCTGCTGCAGGCCTTCCTGCCCTCCGACAAGGTCGAGGCCCTGATGGAGGAGATCCGCGGTCCGGCGGGTCGCACCATGTGGGACAAGCTCGGCAATGTGAACGAGGCCGTCCTCGCCAACTATCTGAAGAACGAATACCCGCAGACCGTCGCCGTCATCCTGTCGAAGGTGAAGGGCGAGCACGCCGCCCGGGTCCTGGCCGCCCTGCCCGAGGACTTCGCCCTGGAATGCGTCACCCGCATGCTGCGCATGGAGCCGGTGCAGCGCGAGATTCTCGACAAGATCGAACAGACCCTGCGGACCGAGTTCATGTCCAACCTGGCGCGCACCTCCAAGCGCGACAGCCACGAGATGATGGCCGACATCTTCAACTCCTTCGACCGTCAGACGGAGTCGCGCTTCATGGCCGCTCTGGAGGAGCGCAATCGCGAGAGCGCCGAGCGCATCCGCGCCCTGATGTTCGTCTTCGAAGACCTCTCCAAGCTGGATCCCGGCGGGGTCCAGACCCTGCTGCGCGGCGTCGAGAAGGATCAGCTCGGCCTGGCGCTCAAGGGCTCGTCCGACGCCCTGCGCGAAATGTTCTTCTCCAACATGTCCGAACGCGCGGCCAAGATCATGCGCGAGGACATGGAGGGCATGGGTCCTGTCCGCCTGAAAGACGTCGATCAGGCCCAGATGAAGATGGTCCAGGTGGCCAAGGACCTGGCCGCCAAGGGCGAGATCATGCTGGCCGGCGCCGGCGGCGATGACGAGCTGATCTACTGATGACCAGCCCCACCCCCCGCAAGTTCGATTTCGACACCGTCTTTGACGACGCCGGCGCCGTGGCCCAGGCCTCGGCTCGGCCCAAGCGCATCTATCCTCTCGAAGAGGTCGAAGCGATCCGCGCCCAGGCCTATGCCGAGGGCGAGCGCGCCGCCATGGCCCGGGTGGAAGCCCAGCAGGCCCAGGCCCTGGCCCATCTGGCCCAGGCCTGCCAGGCGGCCCTGCCCCGTCTGGCCGAGGTGGCCCACGACCATCGGGTGGGATCGGCCGAACTGGCCCTGGCCTGCGGCCAGGCCATTGCGGATGCGGCCCTCGACGCCTTTCCCCGCGCGCCGCTCCAGGCGGCGCTGGACTCCCTGGCCCGGGAGATCGAGAGCGTCCCGCGCCTGGTGGTGACGGTCTCGCCGGCCCTGGCCGAGGGCCTTGAGCCCCTGCTGGCCCAGGCGGCCCAGTCCATCGGCTTCGCCGGCCAGATTCAGGTGCGCACCGATCCCGGCGCAGCGCCGGCGGCCTTCGGCCTCGACTTCGGCGACGGCGCCGCCCGCTTCGATCCCGCCGCGGCGGCCGAGAGAGTGGCCGAGGCGCTGCATGCGGCCCTGGCCTCGGAGGGCCTGCACGCCGAACCCCTCATTCCCGGCGGCGACGCCTGACCGGAGAAAGGACCACGTCATGTCGGATCATGAGCTGAAACTCGAAGAGCTGGGGCCAGGCGACCAGCCCCTGCCCGACTTCGGGCACGAGGTTGAGGAAAAGGCGGCCAGCGATCTGGCGCCGGTCTTCGATGTGCCCGTCAGCATCTCGGCGGTGCTTGGCCGGGCGCAGATGTCCGTCGCCCAACTGCTGCAGCTGGCCTCGGGCAGCGTGCTGGAGCTGGACCGCAAGGTCGGCGAGGCCATCGACATCTATGTGAACAACCGCCTGGTGGCCCGGGGCGAGGTCGTCATCGTCGACGAACGCCTGGGCGTGACCATGACCGAAATCATCAAGGACGGCGACACACAGGCCTAGGGCGGCCTGGCGCGTAAGGAGATTTGAACATGCGGCTTCTGGTCGTCGGAAAACTGGACGGACAGCTCTCCTCGGCGGTGAAGATGGCGATGAGCGCCGGCGCCAAGGTGAGCCATGTGGAGACCATCGCGCAGGCCACCCACGCCCTGCGGGCCGGCCAGGGGGCCGACCTGCTGCTGGTGGACTATGACCTCGACATCGCCGCCCTGATCGCAGCCAACGAGGCCGAGCGCATCCGGGTGCCGGTGGTGGCCTGCGGGGTCGGCGCCGAGCCGGCCAAGGCCGCCGCGGCGATCCGCGCCGGGGCCAAGGAATTCATCCCCCTGCCGCCGGACGCCGAGCTGATCGCCGCGGTTCTCGCCGCCGTGGCCGACGACAACCGCCCGATGGTGGTGAGCGATCCGGCCATGCAGGCCGTGCTGAAGCTCGCCGACCAGGTGGCGACCTCCGACGCCTCCATCCTGATCACCGGCGAAAGCGGTTCAGGTAAGGAGGTGGTCGCCCGCTACGTCCACCAGAAGTCCCGCCGGGCCACCAAGCCGTTCATCTCGGTCAACTGCGCCGCCATCCCCGAGAACCTGCTGGAAAGCGAACTGTTCGGTCATGAGAAGGGCGCCTTCACCGGCGCGCTGGCCCGCCGCATCGGCAAGTTCGAGGAGGCCAATGGCGGCACCCTGCTGCTGGACGAAATCTCGGAGATGGACGCCCGCCTGCAGGCCAAGCTGCTGCGGGCCATTCAGGAGCGCGAGATCGACCGGGTCGGCGGCGCCAAGCCCGTCCGCGTGGACATCCGCATCCTGGCCACCTCCAACCGCGACCTGGCCCAGGCGGTCAAGGACGGGACCTTCCGCGAAGACCTGCTCTATCGCCTGAACGTGGTCAATCTGCGCCTGCCGGCCCTGCGTGAACGGCCCGGCGACATCCTGGTCCTGGCCGAGTTCTTCGCCAAGAAGTACGCCGCCGCCAACGGCATGGCCGAAAAGCCCCTGTCGGACGAGGCCCGTCGGCGTCTGGTGGCCCATCGCTGGCCGGGCAATGTCCGTGAGCTGGAAAACGCCATCCATCGCGCGGTCCTGCTCTCGGTGAGCGACGAGATCACCGAGGAGGCCGTGCGCCTGCCCGATGGTCAGCCCCTGGCGCCGGCCGATATCGGCGCCCGCACCGCCCAGGCCGCCAGCTTCGCCGCCGAGGCCGCCCAGCGCAGCTTTGTCGGCCAGACCGTGGCCGAGATGGAGCAGCAGCTGATCCTCGACACCCTGGAACACTGCGCCGGCAACCGGACCCATGCAGCCAACATCCTAGGCATCTCGATCCGGACCCTGCGCAACAAGCTCAAGGAATACACCGAGGCCGGCGTCGCCGTTCCCGCCCCCCAGGGCGCCAGCGCCAACGCCGCCTAAGTCGCGCGTCTGAGTAAAGAGAACCGCTGATGGCCGATATTCCAGGCGCCCGCATCCCAGCGCCCACCGCCCGCGACATGCTGGGCTGGCTGGCCCGTGGGGAAGTGGCCCTGGCGATCGGGGCCGTGAGCATCATCGTCCTGCTCATCCTGCCGATCCCGGCGATGCTGCTCGACGCCCTGCTGGTGCTGTCGATCACCAGCTCGGTCCTGATCCTGATGACCTCGCTGCTGATCAAGAAGCCGCTGGAGTTCAGCGCCTTTCCGACCGTGCTGCTGGTCACCACCCTCTATCGCCTGGGGCTGAACATCGGCTCCACCCGCCTGATCCTCGGCCACGGCCATGAGGGCACCGAGGGCGCCGGCAAGATCATCGAGGGCTTCGGCAATCTGATGATGGGGGGCAACTTCGTCATCGGGGTGATCGTCTTCATGATCCTGGTGATCGTGAACTTCGTGGTCATCAGCAAGGGCTCTGGCCGGATCGCCGAGGTCGCGGCCCGTTTCACCCTCGACGCCATGCCCGGCAAGCAGATGGCCATCGACGCCGACCTCTCGGCCGGCATGATCGACGAGGTCGAGGCCAAGCGCCGACGCAAGGAGCTGGAGCAGGAATCCACCTTCTTCGGGGCCATGGACGGCGCCTCGAAGTTCGTCCGCGGCGACGCCATCGCCGGCCTGATCATCGTGGCCGTCAACATCCTGGGCGGCATCCTGATCGGCGTTCTGCAGCACGGCCTGCCCATCGGCCAGGCAGCCGCCTCCTATACGATCATGACCATCGGCGATGGCCTGGTCAGCCAGATCCCGGCCCTGATCATCTCCATCGCCGCCGGCTTCCTGGTGTCCAAGGCCGGTGTGGAAGGCTCGGCCGACAAGGCCCTGGTGGCCCAGCTGGCCATGAACCCGGTAGGTCTCGGCATGGTCGCCGCCTCGTCGGGCGTGCTGGCGGTGATCCCGGGCATGCCGGTCCTGCCCTTCGCCGCCGTAGCCATCGGGGCTGGGGCGCTCGCCTACTACCGAGGCCGGAAATCCCTGGAGCCGGAGCCTCAGCCGGTGATGGAGCAGCCGGCCGAGCCCCAGGAAGAGCCGATCAGCGACACCCTGGCCATTGATGAGATCAAGATCGAGCTGGGTTACGGCCTGCTGCCCCTGATCAACGATCTGGAGGGCCGCCGCCTCACCGACCAGATCCGCGCCCTGCGCCGGACCCTGGCGGCCGAGTACGGCTTCGTCATGCCGTCGGTCCGCATCCTCGACAATATGCGCCTGCCCTCCCAGGGCTATTGCATCCGCATCAAGGAGCTGGAGGCCGGCGAGGGCGAGGTGCGCCTGGGCTCGCTGATGGCCATGGACCCCCGCGGCGGCCAGGTGGAAATCCCCGGCGAGCACATGCGCGAGCCGGCCTTCGGCCTGCCCGCCACCTGGATCGATGACGGCCTGCGCGAGGAGGCCACCTTCCGCGGCTACACCATCGTCGACCCGGCCACGGTGCTGACCACCCACCTGACCGAGATCCTCAAGGACAACATGGCCGAGCTCCTGTCCTACGCCGAGGTGCAGAAGCTGCTGAAGGACCTGCCGGCCGAACAGAAGAAGCTGGTGGACGACCTGATCCCCGCCACGGTCACCGCCACGACGGTTCAGCGGGTGCTGCAGGCCCTGCTGCGCGAGCGGGTCTCCATCCGCGACCTGCCGGCCATCCTGGAGGGCATCGGCGAGGCCGCCCCGCACACCAACTCGGTGGCCATGCTGGTGGAGCAGGTGCGCGGCCGGCTGGCCCGCCAGCTGTCCTACGCCTATCGCGGCGACGACGGCGCCCTGCCCATCGTCACCCTGTCCCCGGAATGGGAAAACGCCTTCAGCGACGCCCTGATCGGCCCGGGCGAAGAGAAGCAACTGGCCCTGGCGCCCTCCCGCCTGCAGGACTTCATCCGCGGCGTCCGCGAGGTGTTCGAACGCGCCGCCCTGTCTGGCGAGTCGCCGGTGCTGCTGACCAGCCCGGCCATCCGGCCCTATGTCCGCTCGATCATCGAACGCTTCCGCGGCCAGACCCCGGTGATGAGCCAGAACGAGGTCCACACCCGCGCCCGCCTGAAAACCCTGGGCACCATCTGAGGCGCCGCGCCACGGCGGGACGCGCTCTGGACCGTGTTGCGCCGCACGCAACGGCCATTGCCGCCTTTGCGTTCGACCCTCCCGCCGCCGCCGCCGATAACCCGCCCGGGCTTTGTTTCGGGGAGAGCGGGCGATGCGGAAGACTTGGATGATGGGGGTGGCCCTAGCCACCCTGGCGACGCCGGCGGCGGCGCAGGAAGCCGTGGGGCAAGAGACCGGGGAGGTCAGCACCCTGGTGGTGGTCGGCTCCCGCGGCGCGCCGCGGCTGGTGATCGATTCACCGGTGCCGGTGGACGTGTGGACCGGTGAGGCGCTGGCGGCGCGCGGCTTCAACGACCTGACCAAGGTGCTGGCCTTCCTCTCGCCCAGCTTCAACTATCCGCGGGCCTCGTCCTCGCCCTCCTCCGTGGGCGCGCGCCCAGCCACCCTGCGCGGCCTCGGCCCCGACCAGGTGCTGGTGTTGATCGACGGCCATCGCCGCCATGCCAGCGCCTCGATCAACTTCAACAACGGGGTTGGCCGGGGCACGGTGCCAGTGGACTACAACATGATCCCGATCGCCGCGGTCGAACGGATCGAGGTGCTGCGCGACGGCGCGGCGGCCCAGTACGGTTCCGACGCCATCGCCGGGGTGATCAATATCGTGCTGAAGGCCGAGGCCCGCGGCGGCCTCGCCCAGATTCAGGCCGGCGTGGCCGACGATGGCGAGGGCGAGACCATCATCATGGCCGGCCGCAAGGGCTTCGCCCTGGGTCAGGACGGCTTCCTGACCGTGTCGGGCGAGGTGCGCGACCGAGGCGCCACCAACGCCGCGGAGGTCGATCCCCGCTTCGGCCGCGTGACCTCGACCCTGGGCGATCCGGACACCACGGACGTCCAGATGGTCGCCAACGCCGAAATCGCGATCGCCGGCGGCTATCGGGCCTATGGCTTCCTGACGGCGGGCCAGCGGGCCTCGGCGATGAGTCCGCTGTTTCGCGCGCCGAGCGTCGCGCCCAACTTCTATCCGCAGGGCTTCCTGCCGGTGGTCGATCTGGACCTGACCGATGTGGGCGCCGCGATCGGCGTCCGGGGCCAGGTCGGCGGCTGGGACCTGGACCTGTCGGACACCTATGGCTACAGCCGCGCCGACTATTCGGTCGCCAACTCGGTCAACACCTCCCTTGGCGCCGCCAGCCCGACCGAGTTCGATGGCGGCGGGGCGCGCTATTCCCAGAACCTCGTCAACCTGACCCTCGGCAGGGACTTCGCCCTGGCCGCCGGCGCCCACGTCTCGGCGGGCCTGGAACATCGCCGGGAAGCCTACGAGCTCGTCGCTGGCGACGTGGCCTCGCGCACCCTCGCCGGCGCCCAGGGCTTTCCCGGCTTTAACCCGCCGGTCCCGGTGGACGTCTCCCGGACCGCCTACAGCGCCTTTGTGGACACCGAAATCGCCCTTGTGGACGGCCTCGATCTGGGTCTCGCCGCACGCATCGAGGACTATTCGGATTTCGGCCAGGAGACGACCGGCAAGGCGTCTCTCTTCTGGCGCCCCGTGCCGTTGGTGGCCTTCCGGGCCAGCGCCTCGACGGGCTTCCGGGCGCCATCGCTTCAGCAGCAGTACTTCTCCACCGTCACAAGCCAGCTTCTACCCACCGGCCAGATCTCCAACGTCGGCAACTTCGCGGTGACCGATCCGGTGTCCCTGGCGCTTGGCGCGAGCCCGCTGCGGCCGGAGACCTCGGTCAACTACGCCGCCGGGCTTGTCCTGACGCCGGCGGCGGGGCTGAGCCTCAGCATCGACGCCTACCGCATCGAGATCGAAGACCGGATCGCGCTCTCGGAGAATATCCAGGGGCCCCAGGTCAGCGCCATCCTTCTGGCCAACGGCATCACCAACGCCTCGGTGGCGCGCTTCTTCACCAACGCGGCCGATACGGTCAGCGAGGGCTACGAGATCACAGCCGCCTGGCGCGGCCGGTTTGGGACCGACGGACGGTTCGCCCTGACGCTGGGCTACGGCATGTTCGACACCGATGTCGACGCCCTGCAGGTGAACCCGGTCCTGCCGCAGATCGCCCTGCTGGGCTCGGCCTCCATCGGCGTGCTCGCTGACGCCCAGCCGCGCAGCAAGGCGTTGGCGAACGCCGAGGCCGGCTGGGGGGCCTGGACGTTGGCCCTCGACCTCGCCGACTTCGGCGCCTATCGCACGCCCACCGCGATGGGCGACCAGGTGCTGGAGGGCGCGACGACGGCGGACATCTCGGTGAGCTATGCGCCAAACGACGTGCTCACCCTCACCTTCGGCGTGCTCAACGCCACGGACGAGTATCCCGCACGCCTGGCCGGCGACACGACGGGACGGCCCTATAGCGAAGCCGATCCCGTCGGCTTCAACGGCCGCGAATACTTCCTACGCGCGGCGGCGCGGTTCTGATGCGCGCCCAGCTTCTCGCCGCCGCAGCGCTGCTGGTCACGGCCGGTCCAGCCGGCGCGTGGACCCGCCCGGCCCACATGGTCACCGCCGCCATCGCCTTCGACCAGATGGAGCGCGAGGCGCCCGAGCTGATCGGCCCCTTGGGCGAGTTGTTGGACGCCCATCCCGACCGCGGTCCCTTCGAGGTGGCCATCGACCGGGCCGAAGGGCGCGAACGCGTCCGGCGCATGTTTCTGGAGTGCGCCCGCTGGCCCGATGACATCCGGCGCACCGCTCAGGACCGGCCAGCCTGGCACGCCAGCCTGACACCGCTGGGGCCGGGCGCAGGCGGGCAGCCGGTCCATGGCGCGGCGACGGAGGCCTTCGCCCTCAACTACCGGGTTCTGGCCGATCCAGCGGCCACGCCGGCCGAACGCGCCCAGGCCCTGTGCTGGGTGCTGCACATCGGCGGCGACGCTCACCAGCCCTTGCATGCCGCGCAGTGGTTCTCCGAGGCCTTCCCGGAGGGCGATCGAAGCGGCGGCTTCCAGTATGTGCGCGACCCGCTTACGGGGCGGGTCACCAATCTGCACTGGCTGTGGGACGACGCCGTTCATCGACAGGGCGACATCGAGAGCGTTAACGCCCGGGCGGTCGAGTTGGCGCAGATCTATCCCCGGGCGCAGCTGGCCGAGACCGTGGCCCCCGCCGCCGCCAGGGACTTTCCCGCCTGGTTGTCAAACGAGAGCCTGCCCATCGCCCGCAACGTCGCCTATGGGCCGGCGCTGAGGGCCGGCTCAACCCTCAGCGGCGCCCCCCGCGTGCCGGAGGCCTACTGGGCTCAGGTGCGCGAGATTTCGGCGCGGCGGGTGGCGGTGGCCGGCTACCGGCTCGGCGATCTGGTCAGAGCGGCGCTCGCCCCCGACTGACGCCCTCAGGCGGCCGAGCGAAGTTCCGGGCTGGGCGTCGGGTCGGCGGCGGCGTCATCCCGCATCCAGGCCCAGACGGCGCGCACGGGCGGCGATTGCAGCCGGCGCGCCGTGGCCGCCAGATTATAGCACCCTGGGAAGCGGGCGGCCGGCAAGCCCAGCTCGACCAGGCGTCCAGAGACGAGGTGCGGTTGGACCGTCACGTGAGAGGCCGCGGCCACGCCATGCCCGGCCACCGCGGCCTCATACATCGCCTGCAGGACGTCAAAGGTCTGGGCCGCCCGCAGGCCCGGCATGGGTCGCCCCACCTCCCGCGACCACCAATCCCAGACGTCAGGGTGCTGCACCACGGCCAGCAGGCGCAGCCGCTCCAGACCCGCGCCGGCCCGGAACGCCGCGCCGATGGCGGGCGCGGCGACAGGAAAGATGTGCATGTCCAGGAAGTGCTCGGCGACCAGGCCGCTGACATCGACGTCATTTGCGCAGACTCCGAGGTCGGCGTCGCCAGCCCGGATGACGGCGGCGGTGCGTTCGGTGCGGATCACCACATCGATCTGCGGGTGGCGCGCCCTAAGGCGATCGAGCCGCGGGATCAGCCAGCCCACCGCCAGGGAATGGGACAGCGAGATCGTGACCTGAGCCGGCTTGGCCAACAATCCGATTTCGAGCGCGCTGCGGCGCAGCTCCAGATAGGTCGGCTCAAGCGCCGCCTGACAGGCCCGCCCGGCCTCCGTCAGCCGCATGCCCTGGGCGGTTCGCTCGAAAAGCTCACAGCCGGCAAAGGCTGTGAAGGCTTGAATGCGACGGGAAAAGGCGGCCGGCGAGATGGCGCAGCGCTCTGCGGCCATCCGAAAATTCGGCGACCGGGCCGCCTCGATAAAGGCCTCGATGGATTCGAGTCGGGGAATTCGCCTGGCCATGCTGTCGGCTCCGCACACGCCTGGAACGCTCAGAACCTAGGGCTTGGGCTGAACGCTTTTGTGACGCCCTGTCCTGAATCCGCTGTGTGCCTTTCGCCCCGCATCTCAGCGCCATAGCCGTCTTGGACCGCCTGAGGCGTGGCGCCGCCCCCGGACCGGGCAGGGAACCCAAAGCCAAGCTCCGACTTTTCGCAAGTTGCCCCCGGGGCCTTGCGCTGCTAGCGATTTGCCGCGCGGGCCAGCGTGGGCCCCTTAAGCGTGGAATTCGAATGGCCAGCAAATCCCGATCGAAGCGCGGCGCCGGCGCGTCCCTGTTCTGGGACCTCCTCACCTTCGACCGGCTGATGACCAATACGGTCATCCACCTGATCTATTGGGCCGGTCTGGGCGTCATCGCCCTGGGGGCCTTCGGGACGATCGGCGCGGCCGTGGGCGTGGCCCTGCGCGAAGAAAGCTTGATGGGCCTGATGCTCGCCATTCCCGTGCTGGTGGCCGGGCTGCTGGTGATGGGCGCGCTGGTGCTGCTGTGGCGCTCGTTCTGTGAGTTCTATGTGGCCATCTTCCGCCTGAGCGATGACCTGCACGTGCTGCGCCAGCAATCCGACGCCGAGCGCGCCGCCCCGGCCCGCACCAACCCGCCGCGTCCGCCCCAACCTGGCATGTAGGAGGCCCGGCAGGCCTCGGATCAGCGGCCGATCTGCTGGGTCCAGGCCGCCGCTGCCAGCTTCGGTTCTCCCGATGCCGTGAACGGCAGGGGCGTGTCGCTGGCGTCCTCGCGCTTCAGCCAGGACTCGCTGTCGCGCAGGCCCCAGAAGCTGAAGGCGAAGCGCTGCAGCGCCGGCAGGGCCATGAAGGCCTCGGCGGCCTCGGCGTAGAGTGCGGCCTGGCGGCGCTCCAGATCTACGCGGTTGGCGATCAGGCCCTGGGCCCGGCTGATCGACACATCGAACTCCGAGACATGCACCAGCAGGCCGAACTGGGCCAGCTCGGCCACCGTGCGCGTGATCTCGCCCGGCGCCTGGTCGGCGGCCACGTGGGTCTGGGTCCCGACGCCGTCGATGGGCGCGCCGGCCGCCAGCAGCCGCTCGACCAGCCGCAGGAAGGTGGCGCGCTTTTTCGGCAGAAGTTCGAGATTGTAGTCGTTCAGGAAGAGCTGGGCGTTCGGGTCGGCCTCGCGGGCGTTCCGGAAGGCCAGCACCATGTGGTCGAAGGCGCCCAGCCGCTGGCTCCAGAGGCTGTCGCGCCAGCCCTCGCCATCCTCGGCCACGGCCTCATTGACCACGTCCCAGCCGACAGCCTGGCCACGATAGCGGCCGACCACGGCGTGGATATAGTTGCGATAGGCCTGGGCGAAGCTCACCCGGCCCTCGTCCAGCCGCTCGAAGGCTGGAGAGCTCTGGGCGTACCAGACCAGTGTGTGGCCAAAGAGCCCGAGTCCGTTGTCGCGCGCGAAGGCGGCGATGGCGTCCGGCGCCTCGAAGCGGAAGGTCCCGTCGTCGCGGACGATGTATTCCATCTTCATCTCCCACTCGGGCGTGAGCTGGGAGGCCTGGGCGGCGATCAGCCGGGCGAGCGCCGGGTCGGTCAGATGGCCTGCCTGGACTGCGGTCCCAACGGGAAAGGGGGCGACGGATTTCAGTGGCGGCAGGTTCGCCACCGGCGTCTGCGACTGGGCGGCCGGCTGGCAGGCGCCGAGCGCCAGCGCGGAGCCCAGAAAGCCCCGCCGGCTGAAGCCATAGAGGGACGACGGCAGGATCACCGGCCGCCAGCGGCCCGGCGCAGGCCCATCTCGTCCATCACCGCAGCGTCGCGGCGGGCCAGCTCGCGCAGACGCGTGAGCCGGATATCCTCGGCCACCTGCTCGTACTTCTTCTGCTCTTCAAAGGCGCCGTTGAGGGCGTCGCGGGCGCCCTGCTCTTCCATGGTCAGGTCGGCGAGTTCGGCCAGGATCACGGTCCGACGGGCGCGGAGGCCATCCTGGAAGCCGATCAGATACATGCCGGCCTCGGCGCTGGCGCGAGCGTTGGCTGCCTCGGCCTCGCCTTCGGCCTCCAGCATCAGGAGGCGCATCTCGGCGTCGCGACGGCGCTGGGCGATCTCGCCCATCCGCTTCTGCAGCACCTCGACCTCATAGGTGGAGAGCTTGACGAGGGATTGGGCCCAACTCATGCGGCGGCGCCTTCCAGAATGTGGGCCAGGGTGGCGAAGGAGTCATCGAGGCTGGTGGTTTCGTCCTTGTCCTGGCCGAGGAAGGCCTCGAGCGCCGGATTAAGGGCGATGGCCATGTCCACCTGCGGATCGGAGCCCGGCCGATAGGCGCCGATGCGGATCAGCTCTTCCATATTGGCGTAGGCCGACAGGGTCTGGCGCGCGGTGGTGACGATCTGGCGTTCGTGCGGCTGGTGACAGCCGGGCATGGTCCGGCTGATGGACTTCAGCACATTGATCGCCGGGAAGCGGCCGCGCTCGGCGATGGCCCGCTCCATGACGATGTGGCCGTCCAGGATCCCGCGAACGGCGTCGGCGATGGGCTCGTTATGATCGTCCCCGTCCACCAGCACGGTGAAGAGCCCGGTGATCGGGCCGGCCCGGGTGCCGTCGGGGCGGATCGGTCCGGGGCCGGCCCGCTCCAGCAGCTTTGGCAGTTCGGTGAACACGGTGGGGGTGTAGCCCTTGGTGGTCGGAGGCTCGCCGGCGGCCAGGCCGATCTCGCGCTGGGCCATGGCGAAGCGGGTCACGGAGTCCATCAGGCAGAGAACTTCCATGTCCTGGTCGCGGAGATATTCGGCGATGGCCAGCGTCATATAGGCCGCCTGGCGGCGCTTCAGAGCCGGCTCGTCGGAGGTGGCGACCACGACAATGGCGCGCTTCAATCCCTCCTCGCCCAGGGTCTCCTCGATGAATTCGCGCACCTCCCGGCCCCGCTCGCCGATCAGGCCGACGACGACGGCGTCGCAATCGGCGTTGCGGGCAAGCATGGAGAGCAACACCGACTTGCCGACGCCGGAGCCCGCAAAGACCCCCAGGCGCTGGCCGCGGCAGCAGGTGGTGAAGACGTTCATGGACCGCACCCCCAGATCCAGGCGCTCGCCCACCCGGTCGCGGGCGTGGGCCGGCGGCGGCGGGGCGCGGAGCGGATAGGCCGCCAGGCCCTGGGGCAGCGGCCCCTTGCCGTCGATTGGCTGACCAAAGGCGTCAACGATGCGGCCCAGCCAGGCCTTGGTCGGTCGAACCGTCGAGCCGCCGGGCTCGATACGGATTTCGGCCCCGGGCGCAACGCCTTCGACGGCGCCGAACGGCATCAACAGGGCGCGGGCGTCGCGGAAGCCGACCACCTCGGCCGGCAGGGGCGTATCGCCCCGGCGCTCGATTTCGGCCCGGGCGCCCACCGCCAGACGCGTCACCCCGCCCCGGGCCTCGATGAGAAGCCCGTTCACGGCCGCCACGCGGCCTGAGACAGTCAGAGGATCGATACGCTCGACGGCGGCGACGAGACTACGCAAGGTTGGCCCCCGGAAATCACTGGTCTTCAGGGTCGCCGGTCGGGCTTAATCTCCCGTGAAGATTGGTGAACGCCGAGGCTTAACGCCCGCCGTCCAGACGCCTCAGCGCAGGGCGCCGGCCAGGCGCAAAGCCTTACGAGGATGGCGCACAGCGAGTTTCGCGGCGGTCACGGGACGGCGCATGGCCGCCCGTGCGACCACAGGACGCGCCACCCTGGCGGCCAGGGGGCGGGCGTTGCGGGCGATCGGCCCGCGGCCCAGATAGGCCGCCGTGGCGAGCAGGGCCAGCGCCCCCACCCCAAACACCAGGCCGGGATGCTGCTGGGCGCGGGTATAGACGCTGAAGCGGCGGCCGCCATAGGCGTCGGTGCGCGAGCGCCCATCGACACCGGCCTCATAGAGGTTGTCGCGCACCGGCTTCTCGCCCTTGCGCTTGGAGAGCTTGGGAACGGCGAAGGCGAACAGCTTGTCGGCCAGGGCCGGCGCGCCGCCGCCCAGCAGGACCATCTGCCGACCGCCCGAGCCGATCGTCAGGTGACGCACGGGATGGATCGCGGCATGGAGGATCGCGTCGGCCACCACCTCCGGCGCATAGACCGGCGGCGGCACGCGCGGCGCCTTGTCCATATAGTTGCGGGCGTGATCGGCGAAGGGCGTCGAGATGCTGCTCGGCTTGATCAGGGTGACGCTGATCGGCGCCTTCTCGCGGGAGAGCTCCATGCGCAGGGCGTCGGTGAAACCCTTCACGGCGTGTTTCGACGCCGAATAGGCGCCCATCAGGGGCACCGCGACATCCGAAAGCGCCGAGCCGATATTGATGATCGCTCCACCGGTGCGGCGGCCTTTCATATGCTTGACCGCCTCCAGAGACCCATTGACCACGCCGAAATAATTGGTGCGGAACAGGCGCTCGTGGTCCTCCATCGGCACCTTGTCGAGGTCGCCATAGAGGCCGACCCCGGCGTCGTTGATCCAGGTGTCGAAACCGCCGAACCGCGCGATGGCCGCCCGCGCGATGGTCTCCACATCCGCCGGATCGCCGACATCGCCGGCCACGGCGTGAGCCCGGCCGCCCGAGGCGTTGATATCTTCGGCGATGGCCTTGAGGGCGTCTTCGTTTCGAGAGGCCAGGACCACCGCGGCGCCCGCCTTGGCCGCCTTGCGCGCCGTCGCCAGGCCAATGCCCGACGAGGCCCCCGTGATCACCACGACCTGCTCGGAGAGGGGCTTCAGCTT
>Ga0208316_1000917_pt1 | contig 20485 bp, 30 predicted proteins | sample MalvireepMed_231_FD_184240 | JGI IMG/M metagenome (GOLD analysis project Ga0208316, IMG submission 184240) | Marine viral communities from the Global Malaspina Expedition - Malaspina viral metaG DeepMed_231 (SPAdes) (version 2) | ecosystem: Environmental > Aquatic > Marine > Oceanic | place... | reverse complement strand
GGGCCGCACGGCATCCGCTATCCCCGCCGGATGAGGGCGTGGGGAGCCGATGGACTTCTCGTCCGAGGAGTCCATTCACCGGCACGTTCTGGCAACTATGGGCATCGCCGTCCTTGTGGTGCCGGCTGGCGGGCGTCGGCCACAACCTTGTCCCCTCCTCTACGGATACCTGGTCCCTCAAATTGTTGGGGTTCTTCCTCCCCGGTCTGGCTGTAGAGTGTTCGTAATCCAATGCGTCCTGAGACTTCGCTGGTAATGAGTCCATGGCGTTCGGGGTCATGTATCGCAAGGCACCACCACCGCCAACGGAGGTGCGGGGCACCAACGGACGCAGCAGGGACGCAGTCCCAAATGCAGTCATACCCGATGTCGGAAAGCTGCCCGACCACGGTTCCGCCATACCCGTTAGCAAGGATGCCTGGAACGTTCTCCAACAGGACGAATCTTGGTCCCACATCCCGAATGACTCTAAGGGTGTCCGGCCAGAGATTACGTTCGTCAGCCGCTCCCCGCCGCTGCCCGGCCACGGAGTGGGGTTGGCACGACTACGGGAAGCCGCCAGTGAGAATATCGGTGTCGAGGGCATGTATGGCAGCTTCATCCAGTATCACCTCCTTTGCTTTTATGGCCCTGTTATTGCTATGCCACTCATGGTGGTGAACCTGGCATAGCCAGCGCACATCTAGCGGTAGATTATAATCATCGTGGTGAGCCTGTACGGCCCTTCGTCCATCAGCCATGCGGCCATTATCGCCGCAAATTTCACATGGTTGAGGGACTAACACTCCCTGGTCAATGGCTCGTTCTGCCAAATCATGAGAACGGTTTGATGCTGTAATCCCGCCCCGATAAAAATGATTGTCCTGTCCATACTTCTGCTGAGGTCGAAACACGCAGCCGCGTCGTTGGAGGATTTGCCACATAGCTTGGCGGCTAATGTCGTAATAAGTTGCAATATCCCCGATAGATAACCCGGCATCATACAACTTTACTGCTTGGCTGTACTTCGGGCTAAGTGCTGTTCCCATGATTGCCTCCTGCATTTCTTTATCGGAGCAATCATAATTAAGTTGGCAGAGCGTGTCAACTGAAAAAGTCTTTATATCATCCCAGATAGGGGCATCATCAAGGAACCCATCTCCGATTCTGGCTTGGAGAAGTTGTTGGCAGTATTTGTCAATTTCAACGTACCCCACAGTTTTGGTTTCTATTCCAGCGAGTCTGAGGCCGAGACTGAACCCGCCGTAACCTGAAAATAAACTAAGTTCGTTCAACATGCGCCAACCGTACTGTAGCGTCAAGGTCCCTACGTACATGTGTCGTTGGCTCGTCCCAGTTGTAATTGCCACACCCGCGAAAACTCGGCGTCATCGTCTATTACTCTCCTCCGTCCCCCTGGTGCGGGGATAGCAAGGCACTTGGACGTGTTCGTCCAGCGACTCCCGGAGGAGGTCTGCGAAGGTAACGCTGCCAACCATGACGTTCTGTTGTTGGAGTTGGATCAATGGCTTGTCCGGCACAAGTCCGCCGATGGTATCCAATCTTCGGAGGATGTCCAGCACCATCCGGGTCGCGTTGGCCGCTCTTTCGTCATCGGGGCCGGTCGCCTGGCTCCACCACCGCAGAAGCAGCCGCTCGTACCGCGTCCGCTGGAGATTGTATTCCTGTTGGACGGCTTCCTTGTCGTCCCGGCGCACCTCGGCCAGGCGGCGGTGGATGTCGTTGTGTACCTGGGTCTTGGACACGCCGACCTGTTCCGCGATGGCCGTCTCGGTCGCCCCGGCCATCTTCATCTGGAGGACTTGGGACCGCCGGTTCTCCGCTGCTAGTGCCTTTCCGTTATTCACACCCACGATATGGTCACTCCACCAGGGTCGGCTCAAGTCCCATCATGCTCCGGGTCGGGGACGCGCCTCAGTTCTTTCACCCTATCTCGCATCGTCATGCGGCCATTCTAGCATAAAGACCCCGAGCGCGATGGGGGCGCTCGGGGTCTACGTTACACCTGTGACCCAGGTGTAAAGTCGGCGGTTACACCGCCGCCGATGGACTATACCAGAACCAAGTCCTCGGTGATTGGTCTAACATTGGCTGTTTCCAGGTCGAGGTGTTTGGCCACCGCCTCCCGTATCTTCTGCCGCAAGCTCTGGTCCAATGGAACATCGAGGCGTTCGGCTCCAAGTAATTCAATCAAGTGGGTGTGCCAGACCGGGCTGTTATGACCGGTTCTGGTTCCGTGGGCGCGCCACCTAGCGACTCGCGTCAGAGCGGACGGCCCGCGTCCGCTGGTATTCGGGGTGGGCTTGCGTAGCCCGCACTATCTCAGCATCGGCATAACCAGCCCTACCGCACATCAGACACCATATCCACAACCCATGCCAGTCCTGCTCTGCCAGTTGGTAGCCACCACACTTCGGACATGCTGGCAACGTCGGCATCATGGATACCTCTCCAAGATAGTCAATCGCCCGTCCTTATTCCGCCCGCAGGTCGTCCACCCCGCTTTCTTGAAACAATAGCCGGGGTTGATGCTCTTAACCTTAGAGTCCCAAACGTAGGTAAAAAGCCGACGTTCGGGCCAATGCCCCCAAGCCAATTGCTCGGCCTCAGTAATCAGCATAGAAGATAACATCGGCCCTTCATTCCTGAAAACAGAACACATCACACCCACCTGGTCGCCGAAGTAAGAGGACATCGGGTCACCCAGCCCCAGCCCTCGTTTGAAGCGACGTTGGTCAGTTCGGGCCAACTTGGATATTCTTTCCGACGGCGGCAGGATAAGCCGCCACACCCAAAGAGCGAGACAATCTGCCGTTATAAATACCAACCGCTCCGATGGTCCTGCAATCCCGCTACGGTGGTTTTTAGTTAAGTCAGCGGAATAATGCCTACGATAAAGCGTAATTACGCGAGGGTCTGCGTCATGGACGCCAATCCAATTTCCATCGACACCGAGTCCTTGCATCACTCCACCCCCAACACGCTAGCTACGTGCGTCTTGCTAATATGGCAATGGCCCACGGCAATCGCGTCTATCACGTTTTGGTCAAGCCCAAATTCTGCCCCGAACTGGGGTCCGTAAAGGAACTGTACCCCAAGCCGCATAATCTCTTTCGTGTTCTTGCCTCGCATGTCCCGCGCCCGCACCGACGCCACCACCGAGCTCGGGTGGTATTCGTGCCAGACGAATTTGTGGGTCCGCATAGCCCACCGTTTGAGCCGCCTGATATACGTCGCCAACTCTGGCGGCGGTGGACGGTCTCGCAGGGTGGACAACCGTTCACACGCGATAGCTCGTATCTCACCGTGAGCGTAGACCAACGCGTCGAGAGCATAGATCAGGGCTGGTATTCTCTCCTCAATCTCAACGCCTTTCTTCACTTCCAGGAGCCAATAATTGACCAGTTCGGCGTCCCTGAAATAGGCCACGCCCGTCTTGTAGCTGCCAGGATCAATCGCTAGAAAGTCCACCTGTTACCTCGTTATTTTTGCCGGTAATCTGGAGCGTCAATCGTTAATGATACTGCCAACCGATTGTCTAAGAGCCTAGACCGCATCCGTGGCGGCAGTTCACTGGGATGTAGGTTGGTGGTTAGCATCGTCCGGAGTGTGCCGTATTGGGAGCCTTCCCACCGAGCGTCGATAATTCGGTCGTATAGTGACCGGATGACATCGGTCGACAGGGAGGTACCGCCCAACTCGTCGATAAACAAGGCGGGCACCGACGTGATATCCCGCATCCAACGGTCTGTGTCATGCTCCTCGAAGCTACGGAACATCTGGTCAATCAGTTGCCCGTCCTTGGCCCAGTGGCACTTGACGCCACTGGCTACCACGACTTTATAGGCTGCGCGGAGCAAGTGTGTCTTGCCGACGCCTCGATCCCCGGCCAACAGCAATATACCCGGTCCTTCACCGTTGGCCCAAGTTAGGGCCATGTTGTACGCCTTCTCCAAGGTGGGCCACTTGGGGTGGCAGTTGAAACTATCGAAGTCGGGGCCGTCGGGCACTGGCGGAGGACACTCAGGACAGGGCACGTACCGCTCTACCCAGTTCCTTGAGTCGGACTTGTCAAACCCCGCTGTCAGTATGCCCATGCCCCGACACCGAGGACAAGTGGCGTCGACCGCTTCCGGTGGCGGTTCCTCAAGGGCCACGCCAACCACCCGCGCCGCTTGGCGTTCTTTCACACCTTGCAGGATATCGCGAAAACTAAGTTTGTCCATTACCCCACCCTCCATCGCGTCCATTAGAGATGGCCTCGGGTTTGAAATCCCTGGCCGTCCAACTGGTAAATGTTAGCCAGGGGTTGAAGTTCGCTTGCTTCATGCGCTTTTGACCCGCCGCAGTATTGTTGAGCCAGTCCCGAAGTGCATAGGCCGTCTTAGCCAAGAACGTCTCCGGTACGCATTTCAGGTTAACCCAATCCTGATAGTCGCCATAGGTGACTTGCAATCCTCGGATGCCATAGAGCAAGGAATAACTCTCAGGCCAGGTGGTCGGGTCGCTCCCTTCTATTCCTGGTTCTATTATTCCCAGTTCAATTACTGGTTCTTGCTCCGTCACTGTGTCGCCACCTAGCGTCACCTTGTCGCTACCCCCTGGCGTCACTGTGTCGCCACCTAGCGTCACCTTGTCGCTACCTACCGCCAGGACATATTGATTGCTTGTCAAGGAACCGTCCTCACGGTGATTAGCCTTGATACTTAAATGCCCAGCCTCAGCGAGGGCCTGGGTGCTGCGTTCGACTGTCCGCTCCGAGACACCCGCCATGGTAGCTATCCGCCGCGCTGAAGGGTTACACTGGCCAGTTTCCCCGTTATGATGGTCTGCTAACACAATTAAGACCATCTTGATTGATGCGGGCAAGTCTTGTTTCAATGCCCAACTTACCGCTGCGATGCTCATAGAAATAGCCGCTCCCACCAGCCGCATCGTCTTCTACCCGATGCAGCCGGTAGAAGCGGCTAGTCCAATGATTATATCACAAGTTGATAATGGTGCGCCGCCTGCCTAGTTGCCTCACGGGTGGCCGAGCGTTCTAGGAACCCGGCTCTAATCAACGCCGTTAGGTGCTTGAACACCGTTGACCGGCTATACCCGCATTGAGCCGATAACTCGTAGGCCGTGGCTTGGCACCGGCCCATAGGGTCCGATTGGTCAGCTAGGCAGAGGAGCAACATCTTGGCCCCTGAGTTGACCCGTTGCTGCCAGGCCCAAGCCGTGGCCTCCGCGCTCATTCCCGCCGCTCCACAGTGATTTGTAACCTACCAGGCAATCGCGCCTTAGCCAAGATATCGAGCACATCACCGCCGTACAGCCGGGCCATGGTCTTGAGCTTCACCGTATCCCACTTCGCCGGTATCCACGGCGCGGGGCCTCTATGCCCGCCCTCGTAGCACTCACCCAAGTCACCCTCGTTGAATATCTCCAAGAGCGGGATTAACAACTCAGAGTCATATGGCGGGCTGGGCGGTTGTTCCTTGACAGTGCACAGGTATTCATCATCAGGGATACCCGTGGCATCCCGCTCCTCCACCCGCTGTTTGATCACGTACTCGGTGCGAAATCTTATATCCCTAGCGCGGACCTCTTTTTCCCGAGCGTCAACATAGGCCGCGAGTAGTTCTTTGTCGCCCATGCTGGCATAGTTACCCTCTGCCTCAGTCGGCATTTTGGCCCTCCTCTTCTCGTTGCCTTGCTTCTTCCTTGGCGGCGTCATCTGCGTCGGCCCTGTCCATACAGGACTTGTGGGCTGGCCCGTCTTCATCGCTCATGGGCATTGAACACAGACCGCACATGGCTTCCCCCTCTGGGGCCTCGTTGGTGGCGTCGTGAGTCGTTTTAAGGGCATCTTCTGCCGGAGTAGGGGGTTTTAGTTCCCCCGTGGCACCATCGACACTGTGCGCCTCTAGGGACAATATCTTGTCCAGCTTTTGTTTGGGGTTGTATTGGGCCCATTCTTTGGACATGGCTTCGGCCTGTTCCTTAGTCCATTCTTGCGTCCTCATGGCGTTGCGTATGCGCTGGCCGAGGTTCTGGATTACATCGTCCTGGTTGCACCAGACGGCCCCACCACGCGGGCCGGTTTCCCCCACCACGGGGTGCGCGGTTTGGCGCATCCTGCCAGTCTTGAACCATTCCGTCTCGTGGACGGGGCAGTACATCATCGGGTCGCTGATAGCCCCGCCACCACCGACAGCCCCGCCGCCGCTACGCATCTCCTCAGCGGTCGTGGCTTCAAAGCCAGCAAGCTTCGCCACGAACCCGAATGTGTCCCGCAGGGCCTTGGATATGGCGTGGGTCTGGGCTGTGCTTTGGGCCGCTTTGTGTCGGTCTGTCCCCTCTCGGTCCCTGGCACTATTGGAGTCCAAGCCGGTGATGCTAGTGCCCGCGCCGATTAGTTCCCCGTGCTGGTACACGTCGGCGGTACACGAGTAGCCGTATACGTTCCCGTCGTTGTCGTAGAGCGGCTCCGGTGGTCGTGGTATAGCGTGGGCCTGGGTGAAGGCCGCCACCAACTGCCACGCCTCCACTTCCAAGTACATCTTGTCTTGGATGCCCACAAACATCTGTTTATCCCTCACCACCTGCATGAGGGCATCGGCTTGTTTGGTAGCGCGGGCGAGAACGACGGCGGGCTCCTCGTAGGTGGGAGCCACCACGAGTTGGGTGTTGTCTTGAGGTGCTAACGTCATGCCGCCGCCTCCTCAAAGTCCTGCACGCTGGCCCCGAGCGTCCCCAACGTACAACGGATATTGGTGCGGAGACTAACTTTAGTCCCGAGTTCGTCCTTGAGGCTGCGGACTTGGGCCTCGAGTATGTCCAGGTTGCGGTTGAGAATCTCAATGTTCTTGTCCACTTCCCTGTACTTCTCACCCAACCCCCGTATCAATTGGTCGTCCATGGTCATGGTATACCTCCTCTAGCTACAGATTATCATCTGTGCGTATGTAATTTTAAGGATACGATGGCCGTATGTCAATGTTCTGCGCGTTACTATTGGCAACAAAAAGAACGGCCTACCCTTAGTGGGTAGGCCGTTGGGGAGTATCGGACTATGGCCGGAAGGCATCAGCGCGGGGCGGTGGTGGCGTTTACTGGGGCCGGAAGGGGCATAGGTGGGTATTAGGGTGGTTACGAGCTAAAACGGCTGTATGGCCGTTAGGTGGCCGAGAAACGGCAATAGCGGCTATAGTCCCAGCACGGCGTCGAGTATGTCGCGGATGTATATCAATAGTCCGATGCCGCCGGTACCGCCGAGGACGGGCAAGACCGCTGCCCTCACGCGGTCGCGTCGGCGACGGTGGCCGTTGCTGCCCTTGTATAGCTCTATCAACGTGCCAATCATAATGATCTGCGCGTCGTTCGCCCGCAACAACGCTACCCGGAAATCCCCATCGGTGGCAGCGTGGCGGTAGGCGTCACCAGCGATGTCGTTAAACCGGTTGAGGGCCGCTACGTGGAGATTAGCCGACATAGGGTGGGCGTTATCTGGCATCGCTTTACCCTTTAATTCCTAACCGTTTGGTCTAACCGCTCATGCAACGGCTTAGCCGCAGCATTTTCCGCTTCTAGCGTAGCCAATCTTCGCTCCGTACCCAGGCGGCCTTCCATTACCTCAATTCCCTAGCCTGTCTCTGTTCAACCGTCTCGAAGGTAATTGCCAAGTCCCTCTCGTCCAATAAGGCATCGCAGCACTTCTCGCACTCGGCCCGGAGTTCAGCGAGTCGTGCATAGGCACCTTTGAGCGCAGCGAACTTCCCCGGATCCGCTACCTCCAATTCTGGGTCGAACCCAGCAAACCGCAGGGCCTTATGTAGATTGGGCAGAGTAAGCTCGGAGCCAAACAAGGCCACCCCCGCCCACTCGATATAGTCTAGCTCCGTCTGTTTCGCTGCCCGGTGATTATCCACCGCAGCCTTACAAGCGTCTACCCGACGCCGGTCCATCCAAATGGGTTTCGCGGCTGGCACGGGATTAAAGAATTCCTCAACACAACCAATCCGCGTCGGGGCATGATGTTCGTTGAATGTCGCAATTATCAAGTCGTCCCCACTTAACTCCATTAAACCACCACCGCCAGAGGCAACTCCCATCACAAGAAGCAAATCAGGGTTAGTCGGGTTGGCATCCCCAGGGACTTTGGAGTAGAACAATCGGCGGCACTTCCCTCGCGATTCGACTTTGGTATTATGCATCGTCCTCAACTCCCATTACTTGAAATATTGCATCGGTGGCGTTAGTTACGCCAATCACTCTCTGAACCACGTCCCCGGTACTCAAAAAGAAATCGACCGGCAAAGGAACTACCGAAGCCTTGTCCCCAGTTTCCGTAGTAGGCACCCCCGAGTCAGCTTCAATAAACCCAATCGCGGACGCTTGCTGATTTGTACTCTCCACCATACCAGTGTACACGTCTACTCCTGATACCGTCCTATGACTGAATGTTACTTCAGACCCTGGCATCCCCACCCTAGCAGCAAATGAAATGTCTGCTCCTGACGAATTATCTACGACGAATGACACTTTAACCCGAGCTGCCTTCGCCGAAGGTACGGTGTAGACTGTCACCGTCCCGGTGGTTGAAACAGTCGATTCACCCAGGATACCCATTTTTGCGGCCATTTATATGCCCCCTGTTTGATAAGCCATAATTTTTGCCGGACTTGTTGCTGGCGTCAAACTATCAATCGCTTGCTTGATTCTAGCTGCCGTCACCCCGCGTACCTGGGTGTCCGTCCCCGCTTCCGCCTGGGCTTGAGACATGGCGGTCTCTAATCCAGCTACCCCGGAACTCTGGCCCACGATGGTATCCCCGGTGGTGATAGCCGAGATGTCAGCTTCATTACCCCCATACTCGTGTTTGAGCCGGTTATTACTATCCAGAATAGCCACAACCTCTGCGGCATTCGCGCCTGTGCCTATCACGACCTCGCCGTCGGCTGTAAATATATCTGGCACACCAACCGCGAAGTTGTCCTTGATATATGTGTTCCCCCAAGCTGCCGTAGCCACGTCCCCTGTGGTGATTGTCGGGACTGCTGTGTAAGCCATTAGTCTAGCCTCATTTCAAGTCCACGCGCCACCACTTCGCGGTTCAAATCAGCGATGGTTTCCCCAAGATTCCAAGCCCAACCCTGGACATCTACCCGCCGCTTTAAATTATTCTCCAATGCCATTTTGTTAGGCGGGAACTCCACCGGCCACCACATATCGCCACAGCCGCACGATAGACATAAGAATATCGGATCCACCGTAGTTACCATTTCCGCGCCATTACAACCCATTGGGCAATCAGCTATCCACCGGCCAGCGTCCAACCGCGCGAATACAGGCATAGAAGATACTTTAGAAGGTGCTGCCCGTCTTAACATTCTCGTAAATAGACCTGCCATGAACTCACGTACTTCTACTCCCTCGTGATAATCCTCATGTTGAATAGGTCGTTTCAACTCTTCGGCTAGTTGCATCGCTGGTAACGGGTGAATCGCCATGCTAATACGCCCACCTTGTAGTAGTTCCCCATTTAGAAGTTCCCCATACCCACCAATCGGAAAATTGTTCGGCATCTGATAGGAGATACCGCACTTGATGATAACGGTCGGACCTTATATCATGCTCGATTGCCTCCACAAAGAAGTCCCGATTGATATCCAGGTCTGCCGTATTCTGGGCCACCACCGTCACCCTGTCCCCAATCTCCCGGTCTATCATTTCGTCCAACATATTTTGGTCCCTGTTGGCGTCGATGGTCATACGCAGCATAGGGATGGGGTCCTTATATATGCTCAGATTAAACTTAGCCCAGTCGTAAGCCTCTTGAGTCGTGGGGATGTATTCAGTCTTGGCTGGCCATTCGCGCTCGGTGTTATACGTGGTCTGACTAGTCGTGTCTTCTTCGCGTATCGTGATGGGGTCGCCACTGGTAATGGCGGTTCCCCGAGCCTGCAGAGTCTGGACATAAGCGGTTAAACTCGCGTGATTATTGGTAAATACCAATTTCATCGCGTTGCCGAATTTAGTAGCAGCCAGCCCCATGCTCCCAGTGATGTTGGTGCCACCGCCACCGGCTGCGCTGTTAAACGTGTAGTCGGTAGTGGCTGCCGGTGTAGTCCATGCGTCCACTCCCCACGCGCCGTCGGTGGCGGTGCCAGGGGTGGGGTAGCTCGACCACCACGTAAAACTTTCTCCAGGTGCTATAGCAACCGAGGCCGTCCCAACCTGGGTCAGTGTCCATAGGGTGGCGATACTCGCAACCGAGAATATCGTCACGGCAGCGCTGAAAATATTAAATAAACTGTCAAGCGGGTCTAATTGCTCGATCGCTTTATAAGGCCGGGCAGCACCACTGGCATCGCTGAACGTGGCTTGACTCACCAACGCAGCCCCTACGAGCCTCGCGTGGCGATTGTCAAAATTAATCTTCCCGTCGTTCCCCTCCCAGATAAACCCATTCTCCGCCGCGGCTAATTCCCGGATGGCTGTCACTGGGAACTTACGATCTGCAGTATATCTAGTGATGGTTGTCTGGCCCGTTCCCAGCGTCCGCAAGCCCGTAGGCCACCCGATTTCATCCAAAATGGCCCCAATAGTCACATTAGTAGTTTCCGATGTCCGCATAGCCAACGACATGGTATGGACGTTAATCTGGGATAGGGGGCCGTGCCCTTCTAATCTCACCACGTTATCACCGCCACTAATCGGCCGTGGGCGGACGCGGCTGAGGTGGCCCTGCCAAATCACCTGATCAGACTGACTGGCGGATGTAGCTAACAATCGCACTGGTTTACCTGGCACAATATTCCCGGCGATGGGCGAACTGGAGTTGAAGGAATTGTAATCCCCGCTCCGGTTATCTACTTGTGCGCTAAACCGCCCGCCAATTGATAAGCCGGTCAATTGGGAGGCTCTATCCCTGCCCCTGAAACAATTAATCCCTCGCACTCGGCCCATGTCGATGTCCTCCCCGGTATCGGTCCAGGTGCCGTTATCGTTCCAATCGACCTGTAATTTGTAAGCCGCGACGGGGGCCATCTATGCCCTAGCCAACTGAGGGTATCCGCCAGCGTTCAGGGCATCCAACACACTGCGCTGTACCCGTTCCTCGAAGTCCTGAGCCACCACATCACCGTTGAAGGTGAAGTTGATGGTTAGACTCCCGCCGAGCTTATTGTTGGGTATGACAGTGCCGCCCGTGTTGGCCCGGAATATCTCGGGACCTAACTCCCCTACCAAAGCGGCCTGCCCAGCGCGTAGCGGGCCACCGTGAGCCCGTGTGGGAATAGCATTTAGGCGGCTCACAGCTTCGGCCAGCCCCTCTGTAACCCATGTTGGTATGGGCCCGCCTGCCGCCGACGCCTCAGCAGATAGGTTCTGGAAACCGGTAACATCAAGTTGAGCCGAAGCCCGTTGGCCAGCTAGGTTGGCAGCCTTGGCAGCGGCGTCCTGTTGGGATTTAGGGATAACGTCCAATGCCTTCTTTGCCGATTTCCCAAGATTCTCCCATGCCGCCGCTAGGTTCTCCAGGTTGATTGTCCCTTCTGTATCAAGCCTGAGTAGAAGCTCTTTAAAGGATTCCCCTTCCGTCCGCATGGCAATCAGGTCAGCGATTATCTTCGCCGCCGCTCCGCCGGTGGTGGCAATCATAGCTTCGATAACTGACTCGGCATTGCCGCCTAACTCTTTCCATGCTTGGCCTTGGGCAGAGAAATTGAAGAGCAAAGATTCGGTCTGCCTGTTAAAAGCGCCGTTGAGTTGTTCTTGCCGGGCCAGTTCGTTGGCCGCTAAAGTCGCCGCTGCGCTATCAGCCCGCTCCCTGGTGTCAATGCTCGTTTGGATTTGGCTCATAAAGTCGTCGTGGAAACGCTGGCGGGTATCGGCTATCTGGGTTTCCAGTTGCTCTTTTACATCAGCCAGGTTCTGGTTTACAACGGCTGCCGCTCGTTCAGAAGCTAACCGCCGGTTCATATTTGTCATGAAAGCCGCCAGTGACTTCTCGCGCACCCCAGAGACATGCTGAGCAAAGGAGTCCTCCGCTGCCTGTAATTCCGCTAATTCGTCACTGATAGTGCCAACGGCTTGTTGTGTACTAGTGGTCATGGCCGTGGCTGATTCCACAACGACCGACGCAGCATCGAAGTAGGCGTTAGCCCAATCGCGGAGGCCACCCTCTGCCAATGCTAGGACACGGGTAAGATTTTCGGTTGCTATTGTCTCTTGTATCGTTGCTTGTTCCAGACTTTTTAGTTGTTCTTGGTTTTTGGATTGTGCGTCCTTCACACGGCGCAAGTCCGCAAGTATTTCCTCCCGACTAAACTCGGGCCCTTTGAAAATAGCTGGGAAGACCATGCGCCCCGCTTCCCGCACAGCATCGCGAATCCCCGTTATATCCAAATCCTTCAATCGTTGGACAGCTTCATCTTCTAACTTATTAAGTTCAATGAGCCGAGATTGTAGCTTAGCTACGCTTAGCCCATCCATGTCCGACGTGAGGTTTTGTACTGCCGTGCGTTGCCTCTCAACCGCACTCGTGGCATCGTCCCATAATCCAGGTAGGCCCGGCAGAAACGACAAGGCCCCTTTAATCCCATCGATAGCATTGGTGATTACTCGTCCTGCGCCCTGTATCGCAACTTTGACCGTATCCCATATCTTGCCCCAATCCGCTCCCATCTTGGTGGCCATGGCTATGAGTCCAGCAATCGCGACCACTATGAGGCCCACTGGCCCGGTGGCTACAGTGATTGCACCGCCCAGTACCCCAAACCCCGCTGCTATAGCTGGTAACGCAATCAAAAGCGGGCCCAGTACTAGCATCAATCCACCAATCGCACCAGCCGCCACCCCCAACCATTTCACCAATTCGGGATGGGCCTCGGTGAATTCGATTATCCTACGCGCTATCTTCTCAATGACCGTCGCCGCCTTGTTAATCGCAGGCATCAATTCCGCAACAAGACTTTGGAATACATCGCCCATACGGTTTTTAAGCTGAGTGAGTGGGTCCGCCGCTGCCTCAGCCGCACCACCGAACTGCTTGGTCAACGCCGCCATTATTTCAGTTTGGGTGGCCCCCTTCTCCAATATTATGCCGTACCGCGACAGGCTCGACGTCTCACCGGCTATCGCCTTACCCACCAACAGGGCAGCGGCGTTCAGGTCTATGCTAGCGCCAGCTGCCACGTCCGTGGTGACACGCAAGGCGTCCAGTGTTCCTTCCCACTTGCCACCTATAGTAACCAGCTTTTGTAGCGCGTCCCTTTGGGCTTCATCCCCAAAGTTGGTCTTGCGCTGCTGGGCTTCGATTACCGCTTCTATCTCCGCCTTTTGCCCCGCGTAACTGACCCCTACGTTCCGCAAGGCTAGGTCTAGTCGGTTGATGCCGATTTCCTGTTGCTGGTAGGACTTCAAGGCTAAACCCAAACTACCGACTATAGCACCGCCCATAGCCGTCATGCCCAGCCCTATGGCCTTGCTATGACCCATGATGCCAGCCCGGAGCTTGGCGAAGGAACTCTGGACACCCTTAAACGCCTTGTCAGCCCCAGCACTGGTTCCACTGATTATTATTTGGACTTCATTAGCCACTACTGGTTCTCCATGTCCTTACCCAGACCCACCAACACAACCATAGGGAACAAGAGACTGGCGTCCTCAGCCAATAGCTCGGAGGGTAGGCAACTATATCTGCGACACAGCCCATCAATTATTTCGGCCCTATCGAGTTCGGCAGGCTTGCCAATGACGCTTCCATCTCGGGCGACTCCATCCCCGAACCGTTGCCATAGTTCGACCCGTTGTCTAAAGGGGCGGGTACGTCCGCTATAGCGTCCAGCCAGGACTTGATAATCTGCATCGACAACGCCATCGGGAGCTTGGACAATTCGGCGCCAGATGATGGCACTGGTTTCCCATGTTCATCGTCGAGATTCCACCCCATCAACATCTTGTCGCCGAACATCAGGACCAAGGCCACCAATTGGTCCGAGTCAACGTCTACGTCCGCACCAATACCCGTCCGGAAATGCAAGAATTCGTCAATGCTGATTTCCAGCCGCGCTTCCATTTCCAACCCAGGATAACCAGTGCTGGCGTCCAGTGTGATGTGGGCCGTCTTAGCCTCTAGCTTAAACCGGCTCTTGTATTTTGAGATAGCCCCGTTTTTAGCTGGCATGGTTTAACTCCAAGTGGGGTCTGTCCCACTGGACAAAACCGCAGGGCACGAAGCCACTAATTCGCCGGTAGCAGCGCGATTGATTGCATAGTCGGTTAATGCCACTTCGTTGTTGAGGGTCTGACCACTGATAACCAGGGACTCACTACGCAGCACGTCTGCCGAGCATACCGTCTTGTGGACATCGTGCATCGCGTTAGACCCGTCGTTAAAAACGATAGTCCAGGTGCTCGAATAATCGCCCAACAATAACAGCCGCTCCATAGCCGATTTGTCCATGCCAGTGATATCCTGGGTATTCCGTGGAGTCGCAAAATCTACGTTGGTGACGTCATTCACCAACGCCCGTAAAGTTCCCCCGCTATCATCCCTTGATGCCGTACTCCATCCTAAGCCGCTTTCTTTCGCCATGATTTATACCTCCCTGTTACTTTGCCTAATTTGCTCCGTGGTTTCGTTAAATGTGTCAAAGAATTCGTCGTAATCGACTTCCGTTGAATGGTCCCGGCCCCGCAGAATGAACCTCGGGTCTCGCTCAATGGGGCGCGTGTGATCTCCAAAACACTTTTGCTCGGGGTAAAACTGAAACACCACAATTTCTTCCGGCCCCTGTCTCTGTTCGGTGAAATGCCTTCCCGAATCCTTGCGGATATAATGGGCCTGCCTCTGTCCCAGTTCACTGCTAGTGTCTACCATCGTAGTCCACCCCTGGGCATAAGCTTCACAATCGACAGCCCTACAATCCGCAGACTCAAACCACCTCGCATCCTTCACAAAAATAAACCCACCTCTACTAGTCCGTTCCCGACGGCCTCGGTTTACCCGAAATATGCGGTTGTGGGGTAGGGGGTATTTAATCAACAAGCCTGGCCCTACATGCCTATCCACCATTATGCTGTCAATTCCACGTCATTGGCCACGCCCCGGCGGGTGGCGATTACAACATCAACGCTGGAGAATGAACCGGCGTGATTGACTCTAAGATACTGTTCGACAGCCCCAGTCACAGTTACCCGCTCAGATGCATTGACTGCAGTAATCTGGGTGAATGCTTTCAATGTGGCAAAGGCATCACTACTGCCATCATCCGAACTTTGCTGGATAGTGGCGGTGTAATTACTGCCGCTAAACGCCGTACAATGGATCACGGCTGATAGACCGTAAGAACTAGCTCCGCCGTTATTTTCCGATGCCGAGTTGCCCGCCGATGATATGGTGGCTGCGGGTAACAATAATGTCCCCCATTCCAAGGGCGCATTATTCCCCGAGCATTGCACCGTTCCCATCAATGACCCGTCTGCCCCTCTATTCCAATCGTAATTAATCTGTTTGGCGTTCATAAATACAGACGGGTCCCCTAATGTGGAGCTAATATTCGCCAAGACTACACGGTCGGTAGTGGGTAGACTACGGAGGGCCAGGTGTTCTTGCCCAGCGGCATCGTTAAAAAACACCGAGAAGTCAATCTCTGCATCCGCTCTACCCAACACCCGCTCCACTGCTGACCTATTGATGCCGTGTACATCAAAGGTCGACCGCGGCCCAGAGATGTTATCCAATGCCGCAACATCGCCGCTTAGATCATATCCCCCTAAGTAAAATTCCATCCCCAAGCCCGACCGCTTAGCCATGGGACACCTCCTTCAAGTAACCCTGTGCGATGCGTCTATCAATCATCGCCTCAGTGGTCCCCGGACGGACCGTGAATTCATCTCCGTCAAAGAATTGCTCTCCGTCGGCATACTCCATCAACGGTATACCATCGGGTATAGCATGGGGGTTGCAAACAATGAGCTTTCGGGAGCCAGCCTTTTTATTCGCCATCACTATCCTTTTCCTTTTTTGCCCAGCGCACAACCAAAGGGAATAAAGTCCATTCACTCACCCAGGCTATGGCCAGTATCATGTTCACCGCCAATAGTTTTGCGTATTTCACGTCCCTTATGCTGCCAATGCTGCTGAATCATCGACCAACAACGGGAGAGTGATGTCCGCCACACGGTAGAGCGTCCCACCGATGTCCGCGTGACCCCAATCCACTCGGTAGCCCGTACCATAAATCCCTGCAACGTCAATGTGGCGTACCTTGTTGTCTAACGTAAAGTTGGCGAATAACGCCTCATCTGCCTTGCTCACCGCCTCTTGCATGTCGGTTTCGATGTCCGCCACCGGCTCTTGGAATAACCCCGAGTGGACCCGCACAGTAAGCGTATAGACCTCAATGGTCTTATCCAGCGTTAAAGCCACCACCTGTATCGACTCCATCCAAAAGTAAACCACTATCCCAGCGTCCACCGGCGCAGACTTCGGTTCGCCCAACTCCACCCTGGAGAAGTAGTGGACCTTCAAGAGCTCGTCTCGAATCACGCCCATCGTGTCCCTGATCAAAAAGGCCATTATCCCAAGCTCCGTATGAACTTGTTGACCCGCTTCTCCAACAAGGGGCTAGCCATTTTCTCAATTTCTTGTCCTGTCTTGCGGAACATTGAATAGCCCCTAAACCGCGTGGCCTGATTCCTGCTTGATACCCCCTCCAACCACGGGCCATAAATAACATTGGACTGTATACGACTAGCCGATTTGCTATGGACTGCGTTCACACTGCGCCTAAAGTGTCCGGTGCTTGCCTTATTACGTCCTGCCTGACTAACCGACAAATAAACCCCTGCGGGGCGAGGCCGTAGGATTTCATCTAAACGGTCTAAGCCCAACTTGATTAGCTCTCGGACTACCTCGCCAGCGATCCGATTGATACCCGGCACTCGGGCAGCGAATAGCTTGCTTTTAGTTCGCACGTCTACCCGGAGCGTCACCATCTAGACCACCGGCCTCTGGGCAAACTTCGGTGCGTTGGTTGGGCGTACCTGGACGACGTAAGTCATAGTCCCCGTCGCCGCGAAGTCCCGCGCTGCCGCTTCGGGTGTCGTAGTCTCGACGTAGCCCCGCATCTGAGCCAAAGACTCCAACTCCATGTCCCCATACTCTAACCCGCGTAGTAGCTCCGAGAGCACCGTGATAGCCATGTCGTTACCGTGTTCCTGCATTTCCTGCGGCATCGTCATATTGCCCCCATCCTCAGGGGCTGGTAATGATCTATATCCATGATCCGCCGCTTTTCAATGTCCACACCCTGGAATTCTCTAGCCGCCTCCCCACTGTTTATCTCCCGCGCCCAACCCGCCTTCTCCTGCAGCAATTGAGCGATTACCTCACGTCGGCACCACGCCACTATGTTGTACTCTGGCTCGTACTTGGACATCGCCGTAGTATCCGCGTGGGTTGCCCCTGTGGTGCCATTTATGGCCCTTTCCACTGTCAAGGTGCGGTTTATATGGACTGCTGTATTATCGGCGTGTGTAGCCAGCAGAGTGCCGTTGTAGGCCCTAATTACCGTCAAGAGGTTGGTGTCTACCATTTCCACATAGAGTTGTTCCGAATCCAACCGGATAACCTCACCCGCCACAACACCATGGCTAGTGTCCAGCGTAATGGTATTGTCCGCTTGACTAGCGGTAATCCCCGCATCGTTCACCAGTACGGACCCGAGGGCAGCGAAGTCTCTCTCACTCACGAATAGTTGCTCACTCTCGATTAAGAGCGTGTCGCCCACATCTATCACGGAACCATCGGAGCAAACGAATTCAGTGTCTGTTGCACTAGAAGCCAAACCCGAAGCCACGGTACCCACCGAGCGCGTGTTGTTGGAGTAACCCCAGGAGCCCGCCACAGATATCGAACGCTGTGGCGTGTCCCCTGAAGCGAAAACCGCAGAGCTAGAAGCGTCTATCTCTATCCGGTCATAAGGCGGGCCTTCATTGGTCGGCTCCGTAAAGTAGTCGGTAGCGGCTATGGTGGTGGGGCTGGTATTCTGCGCCTCGGATTTGAGCGTAGTCACCGACAACAAGTCGAAATCCAGCCAGAGGGGGTGACCCTTTGAGGACTGGCGTGGGGGCCAGCGGTAATCGCGGGTCTGAGTCTGTGGAATGAATATGCGCCCGCGACACCATCTCTCGATACTTCGGCTCATGGACTCTATCGCCTCATCGATAAACCTATCGCGGGCGATACCATTGATGCCGAGAGCTCGCTTAACGGACTCGCGAGAGCAAAGCCAATTTGCCATTACAACCCCTGCTTTCTAAGCTGCATAATAGCTACGGTCTTGCTATAACGGGTTTAAATTGTTAGGTTCACCGGGGCCAACGATAATTCCCAATAGGGCAATTCCGAATACCATCAGCGCGAATAACGAGGATAGCTCCATCGATGGGGCACGCCACGGGGGGGTCTTGTTGCACCCTCGCTGCGTCCCCACGGTTCTCGCGAACTATGTTGAGTAGTTGCGCCCAGGACATCTAATCCTGCTCAATATCCAGATTGATGCGGAACACCTCGCCCGATGTCGGAGTTAGGGCGTCAACAGCTACAAGGATGCCATAAATGGCGTCATCGCCCTCCTCGCATCTAAACGGCATTGGCAATTTGCTGTTGCCTTCAGTGGCGACCGCAAAAGAAAATCCTGTGCCAAAGTCTTTCGACGCGTCAAAATCAATTGACCCGATAAAGTTGTCGCTATCCGCGAGGATCGGCGCGGTATTGGCACCGTTGTCATTTAGCGCACTCGTAGGAGTCACGCTGAACAATAACAAAGCGACTTGATTAGTATGGGCTGTGTCATCATCCAGGAAAGCGGCCCGGACAATACGACCGCTACCCCCGTTGGTATGAACGACGGCATCAAAGGTCCAGGCGGTTCCACTGGAAGCATTTTCGGAGATTACGTCACCAGCAGAATACGCGGTGGTGTTAGAGGGTCGGGTTTTGGCGACAGTTACCACGATTTGCTGCCCGATGACATTTCTATCTTTTTGTACCACAGTGGATACTCCTAGCTCGGCGTAGCTATGATGATGCCGCCCTGTCCACCGGCTCCACCGTCATTTCCAAAATTACCCGGTGGCAATACGAAAAACCCAGCCCCGAGAGTTCCTACTAATGTGGCTTCAGTGACCGCCGTCTCTGCTGGGGTGACGAAGCCACCACCTACCATAGCACCGGTCTGACCGTCCACTAACTGGAATGGCTCGGCGCCAGAAAGATTCTGAATGCCATGACAGTTCAACACCCACAGGTTTTTTCCCGCAGTGGTGCGATTATGGAACACCGCCGTCTCGAAGTTGCCATAAAAACGGCAATCCTCCACCAAGATATTCTCGCTGTCCACCCAAAAGATGCAACCAGTACCAGCATTGCCGTCTGTGCCTGCGGGGTCCGTAGGCTGCAAGAACGTGCAACGGCGGAATGTGAAGTTGTCAAACGTCGTGGCTATGTCAACGAAGCACACAGCCTCTTTCGCAGAACTAGTGACAAAATCGCAATCCTCAACCACGAGGTTGCCAACTCCCACATCGAGGAAGTTGACTAGGGAGTCAACATCCGACACAAATCGGAGATTGCCTAGGTAGTTACTCGCCCCGCTAATCACGACATCGGCCGTGGTGTCAGTGCCAAAAGTGACAGTGGGCTTCGCTAACTCACGGCCCAGCCCCTGTATGTCAACCCCCGCCACGTCCATAGTGATGCGGTCAGAGTTGGTTATAGTTTCCGCGTGTCCGGTGAGCACTATAAGCGTGTCGCCCTGAGAAGCCGTACATAGGTCATAGGCGGCGTCTATATCGGTCACGGCCCTGTCGGGATGCTGGCCGAAGCCAGCGGTGGTGCCGCCCGTGTCAGTCCCATCGTCCACGAAGAAAATGTTGCCCGAATATTTAGACCCGTCGGATACAAACGGAAAGCCACCCGGCTGCTGCCTGTAAAATAGCGGGGACATAGGGGCCGAGCGGGTAACACCGCCAGCGATGGGGAGGTATTGCCAATTGCCCCACCGTTGCCACCGTAGATAGGAGACGCGCTGCTCATAGTAAACCCGCCGCACTATCCCATATAACCACATGTGGAGCGCAGGCCGTCTGGCCGTCCGCCACTCTGGGTCGGCAATCGCGCCGAACTGGTAGAACACCATGCCGATATAAAACCGCTTGAACCATACCGGGAACCGACCAAGGTTGATGTCCAGCCACCCCCGCACTTGATCTACAAGCGCGAAGGCTACCACCAGGGCGATAACCAGCGGGTTGCCTCTGAGATATGGGGTCTTCAATAGTGTCCACATGTTGACTTCTCCTAGCTTTAGGGTTCTAACCTGTGTTGCCAGTTATTGGTTGTTTGTATACTTTTTGGACGGTCTGCGGGCCTTTAATAATCTTGTCCCAACCCTTGATTGGACGGCCCTTGCCCCTTGTCCTACGG
>Ga0208316_1000903_pt1 | contig 20721 bp, 17 predicted proteins | sample MalvireepMed_231_FD_184240 | JGI IMG/M metagenome (GOLD analysis project Ga0208316, IMG submission 184240) | Marine viral communities from the Global Malaspina Expedition - Malaspina viral metaG DeepMed_231 (SPAdes) (version 2) | ecosystem: Environmental > Aquatic > Marine > Oceanic | place... | reverse complement strand
ACCGCGCACTATAGCAGCGTTCGACCCCGAGATACTCAATCAGATGTCCCATGATGTGAAGAAACCCATCGAACAGATGCAATGCGGGCCGGAAAAAGCCAACATCTATCAAGATTTCCAGATCGGCAAACGCTACGCTGCCGGTACAGACACATCCCACGGCACAGGCGGCGACGATGCTGTCACTGTTATAATCGACGTTGCCACTGGGTACGTGGTGGCAGATATACAGACGAATACTCTGCCACCCGAGCAGCTTGCTCTGGCTTCTATCGACCTCATGGCCCGGTACCATCATCCGATATGGGGCATAGAAGACAACGACTGGGGCATACTTACCATCCAGTACGCACGCTCGGCACGCTACCCAAGGCTCTATTACAGAGATGAGGACAAGGCTGGATGGCATACGGACGAACGCTCCAGGTACATGCTGTGGGGCGAACTCATCGAAGCTGTGTCAGCCCGTATCATTACAGTGCCCAGCGAAGAAGGACTCTCCCAGTTCTTTTCTGTCATCAGGAACCCCAAGAAGAATGGACGTATCGAAGCACAGTACGGAGCCCATGATGACTATCCACTGGCTGTGGGAATCGCGTGGCAGTTGCGGCGTTACGCCCAGGCCGCAGGCCGCCCCAAGGCACAGCCCGACCCCATGCGTGAGTTCTTCAGCGTAAGACGGTTTCTAAGGTGGTGATATGCCCCTAGATGAAAAACCTACAACTGAATATGTAGAGAAACTAGCCAAGCACTTAGAAGGTCTCTGGAGCCGCACCCATGCCAAATGGATGCAGATCGACAGCTACTACAATCAGACCTTCCAGATATGGCCCGCTGGACTGAACAGACCGGAATGGTTGAAGCCAGCCCGGTCTAGGTCCATCGTTGACCACGCCACTGACCATCAGTTGGCCCATGACCCGGTGATCCACCGCATGCCGGCCGCCGAAGGCGTGATGCACAAACGCCGCGCCGACAAGGTGGAACCTGCATTGAAGGCCATCATGGACGAAGCGTCTTTGCTTGAGCCCTCTCTGACCTGGAAGCAGGTCGGGAAGCACCTTCTCTTGTATGGGTACGCCATAGTCGAAGACGGCTTAGACGGCAGCGTCTTACATGACAGGGACGATAAGCCCCGCAAAGGCCGGGATGAGACCGGAGAAGAATACACAGCCAGGCAAAGATTGGCCGCAGCTAAGGCAGAGATGATGATGCCCTTCCGCACCAGGGCACCACATCCTGCCCGAGTCTTATTAGACCCGACCGAGAAAGAACCGAAAATCGCTATCAAACATACCTACCGCTACTCCAAAGACCTTGAGGACATGACCAAGGCTAGGATGACCTCCAACGGGAAGCCCAAACGCGGCTCTGTAACCAAATGGGAGTGCGGCGACGAACCCTTCTCGCTGATTGAGACCTACGAATACTGGTCTGAGTGCTGGCACGCCATGGTAGCGGAAGGCGACATGATGTTCGTTGAGAAGAATACCTGGGGGTTCGTGCCTTACAGCCATGCCTATGCAGGGTATGGACAGGAAGTGACCAGTTACACCGAAGTAGACCCGTCATATATGGCGGTTGGTATTTTAGAGCCCGTCCTGCCGGTGCTGAAAGCCCAGGCCCAGGCCGTGGCAGGCCGCCATAACGCTCTAATGGAGGCGACGTTCAACCCAACAGGCACCACGATGGACTCTGCCGAGCTTCAAGAGCAGTTGTCTACTGGCGATGTGATTGAAATGGGGAACCGGGGCGACGTCTGGAAGATGGAGATACCGCAGCTGCCCAGATGGATGTTCCAATCGGAAGAATGGCTCGATAAAGACATCGAGATGGGCACATTCGCGCGGGCTCTAGCCGGTATGAGAGAGCAGGGCGTATCCACAGTGGGCCAACAGGCCATCTTATCTACCGCCGCCGGCCGAAAGTTCGCAGCCCCGGCCCGTCAACTAGAACATTTAGCCAGCAGGTCTGCGTCTCACGTCCTGCAGCTGATAGACATCATGGCCCTGCGCCTGAATGTCCACGGCCACAAGATTACCCCCCAGGACATCGAACATAACTACTCTGTAAGGGTGAGTTTCGAGCTTATCGACCCGGTATTGCAGCTTCAGAACCGGGAACTAGGCATGCGGGAAGTCCAACAAGGGCTGAAATCCAAGGAGACCTACTGGTCTGCCGATGCCAGACTTGAGGATGCGACCGGCGAAAGGCGCCGGCTCCTGGAAGACCTGATTCGTACTGACCCAGAGGTACAGCGTCTCCTTGCCGGAGAGGTCCTGCGGGAAGCTGGCTTGCTCCAGGCCATCGAAGCAGCGCGGGCAGAAGAAGAGGCCATGGCTGCGGCAGCCCAGGGTGGCGGTGGTGCCCCAGCCGGAGCCCCAGGTGGAGGAGGCCCAGCCATGGCTTCCGGAGAACCTCCGGTCCTGGGGCCAGACGGCATGCCGCTCAATCAGACGATGGGCACTGGTGGACTCAGGCCGCTGCGGGAGCCGCTCACCCCTGGCACCGCTAAACCCAGCCGGATAGGAGCATCTAGAGCATGACGTCTCAATACCAATATGATGACAGCATGTCTGATTTTACTAATGCTGTCTTTAGTGTGCTTGGTGATTGGCAGGCAGGTAACGAAAAAGCGCAAACCAGCCAGGATACTGCGTTCATGAAGAAAGAGATGACTGCTGCCGAGGCGAGGTCTGAGATACAAAAGATGGGGCCGCAAGAGCGGGCTCAGTTACTGCGTGATATGGGCCAAGAAGCCATCATGGATATTATGATGCCCGGAGGAAAGAACCGTGCCAAAAATACCTGAGATACGTCAACAAGGTACAGGTATAAAGCGCACCTGGCAATGGAACTTCGGCGATGGTACATGGCGGGACATGAACCAGGACCTGAGTCGTGGCACCGTCAAGACCTACCGCGAAAGCGCCAAACGAGGGAATACATTCCAACGGTGGTGGCGTGATGTGACGACTGGCGTACCGGGTATAGCGGGCTATGAACCAAGGATGGAAGTTGCCAGTGAAACACCAGGCGAGATAGTCGATTTTGACGCTTTGGTAGAGAAGACTGACATATTGCCAGCCCGCTTCAGCAATATGTCTATGCCATATATGTTGATGTTGAGCGCATTGTGGGCTGACGTTACAGGCTACAATCCGGAATTCGGTGACTATGAGCCAGGTGGGTCATGGAATTTTGACGAATTTGGAGGAGGGGTAGTACCCAAGGCATTCCTCGACGAGCAACTAGGAGAGATTACAGATGACCTATCGGATATGTATGGATGGGAGGATGTATCTCGTGCCCGTGGCTATGACATCGACTTCACACAACAAGACGTCGTTGGCGGCGCCGACAATCCAGTGGCACAATTTATCCGGCAGTCACAGAACGACGTAAGGGCTGGCAAGACTTATACCGCGTGGGACAGCCGGGCAGACGTCAAAGAGCCAATATACGGCCCCACTTATAAGGATTCTGAAGGTGCACCGGCTGTAGAGACAGGTGATATAACTGAGAGCGGACGGAAAATAGTCGCATCATCAAAAAACAGAGACATCGCTGTAAGTTGGGCCGCCCAGATAAATGGGGCCATTGTCGAGGAAAGCGGCGGCAACTTCCATATCACTGTCCCCCCAGGTCAAGGCGGATGGGGGACACGGACTGCTGGACAAGAATGGCTGGATGCGGCCGCCGGGGATTACGCTGATAAATATGAGGTCATTTCAGGCCCTGAAGGCCAGTTCTTTATCCGCGAGAAAGCCGTCGCAGCGCCAACGCCCGGTGCGTGGGATACCGAGGCTGATGCCAAGAGATGGCTGCAGAGCACCAGCGAGCAAATAGCAGACCCAGATGACCCAGGTAAGTTAGTTCCGAAAGAGAATTATGAAGTCGTCCCGTTTAAAGGCAAGTGGGTCATCCGCGAGAAAGCCGCTGTAGTAGGCAGGGCTACCGTGCCGGAAGCCAGGTCCGCAGTAGTCTTAGCCGGTGGCAACCCTGACCATTATGAGTACCCTGTAGGGCCGGACGGCCTCGTCCAAACCGTATATACCGGGAAGCCTGAAGGTTACGCGAGTGTAGGGGCTGCCAGATTCGCAGTACGTGTGGCACTATATCCGAAAGGTGAAGATCTTAGTGAGTATGAGTTCCCTATGGGGAATGACGGCCGAGTCCATGTCGTCTATAAAGGGAAAGCCGCGCCCGGTACGTGGGATACCGAGTCCGATGCAAAGGAATGGCTTAAGGAATCCGGTGACGCTGCGGATTTTGAAGCTGTACCTGGCCCAGCAGGTAAGTGGATAATCCGTGAAAAGCAGCCGGAGTTGCGGTATTCAACAGGTGACACGGTAGATGCCGCAGGCAATATTATACCCGGCATCCCTGGCGACATGTTTCAGCCGACCATCACGGAAGACCCAACAGGTCGCCAAATCGCCCTAGATGCTCAAGGCAACCTCCAAGACTTCGGCTACGGCATGGCCGGCGACATCACCCAAGAAGAGCTTGCTGGCTATCAGGTGCCGTACCGTTCACTAGATATGATAGTTGCCAAGGCCATCGAGCAAGGCAACTGGCAACTAGCCCGAGGCGTCCAGGCTTTCATGGACCGGCCCTCTGAACGCGACCTGCTGGATTACGCCGCCCAATATGCCGAAGCACCAGCAGACCTGGCGGTGCTTTCAGCTATAGCTCGCGGCGAGCAGATGGTGCAGCCAGCAGTACCCTTCCCAGAAGGCATGGGCACGGCCATGGGCCAGGCTACCCGCATTGGTCCGCCGGGAGCAGAATATACCTCTGCTTATAAACAGTTCAAAGATGCCATGGATATGGGCTTTGACCCGTCCTTACCAGAGAATGCAGAGGCTTTGCGCGAACTTTTTGACCCCAAGAATGACCCTGTTTATCAAGCCACCCAGGAATTAGCCAACAAGTACGAGACTCAGATAGGCACTCTTAGAGACCAGATATTTGAGGCTAATAAAACAGCCAGCGAACGGATAGAGACTTCTCAGACAAATACCTTGAATCTGATGACGGGCTTGTTTGAAGGCACGCTTGAAAGTTTCAAAGATGTCATGAAAGAAAGCACCTCAATGAAAGATGCAGAGATAAACCGCCTTCTTGCGGAGGCGGAGGACCGGAGAAAAAAGGACGCGGACGCGGCTGCGGCTAAGGTCGAGGCGGACGCGGCTGCGGCTGCGGCTCCGACTGCGGCTACGGCTGCGACCTCTACAGGCGAGTTGCCACAGATGGAAGAGTACAAGGACTTCCCATCGACCCTGGTGGACGAAGAAACAGGAGAACCAACAGAGGCAGCGTCATTCAGGTTCGGTGATGTTCAGGGAATATCCCGTGAGGATATGACCGGTCCTGGTGGCTACATTGACCAGTTAAAAGCACGGGACGACGGTGGGGCGGCGTATGAATTAGCCGTGAATCAGTTCCAAGACCAGGGAGGTCTGGAAAATGCCGGGGCGTACTTCAACAGTGTACAGAGCTTCGAGGATGCTCTTAACTACCACCTTATGTCGCCAGTACGGGACACGGGTAGGGGAGGTCACATTGTTTCGCCATATCGGACTGGAACATCTGGGCAACCATTGGGACCGATTGATTTCGGGCCGCAGACCGATTCACCGCTGGACTGGACGCCCGATGAAAAGACATTTGGATGGCAGGGGCTTGTCGGGGAACCACTTGCTGAAGGTGGCGTAGTTCAAGGCCCGACCATGGCCCTGCTTGGCGAGGAGGAACCGGAGTTCATTGTCCCTCTCAGCAAGGTCGATGCATTTAAACGTGGGCGCCTGCCACTGGGCCAGCCACGTCAAACACAGATGAGTGGCACTGTAGCTAAATTTGAAGACTCTATCCCGAGATTTGCCAACGGCGGCCTTGTCACAGGTCCACGGTTCGGTGGGGTGACGGCCAGAGGATTGGAGCAATACGGCGAAAACGGCGCATATGTCACCCCAGAGACACGAACAGAACTAGAGCTTGGCGCAGGAGGGCAATACGGTGCTGACGGTATCAGTCGTGCGCCCCGTATCGCATCTTCTGACTTTGAATCGTTACTGACCCGGTATGCAGAACCAGAGTCGCAGCGGTTTCTCAGTGGTGCGGATATGGACCCCGGTACCAGAGCTGTTCAATTAGGCAATATCCCTGAATATGAACTGCGTCAGCGTCTAGGCGCATCTGAATTCGCTGGAACCAACCCAGCCCGGCATCCGATAGGCATACAGCAGCTTATGGCTGGTCGGCCGATAGCGCGGCCACGGTCACTTATGACTGCGGCTAATATGCCGATACCATCAGGCCAGGCACTCCGAAACATGTTGCCGTCAGAATTAGAGTATTACCAGAAGATGGGCAGGATGGCCGGTATACCGCAGGCCGAGCTAGAACGTGAGATGCGTTCAGCCATGCCTGGCGGGACCAGGCGCACTCCGTTCCGGATGGGAGCCCGTAGGGTGAGGCAGGCATAATGGTAGGTCGATTCGAATTACCAGTAACCACGCCATCTACTCGATTCCTCCGTGAACAGGACAAGGCCAACAAACCTAAGAGCTTTCTGGAGACCCTTGAAGCTCCTACAGCGCCTAGTGTATCAGCGCCATCAGCAGGTGGCATGCTCGCGCCAGGAATTCCGGCTCCATCACAAGAGCCGAGTCGCCCGACATATTCGTTCCGCGAGGTGTTGACGGGCCGCACAGGTACCCGTGCTGAAGCACCTAGGCCAGGGTGGGGCGCGTACCTACGCAAAGAAGACTGGCAACAGGACCGTGGGATTTCTTGGGACCCGCGTTCAGCTCTGGAAGTCTTGGACTATCCCGGTATACGGCATGCTATAAATTTTGGTAACGCCTTGTCCGAATCGTCTCTGGACATGTTCAGGGAGTCCTTCACACTACCATGGAATCTACGCCCACAGGAAGAAAGACGACTAGAAAAACTTGCACGGGGCTGGGACCCGGATGCGTCTTGGGCGGAACGTACGAAGTGGTTCGCCAACGAGATGTTCGGTGACGAGTCCAGTTACGTCAAACGGATGAACGAGCGCGGTTTCTTGGAAAGCGTGGCCGTCAGCATGCTCGACCCTACCTTGGTTTTGAGTAAAGTAAAGCATCTAAGAGGTGCGCGGATAGGCATATCAGACGACCTGTATAACGCAGCACGTCATGCAGACTGGACGCCGATAAGGGACGCGCCATATGGGGCCACCAAGGTCGATGACTTACTTGAATACTCTGATGCAGCTTCATTGCGAGCCTATGAAGCCCACCTTGCCGGTCAAGACTTCATAAGTAGGGCGCCGCCGGTACCGCTTGCCGATGAATGGGTAGCCCATATCTTCCGGAAGACCACCAATAAGGTAGACCATCAAGGGAATCCTATCGGCGGTAGGTCCGACAGCTTCTGGAACCTGATGGATTTCACCATCCATATGCCAAACAAGGACGAGGCTGGCAACTGGATTATCCCTAGGCCGGGAGCCACCGAAGGCTCCAGAACCTTCCAGCCATTCAGGCTACCCCTGATGGCCGCCGCAAGTCTATTAGACCCAGCGTCTGTGGCTAGAGACCCGATACGCCAGATAGAGTTCTACCGTGACACCATGTATGGCGACTTCGTTCCTGCGGCCTTGTTCCAAGCCACATTAAAGGCACGCACTCTTGGGTATCGTCAGCGTAAAGGCGTACTGCAGAACCTGGATTACAATAATCCGTTGATCGAAGTAGACGACGCAGGTAGATTCCTAGGCGACGATATAGAACAGGTCCGTGGGCTTGGGCCAAACAACGACATCATGAGCATGCAAGTCCATGATATAGCCGAGAATATCGGCCATTACACTTTCAAAGGCGACTCGGGTCTAGCCAAACAGGAATTCCTACAAGAGGTACGGCATGTATCCAGGCAGTTCGCTGAATTACTAGATAATGAACCTGGCATCAGCGTCAAGAAACTAAAAGGTGAAGCTGATTTCCAGTACATCCACCGTGTTGTAAATACCTATAAAGGTAAGCTCGCTAATGACTACGCCAAAGCTGTCTCTGAGATATTACAGGACCACAACTGGGCACGCCCGATACAGCTTGATGAGGACGGTTTCGAGTATATCCGCCGTGTCTTGAACGAGATGGCGTTGCGGGAGAAAGAGTCACCGGGCTTTATAGAAAGGTTGGGTCTCGGCGACGAATGGATAAAGTCCCTGGAGGATATTGCTGCACTAGCCAACATAGATGTGAAAGCGGGCGGTCGGATAGATAAGGCTCGGACTGTCGATTATGTGGTGAATGGCCTAGAACGGGCTGGTTATGAGCCAGATATATTCAAAGAACTGATGATGCAAGGCCAGATAGCCTACCGAATGGTAGTGGAGCAACGGGTAAGGCAGTTCGTTAGTGAATTTGCCATTACTAAGAATGAATTCTTGGAGGGCATCCACTGGCTAGGCAATAAAGCATGGAGCGAGCTGTCGGAAGCCGAGAGAGTCGGTCTTACGAAAGAGATATACGAGAGCCGCTTGGCACGCTTGGCTGACATCACGGGCAAGGCACCGGGGCTTGCCGGGCAACAAGAAGCAGTCATTGACCAGTTAGGCGTTTATCATGCCTTGCGCCGTGCCATAGGGCTAGCTCGCGGCGGGGCTGGCATAACCACTAGAAAGACCACGCCCCGATATGTCCTCTCTTCCAATGAACTCAAAGCCCTGCGTGAGATAAACCCGACATTGGCCGACAACTGGGAAGAGATGATGAGCATGGAAGTAGTCAGTGGCTACAACGTCATCTCCCGGCTTGGCAGAGAGACCGCAGGTTTCGCCAGCTTACGAAAGAAAGACTTCGACAACTTATTGTTGGAGATACGCTTGGAGAAGTACGCTGATGACTTCCCAAGTCGAGGTGATTCACCTGGCTTACGCGAACGCGGCCGACGCATGACGACACGAGTGAAGTCGTTACGGGATACCCGTGACATCAAAGAATACAGGGAGGAATTAGTCGCACGCGGCCTCACTCCTTCGCAGGTAAATAAGATGGTTGCAGCGGTCAGAGACCCTGCGACCGGCAGGTTCACACCGCGTCCTCGCAGGGTCTTAAGTGCCCCGTACCGCGACCCCATAAGCCGGCTGACCAGGGACGCACGAACGAAGCTCCACGCTGCGGGTACCAACCCCAAGGCTATCCGAAGCGTTGGCATGCCTGAGGATATGTATAAGGCATATCTGGACGGCATCAAGCAGATAAAGGCTACCATTGGTCAAGGTGCGATGACTCAGCGCGAGGTGGGCGCGGTGCTTCGCCGGCATACGAAAAACACCCGCGTCGCCAACCGGATGCTACGGAAGCTATATCGTGACGAGTTTGAAGGCCCAGTTACGCGGCGTCGTAGGACAGGTTCGTTACCTCGGGCAGAGGTATTGGCTGAGCCCGGCGAGATGGTGTTTGAGGAAGCAACCACCCGTAGAGGCCAGATGGACGCTATGCGGGATACGGTCAACCGCGAGATTTCACTCCTTGACGAGAAAAGGTTAGAACTGGCCGGGCAACGCGAGAGAGTATTAAGAGCAGGCGGGTTGCTTGAAGGGCACATATCACCTGAATGGGGTCAGGCCGTGGGCACCCCAGGCATATCAGGAAAGTTCGTTCCAAGCCAGTGGATTACACAGGCAGACGGTACGCTCAAACTGGTTACGGGGCCTGAACTAGCCGAGTCTATAACTCAGCGGTTTGGCTATTCAGGTGTGTCCCAATCATCTGTGGTAATGCGCTATGCGCTAAATGTCCTGAGCACTATTGCCAATATCTACCGACTAGCCAAGGCCACATTTGACGTCGGAATCATGTTCTTGCAGTTATCTGGTCTGCTTGGTATAGATTTTGCCAACCTGATAACGGGCACCGCCGCCGCCGGCAAAGACTTACTCAGTGAAACCATGCAGCGCGGTGTTAAAAAAGGCTACATCGGCGATAGCGCAGTTTTGATTCGCGGCAATGAAATCATTGATACTGCCATAGAAAGTAGAGTCGGCCGCACAACCCGTAGTATAGCTAAGGGGGTTCAACCTGAGGGGCCGCGATTCACCAATCTATTCCTTACTTCAGCTAAACATTCGTTCTGGTCTTTCTTTGACCCTGAGCATCAACTGGCTTACTGGATGCAGCCAGAGAATTATCGTGTCATGGCCGAACGCTCTAGGTACGGTAGCCTTATTCAGCCGTCGTCAACTGAAATGATGATGGGTATCACCGACATAGAGAACGCCCTAGATAGGATGGTGCGGTTCTACGGCGATGCGGGTGCCAATGAGCGTAGGAGACAACTGCTTCTCATGGGCACAACCCAATCGCTAGATGAACAGATAGCAGCGTGGAAGGCCGCTGGTTCAGTAGGAGTAAACCCCGCTGATGCTTCTATGGTCAGGGGTTCCGCTGTATTCGCAAGGGGTGTTGTCAAGCACACAATAGGTCGGGCAGATGCAGCATGGAGTACGGGCCGGAACGTAGCCGCTAACGAGATGTGGAAAGCATTTGCTCCATTTGCAGAAAAAACAGGCAACCTTACAGATTTAGCCCGCATGACAAATCTTATGACGGGTATCTTATCCATGCAAAACCTGGGACATGGCGCGACCAAGCGAAGTTTGTTGAACTCATTAGGTTTCTTCTCGCCACGGTATACATTCGCCCAGTTTGCCTTGATTGGGCACATACTTAATCCAGGCAATTCCTACACTTCCAAGCAAGCACGGCAGATGATGCTAGGCATGATAGCTGCTAACACGACATTCTTCACCTTGGCGGCGATGGCACTGGGTCAACAGCCCAAAATCGACCCGCGTCCAAAGAGATTAGGTGGCGATGGTGCGGACCTGTGGACAATCGATATTGGCGGCCACCGTGTCGGGGTAGGCGGGCTTCTCTTCTCGCCGATGCGTATCATACTTGAAACCGGTGGGGCAGCCTGGGATGATCCGAACGCTTCCTCTGACATCTTCAAACCAGATATGACTAATCCAATCGTGCGTGCTTATCGAGGTAAATCAGCAGGCATCACCAGCCAGATGTGGGCGTTAATATCAGGACGTGACTATCTAGGCGACCCTGTGCGTGAAACCCCAGATGATGTGAAGGACTATCTGAAAACCGTCATGGCGCCGATATGGACCGAGGACCTTATCACTGAAGGCGGTGGCGCGTGGCCTACCGCTCTAGCTGACTTCCATGGACTAAGAGGGTTCCCCGAGAGTAAATGGTCATCTTACCATTTGATGTTGGAAGAAGCCCTTGGGAAGGACTGGAAAGACATTAGCAAATACGAAGAGCAAATCTTGCAGCAAACGATGCCTGATATTAAAGAAGCCTTCGAAGCAGCGAAGGCTGATAGCGCACGTCGCGGACGTAACGAAGGAGCCACTGAATACTTCGCTACCCTCGAAGGCCACAGAGTTCAAAGAGACACCGAATTAGACAGGGTTATGCAAGGTATCTTAGATGGGAAGTGGACCTGGGGTATTGACGTTCGGAAGTACCTACAGCGGGTCACTGCCGAGTACCGCGTCAAGAATAGCAGTCTGAAGAACGACCCACGATTCGCCGATACGGTAGCGGACTTCAAGAAAGACGAGCCTGAATTCCCTGAAGACAAGGCTTACCAGGAATACTGGGATATATGGTTTAACCCACAGTGGTATGAGGAAGACTCGTTAGGTGAAATCAACTTTGCCGGGCGTGACGCTGAGTTGCTGCGGTGGCGGGCCAAGCAAGCTGGTGCGGTGTTAGATAAGGTTGACACGCGAAATCAATATAGCAAGCAGACCGCACCGTTGCTATTACAGATGTACTGGTCTGGTCAAGAGGCTTTGCGGCCTTATTGGAATGTCAATCAGACCATAGTCGCTGACTTTGACGCTGAGGTTCAGGGGCTGTGGTATGGGTTCTTATCGGCCGACCGTATACAACAGCGAAAAATGGCACAGGTATACCCCATCATCAATCAAATATCAGCGATGCGAGATAACGAGCGTCAACGTATGAGGCTCGCCAACCCGCGTATCGACCTTGAACTGTTGCGGTGGGGATACACAAGCACGCCGGTAAGCAGCCTTGGATGGGAGTTCTATGAGTCGCTTGGGTCAGGCATGAACCCGGCAGCCCCAGCCATGCCGGACCCGTCCTTGCCGTTCTTTGACACCAGTGCCTACTCTAACGTTGATGAAGCGGTGGAGAAAGCGACACGCGAACAGGCCCGGTTCCGTGCCCCTGTGGCATAGGGATGACATAATTGACACAGAATCACCACTGTGTGAAAATCAGAGCGAATTGCTCTGTGACGACCCTAATAGGTAACTCACAAGGAGAGCATCATGGCAGATGAACAGGTTATCGCGGCGGCCACTCAGGATACGCCTGACATCCCGTCCCAATCTGAGACCCCACCCGAGGTAGCCCCCGAAGCGGGGGAAGTTACAGCTCCGGAAGTAGACTGGCAGGTTAAAGTCGCAGAGGCTGAACAGCGGGCCGAACGGGCTGAGAACAATCTTCGCGCCGAAAGAGGTCGAGCAACTAAACAGGTCGAGCGGGATAATTCCTTGTTCGAACTAGCCGACCGGATGGGTGCGATGGAACAGTCCAACATGGCCTTAGTCCGGGCTCTAAGCTCAGGCGACACCGAGCAGTTGCCAGGCCAACTAGCACAGATACAGAACGCATCTACAGGACGGTCGGCCGCCCGGTCCTACGAGGGCCGTTACACCACGCTTGCAGATGAGCTACAAAGTATCGTGCATGATGATGACGGTAACGAGATTGTCAGCCTGTTCGACTCACCGGAACTGGAAGCAGTCAGGCAACTCTGGTTGGCATCGCATAACAAGCAAGACCTTGCTGGTCTCTACGATGCACTCAACCAGGCACAACGGGTAGTCCGACGGATTGAACGGACGCGCTCACAAGACGAAGTTAGTGCTATACGCGACCAAGAGCGTGCAGCGGCCAAACGGCAGTTAGAAGAAGCTGGAGTCTACGACATGGACACAGGTGTCGCCGCGAGCGGAGCTGGGGTCCAAGACGATGACTTCCTTACATCATATGCAAGGAATCCAGAGCGGCATAACACGCCGGACGACCATCTGCGGGCTCGTCGCCTACTAGCCAATCTCTAGTTAGGAGGGCCACATCATGGCCGCAGGCGATACCATTACCCAGTCACTGGCTGACAGCCTTGATACCGTAGTCGCTTCTGCCAGGCAGGTGCGTGAACAAGAGGGGGTCATGCCCAACCTTGTTGATAAAGTAACTCTGGACGAAGGGACTGGAACAAGCTGGCGCGAAATCTCGATGGCCCAGCTTACCGCTCAAGCAATCACTGAAACCACGCGGTTGGACAACCCACAGCAGATGTCCGACACCGCGTTCGCCATCACCCCGACGGTCGTGGGTATCCAAACCCTCATCACTGACCGGGTGGCGGCCCGCGTCAACAAGAAGTCCTACGCTCAACTGGGCAGCCTTGCTCAGAACTCCATCCAACGGAAGAAGGATGAGGATGGCCTTGCAGTCATTGATGGTGCCAGCACGCAGCTTAATAGTGCTAACTCCGCCTTAGCTTCCGGCTTCATCGCCGCTGCTGTTTATCAAATCAGCAGCAACACCACTGAACCTGGGAACCCTCCGTTTCGGGCGGTCTTCCACGGCTTCAGCCTTAAAGACATCTGGGACGAGCTGACTGCCGCTGTCGATACAACGAACCGGGCAGACATCTCGGGCATCACCGCGAGGGTCTTCACTGAAGGGCTCCGGGGCAAGATTGCCGGATGTGAAATCTATGAAGACGGCAACCTGACCATCGACAGCGACGGCGACGCCAAAGGCGGCGTGTTCGCCCAGGAAGCCATCGTTCTCGTTCAAGGTCGTTCCCCACGCACCGCCACGATTCGGCGGGAAGACATCGGTGGCGGGGCCACAGTGGTTTACCTCTACGACGAGTATGCCTACGGCGAACGCTCCGCAGGTAACTGGCTCTTTGAGGTCATCGCCGACGCTACCGCGCCGACCAGCTAATGAATATCCGCCGCACCGTTTGGTCTGAGGCCCATGGCCCCATACCTAAAGGATGGGTGGTACATAATCTGAATGGGCAACCTGCGGATGTGCGGTTAGAGAATCTGGCCGCCGTCCCTAGGGATAACATCTTTCTGGCAACCGCACCCTACAGGGAGCGGATACGAAATTTAGAGCTAAAGCTCAAACAAATAGGTGAATACAATGGCTCAATCAGGTAACGGTAGAATCCGACTATTCAATGACTTCTTTAGTGTAGCGACCTTCTTGGCAATGACTGCTGACCCTGCATCCGCGTTCGCGTATCCATTTGGAGATTTCTATGGTGGTGGTGAAGGCATTGAGGATGGTGACGCTGGTTTCGCGCCGAGTTCGGCCGCGCCGCTCTCTGGTGCTATTTCGATTAACAGTGCCGATACCGATGCTGACACAGCCTTCATTGGCACACAGATTGGTTTTGACCTTGCTTTGATGGGGCCGATTACGCTAGAGGCTAGAGTCCAACTCCCTGACTTGGACACCAAAGAGATATTCTTTGGGCTAACTAGCATCCTTTCGACTGATGAGCAACTGCAAGACATCGTGATAAACGCATCATCCACCACCATTACTATGCCAGCAGACCTTGTTGGGTTTTACTGGAGTGACGAACTCAGTGATGATGAGGACTGGCACGCCATTTACAGCGGCGGGACTGCTTCTGCCTCGACCACTACCACTGACGTTAACTTAGGCGATGATGCAGTAGCTGGTGAGTGGCAGGTACTTCGTTTGGAAGTAATGTCTAACGGCACGGCTGAGTGGTACATAGATGGTGTACTGAAAAAGACTGTCGAGGGCGCGGCTTCGACAACTACTAATGTGGCTGTATGCCTTGCCGCTGCCGCTAATACTACTCAGATGGCTATCATCGAATGTGACTATCTGACGGTCGAGGCCAACCGCGACTGGACTGTCTAGGTAGACTAACCCTTATCAAGTGCCGCCTTGCGGCTGAGGGTATATGACAACACGAAGAGGCTTTAGATACGACCGTGGCAGTTCACGGTTAGAGGTGATGGTGGACGGCGTTGTAGCCGCAAGGTTCAACAACGTCGCCCCCTTCCTTACCGTCGTAAATGGCGTCACCGTGGACGGCACGATTACACTGAATGACAGTGCCCAATGGACGGCAAACGCTTCGGGCACTGTCACCATATCCAACGTCGCTCCATCTGGTGTAAGCACAGCTACCATCAGCAAGTGGTTGACTGTTACCGACAACAGTGGAGTAGTGATGTACATTCCAGCATGGACCTAATGAGTGGCTTAATGTCAGGGGCCGTTGATGTCCAAGGAGATGAGCCAGCCTTCGCACTAGCGGAGGTTAATCTCCAACCGCCGGACAGCAGCGGGTGGCGTAGGTATCAAATCATCTACGTCATACGCAACGACAAGCTGGCGGAATACCGTGAGGACTTAGGCCCAAGAGAGAACTTCACCGCTGAGGCGTTTCGTATCCCTGGCGGGGTATGGGATGCCGATACCCGTCGAATTGAGATAGTCCATTCTGTGGCCGAGTTGAAGGACATTGCTGAGAATGTCAGGCTCGGCCCTAGAGTGGTACCAGATATTCAACCACGGGACATCATCGGCGAACATGACCTTCGCCAAGAGCAACAACGCCAACTGATGAAGGAGCTAGGCAGATGACGACAGAAAAGTCGCTAGAAGAACTACTGATTGAAGCAGAGGAAGTCAACGAACCAGGAGGACTAACCGAAGGGCGGGTTCTTCATACTGGTAACGATGATGTGCCCATGCCTATGGGCGTCTCTTCGTTGGAGTTCGGTGGACATGTCTATGTGTACCATACACAGACCGGCGACCGCTCTCGCATCAATAGCAACATGCTGGCGATGCAACTGACCAAGACCTTAGAAGATGGCAGCCGGGCGTTCACGACTGAGAAATTACCGTTTGAACCTGAGAAGGGAAGCATCAAGTGTATGTTGCACCCTGATGACCCAGATAGGGCACATTACGACGCTCTTGGTTTTGCGACGTGCCCTAAGCAATACATACCTTCACAGTATCAACTGCAAAGACATATGACTGGTCGGCACCGCATGGAGTATGCCACTATCGGTGAAGAACGAGAACGAGCCGAGAAAGAAGAAGAGAGAGACTTCCAACGGATGCTCATTCAGGCTGCCGCCAGTGGTATCGCTAACCCACCATCATCTGAATACTTCGATTGCGAATGCGGCGCGGCAGGCATCAAGAAGGTGTACAAGCGACACCACGACCGCACCAAGAAGCACTTGAAGTGGGAGAAGAAACATGCCTAATACGGAACATACGACCATTCTCACTTCGGATGGTCAGGTTAAGGCTGGACCCGGTTATGTCTATTGGATACTTGTCTCTGTAGTTGCTACAGGTGGAGCATGGCAAATCAACGACAGTACAGATGATGGTGGCACTGACATTGTAAGTGGCGTTGCCGCTGCCAATACCCAGACCTTTCTGGACTTCTCGGGTTTCCCGATTAGATTCGGGACCGGCATCTATGCCGACATACCAGGGAGCAACATCACTCTTACGGTGGGGTATGCCTAATGGCAAACGAGTTCAAGCACAAAGACCCGTGCAGCACGCTTACCCAGGCCGAGTACATCGGGGCCTGCGGTGACGGCCACATATTCGCATGTCAGGCTACCGGCGACATAGCCTACGCCTCGTCGGCAACGGTGTTGTCGAAGCTGGGCAAGGGCGCGGCTGGCACCATCCTGAATATGGGTTGTTCCTGCATCCCTGCTTGGACTGCATCGCCCTCCGTGACCGACCTAACCATCAGCGGCGGTTGCATCACGCTAACTGGTGCCGCTACTGACATCGACCTCATCGACAACAACGCCTCTGCCCTTAGCTTCGATGCTTCTGGTAAAGCAGGCATCATCGACATCGTAACGACTAACTGCTCCGAAGGCGTGACCATGAGCGGGACGCTGGGAGTGACAGGTGTTCTTACGGCCACGGGCGGTCTTGCTGGTGGAGCGATTTGCGTAGGTTCCAGCACTATCACCACTACAGGCTTGATCTCTGGCGGCTCCCTAGATATAGACAGCGTACTCATTAACGGCACCACCATCGGCCACACCTGTGACACAGACCTGATGACTGTTGCATGTGCTGCCTTGACGATTAAAGGCACCATCACGGTGGGCGTCGATGATGCCGGGCACGATGTGAAATTCTTTGGTGCGGCGGCTGGCGCATACATGCTTTACGACTTTTCATGCGACCAGTTGGAAATCAGGGGTGCATCTGCTGACGCGGCCACCAGCACAGGTAAACTGCTACTCACCACGGCCCTCACCAACATCAATGCCTGTGACGTTATCGGCTCCATAAACTTCCAGGCTCCTGCGGAAGCTGGCGGGACTGACGCTATAGCCATAGCCGCTGGAATCAGGGCGGTAGCCCAAGCCACGTTCACCTGTGCCGTAAACGCGACTGACCTCATCTTCTACACAGGCCATAGCGAGGCGGCGGCTGAACGGTTCAGGTTCACCAGCCAGAATGAGATAGGAATCGCTGGTGCCAACTACGGCACAGACGGCCAGGTGATGACCTCTGGCGGTGCTGGTGCGGCTGTGGCATGGGAAGATGCTGGCGGTGGACTTTCATCTGACTCCACAAGCGGAACCCGCGCCGCCGCCGCCGCTAGTGGGGATGTAGCTTACACAGGTTCAAGTTTTACTCCTACGGCAGTCATAATTGTGGCAGCTAACGACGATAATGATGATTCTGTGTCCGTTGGGTTTTCCGATTCAGCCTTAGATGAAGGCGTACTAGAGCTTACTCGCATGAGTGGCACACCTAGATTCGTGACTGGCGCAAATGTTATTGCTATCTCCAGCAATTCAGGTAACGATGCCCAAACAGCAATTGTAAAGTCCTTTAATTCTGATGGGGTCACGCTTACTTGGACAAAAACAGGCTCTGGTACTCAGAACAGTTTCCGCATACTTTATTTAAAGTAAGGCAGGTTTGATGGTTTATTACATCTTTCGTAAGGCCGACAGTGCGTTGCTCTATGTGGCCTACACCGAGGCGCAGCACATAAGTGAAAAAGCGTCCTGCTTGAGCAATGAAGGTGGGGTTGAGGCTGACTATGTTTACGTCACATCAGAGACACCCCCATCATTAGGAATGGTAGCAGTCCTGTCTGAGAGTAACGAGGTAGAGTTCCAACTCAACCCGATACGCGAGGCAAGGCGAATAGCAAAGGGAGCACTGGACGTTAAGTTGCGGGCATTGGGGCTAAATGATACTGACCTTAGCGCGCTAGGAAATTAACCACGCCTTAGAATTTTTATAACGCTTCAGGGCAGAAAGGAGGGAGTATGGCTAACACAGGCGAAGAATTCGCATTAGAAGTTGAGAACAAGCACCTCAGAGAGGCCATCAAGGAACTGGGCCGCAACATTGGCGAGGTATCTATCAAGCAGGCTTTTGCCGAGAACATCGTCCGTGGCCTGAAGAACCCTGATGCCCACATGAACGGTGGCTCCGTCACGATGGACAGGATACAGGTCATGGAGACTGGGGAGATTCGCTTGCTCCCGCCAATGCCACCCATCACCGAGACTTGCGTGAAGGAGCCAGACAAGAACGGTAAGAAGCCTGAGAAGGAACTGGTCAATGCTGGCTAGCCAGGAAGTCTACGAGGACACACAAGTCCAATCGCCTCAACCTATATGGCCCCAAGAGCAGCTTCCGCTAGGGGTGCATAACATCGAGTTCAGTTGGGATAGGTTCTGCCGTATCGACGGCGGGTACATGAGAATTATATTCCGTGACCTGACCGATGACCCAGACGCGAAGGTGCCTCACCCGCACCACGGGTATGTCAAAGACGGCAAGCAGTACGGTGGACTGGTCCATCCTTATACGTTCTGGTTCAAAGAATACCTGGGTAAAGCACAGGTATTGGGAACCGACAACGAGGAAGGACGTATTTATCTACGGGCTATGGCCCAGATAAACGGCGAGACACTGACCATGTGGCGTGACCTTCTTGCTCCCCGCCACGAGGAAGTCGAAGGCACCAGGCGCGAGAAGACCCACAACCGCCTCTGCTACCGCCGCGCTACGGAGGAATGGCGGCTCCGCGACGAGCGCATGGGGAATCATCCCGATGCGCTGATATTTACCAAGAGTTATGTTGGTGATTTGAACGCTGAGTGGCATGCCAATGACAGCATCGCCCACATCTACCACAACGGCTACGCCATCATCGACAAGTTCGATGTGGCCCACCTCTATGACACGGAGTTGCAGGCAGCAGGTTAACCTACGAAACCCTTAACCTGCGAATGGCGTCCTAGGTAAGTTTCCATGGTCTGGGAAATTTTAATAAAAGGGAGTCTCTTCAGTGTCGCAAAATATATGTAACACCGGGAATCAAACGGCACAACGTAGTAACGGACAATCCTAGGTAGTCCGTGGAATGAGACGGTATCTTCTGATGCTTCTACTCGGTTGTGTGCTGGCAATCTGGACGCCGCTGGCAATGGCACCCTGGCTGGTGATTGGACCGTGGCGGCTGGGCAGGTCTATGGCCTGCCGCATGGGACTGCATGGCCGGATCATCCCCCAGGTCAACCCGGCCAACCGCAACACTGAAGGGCAGTGCGTAGCATGTAGACGGTTCCTCCCAATCACCCGCATCCCGCTGGAATGGTGGATAGACCGTGACTGAAATAGATGATATGCGCGAGGAGCTGCGGCTGGCGCGTGAGGATATTGCATCATTAAGGATCAAAGCGACTACAACGCTTTCTGGCACGGAATTCCTGACTCTGCTCATGCTGGGGCCAGTCGTGGCGGCTTTCGTAATTTTAGGCACCACGATTATCTGGAAAGCGACAAGCAATCCTGAGCAAGTGGCCCCTCACCTTGACATAATCTTGGTCGCTTTTGCAATTTTCGCCACCCCGGTGGGGGCTGGACTGGCAGCGATTACGTCTAGATTCTCAGATGAAGGGAAGAAGAAAGAACAGTGATATTCAAGCTCGGTCCTAAGACATTCTCGATACCTTCGGCGCGGATGCCTCAGATCGGACTGCCGTATCTGAAACTGTTGACGGCTGTCAGGATTCCGATCCCAAAGGCGTTCAAGATAGGGGGAGGCCGTGCCGCACTTATGTCTATCCTGGTGGTGGCTGGAGGGTTCGGTGCCGCTTTTGCTCTCGTTATTCATGGCACATCTGATGTACCGACGTGGCCTGAGGCGGGGGCAGTCTATGCACTCCCCAACACCAACGGCCAGCGACTCGCCCCTGATGACAGCGACCCGGCAACGCGAAGCCAGACGCTCCAGATAAACCTGGCCGATGGGGTACGACTTGATAGACTGCATCTGAAGAATATAGCCCTGGGGAAGGCTGGTCTTGCTAAGTCATTTGAGGTTTCCAGAACCAGCGGCGTTACTGGCGCGCAAGTGAACGTAGGATTGATTACCATCAGAAATAGTTCGGCCCCGACGTTGGACTTTGCCAACATCGAAACGGGTTGCATCACCCTGGCGGGTGAAGTTGACGGCCATACCAACGCCGTCCAAATTGATTCGACTATTTCCACTCTTGTGGTTGATAGTGAC
>Ga0208316_1000899_pt1 | contig 20841 bp, 13 predicted proteins | sample MalvireepMed_231_FD_184240 | JGI IMG/M metagenome (GOLD analysis project Ga0208316, IMG submission 184240) | Marine viral communities from the Global Malaspina Expedition - Malaspina viral metaG DeepMed_231 (SPAdes) (version 2) | ecosystem: Environmental > Aquatic > Marine > Oceanic | place... | reverse complement strand
ACGCCAGGTGTATTGAGTATCTCGTCGAACTGTTCGGCGTCTGAAGATTCGGGGATTGCATCAAAGAGGTTTTCGGTCAGCATGGGTATCAACCGATTTAATGGTGCGGACGGAGAGACTCGAACTCCAGAAGGCGGTTCTGAGCCGGATTCACCAGACTAGGAATGACTACATAAGACTATTTATATCATGAACTTACAATTTAGCGCTGTTTTGGGGCGTAGTCTGTCGTGGTCATGTTTGGTCTAGGTTACTGCCCAAAAACTACCCAAAAAACTTGTTGCCCAATCAATGCCGCTGGTGTTTGGCCAGCGATGGATCAATTATATACGATCGCTGTGTGATCACTAGCTATAAAACTACGCAGGGCTTCGGTGTCTCCACCCTGCTCTATCGCTTTGCGCAGGTAATGCCTTGCCATCACTTTGTCGCCGCGCTGGTCGTGTGCCAGGAAAAGCTCGTGGTAGACGTTAAACAAGCAGTGAGGGTCCAAGGTCGGCAGCACTTTTTCCAACAAGTCGATAGCTCCGTAGAAATCACATTCCGCCCGGCAAGCAGCCGAGCGGAGAAGGATTTCTTCGAATAGTGGAGAATCCAATGTGATCATTAGAAAATTCGCTCTACATCAATTTTTAATGAACCTGAGTGTCAGTAGCGGGCCGTTAGCGACATAGTCGGTTTTCTTCAGCAGCGCGCAATATCCGCTCCCACTTGTCTTCTTGCGGTTCAAGATGTGCAATGCTGATTGAGCAATGCGTACAATAATGGTGTGGCAACCAGCCCTCGGCGGCAGATCTCTCTCATACCAAAAACTCCCCACTTGCTCCGGTAAGCTTCTTACCACACCGGGTAGTCATTACTCCTCCCTTTCACTCGCATACGCCAATATTTTCTTTATAAAACAAAACATTAACCTTACAGACCCTAAGTTCTGCGGTGGTTACAACTATAAGTAGTCACACAACCTGCCACAATGAGAAATTTAGCCGGACCATCCGAATTTTGACCGGAAACAAATAATTTATGAGAAAAACGTCCGGAATCTGAATTCATTTCTGGTTCACCGTTTAGTTGTCTAACGCGGAAGCGCGCCGCGCTCGGCCGCTGTCGGATTTTGAGTTGCTGGTACTACATACATCATCTCTGCGACTTCGCTACTTCACAATCTCCATCAACCGCCCGAAACTATCCACCACATCATACCGGACGTTCTCTGGCGCAAAACGTTTGTTAATCGTGTCAAAGAACTTGCGAGCGCAGGCAATTTTAGTTTCTTCTATTGGCCGCAGGTCCATGCTGGACATGGAGCCCTTGGTTTCGGCCACGAAGTACACATGCTTCACGGCTCCTTCCTTGAAGGAAATCGCCCAGTCCGGGTTATAGTCACCCACCGGCGTGGGAATCAGAAAACCGCGCGGCAGTTTGGCGTAGACAACAACCTCAGCGCTGGTATCCAGCTCCTCAACAAAGTCACGCTCCACTTTTGAGTCAGTGATGGCGTAATCGTAAATATGCCGCGTGAGTTTCTCGCCAGCCTTGCTGAAATCCTGTCTGGTCTGATCGGCGGTGAAAATATCCAGATCAAACGTGTCATCTATCGGATCATAGGCGAGGTGTTCGATAATCACGGTTGCCTTTTGCTCGTTAATGAAACGAATGGCTTCGGCAATAAAACTTTCCGGATTGGTTTTGAATTGGGCAAACACAGCCGGATTCAGGCCTTTCAAAATGGCCACAACCGTGCGTCGGGTCAGACGTGTGCCTTCGGCCAGTTTGCCGACCAGGTCGTACTGTACCGCCGAATGAATCGAATGCCGGTTCTTTTCAACCAGGGTTTCCTTGATATCAAATCCCTGACCAGTCTTCATCGCATCGTAAGTCACAGTCTGGGTTTGCTCGCCATGCTGGATGGTGTATTGCAGTGGCGTCACCCGTAGCCCGGCATCCTTGTCATTCATGGCCGACACCGCTTTTTGCACCAGTTCGGCCGAATCGAAGCGCACCGTATAGGCAGCCTTGCGGTTGATGCGTGCCCACAGCTCTTTGAACTCCTGCTTCTCGAAATTGACATTAGTACTGAGCTTCTTGGCCCGGCGATCATCGTCAATATCCGGCAGTTGCTCGCTGCTGAACACGCTGTCGATCAGTTGGAATACCTGATCGGCGTGGGGCTGCAATTCTGCTGGCAGCTCGGCGAGCGTGCCGTCCTTTTTTGCCTCATGGTAAGCAGCGGCAATGTGATCGTTATCGTCCGTGTAATCATTTTTCAGCAGGTACTTGTAGATCTGCTTGGCCAATTGTGGCGTGACTTCAACATCGCCCTCCGCTGTCTTCAGTACCTTGCCGGTGAAATAGGCTTCATCGGCCACCTTGGGCCTGGCCGACAGGGATTCGCTGATATCCTTTTGCAGCGCGGCGACAAAATCCTTGTAGCTTTCGCTGGCCACCACGGTCAGCACATTGATGTCATGCACAATAGCCGCGTGATCCATGCGATCACCTTGCTGATTGACACACAGGCGCAGTCCACGGCCCACTTCCTGGCGTCTGGACACGGAGCTGTCACTATGCTTGAGCGCGCAGATGACAAACACATTGGGATTGTCCCAACCTTCGCGCAGTGCGGAGTGAGAGAAAATAAAGCGCACCGGCTCGGCAAAGGACAACAACCGCTCCTTGTCTTTCAGAATCAGGTCATAGGCATCCACATCGTCGGTTTCGCCGGCACCCTCGCCGCGTGACTTCACCTTGGGGTCAACCAACTGTTTACTTTTCTTGTCGATGGAGAAATAACCGTTGTGGGTTTTCTCCACCTCAATCTGTTTCAGGTACTGGTTGTAGGGCGTGTCTTCCAGCTCCAGCACGTCGTTCAGATGCTGGGTGTACTCCTGCTCAAAAATACGGGCGTACTCGCCTTTCTCATCGTCCTGGCTGTAATCACGATACTTGGCCACTTCGTCGATAAAAAACAGCGTCAGCACTTTTATGCCCTGGTAGAACAGCGCCTGCTCGCGGTCAAAGTGCGCCTTGATCGCCTCGCGAATCTGAATACGGCGCAGCGCCTGTTCGTTGACGTCGCCGGTTGCCTCGCCCACAAACAGCTCAACGCCATTGGTAAAACTGAGCGTGTCGGTATTGGCATTAATGTCCGACACCACAAAGCCCTTGTACTGATCCAGCCCCTTTGACAGGTCAAACAGGTTATCGCCCTTGCCCAGTTTGCGCATCACGCGCTTGATGTCGCCATTGGCGCGCTTTTCCTCCAGCTCTACTCGCGCCACTGGTGGCCGCTTGGTGGAGACTTCAATCGATTGCAGATACAAGTAGGCATTGGCGCCTGCCAGCCCCTTCACGGCAATACCGCGTACCGCAATCTTCTTGACCAACTTCTGGTTGTAGGCGTCCAGGGCATCCAGGCGATGAACTTTATTGTGTGTCGTTTTGTGGGTAGCGGAGTAACGCAGCACCATGAGGGGTTTGAAGTTTTCCAGCGAACTCAGGGTTTTGCCCCCTTCCATCTTCTGCGGTTCATCCAGAATCAGAATCGGCCGGTTGGCACTGATCACATCGATGGGGCGGCGTGACTGAAAGTCGTCCAGCTCTTCATAAATACGTCGGTTATCCTTGCCGGTGGCATTAAAGGCCTGCACGTTGATGACCATGACATTGATGCCAGCGTCGGAGGAAAAACTCTCCAAGTGGTGCAACTGTTTCGAGTTGTAGATAAAAAACCGCGCCTTCTTGTGGTAGGTCTCCAGAAAATGCTCGGCGGTAATCTCCAGCGATTTGGCCACACCTTCGCGGATAGCAATACTGGGCACCACGATAATGAACTTGCTCCAGCCATACAGCTTGTTCAGCTCAAAAATGGACTTGATGTAGCAATAGGTCTTGCCGGTGCCGGTCTCCATCTCCACATCCAGGTTTACCCGGCTGATTTTGGTTTTCACCAGTGCAGTACACACTGGCAGGTTCTGCTGCCGCTGCACCTGCTGGATATTGTCCAGCAGTGCCGTGTCCGGCAGGCTGATGTCAGCATTGCGAAAGGCCGCTTCGCTGCCTGTCACCGATTCTTCGGCGTCCAGGGCCAGCGCAGCCTGCGGACTGGTCGGCTTTTGCGCAGCCACGCCTGGATCCATGCGGTAACGGATACCCCCATGGGCCGGTGGCTGACCGGTAAAGCAGTCCACCACGGCCTGTACGGCTGCGGTCTGGTAGGCCTGGGTCTTGAATTTAAGCTTCATGCTGTTTCCTGTTCTATTCCTTTCTGCATTTACTCTGCAAAAGTGAAATCCGGGTATCACAAAAATTATGGCAACTTATTGTTTTATATTGCAAATTTAGATTATCTCTCTGCAAGCCTCTAATTTTTCTCTTTTAATCTCTCTGCAAGTTGCCAGCAGGGAGCTGTATCCGAGCCGGTATTCACAATCAATCCCTGACGCCGAAGCTTTGTTAGTAAATTACTAATTTTGTTGTACTTCTGACTATCATCAAGGGCTTCACTCAGCTTATCCATTAGCAATTGATTGATCTCAGAACGGTCCGCCTTTCCAAACTTGTCGAGGTAATCAATCAACAATTTGGCATAGAACTCATCGTCCTGCGCACGCGTGCGAATGTAGTCCGACTTGTTCGCGGTAGCTTCAGCAACGGTGGCGGAGACGTGATACTTGGGTTTGCGACCTTCTATCAAACCCGCTTTGCGCAGATGTCTGGCGGCCTCATCTGGAATCGGCAACTTCTTCTGTACTCGGTCCAGGGCCAGAACATCATCCAGAGGCAGGTCAGTTTTCTGAATCAGCAGGCGGCTGTAGGCAATATCCACCACACCGCCATAAATCGTCATCTTCACGGCACCTGGTGTGCTCAGGTCATAATCGGGCAGCGGAAAGTAACGCCGTGCCTGGCCGCGGTACATATCGCGAATGCCATAACCCATGGTGTCGATCATGTTCAGCTCCGCCATGGCCTGCGCCAGAAAGGGGTTACGGTAGCGGCGCGGGGTCTGGGTGCCCTGAATATAGTCTTCCGGCTGGCCTTCAAAAAAGCCGCCCTCATTCTCAAACAGCAACCTGTCCGGCTGCTCTGTTACCACGACGCGGCCATTGCGCAGATAGTCCTGATGGGCAATACAGTTGTGCAGGGCTTCCAGTACGATTTTCTGGTCATACTTGGGCACCTCGACAGGCAGTAATTCGTCCTGGGGCAGAATGCGCCGCTGGATGTTGCGAATGCGCTGATACAAGTGGGTGGTGCTGAGCAGAAACGGCGGGCCAAAGTGCTCGTAGGCACGCTCCGGCCCTACCAGGCTCCATGTAAGCTGAGCAGGATGCGGCGTAAGCCGCCAGGCCGATTCAGGCTTACCGAGCAGCAATAGCGTGGTGCGCGTTAGTTGGCCATTCTGGGTGAGCCGTGCCCGGTCCAGAAATGCTGGCAATGGCCACGCCATCACTTCATCCAGGGAGACACGGTTAGCGTACTTTTTCGCGAAGGATTCGCGAGCCCTGTGCAGTGCCGCCTCGTCCAGATCATCCAGCGAGGCGCCCGGTACAATCTGAGCGGACCAATCCTGTTGCAGGGTCTGCTGCCGAATCTCATCCAACTTACCCAAACCTAACGGAGTGAGGCTTTCCCCGGCACGCGCATAATAATGCCCCTTCCAGGCAATTGGGATGCCGCGAGGCGCGGCCGGAATCTCAAACAGGATTACCCGACCGGTCTCTGCCTGCAGAACATGAATGCCACGAAAAGTAATACCAGGCTCAGTGCCCTGGGCAATCTGAAGCTTCAAACTCTCCAGGCGCTCGGGTTCAAGCCGGTAATTGGTTCCGGAGACTGAGCGCGTCTTGTCGTTGACGCCAAACACCAGCCAGGCATTATCCAGACCGCGCAAATTAGCCTCATTACACAGGGCAGACACATACTCACCGATTTTGTCAGTGGCATAGTCGTTGCCTGCCTGCTTGAACTCCACCACTTCGCTCTCCCAGGTGGCAAGCAGTCTGTCCAGCAAATTCTGCAGCGCGGTCTGATCCATGGCTATCCCTACAGGCACTTCACTTCCGTGATGGGCGAAAGCTGCTTGAATATCTGCTCCACATTGATGCGCGTGGCATCATCCTTGAAACCGGCATCGCGGAATACCACGCGCAGCGGCTGGGTTCTTGCCAGGTCCTTGACGAAATCTTCATCGATATTGCCGTGAGCGTCGAAACAGGCAGCTAGGGCGTTGCCGTCAACAAAGAAGACTTCTTTTCCCTGAACGGTTTGCTGGGCGATAGGTAGGGCCAGATCAACGCCCCAGTCAAGCATTACCTGGAACAACAGGTCTTCGGGGGTGCGGTCAGGTTTGATGTTGTCGACAAATGCGTCTGCTTGCTGTTGGCCGAAGGCATCTGGTGTATAGTAAATCTCGGCCATATTGGATGAATCTACCTTAAGGACACGGAAGCCTAGATCTTTTTTCCAGTTATTTGAGGATCTTTCTTTTTCTCTGGCAACTCGCTTTATTCTCTCTTTTGTTAGTGATGGTATAACTTTTGGCAACCCGTGTTTTTCGCAAAAAATATAGCCATCTTTTTGATTTTTATCATCAAAGTCGAGCGCCTCTTCAAGCTGTACTAGAATGAAATTGGCCTCGGCATTGGTTTGTTCATTAAAATCTACAACCCCATGAGCTGTTGATCCAGATCCAGCAAAAAAATCTAATACTATATCACCAGTTTTTACTCTTGATATTTCACAGAGATACTTGATCAATGATGAAGGTTTTGCAAAACTAAATGGCACCCCGATTCTTCTAAGTTCGTGAGAACTATTTTGATTAATATGGTCTTCAATCAGACTATTAGGTTTTGCTGTTGAGTTTTTAATGACATCATTCAGGTACGTTTTAGTAAACACATTCCACAGCACTTTTTTGCCATCATCATCGACCAGATTAGATGATCTAACTTTTCGAACGACAATCTTATCTTTGTTGTTAAGATATGTTTCTTTGCTCCATCTCCAAACCTTGTCCTCGCCGGTCACCGGAGCGATGCCTTCGCCATCCGCCTTAACATCAGGGAAAGTATTTCCGGGCGGGATGAGTAACGTACCATCTGGAGCTTCAATATAATATCGCTGATTACTACAGCCTCTCATAGGGTCCAGGCTGGTCATGTAGAGCCTTACAAGCTGATACTTTTCCCCTTTCCTCTCTCCTTCATCATCAATATTTTTGTAAGCACTTAAATTAACACCACCGAAGAATACCTCGCAGAATTCTTTATTTTTAGCATACGTTAAAACGTAGTCAAAATTTGGTGACCAATAATCTCCTTGATTGTTTGCCTTCTTTGATACCCGGCAAGCACACCCCAAAAAATTCTCTCCACCAAAAACCTCATCGCACAATTTTTTTAACGCTGCCTGCTCGTCATCCCCAATTGAAATGAACATCAGCCCGTTCTCAGCCAAGAGGTTTCGAGCGAGTTTTAGCCTAGGATAGATCATACTTAACCAATCGGAATGGAACCTCCCATTAGACTCATTGTTTGCAATCAGCTTGTTACCAGTTTCATCTTGTTGAAATGAACGAACAAAATATTCCTCAGCCGACTCTATGAAATCATCCTCATAGATAAAGTCATTGCCAGTGTTGTACGGCGGGTCGATGTAAATCATCTTAATCTTGCCGAGGTAAGTTTCCTGAAGCAGCTTCAACACTTCAAGGTTGTCGCCCTCGATAAACAGATTTTTCGTGGTGTCGAAACCTCTGCTCTCTTCCCGGCACGGGCGTAAGGTCTTGGCAATGGGGGCATTGGCGGTGAGTAGTGCTTCCCGCTTGCCCGGCCAGTTGAGTTGGTAGCGCTCCGGTGGGCCGTCGACGAGAACGTCACTCAGCTCTTGACGTAACTGATCGAAATCCACCGCTAATCGCAGACTGCCATCTTCGCTCTTGGCTTCCGTCACGCAGCCAGGAAACAATTCACGAATTTTCGCGATATTGTCCTGCGTCAGGTCAGGTGAGTGCATTTTTAATTTGTCCATATCTTGTCCTCTCACTGCTGACTAAAATCAGCGGTGTAATTCTCTGTTTTATTCATTCTGAACATGACTGGGGAAGCGCGTCACTAGAACGGAATATCATCATCGTCTTCTCTGGGGGTTTCGAGCAAGTCGTCTATGTCATCATCCGTACCGCTTGTTTGTATCTGTTGCCAGTCAGATGCGATGGCCTTCCAGTCCACGTCACGCACTGATTCTCCAGACCATACCGACCAGAAATCTGGGTCATCCGACTTTGGTCGATGATCTGCGCGCAAACTATTCATCTTCACAAGCACCGGCAGCTCTGACGCCCAACCCAGTAAAATAGCATGTTGAGACGGCAGCGACGGTAGATCACGCAGCAGTCCGCGCAGATTATCCGGAACCAGCTTGTGCACTAATTCCTGATCGCGGTCATTGCTGATGCGGTGCAGCAGATAGGTATTGCATTGGGAGAGTACCGTTGGCGAAAGCTCACTGGGCCGCTGTGATGACAGCACCAGGCCCATGCCAAATTTTCGCCCTTCCCGTGCGATCTTCTCGAATACCTGACAGCAAATAGCGGCTGAGTTCTGGTTTTCTGAGTCATCGGAGTAACGGCGAATAAACGTATGGGCTTCTTCCATTACCAATGTGGTTGGCAACGTCTTGCCGTGATTAAGGTTGCGGTAACGCTGCAATGCTTCTAATGTCATACGAGCCACCACGGCGGTAATGATGTGCACCACTTCAGCAGGAACCAGTGATAGATCGATCACTGTGACCGAGCCATTAAAGGCTTGGTTATCTCCTATGTATTCAGTTAGCCAGCCATCTAGCGTGGTATACTCCATCCCGCTGGTGATGTTTTTCATGCGGCTGTCAGAAAGAATTGTTCGGATACGCATTAACATAGTCTCAACGTACTCGGAGACGTTCAGTAACTCGGCGTTGGCCTCTACGCTGCGCAGGAGCTGGTCGCCCGTAAAAGCTCTAGGCACATCGGCATCAATAGGAAGAATGTCGGTGTCACTGCCTCCGAAAGCAGAATGAGCAGCCTGAGCTAGCGACAGGAATTCGTCGATTTCCAGTTTCGTGAAGTCGTACGTTGGGTATTGTCCCGAGCGTGCATGAGAGAATTCAGTTATTTTTTCGCTAAACGCATCCAATGCAGTGCTTTCTGCTGCGTTAAAGGATGAAACATTTTCTAGCCCTTCCTGCCATTTCTTAATTTTTTCGAGGAAATTCTTCGGATGAGGAAAGTTCGCCCACGGGCGTCCGGCATTCCTTTCAATCTGAATCGCGCTCACTAGAGTTCGAAGGAAGCGACGCATTTCATGGCTTGGTGTAACGGGCGCTTCTATGACGCCATCGCGCACTGAACGAAGGGATTGAATGAGGGTTGGCCGCTGAGTTTTTGCGCTGGCTTGGGTAAATGCACTCCACTCGGCGCTATTCCAAAACCACAAAGGTACCTGCAGTTGCTCAACCTGCTCACTCGGTTCTACGGCAAAGACACGAACATTCCCCATATCTTTAAAAGTGTTGGCATACTCACCATTGGGATCGAGCACAATAAAGCGCGCATTGGGATTGGCGCCACGTTTCTTCTTAGCGGCCTCCAATGACCAACGGATCAACCCGGCCACTGAGCAGGACTTCCCGCTCCCAGTATTACCCAGCACCGCCAGATGGCGCCCAAACAGGCGGTCGGGGTCGACGCTGACTGTCGCATTGGCGGCCAGTGGGCTAGTCCCAATCTTGACGTGACGGTTCTCTCCTGACTCAACGATGGATTTGAGCTGCACTTCGGTAGGCAGTAACACGGGATCACCAACTGTCGGATAGGATTCCACGCCACGCTTGAACGTATATCGCTCGCCATTGTCCCCTGCGCCTTCATAGACGAGGCAGCCCAAAGGATTGAGGCTCATCTTGCGCAGCGGGTATGGCAGATCAACCAGACCGAAGTCCTGCATTCCTTTGCGTTTGGGATACTGAGAGCGCTCAATGGTAATCCACTCTACCTGAGCAACAAGATGCCCCTGATCGCTGGGAATCAATACATAGCCGTTGATACGTGGAAAGGGCCTCGGTGTTCCCGTATTAAGAGCTACGCCGTCGGGTGTTTCGATATCCAGTAGTACTTTGATCTCGTCGGGAGACACAAAATCCACGATACCCATGCGAAGGGAATCGGCGTATGCGAGGGGCGAGACGCTCACTGATTATCCTCCCGATCGTCACCATCTGAAGCTGACTTCTTCACTTGGCCTTCGATGCCATACCGCTGCTTAAGCAGCTCAGCCATGCGGAAGGTGGTGCGATCAATGGCAGCCTTGGGCAGGAAGTGTTCGGTCAAAGTCTCCAGATCAGCCAACTGAGGGCCGACCAGAATACTTACTTGGGACTTCCTCTCATTAGCGAGCGTCTTAATGCGACCAAAATTGTCATCCATCGAGATCGCAACCAAGTGCGTGGATGGAATAGTGAGCATATCGCGAATCACGCGATTAATATGTTCATCACCAAAGCTGTATCCATAGGTGACCAAAGTGCTGTTGGGGCGGCATACGGCGGCAGCTAAATCTCGGAATAGCTCAACATAAGGATATTCGGCCGTTTCTCTATCCTTGGCGGAGTTTGGGTAGATCATCAAACGATGCGGCGTCACTTCGTCCATACTAGGAGCCTTCAAGAAAGGCTCCACGCTGTCAGCACCAAACGGCAGCCCCATGCGTCGTATGTCTTGCTTCGTTTGAATCCAGTCCACCGAACCGTGCAGCTTGGTAAAGCGTGCGACACCTTCAAGGTAGCGAGGCTCCCCACGAATTCCTGGCGGATTGTAGTGCATGTCCAAATCAAGGCGCGACGATCGAAAGATAGGCATCAAGGTGCCAACAAATCTGTCAAGCAGGTGCAAACCAGCAAGCTCCGCACCCGCTTCGATAAGGCGGTCGTAGTTCGTTGTGAAGATATTCAACCGGTCACGAGTGCCTGTCCGGCTTGAGAAGCTCATCAGAAATGTGATCAGTGCATTGAATGCGCGTTCACGCTCATATTCTCCTGCCTCGGCAATCCCCATTTCGCTCTGCAGAATGGCTATGGCTAGATTGTTCAGCGCATTTGAGATCTCTCCACGAAGGGCTCCGGCTTTATCTTTTTGCTGGGTAATTTCCATGCCACGTAGAAGCTCGTTGGCAACCCGTATTTGGTCTTCAATATTGCTCTTTTCCCTGCCTGAGAGTTTGGCTGACTCTTCAGCTGCTGCGATGATCTTAGTTTTGTAGTCGCCGGTGGTAACTTCCCCAGTCATCCCCGCAGCCAACTCCCCTGTGGCTATCTTGTGAACTGCATGAGTAAGACCTGAACTGGCGAGAAGGGATAGGTGCTCAGATTGAAACAAGGCTGTCAGCCATGGCTCTATGTGTTGTCTGAGAGCACGGTAGCTCAGCTTATCACCGCCCAGCCACGAAGTGCCTTCATCATCGCACACTTCGAATTCATCAGCTTCGGTTCTTGTGAAATACAACGGCTCACGATCATCCCTGACCTTGAGCATGTTGTCATATTTTGCAGCGGATTCTTCTGCTCTTGCTTGATTGCCGAACTCGCTCATTTATAAATCCTCTTGGCGCTTAATAGCTCAATTCGTCAAATTCAGTTTTCAACTGTCGAAGTTGAGCATTAATCTCCACCTTCCGATTAAACTGTCGCTCTCTACCCAACCGCGCCTGAACCTGCTCAATTTCCTTCTGCTTGGCACGCACCTGGCCGGCACGCTCCACCAGATCGGCCAGGCTTTCCTTCTCACGGGCTGCCAATGGTATCAGTTGGCGCAGCAACTGTTCATACAGCGCGGTCATGTTGAGTGCGATTGGCATGGGTTTACGAGGCGTATCGTCTTTCAGCCAGGGCGAGGCAAAGTAGTCGCTGCCCTGCCATTTGCTGCTGGCTGGGTTCCCGCCCTGCCCTTTGCCTGCTGCCGGGCGTTTGTAGCAGGCTTTAAGCTGTACCTTGCCTTCATAAGTCAGCTCGAACAGCACCGGGTATTGCACGGCGCTGTCGATGCAGCGCAATACGTCTTCGTGCAGTGTGGGCGCTTTCAGGGCAATGCTAAACACCTGAATTTCCGGCACCTGCTTGCTGGCCGATATATTGAGCGTTTCCGGCGCCAGTTTATAGCTCCAGGTGATGCGTTCCACCTGGGCTACAAACAGTGCTTTGAGCCGGCCGTTGGCCCTGCTGTGTTCGTAGATCTTGCTCTTGGGCAAGACGCGGCCAAAAGCAGCCTGGCGGGGGTAGCTGAACAGCGGGTCTGCTGTGTTGTGTGCTGAGGCAAGCGAGGTGCTCACGCGGCCTCCTGTATGACCAGAAAAGCGATCAGCTCGAAGTCGTCCAGCCCGGCGATAGCATCCACCAGCGCAGTGGTTTTGCCGCTGCTGAACAGGCTGTCCAGGTCTTTGTCTTCCTGTACGTCAATCATGGAGCTGATGGCCTGGTTGAGCAGCTCGGAATAGCCTTGCATATTGCGTCCATCGGCAGTGACTTTGTTGAACTGCTGGCAGGCGTCCAGCACGGGCTGATGCTGCCCCTTGCAGGCGGTGCGTGCCAGGTCAAGCAAGCGCTTGACCTCGGTGTGGTCGTGAATGACTTCGCCGTCATTGCTGATATAGATCAGGTAGAACGGGTGCAACAGGTTGTGTCGTGGCGTCTGGGCGGCTGAACCGCTGCCCGCTTGATGGGCAAGACGGCGGTTACGCAGGGTGAAGATAACGCCCGGCGGCAAACCTTTATCCGGGGACGCCGGAATAACGGCGTGCAGGCCGTTGGGTGCCTTGTCCAGATCGCCGTGGGTTTTTACGTAATTGAGCAGGTCCATGCGAAAGTCGTTCAGACCCAGGTCGGTTATGTTGACGCCGGTCTTCAGGTCCTCCAGCTCAATCACTTCATCCTGCAGGCGGCGCAGTTGTTCCTTGCGGTAGGAGACATCGTTGGCCTGGGCAGAGAGCACATTGTCGTCGCCGGTGGCGGTGACGTCGACGATGGTCATGCGGCTTTCCACACGCTCTTTGAGGTTGATGTATTCGTCCAGCGAGATATCCGGCCAGTAGTTCACCAACTGGATGCAGGTGTTGGGCGAACCGATGCGATCAACACGGCCAAAGCGCTGAATGATGCGCACCGGGTTCCAGTGAATGTCGTAGTTGATGACGTAATCGCAGTCCTGCAGGTTTTGTCCCTCGGAAATACAGTCAGTGCCTATCAACAGGTCGATTTCCGCCGGCTCATCCGGTAGCACCAGGGCTTTCTCCTTGGAGCGTGGCGAGAACAGCGTCAGCACTTCCTGCACATCATAGTGTTTTTTGCGCGCACCGCCCTTGATCGTGGACTGCGGCGCATCCTTGCCGGTCACTTTGCCGGTGTGGATTTGCTGGCCTGCCAGCAGTTCGGGGGCGAGGTTGTCGTACAGGTAGTTGGCGGTGTCGGCAAAGGCACTGAAGATCAGCACTTTCCTGTTGCCGGGGTTGATGGGCCTGGCAATTTTGTTGAGCAGATGCGCCTTGAGGTGTTGCAGCTTGGCATCGTCCTGTGGGGTGATTTTGGCCATGTCGCTCAATAAGCCTGTGATGATATCGACATCAGCGCGCAGCTCATACTCCCAGGACGGCAGATCCATGTCCGCCAGGCTGATTTTGACTTTGCCGCCAACCAGGCCCGGCAGGTCATCGTCGTCGGCGTCCAGGTTCTCCAGCACATCAGTCAGGTCATTGACGCTGAAGTCAGCGCCCTCTTTGTGGTAGGCATCAATACTATTCAGCGTGCTTTGGTGGCTGTTCAGCAGGGCTTGTAAAGTCAGCCTGAAAGCGTGCACTGAACTTTCCAGGCGCTTGAGCAGGTTGACGGTCATCAGAGCCTGCAGGCTTTTTTCTCGGTCAACCTGACGCAATTTTGCGCCGCCGCCCGATACCTGAGTATCGTACATTTCTTCATATTTTTTTACGCGGCTGGGCAGGATATAGCTGATGGGGGCGTACACCGCGAGTTTGAGCTGGGACAACTGCTTGTAGATCTCATTAAAACTCGGCGCACCGTCCTGCATGGTCAACGGGCAGCGGTAGGACAACGGTTTCAGGCGCTCGGGGAATTGGCCAATGTCCTGGGTGTCGTAAAAGGTCTGGATGTGTTTGCGCGAGCGGGCAATGGTGACGCTATCCAGCAGCTCAAAAAAATCAAAATCCAACGCATCCAGAATGGCGCGCGCGGTGCGTTGCTCTGCCGGGAGTTTTGACCAGTTGTTGAAGGCAGCCTGGGCGTTGCGGAAGATTTCTTCCACGCTCTTGTCCGTGTGCAGGTGCTTGCCAAGATTCTCAGATTCGCCTTCATAGGCCAGAGCAAGCTGATTGCGCAGATCGTTGAAGCGGTTATTGACCGGCGTGGCCGAGAGCATCAGCACCTTGGTTTTGACGCCCGCGCGGATGACCTTGTTCATCAGTTTCTGATAGCGGGTTTCCTTGTCTTTGTAGGCATCGTTGTTGCGAAAGTTGTGCGACTCGTCGATGACCACCAGGTCATAATTACCCCAGTTGATCCGGTTGATGGCCATGCCAAAAGACTCACCACCCTCCCGGCTGAGGTCGGTGTGGCACAACACATCGTAGTTGAAGCGATCAGCAGAAAATATATTGGTGGTGAGGTTGCTATTGTAGTTAAGCCAGTTATCAGCGAGTTTTTTGGGGCACAGCAACAGCACGGAACGATTGCGCAGTTCGTAATACTTCATCACCGCCAGCGCCGTGAAGGTTTTGCCCAGGCCCACACTGTCAGCCAGAATACAGCCGCTATAGGTTTCCAGCTTGTTGATGATGCCGGTGGCGGCATCGCGCTGGAAATTGAACAGTTTCTGCCAGATCAGGGTGTCCTGGTAGCCTGTTCTGTCATTGGGCAGTACGTCTTCGCTGATATCGTCGAGGAATTCATTGAAGATGTTGTAGAGCATGAGAAAGTAAATGCTCTCCGGCGAATTTTCCTGATACACCGAGGCAATATGCTCGCAGATTTGTGCGGTGACATCTTCAAGCTTTTCTGCGTCATGCCAGATTTGGTTAAACAGATTCAGGTAGGTGGTTGTGATTGCCGCCTCACTGGTTCTGTGCACCAGATTGGAAACGGCATCACCCTGCTGGTAGCCAAGGTCGACTGCAGTAAACCCGTGCAGCGGCATGTAGCTGGTGCTGGCATCCTTCGATTGCACACAGGCAAATTGCTGCATGGGTGCCTTGCTGCGATTGCTTTTGAACGTGGCTTTGCGGCGCAACCAGTCAGCGCATTCTCTGGCGATGGCGCGCTGGGTAAGCTTGTTGCGCAATTGAATCTCAAATTCACTGCCATAGAGACTGCGTTCACGATCCAGTTTGGGGATATGGAACTCCCGCCGCTCCTTGCGAATTTTGTCAGTGACTTCATTGGTCACAAAAGTCGGTGAGGTGAAGATGAAGCGCAGCTCATCAATCTGTTCCAGCTCCTGCCGCAGGGCTTCGAAGGCGTACATGGAAAAACAGGAGGCAGCAACCTGCAAGCGAGCACCCGGTTTGAGGGTTTGCTTCAAGTCGTCGCCTAGCAGGTTGTTGATGTTGTCTATCAGTTCCATTGGATTTCCTGTTCTGCTACGTAGCGGCAGGTGTCTTCTCGACATCCCAAACATCTGCCCCAAACGAGCGCAGCCAGCGGTCAAGCACGTCGCTGTCTACCACGGTCGCCTCTATCCGGTAATGATCATCGAACTCCTCCTCCACCTGATCACCCGATAAACTGGCTTCCAACAAGTGATGCCCAGCCGCCTTGCTAACACAGAAGCTAAGTTTGACCCGCTGGCCGTCACCAAACCCAAAGCGACCATCGTCATCATACTTTGTCAGATCAAAACCGGTCGGGCGTTTGAATGTCATGGTCCCCGCCTCTGCACTGATAAAACGGTGCAGGGCCAGACTGCGTTCATTGTTATAGCCATCAAATCGGCACACCAGATACAAATGGACACCCTGCTGCGCGAGCCCCAGCGGCATGACGCGTGCCTCAGTTTCCTTGCCAGCGGCATTCCGGTAGACAATCTTCAGCCACAGGTTGTGGTAAAGCGCATGGCTAATCTGGCTGAAAATCGCTGAATCAATGGCCGGAGGCAGCAGAGGCTGACTGACGCTGACCACCCTTACCTTCTTCAGCCACTCTTTCTCCAGGGCGGCCTTGCCTGTGTTCTGCAAATTACTCCGGGCCTGGTGGAAGTAGGCATCCATGGACGCCACCAGGCGTGGGGGCAATAGGTGTCGCAGGTGCTGCTCGGCCAGCGTCAATAACAGCGATTCGTGCTGATTCATGCCAGGCAGGGAGAGGCCCTTGGCCTTCTCTTTCCACCTGTAGCCGTAGGGCTTGCCCCTATCGTCGCATTCGACATCGAAATGCTCGGTGATTTGTTTCAGATGCCGCTGGATACTGCGCAGATCGCGCTCATAGCCGGCCGCCGCCAGCTGTCGCTGCAGCTCGGGCGCGGTGATTTTGCTGTCTCGGGGGATACGATGCAGTAACTCGATAGTTAAATGCACCGTCTCCATGCTTTCCCGGTTATGCGGCATGGGCTTCCTAATTAGCGCTAAGACGCTTTTTTGTTTTTAGCGACGTAGATTGTCGCGCCTTGAGGATAGTACTCCCTGGTCTGAGGAGAGACAACTGCCTGAATGGGTAATTTGTACTGTGTGCGGCGCAGGTTGTCGCACCTTGCGCTGATACTTTAAAAAACATGTTTTGGTACTGACTTAAACGGATGTAGCGAAAGCAGTCATGTCTTGACGAAACAGCCTGTGCCAATGGTGGATGCGGCTGAATAGACACCCCAAGGAGCTAATTATGCGAACCCTGCCCTTTTCAGCACTGGCGGCCACTGCGTTGCTGGTCGGTTGCGCCTCGAACCCCAATAACATCGATGCCACTTATGTCTCGCCGCTGAAATATGCCAACTACAACTGCGACCAGATTGCCCAGGAAATGGGGCACCTGGAGCAGCGCACCAACGTGCTCTATCAGAACCTGCAACGCAAACGCACCAATGACAATTGGGCCATGGGCGTTGGCATGGTGCTGTTCTGGCCAGCCCTGTTCGCTCTGGATGGCGGCGACGGCCCGGAAGCCACCGAGTACGCCCAGGTAAAAGGTGAGTACGAAGCACTGCGGCAGAACTCTGTGGAGAAAAGCTGCAATATCAACATGCAGACACCGGATGAAATGCTGGAAAGCGCGCGACGCGCAGAACGTGATGGCCAACCGGTAACAAGCGATGCAGCGCAAGGGGCTTCAATGAGTGAGAGACTCAGAGAGCTGGATCAATTGCGTGCTGAGGGTGTATTGTCTAAAGAGGAATACAACGCTGCCCGGCAGCGGGTTCTGATGCAGTAGTATCTATTCGTATATCGTCGAGAACTGTATATGGCCGACCCTTCCATCTCCGCGATGTCGGATGAACTCATAAACGCATACCGACAAACGCACTATCACGTGTTCACCAATGATCCAATAACGTTGAAAGTCGGTGAGATCAACCACGCCTTGATCAAACTATACGATCAATATGAGGTTAAACAATGTGCTTTTATTACTGCGTACAACCCTTACAGTAGTAAAACGACACTCGATGACAATCAGGATCGACAACGTCGGCTCAAGGCCGTAATTCAGACACTGAATCTGGACTTTATTGAGGGGGAAGGAAAGCACCCTGACGGCCAATGGGAAGGCGAGCCCAGTTTTTTCGTCCTGGGCATTGAACGAGAATGGGCGGATAGCATGGCTAAGACGTTTGAGCAGAACGCCTACATCTGGACGGACTCCTATGGGCGCGCCCATCTTCGAATTTTGAGATAGCCTCATGTCACCCGAGCTGTCAGTAGCGAAATGGATAATTTTCCATATTCCGCATAATTCAACCGTGGTTCCTGAGCAGATTAGACATCAGTATATCGTCAATGATCAGGAGCTTGAGCGCGAACTACTTTTAATGACGGACCATTTTACTCGCGATCTCTTCACTTCAAGGTTGGCAAACCCTGTCACCGTTGAGAGTCCGGTCAGTCGCCTGGTCGTGGATGTCGAGCGCTTTGACAATGACAGTCATGAACCGATGGCTGCAATAGGAATGGGGGCTGTATACACCAATACTCACAAACTCACTGATTTGAGGCGCCCACTAAACGCCCGTGAGCGCGAAACACTGATAACGCAGTGGTACCGTCCTCATCACGAAAAGCTTGAAACGACTGTCAGCCAGATACTCAGCAAACATCAACGCTGTCTGGTCATTGATTGTCATAGCTACCCTAAGACAGCATTGCCTTATGAAATCAATTCGCAAGGCGCAAGGCCCGAAGTCTGCATTGGCACGGATGATTTCCATTCACCAGAAGCCCTGGCGTCCTATTTCGAGTCGAGGATTAGCCAGCACGGCTACAGTGTAGCGCGAAACACGCCATTCTCGGGCTCCTTGGTTCCACTTCGTTTCTACAAGAAAGATGCACGGGTCTTGTCAATCATGTTAGAAGTCCGGCGTGATACATATATGGACGAATGCAGCGGACAACGGAATACCCACTTTGACAAAATAGCGAGCTGTATACAGAGTTGTATCGCAGAGATTGCCGCAATTGATGGGTTATGTAGGGGGGGCTTCGCCAAAGGCAACATTTTTGACAATAAATGACTAAGGTATATCCGTGACCGAATCAATATCCGAAGCCAACAGCTTGTCGAATCTGTTATATCAGCTCGACCCCATGCACACCTGCTGTGTCGAAAATGAGTGTTTTGACGAATACAGCCGGGTTGCTGCAGGCATTTATGCACGAATAAAATCCGGCCAGGGCACGGCATCTGCTATCCATGATGAATTCCTGGATTGGTTTGAAACAGTCCCACCGGATAGGACAATTAATGCGATCAGCCAGTTCTTGGACAATTCATCAGTCAGCCGCTGATTCAAGGTGCAATGCACGTGACTTACCCCTCACACTGACATTGGCCAGCTGGTGCACCGGCGGCTCCACCTCCTTAGCAACACTGCCATCGATACGCAGCACGAGCGCCGAATCTGGCGCATAGTGATACACCTAACGCTGGATCATGGTCCAGATACCCAGTCGGCCCTCATGCTGCCTCTGCTTGCCGCTCGGGCGCTGATATCCCCAATGATGCAACAGATGATCATCACCATCAATGTGCGCGGCAAACAGCTGGAGCTCCTGCTGGAAAATCATCAGCTCACCCACACAAAATGGTCTGGTGTCAGCACCTGCTCGCCCTGCCAGCGGTAGGCCACCAGTTTGCCGCGATGGTTATTGGCATCCGCATGCTGGCTTGCCACACTGTAATCTAGGCAGGCGATGTGCTCGGTCAGCGGCACCGGCTTGTCAGCCTGAAGCCAATAATGTCCAAGGAACAGCGGTTTTTTACCATCGTAGCCGGGCAATAAATCGGCCGGAACATGCCGATCTGGTATTGCAGACAGCGCCTCGGGCGGCACAATCGCCGTCTTTTTGAAGGTCGTTGCACCAGAGTGCCACCATCGGCTTCGAATATGGCTACGCGGATTATTTTCTTTGTCCAGGAAATGTGTCCCCTCTGGCAAGGCTATCTCCAGACCCTTGAGTATCACCTCGACCGCATCATAGGCTTCAGTGCCCTTGCGCGCTGCAAAAATCCATGACTCATCCGTGAGCCGGTTATGCTCATCCAAGTAACCATCCAACACCTGCAGCGACGACTCATGCCAGCAGGCATGCACAACTCGCAGCCCCGGTAAATCCAGATACAGCGGCAAGCTCCTGAACCAGTCGATCAGATCATCATGCAGCGCACTGCCCTCAACAACCGCGTTCAGAAAGGCTTTGTGCTGCCCGGTATTTTTATCCGTGTGTGGCCGCATAAACTCACCCGGATGTTCCGGATCCGGCATGGCATAGGCCACGGCATTAAACTCATGGTTACCCATGACGGCCAGCGCACTACCCGCCTCCACCATAGCCCGTGCTATTAGCACGGTCTCTAACTGGTCAGGACCGCGATCAACAAAGTCGCCCAGAAAGATCGCCTGACGGGCATCGGGGTGAGACCATACGCCGCTGTTCTCGCGGTAGCCCAGTTGTTGCAATAACGCCTTGAGGTGGCCGGCGTAGCCGTGGATGTCGCCGATAAGATCGTACATGGACCCTCCAATCGAAATATTGAAAATCAGGATAGCACTCCTGTGCGACAACGGGTGTCGCGCCGTCACAACTTGAGTAGAAAACCACAGATTGAAGACAAATTAATGTTTATGTCCAGGTAAACAGTTGTACACCCATCTGTTACTTTTAATTATCACGGGTGTGACCACACCCTTTCACGAAAAAATAAACCATTACCAGCAATTCGGGACACGGTTGTCACACCGCCCGTGATCAATATATCCACAGATGAGCCCTGACCCTTTCACATTTTCAGGGTTCACTTTGCAAACTACTTAAGCTGGATCCAAACAACGTAATTGGATGCAACCACGTCTGTTGATCAATATATCCACAGATGTGGCCTCATCCTTTTACGTGAAATTCCTATTTCGAGAATATGACTTTGAGATTAATACCCTAGCCGTGATTAATTTATCCACAGATGTGACCTGAATCGCTACCAGTTTAATAGACACCTTTTAGCGTTACAATGAAGCTAAATGGAGGTGTCCATGTCGGGCAAACGATATACCGAGCAATTCAAAGTAGAAGCAGTTAAACAGATCACTGAACACGG
>Ga0208316_1000896_pt1 | contig 20865 bp, 48 predicted proteins | sample MalvireepMed_231_FD_184240 | JGI IMG/M metagenome (GOLD analysis project Ga0208316, IMG submission 184240) | Marine viral communities from the Global Malaspina Expedition - Malaspina viral metaG DeepMed_231 (SPAdes) (version 2) | ecosystem: Environmental > Aquatic > Marine > Oceanic | place... | reverse complement strand
GGGTTGGGCGTCTTTTTTTGAGGGGTTTTATGACAACCGAACAGGATGCTCTTCAAGCGACATTACTCCCTCCTGAACTGGAAGGGGAAGCCACACCTCCTTCCTCGCCTCCTGACGGTGGCGGGGAGTCTCAGCAGCCCCCTTCTGAGACTCCCTCCGCCGTTACCCCAGAACCTACGCCCGCTCCTGCTCCTGAGCCTACGCCAACTCCCCAGATTGATGTTGAGGCCCTGCAACGCCAGGTCATGCAACAGGACCAGTGGATCCAGGCTTATCAGGAGAGGCAGAGGCAGGAAGAGGTCAAGACGGCTGCGGCTACCTACAAGGCGCAGTTGGAGGCGACGTACAACTACTCAGAGGAACAGCTCAACGCCATGACAGGGCAGTTTGAGCAGTACGAGAACTCCAAGGTGGAGATGCAGCGAAACTACATAGCGGCTCTCAACAATGAGCGGGCCAAGATACAGACCGCCATGCACTTCGGCCAGAAGTACGGAGTTGACGCCCAGACGTTGCTTCAGTACGACTCGCCCTGGGCAATGGAGCAAGCGGGGCAGCAGGTCCAGAGGATTGCTGGCCTGGAGAAGAAGGTGGGCGATCTCACGAAGGCCCAGGTGCCGCCCCAGGAGTTCAACTCCCCAGAGGGCACGGGCTCGGCCAGCAACAGCGACTTCATGGCGGGCATAGCGAACAACAGAATCCCTCTGACCGAAGCCAATTCTGCCAGGCTGGAGAAAATCCTATATCCCGACGGATAAAGAGAAGGAGTAGAAGATGACGACAGGAAGAACCTATACAGACATCCTTGCCGACTCGCTCAACACGGTGCTGTCTTCTGCCAGGCTGGTGCGGGAATATCCGGCACGTATGCCTGGCCTTGTGGAGAAGCATACGCTGGGTCAGGGCATGGGCATTTCATGGAGGGAGATATCTCTAGCACAGATAACCGCCTCCAGCATCAGTGAGACCACTGAGTTCGACAACCCACAGCAACTCTCGGACACTCTGTTCGCCATCACCCCCTCGGTTGTGGGCATCGAGACCCTGATTACCGATCGGGTGAGGGAGAGGATTGCCAAGGAGAGCTGGGCGAGGATCGGTGGTCTGGCGCAGAACGGCATCCAGCGCCAGAAGGACCTGGACGGCCTGGCCGTCTTCGGCGGGGCCACCACCACCCTGGCGGGAGCGGGGACAACCCTGACCTCCGGCCACATCGCTGCTGCGGTATACCGCATAGGCTCCAATACCACGGAGCCAGCCAACCCTCCGTTCTTCTTCGTCGGTCATGGCTTCCAGCTAAAAGACCTGTTCGATGAGTTGGTGGCGGGTGTGGGCACCTACCCCGTTCCCGAAGGACTGACGGGCAGGGCCTACAGGCAGAGCTGGCGAGGAGGAATCGCTGGTGCCGACGCCCATGAGGATGGCAACATCGTTATCGATGGCAATACGGACGCCCCAGGCGGTGTTTTCGCCAAGGAAGCCATCGTCCTGGTTCAGGGGCGCTCCCCTTGGATAGAGAAGGAGCGCAAGCAGATTGGTGGAGGCGCATGGGCGCTCTTCCACTACGACGAGTACGCCTACGGAGAACGAAGTGCGGGAAATTGGTTGTATCGGATTTTGAGTGATGCAACTAATCCAACGAGTTGATTGACGCTACAATACCAACATAGGGAACAAAGCCACCTGGAGGTAGTGGTTAGCCGACCACGAGAGCGCAGGTGGGAAGGAGGACATAAATGGCAACTGATATGCCAATCGGCAAGCTGGTACTGTTTGAGGACTTCCTCACTGACAACGTGACGGACTGGGTGGAGACGGTCACTGGCGGAACCTCCCAGGACATGATTAGCCGTCACGGTGGATGGTGGCGACAGGTGTTGGCTGGGGACGATGCTGATGCTTGTGCCCTGGGGGCGGAGTTAGCATGGGAAGTAGACGAGTCTGACGGCCTTATCTTTGAGTGCAGGCTCCAGACGACTGTTGCAGCCTCATCGTCCATCTTTGTGGGCATGAGTGACGCTAACAACGACGTTGTGGTCATTGAGGACGAGGATGGCACCCTGAACACCGTAGCCACGGACGCCTTCGGGGTTCTCTTGGAGGGTGAGCAGGACGCTACCTGGCAGGCTGTGGGAGTACAGAACGACACTGACAACACCCAGGCTGCCTTCACCAGCGGGACCGATGCTGCGAATACCACCACTCAGACGCTCAGGATAGAGGCTTTCACCCGTGATAGCGGCACCTGCCTCTACTACCTTGATGGGGCACTGGCCCTGTCAGAGCGGACTAGCTGGTTCAGGAGTGGTATCGTCTACTGCCCGATAGTCTCCAGTGACGACAGAAATACTGCTTACAATGCCGACTATGACTACATATACGTCTCAGCCGGCAGGTCATAAGCGAGTTGCACTATGAACAAGGTGCATTTCGTTGTAGAAGATGAGAAAAGCGGGCTCATAAAGCCTGTGGACAAGGGCACCCTGCTTGCTGTGATAGGCAAGCAGGGTGTTGATCCTGAAGACCAACCTGCCCGGAAGATGCAAGACGCAGGCCCTCCTGTTCTTTATCCTTGGCTTGACGCCTATGGCAGGGTTATCGGCATGGTGCTGACTTTTCAGGAGGCCAACGTAAAAAGCTCAATGAGCCTTCGGAATATGAAGAACTTCCGGGACCACCTGAGTAAATACATAAGGGCAGCAGAGCGAAGCCAGAAGGCTACTGACACTCTGATACGCCGAAGACCAAGGGTGATATAGAGGAGGACGACCATGCCAGTTCATGGGCCAAAGGGGTCTCCGCACGGCAAGAAGGGGCCTAAGGGCCAATTCCTAAAGGTGAAGAAAAAGAAGAAGAAGTAGGCTGGGTTATAAGAATCCTATTACAGTCCTGACTATTCGGGATAGGAGGAAATAAGAGATGGTAAATCCTAATTACAATGGCTTCAAGCTCGGAAGAGGCGATGAAAGCAACGGGCCTGCCCTCGTAATCAGCGTTGCTGGAGAGGGCACGGCGACCTACCCCAGGGCTGTCCACATCGCTCAGGCGAGTTCCGTAGACACTGACTGGAACGTAGCTGCCAACTCTGACCCTACGCTCTACATCCACAGTGTGACGACTCCAGCGACGGACTACCTCCGACTCGGCGCCCACGATGGGACCACGGCCTACATAGATAATGTCGGGGGCACCACGACGGCTTTTCAGATAGCGGGAACTACCGAATTAGACCTTACCGCTACAGTGCTGAATCTGTATGACGGGAACATCTTCTATGTAGGGGTAGAGGCCACTCCAGGGACTAACGCAGGCATCAACTGGATTGGCATCGAGGACGGCGCCAATGACCCCACGGGGACCTTGACTAACTCATTGGCTATCTACACCCCTGACGCAGGTGACAGCCTTGACTTCCTTCACGCTGACGGAAGTGCAGACAGCCTAGGCACGTAATATGGCTACTGAAGATACAGTCGTTGATTGGCAAGATAAAGATATGGACGGGTATGCCCTAGAGGATTTGCTTCTTCAGGGCTTTGAACTCAAGCCTAACGAGGAAGACTTCATAGCCCATGATAGACGTGTCTGTGACTGTGCGCTGACATATGTCCACAAAAAGCGCCATGCGGCCCTGGGAGTGGGCATTGAGGTCAGGCTCTGTTGTCTTGCCAAGAAGGTAGAAGAGTTGGCGGGACTCCCTCCGGGCACCTTCTTCTGGGCGATGGACTTTGAGCCTAGTTGGACCTGGGACTGTAACCACATGAACATAACCAAGCGAAGGCTGAAAGACGGCTCTGTCATCATTGAAGAGCACCAGCTTGGGCCTCCTCCAGCTTGGCTCTTGAAACGGTTCAAGAAAAAGGGGATTGAGGTAAAGAACCTACCATGAATAAGCAGAACGGCCAGAAGCCTTGGGTCTTGAGCATGACCCAGCAGATGGCGATGCGTGTCTGTATGGCTGATATACAAAGAGCCCAACAGGCTCTGACTGTAGCCAACTTCAAGGCTAGGCAGGTAATGGAGGAGATTGGCCTAGAGCCAGAGTTGTCCTATCAGATGAACGATAGAGGAGAGGTGGAACTGGTTGAACAAGCCCCTGTTCCTATTAGAGTCGGAACTCCAGATTAGCAAGGATGAGCCCTGCTACTTCCTGGCGGAGGAACTGCGTCAGTCGCCAGGGTCAAAGGGATTTCACCGCTATCAGATGCTGACCGTCGTGAGGAACGACGAGTTGGTGAAGGCCAGGATAGATATGGGGCCCGCGGGGGCTATCATGGCGAAGCCCATCCAGATTTTAGGGGGAGTGATAAACCCCCTGACAAGGCACATTGAAATCTTCTACACGGTGGCCCAGATGCAGGAGATGGCGGAACAGGAGAGGCATTCAGTTAGAGAGAAAGAGCCGCAGCCCTCTGACCTGGTGGGCCAGGCCTATGACGAAATCGAGCAGAGGGAATGGGTGAAGAAGGGCAAGGTGGTCACGGGACCAACTATAGGAGTGAGATGACGACAGAGCAGTTAGTAGAGAACCAAGAAGGAAGAACCGACGAGATGATCCAGCAGATGATCGCCGAGGTGGACGCTGGAGATATCGGGGATCCTGCTCCTCCTCCTGGCCCGGGCGACGAAGGGCCGGTGCTCAATCGGGAGATAGACCAAGGGGGCGAGAGCCTGGAGATGCCGATGGTAACGGCATCTCACAGCCACGCTGGGTATGTCTACGTCTACCACATCCCCACTGGGGAGAGGCGGGCCATCAATAAAAATATGCTGCCCACTCAACTCAAGAAGACTCTTGAGGATGGGACACCAGCCTTCTCCTTGAGGCCCATTGCCAATCCCAGGATCAAGGCTCCTCAGAAGCTGAAGTGTATGCTTCACGCCGACGACCCGAACAGGAATATGTGGGATGGCCTGGGCTTCCCAGTGTGCAATAAGGCCAACCTGACCAGTCCCTACCAGGTGAGCCGGCACATGCAGCGGCGGCATCGGGACGAGTGGGCCACGATGGAGCAACAGAGGGAGACTAAGGAGCGGGACGAAGACCGAGAAGCCCAACGGCTGCTCTATAAGGCCGTTAGCCGGTCTAATGGCTCAACGGTTCCCAAGCGTAGGCGGAGGGTAAAGCCAAAGGAGGAGTAGCACATGCCGCATCACGGTAGAATAGGGCACCTCCTAGAGCAGGACTTTGCCCTTCCAGACGTGACCACCACCTATGCTGCTACGAATGTAGCTAGTGCCGCTGGTGATGACACCTTTGGTTCTTGGACTGAACTGGTGGCGGATGTGGGGACAGGTCAGCGCTTAATCTGGGTGGACATCCAGGTGCGTAGTACGTCGGAGTTCTCCTGTGAGGTGGAGATAGGGGAAGGGGCTGCCGCAAGCGAGACGGTGATTGCAACTACCAGCTTCTATCACTATTCAGGGGCAGGAGCAAACACAGGGCGGCATTATATGTGGCGAGCGATCACCGATAGTGCGCGTCTCTCAGCTAGAGTGAGAGACCAGGGTGGTGGTGCTATCAACTTTAGAATCAACGTGGGGTACATCTAATGCCTAGAGTAGTGCGTATAGAGGAAGTAGACAGCATCACGGTTGGTCGAGATTCTAAGGTGCTGCCCGACCACAGCATTGAGAATCCAGTGCCCTTCAAGGCCGTTACCTACCTGTTCGACGATGGAGTCGAGGTACAGATAGAGAATCCCACAAAGGCCAAGGTGAAGGCTGCCTACGACGCCAAGGTTGCGGGACGTAAGGAGATTGGTGGGGTGAAGGAAGGCGAAGTAATCTGAGGAGGCAAGGATAATGCCTGGAGTAGGATACGACACTCTTTTCGATAGCGACGGGGATAACACCAACCAGCAGATCAAGGCTTCTGGGGGTCGCCTCTTTGGGATGGAGATTAGCAACCCAAACAGCGTAGACGCCTATCTGCAACTCTTTGATGCTGCCTCCGCCGATATTACGGTCGGCACCACGACTCCTAAACAGTCCTACCTGATTCCAGCTGGTGATGGCACTCTTGATGGGGCCTTCGATATAACCTTCACACCCGATTGGATGCACTTCCATACGGCCATCTTCTACGCCTGCACCACAACGGCCACAGGAAACGGTGATCCGTCAACCGGACTCGTATGTAACTTCTGGTTCATATAGGGGGTTCCTAGGTGGTCTTACAGGGAAGAACGAGAGAGCAGATTCGAGTCGCTGTAGGGTACAACCTAGGGGCCATCTACGTTAGTTCCACCTCCAGCGCAGGTGGAGACGCCACCTCCGTAGTAGACAATACGCTTCGTGGCGGAGACGATGTGTTCAATGGAAAGTGGATTGTCTCTGTAGAGGGCAGCAACGACGGAGAGATCACCCGAGTCAACGATTACGTTCAGTCTGGCACGGATATGACGGTTTCTCCTGCCTTCAGCGCGACAGTTCCCAACTCCATGAGCTATGAGATGTGGGACGTGCGGTATCCACCGGCCAACATCCACGAATTCATCAACCAGGCCATCATAGAGGCCACTGGCAGGGTGTACGACCCTGAAGAGGACTTATCATTGCATGGGGACAACAGGACGACCCGTTTCGATATCCCCACTGAGTTCAACATGCTCAACGCCGTCGCCTACAGGGACTATGTGAAGGCGGACCTCCTGACAGAAAGCGACGCTGAATGGACGAGTGCCGCCTCTACCATCACCCAGGCTGTCGATACCGAATTCAAGAAGCATGGTGGCGCTTCTATCAAGTTTACGGTGCCAGACGGCTTTTCAGGAGCCCAAGAACTGGCACATGATGATTTCTCAGCACTAGATATCTCGGAGATGACTCACATCGAGTATTGGATCAGGTGCTCTATAGCTACGACTTCTGGGCAACTAGAGATAAGGCTTGGCGAGGGGAGCACTCAGCGAGAACTTCTCGCTGTGCCAGCCCTAGCTGCCGACACTTGGACGTTTATTAGGACTGCTCTTACCAACTTCGAGAATAATACCGCCATCGACGAAGTTCGGATCGTCTATACCAGCGATATCGGGGCTTGTACCATCTGGGCTGACTACTTCAGAGCCATCAACGATGACCACGCCACCTACACAACCCTCCCCAAGCACTATTGGCGGATAGACAAAGAGAATCGGGATCTTGTGCTGACGGGAATGGCCGTCCAGGAAATCGGCCATTCGCTGCTAAGGTTAAGGGGTGGAGGTATACCGGTTCTCCTGGAGGCTGATGCAACCGCCACAGAGATCCCCGACGACTACGTGATAGCGCGGGCCACCGCCTTGGCCTTGGCTTCTGTGGCGGGTAAGAATGGGCCGGATGCTCAACAGCTTCAAAATGACAGGGATTGGTGGACCGCCTTCGCGGAGCAGAAGAGGGCGAATCTACCGTTCCTGGAAAACGTAAGGGAGATTTCTTAGTGTGCCTGAGAGAGTTGAAGAGCTAAATGAGATTTCCCTTAACGCTGTTCGGTATCGAATAACCCATCCCGTCCAGTCCTTCGTATCCTCTGTCTACCCCCCCAAGCTGGTTATTGGCGATCAGGGGCGGGACACCCAGCAGCGCCTCTCCGTAGTCACATGGTCCGACTGGCGAGGTGGTATCGGCCTCGATACTATGGAGGGGAACGTTGGGGTCAATCGAGCCTGGATCGCTGAGACCATGAACCTGCGACATGCAGGGCATCTAGTCCTCGGACCTCTGATTAGCGATATGACGGGGGAGCCCTCGGGTCAGACCCTGGGGGCGATTGGGTCCCGGGCAGGAACTCTCTACTTTGCCTGGGGAACCGATATCTACCAGTCCACCAATGGCACCTCCATGACCGACACTAATTTCAATGTTCCTGCCGCAGCCACAGATGCTATCACCTTTCGCCTTAGCGATACGGAGTATATAGGCTTCTGCCTTAATTCTAGTGGCTTTATGTACTATAACGGCACTCGGTGGTTTGTTCTCCCCGATCCTGCTCAGTATGCCGCCGCTTGGAATGACCGACTCTATCTGATAGATAATACGGGTCAATTGAAATACACCTCTGATGTAACATCAGTGGATAGCGAGGCAGGCGGGGCTTACACGGTAACGGAGACAGCTGGCAGTGCTCGCCTTGAGGATGCTTCGCAGGACTTCTCAGGCTATAAGGCAGGCAGTCACGTTATTGTTATAAGGGACGGCGAGAACGATATGCTGTATGGGTATATTGGCTCTGGGGGAACCAACACTCAGGCTAACATCTTTAATTCCGCCGCACTCACTACCCAGAACTGGATTGGCACTCTGGCAGACTTTGATACTATATCAACCTATGATGTGCTGCTTGAGACTACAGCCGATGCCCAACTTCCCCTACCCGATAGCCACGTCAGCGACCTGGTGGTGTACGTTGACGCCAGCAACAACCCTATCCTATATGCCGTGACCATCGTGGGGCTGTACGGCCACGATAACGCCAATACTCGCTTTGTGGCTACGGCACTGGGGCTACCAAGGCATCCCGATAATGGACGAGGGTCAGTGGTGTTTCGCGAATCCCTTTATATTCCGTCTGGCTTGACCATCTATAAATACCAGATAAACAATAGCAGCGCTGTGGTCTCTAGTGTTGGGCTTGATCGGGATGATGGCCTACACGCTACTGAGGTGGGCCCCATTACCTCCTTGGTGGCGACCCAGAACGAGATCATAGCCACCGTTGGGGGTTCAACCGCTGGCGATGCCGACAACGCAACGCCCGATATATATAGTTGGGATACCCTGGGATGGCAGAACATCACCCTGGGAGAGGGAGCGGGCGGCGGCAATGATACCATCGTCATGTACGTCAGCGACGACAACAGCGCCTATCGGCTCTATTGGGGCATTGAGGCGTCTGTCCGGTACATCGATCTCCCGCGTTACCACAACAATCCCAAAAGGATCGCCTCGTATACCTACGCTGCCAGTGGGCGTCTTTTCACCCCCTGGTTCACCGCAGGTCAGTCTGAGGTCTCTAAGCTGGCGGTGAGGCTGAGGGCGGACGCCCAGGATATGACGGCCAACGAGACCTTTACCATTGCTAGAGCCCTGGACTTCTCGGGGACATCGGGGCTTGGCGCCTTCACAAACCTGGGCTCCACCATCACCAGTAACGGTGTGACCACCTTCGACTTCCCCGACAGCACGACTCCAACGGGGACGGTCTTTCGGGCCATCCGGTTTCGGGTTACGGCTGCTCGTGGCAGCACCAACACCCTTAGCCCAGATATGCTTGCTCTGACGTTGGAGTACAGGAAGAAGCTGGACGTCAAGTACGGCCACACCTTTGAAGTGGATCTCCATGAAGAGTATGGGGGTAGGAGCGTCAATGAACTCAGGGCTGCCTTGATCGCTGCCCTGGAGAGCGCGACCCTGGTGGAATTTACCTTCCGTTCCGATGATGGCAACACACGGAACTACTACGTGGATGTGGTTGCATTGGGCGGGTTGGAATATTCGGGCCTCGATGAACGCGGCACAGTTCAAGTGACAGTAATCGAAGTTTAGGACTTATGTAATGCTGCTCTCTTTTCTCTCATATAGTCACGGAAATATTCTCGGCGATTGGGAGCACGACGCTGATGATCCTCAGCCCTGCATTGGCGACAGTAACGACGGTCATCGTTGGGAGCATGGTAAGTGTTAAACAGATCAAAGGGATGGCCTCGTTTGCAGTGTGTGAGCCTCGCTTGTTTTGCAGTAAGCCCAATGCCACGTAGCACGTTCTCTTTCATCGAGACAGGCTCAAGGTGATCAGGATTAACACAATGTCGAACACGACAGAGATGGTCAAGGGTCAACTGTGCTGGAATAGGCCCGATGATCAGTTCGTAGGCGTAGCGATGTGCTCCTCTGGTTATTGTGATATGGGGTCTAGGGTTGAACTGTCCATATCCGTACCTATCAAGCGAGGCAGTCCAGAGCCAACACCCGCCAGGCACGTCTTTATCAACCTTGGCCCAGAATCTTTGGACTATGCTAGGATTGAAGAGCATCGGCAGAACCTCCTGTCGTTGTCATGCAGCGGGGCGTGTAAGGCGTCGCCGCTGCCTTATTCTATTATGCCAGAGAACTATCTATGACGACTAATTTAGTAGGGACTGCTCCAGAGCTAGCGGTCTTCACAGAACTAATCAGGTTGGGGAAGAAGCCCGACGTGGACTTCACCTTCCAGGCTTCTATACTCGGAGGTCAGCAACAAAGAGGGGGACTCAAACTAGACTTTCTCTTTACTAATCCACCGGGCTTGGCCATATCTGTAACTGGCGTTTACTTCCACTTCACACTGGGGGGAATAGATCAGCGAGCCCGAGACCTTGTAAGTCGAGAGCAGTTGCTCGGTCAGGGGATAACCCTTATCTTTATCGAGGACGACGACATCGAGAAGGACGTTGGCTTCTATGTCCGGGAAGCCCTGCAATTTAGAGACCATTCGAGGCTAGGAGGGTTTGGATAATGCCCACTAGAATCTCCAAGACTGGCGGAGGTCGTTATCGGGTGTCTACCCCCAATCAAGTCCACGCTAAGGGGACTACGAAAGAGAAGGCCGAGGCCCAGAAGCGCATCATTGAAGAGGCCGACAAGAAGAAGGGACGCAAGTGAAGGTGTCGGACAGATGGAACTCAAGCTGGCGGGGTTCACCCACGACCCGCTGCTGCTCAACGATGCCGAGCGGATGCGCCGTTGGTTCGTGGAGTTGGCGAGGTTGATTGGCATGACCATCCTGAACGGTCCGACCATCGTGGACTTTCGGGAGGAGGGGTTGCCAGAGGCGGGGCTATCGGGCATCGCCGTGATAGCGGAGAGCCACATGGCCGTCCACTCCTGGCCCGAGGAGGCGTGGGTGATGTGCCAGGTGGTATCGTGCAAGCCCTTTGACACCATGCTGGCGGCAGAGTTCACCAGAGACCACTTCGGGCTGAAGACGCCGCTACAGTACAAGACTGACCAGGGCTGGGGGACGGCCCCCTGGATGTGCCGCCGTGATGCTGAGACCATGTACGTGCGTTCCTTGGGAGGGGAGTCTGGCGGCCTTCCAAGGTGCTCACACTGATACCTCCTTATCGGTTAAGCCTGTGTTTCGTAGCAGGGTCCAGGCAATTGGGTTTCGAATAGCTTGAGTTGCAACTGGTGGAGGTCATCGCCAGGAGCCTCCTCGATAGAGAAAGGCGTTAAATGGACGGAGTAGTCGCAGCCCTTATAGGTATCTTCGGCCTTATGCTCTTAGAGGGAGTGGGGGTAGTGTTCATCACGGGGAAGATGTTTGAGCGGGTGAATAATAACCGAGAGGACATCAGGGAGAACCGCAAGATGGCCAAGGAGGAACACGCAGCTACTAGGACAGTTATCACCGAGCATGGCAAGCAACTCTCCAGGATAGAGGGGCTGCTGAACGGCGGCATAAAGCAGTACGGGGACGACTGATGGGCAACACGAAGGCAGCTAAGTACAACTTGGGCTGCGGCGGCGAGTGCGTGGACAGCCTGAACTGCCCCTATGAGGTCTGCCTACATGACCAGAAGGATGTCAGCGTCCGCACCAAGCAGGCAGAGGCGAGGCGGGAGAAGGTGGCGGTATTGTGGCGGTCTGGCATGACCTACACCGAGATGGCGAAGGAATTGGGAGTACAGCAGCGCACCATAGCCAGGGACGTTGCGGAGGTATCGTAAATGAAAGACCACCATTACTTCGACAGATTCATGGACTTCCTTGAAGAGGTAATCAATACCCGCACTATACTGGCCTTGATCGGTATCGGGGGCTTCTTCCTGGTTGTCTTCAAGGTTATCGCCTCTCTCTCCAATCCCCCTGCCTCCGAGCTGTTCGCCATACTCAACCTGGTGTTCGGCGTCTCGATGGCAGGCCTGGCGTATTACTTTGGGCGGGCAGAAGGTAGGCGGGAAAGAGACTCTAAGAACGGAGGAGATGGCGACGCTTAGGTCTCGGAGGTCTTATGTAACTATGAACCACGCACTGATAAGACGAAGCGACTTTCTAAGTTCCTTCTGCCGTCCCCGGTACGGGGTTGAGGAGGAGCACGAGCTATGCCCTGGCTGGTGGCGGTTCGGGCGTCGGGGCGATAGCGTTGTACTGCCCTGCATGTGCGAGTGCGGCTGCAACGCAAAGGCACCGTTGAGGTGGGTATCGCCGCTACCGCGCTCGCATTAGTCCAGCCGTGGTACGAGGTGGTGTGCGGCTGCACGGAGGGCGGCACCTTCTTCTGCGCCCACCCGACGCTGCACTGGATTAGCGTAGTGTTCCTGGCTTTCCAGCGCATGTCGCCCAACTGTTTGTGATATACTGACCTCGCCTCCTGATGGCAAAGGCCCAGTGGGTGCCCACGCACCGTCAACGCTGGGCCTTTTATTTTGCCCTAAGATTACCCCCAGATTTAGCCGAAATCCACTTGACATCCTCTTGTCACTTGTATAATCTATGGGCAAAGGAGGAAGCCGTATGACCGTATCGAACTTTAACAAGACCAAGCGGATGATAGCGGTAGAGGCGAAGCACAGGGAGCCCCTGGAGACCCTTATCCCTCGCCTGTTTATCCAGCATGGGAACCTGGTTGATGTAGCCCATGACCTGGGCATCAACCGAAGCGTAGTGGATATCTGGATCATGAAGTTAGGTCTAGAGATTCAGAGGACTATCGGAATGAGGCGTTACTAAATGACGCCCGCTCAGTTCCGTGAACGGTACGGCGATGCCTTCGTCCCCACAGAGGCGGAGGCCATCCGAGAGGCTGCGGGAGTGTCCGTCCCTGGTTACAACGTAATAGTCCGAGAGGACGGTGAACGCGGCTGGTTCCTAATGCTGGATATATCGGGGGCATGATGAAACTGGTCGAAGCCCGTAGGCACATCTCACTTGCCATAGAGGTTTCTAGGGCGTTCCCTCATATGCAATTCCTGTCGGATCAGCAAGAAGCTGCTGATTTTGCGATGGGCGTTTGGGAGGATAACGGCTACTACCTATTTGCCATGAGCCACTTTGACACTCGCCCAGAGGAATTGACTATGGTTCTGACCGCTAAGGAATGGCGAGCCCACAAACAGGGGCGACTGCAAAATGACCCCCAGGCCATGATGGCCCGAATTCGGAGAGCCGAACGTATGTACCCCCATTTGGTGCCAAAGCTATGAATAGCCACATCGCCGCCTTCTGCTTCGTGTGCGGCGTCGCCGTGACGCTGGGGGCGCTGCTGCTCATACAGAAAGTGAGGGAACGATAACGATGCCGACTGATATACATGACTGCGAACTAATCGATGTGAGACTAACGTCTGGAATGACCTGGTCTATTAGGCTCCACAGCGATAAGTGGATTTGGAGCCTAACTAATCTTCAATTGCAGACCGATTGCGAAATAGCCTACTGCCCCTTCTGCGGCGAGAAGCTGGAGGTGCCGAAGTGAAGAAGATAACAGCCGAAGAGTTCGAGCGATGCTATGCCGTCGCCTCGGGCCTCACCGTAGAGCAGCTACGCCATGACTACAAGCGCATCGTCGTGCCCTGCGACTGCGGGGAAGACGGGTGCCGTGGCTGGAAGAGCACCACGCAGGAACGGGAGGACGAGCAGAGGGAGTTTGAGGAAAGGATGAAGGCTATGATGAAGACGTTGGGCGCAATCATGGAGACACTGGAGGTATCGAAGTGAAGCGCAGATTCGTCCACACTGACGGCAGGACGTGGTACGCCACGATGGAGGAGGAGCACGGCGTCGTCACGGTGCACGGCAACGAAGACGACCTGGCGTTGGCGAAGACGATATATCGGACCAAGAAGTTCAAGGGCGAACAGCAGGCACCGTGGGCCAAGGTGGTGCTGGCTACAGAGAGGGAGGCGACACTATGAGTACCGAGACCGAACGACCGACGAAGGAATATAGCTGCACGGTGATGGAGAAGGAGATGAAGGGCAAGACCTTCACCGTCAGGCTGGACGTACCGGCCTTCAAGAGCAAGTACGGCATCCCCGTCTACCGGGTGGAGCCCGAGATGGCCAACAAGCTCGTGGAGGGCCAGACCTATAATCTGTGGCTTGAGAAGCAAGACCTGAAGCAGGGCAAGGACGGGAAGTTCGCCGACCACTTCTTCTGGGGCATCACGAAGATTGGCGGCACCGACGTTACGCCCAGGGCTCAACCCGCCGAAAATGCCCCCAAACAGGCCGCTGGCACCTTCCGTGCTATGCCCCCCGGGGTTGGCGAGGTTGACCCGACCCGCAGGTCGATAGAGCGGCAGGTGGCGTTGAAGGCTGCGTCCGAACTCACCGTAGCTCTCCTAGTCAGTGGTGGGCAGGCCTATGTTTCTACGGAAGAGGTGACAAGGCTGGCCAATGATTTCTACGACTGGCTGAGTGGCAACGGGGCAACGAAGACGGAGGACGCCGACCTCTTCCCGCCTGAAGAGCGGTCCGAGGAGCGGGACGTCCGGTGGTAGGAGGAGACATGTTAATGCGCTGTGTCCACCCAATGGGGCCTGATAGCTATTGCCCTGTAGCCGCAATTGTGGTCTATAGGGGGATGTCATTGTGCTTCCAGCACTATCTTCAGGCGAAGACCAACGAACCTCCTGCCCCTAAAGCTGATCTTAGGCCATGAGGGTCTACTGTTCCCGCTGTGGGGAGCAGGTGGAGCACGTTAGGGCGCTGCTGCTGCACTGGGCCGCTCGGCACAAGTACAGCTTCTACGGCAGTGGCATGAGCGTGATGCGTAGGAAGAGGAAACGAGGTGCGTTATGGAAGACCGTCTGATTTGTTTATGCGGACATCCCGATGGTGTGCATGATGCTCAGATAGGGGAGTGCATGGTAATGGGCTGTCCCTGCATGAAGTTCGAGGAGCGGCCCAAGGCTGAGGTGACGGCGTGATGGCGAAGACGACGCTGGACGTCCCACAAGAGCTAGCGGAGACTGATGCTGAAGGACTCCGTGCGGTCCGCCAGGCGATGAAGGGAGAAAGATGACGACAATCGAAGTAATAGCCCACAATCGACAGCTATTCCTTTCTGCCTTGAGGTCTGGTGACTACCTGAAGGGCCCTATAGAGACTGACGCTAGAGGCCGCCCAGTCAACCCTAATGCCGAGGGCTGGTGTGCTGTCGCCTTAGCCCACGGATTATTCCATGACCCTGAGAGGCCAGGATCTCCCCTCCCCATGCGAGCAGCCTTGGGCTTGTCTGCCCACCAGTTCACCGTTATCCAGCAAGAATGGAACGACTCTGACCTAACCTTCCCTGAGATAGCTGACCTAATTGAATGCCAGATGTTCAAGGGGGCGTGATGCCCGACCCTAACCCTGCGCTGACCATGACCGTCGCAGAGGCCGTGGGCGACGCCTACACGCAGTTGCGGCTGGATCCCAGCCTGCACAGCGCGGTCAGAGAGGTGGAGACGGTGACGATCACGGCGACCCGGGGGGGAGCGAACACGATACGGATTGAAGTGAAGGAGGCGTAGATGACTGAGGAACCAACCAGGCTGAGGCAAAGGACTATGGTGGCTCGTGGGATGAAGGGCCAGTACAGCTTTGAGGCCGTGGTGGACAGCGAGAGCTACACCGCCGACGAGCATGTGCAGATGCAGAAAGATCTGGTGGACAAGATGGAGGCACTCTATCCACTGCAACTCGATTCGGTCCCGAAGGTGGCGTGATGGTCCGCCCTTACCTATACCTTCATCCAGGCATGTGTACGGGGAGGCCGACCATCAACGGCTCACGACTCTATGTGCAGGTAGTGGCTGAGGTATGGTGGAGTGGGGAGATACCAGAGAAGGCTATATATAAGAGTTGGCCAAACTGCAAAGGAAGACCTGAGCTCTTGTTAGCCTGCTGGTGGATGGCTCGCTACGGCCCAGCAACATGGCGAAGACGATGGCGAGAGTGGCTTGAACGGGCGGCGGGAGAGTTGTGGTGGTCGAACTACGACATTGACCTCCCGCCTCAAAAGGCACGTAGCCTGAGCTGACGGCGTTGTGGGGATGACTGCTGCGGCTCCGGCGGTGCAACGATGCGCTGGCTTGGGGTGAAAGGGCGAGCTTAAACGCCTCACAGCCCAAGAGCAATAAACGGGGCATGGGTAGCCCTGGGCCAGCGCATCAAATGATAGGAGTGGGGCGCAATGATTCTATCAATACTATCAGGGGTGGTGTGATGGGAGAGAAGCCAGGGCTACAGGCCCAGTACAACGCCCGTATGATGGGCCAGGACATCATCCTGTTGCGGCTGCGCTTCCTGGAGGGCGAGGTCAAGAAGCTGAATGAACGGATAGCGTTGCTGAAGGCGTTGCTGGAGGGAGACGTATGAACGACAGGCTACCCGAAGTGGGCGATACCGTGGAGGTGTGGGCTCCTCCCCTCGAAGAACCCGCCTGGCGGCACGGCTGCTGGGAATAAAATCTCGCAAGCGCCCCCCCTAAAGACGAGCCCTCAGGGGCCTTACGATGTCACAATCGGTTGATGTTGTTGGTAGTAGGCTGGTGTCAAAGAAGACACCAGCCTTTCACTTTCTAGGAGGAGATATGCCTACCACCATCAAGGGCGGGGAGTATCTGGATCTCGTGGAGTCTGCCAGCCTTGTGGGGCTGCACCCGGAGAGCTTGAGGAGACTAGTCCGCTACGGAGAGGTCAAAGCCACGAAACTGGAGCGCGGCCTCTACTTCACCCGTGCTGATTTGGAGGAAGCATTTAATATTGGTGGCGATGAAGGTCAATAAAACTTAAAGCCCTCAGCGGATCGGCTGGGTGATTTCCCCGGGTGTGCTGTTTCAGGATGGCCTACGGTCGATATGAAGATGCCGAGAGGCTCTGGAGCCCTTCCCTTTGAAGAGCATGTATCTATCCTCGACGCCGCCATACAGCGGAAGCTGAAGGCCAGGGACGAAGCCGCAGAATCCCCCGAAACGTCGCCGCATGGGGGTTGACGTAGCTACGGCGACCTAGTAACATCCTGATATTGAGACCGCTGGCTATGGCGGGTGACGCTGATAGCCCAGTGTAGCCCGCAGGACACCAGCGGTCTTTCTATTTCAGGAGTTGCCGATGGAACAAGGACGTGAAACGCCAACGCTGAGTATCGAGGAGCTACGAGACCTGTTAGAGGCCCTGGAGTCTGAGTTAGATAAGATGCCACCAGTGGTGAAACTCTGGGCCAGGGCATTGAGGGATGAGCTAGAACGAGATAGCAAATGAGCAACCTACTGATGGCTGCTCTGCAATACCTGAAGGAAGGATACTCGGTGATACCCTGCAAGCCAGAGGACAAGGTAGCGGCGGTGGAGTGGAAGCCCTACCAGGACAGGCTCCCAACCGTAGAAGAGGTGCGTGATTGGTGGACCACGTGGCCTACGGCTAACATCGCCATCGTCACTGGGAAACTCTCGGGCGTCACGGTGATTGATGTGGATGGGAAGGAAGGAGCGCAGAGTTTCTTTGAGCACCTACAGGGCGGCATCCCCCAGACACGTATTCATTCTACGCCCAAAGGCAAGCACCTCATCTTCAAGTATCATCCCGACTACCATACGGGAGCGGCTTTCTTCCCCGGCATAGACGTTAGAAACGATGGCGGCTATATTGTTGCCCCTCCTTCTCAGATCAACGGAAGCGTCTACTCTCTCTTTCGAGATAGACCCATCGTAGCCCTTCCATTTGCACCAGAGGAGTTCAAGCATAGGCAGAAGTCGGCTGCCGTAACTCTAGGACCAGGGGCTCCAGGCTGGGTATCGCTGGCCCTACAGGGCGTTGGGCTGAGTGAACGCAATATGACGGCCACGAGGTTGAGTGGCTACCTCCACTCTAAGGGACATGCGCCAGACGTGATCGAGAACCTGATGTTGCCCTTTGCCGAGAAGTGCGCCCCACCGATGGACTTGGGAGAACTCAGACGCACCATACAGTCAGTCGTGCGCTATCAGGGAGCCGTTGTGACGGAGCGCATCCAGGACGCACCTCAGAGGCGCACCGAGGGGGATACCTTCGTCTACTGGTGGGAGGGCAAGGGGATAGAGATACGCCTGGAAGACCTGCACCGTGATAGGACGGGCCTCCAGTCCCACGTCGAGGTCAAGTCCAGCCTTCCCACGGGGCCTGAACACCTCCACGGGCCTGTCAACTGGGGGCTTCACAGTACGTCAGGACACCAAAGTCTGGCGAAGCAGTTGGGCCAGATGATGCCCGATATGGACTGGTCGGGGATGCTCAGCCAGGTGGCTCGTATCGCCATCCATACCTACCAGATTGGTGAACCAGAGGTCTACCTGCATAAAGTTAAGTCGGTGGGGAGTCAGTATTCGCTCTACCCCCTGATTCTCCAGGATCAGCCAACGGTGCTGGCCGGTGATGGCGGAACAGGCAAGTCCTACATAGCTCTGGGAGCAGCTATCTCCGTGGTGACGGGCGTCCAGGCCCTGGGAATGGAGCCACGAACAGGCCATCGAGTTCTCTACCTCGATTGGGAGTCCACGGCGGATACCCATGCTCATAGGCTACGTCAGTTATGCGCCGGTCATCAGATTATCGACGCCGAGTTACCCGAAATCCTTTACCGTCGCTGCTACGGGCCCATTTGGGACCAGATTGGCTATATCAAGAGGTTAATCGCCAGAGAGGCCATCGACATGGTAATCGTAGACAGCGTGGGAGCGGCCAGTGGCGGGAGGCTCAACGAGTCCGAGACTGGCCTGGGGTACTTCGACTCCATCCGCCAGTTGGGGAGCATCACGTCCCTCTCCATCGCCCATGTGTCTAAGGAGGCCAAGGACGGGAAGCCGACTGGCTCCATCTTCTTCAACAACGCACCAAGATCGGTGTTCGAGGTGAAGCGGTTTGACGGACCCGATGAGGATACTATTGAGATTGGCATGTACCACCGAAAGGCCAACGATGACAAGCTGGCGAAGCCACTGGGGTTCCACCTCACCTTTGAAGGCGAGGACTTTGCCATGTTCAGTCAGATTGATCCCCGCAAGTCTCCCAACCTACTCCGCACCATAAGCATGACGGCGCAGGTTACGGAGCACCTTCGCTTTGCGCCAGAGTCGTCGGCGTTAGAGATAGCGAATGAGCTGGCGATGCTGGTCAAAGATGTATCGACATGCCTGCGGAACGGACAGAAGCGTGGCATCTTCGTCAACTCTCAATTCCGCCATCAAGAGGGTAAGTGGAGCCTAAAGAGCACCAGGGAGGACGAAGCCCCTGACGACGCTGGTGTGTTATGACACACGTGACACACCAGAATAACCCGTATAGCGGTGGGTGTGTCATGGGGGGACTAGTATACTGTCCCCATGACCCACGCTGACCCACGAGTATGACGAACCCGCACTTTGACGGCGCAACGTACCAGCCCGAGTTGGACCACGTGCGGCTCACCACGCAGTTGACGAAGGTGCGCTCCATGCTGCGTACCGGGGACTGGTTCACCCTGGCGGTGCTGGCTCACTGGGCGGGGGGCTCAGAGGCGTCGGTCAGTGCGCGGCTGCGAGACCTGCGCAAGGCGAAGTTCGGCGCCCACACGATAGAGCGGCAGCGAGTGTCGGCGGGGCTATTTCGGTACAGGATGGTGGCGTAACGAAAGGAGACGGAGATGGACTGGTTGGACAAGGCTGAACTTGAGCTAAATCAGGCAATCGCCTGTAAGGGATCGCTTACCTTCAATCTAGGTAAATGGGCTGTAAAGTACGGGAAGCGCCTTCTACTGCGTGTCAAAGTCCTGGAGTCGCACCAGAGGGCGGTGAACGCCGTCGCCCAGGGCACCCTGGCAGCGGGCATCCCGTACATCATGGAGCAGTAGCCGATGACTGAACGTGAAGAGGAGCTACAGGACGCCCTTGAGGACATGGTGGACCAATTTGCCTATCGCACCACTAAGGGCCGTCGATTAAACCAGAATACAGGTGGACTCTCAGCCCTAGAACATGCCTTTCACGTGCTGGGCTGGGATGACCCCCATTACATCAAGGGCCGACCAGACTTTGCAGGTTGTGACGTCAAAATCTGCTATGAATGGTCGAGGGGCACTGGACGTTGGGATGGCATGTACCTGGCTCTTTGCTCCGACCACCTGTTGGCAGCCCACAGGAATGAACCTCGCCCTCCATTGCGGGAGCAAGCTATTAGACGACAGCGGAGAAGGGACATGGGGGGACTGCTACGATGACCATGCAGGTCTACGCACCGAATCCTCCTGACGATGTCACGCCCCAGCAGTTCGAGGAGCGGGTGGACCTCCGCAAGGTCGAGACGCTGGAGCTTCACCCCAAGCTGGCCCGGACGAAGCCCTGGGCCAAGCTCCTCGCTACCCTCTCTGGCGTCGAGGTGCGGGAGACCGAGGGCGTGGCGATGTGGGCCGTCCACTATGCGGTGAAACAGAGGCCACAATCCATGACGGAACCGCCTGTTTTTGCCGCCAAATCGCCACGAGACGGCGTTTCAGGGGGTGACGCAGTGTCTGACGTAGGGGGGGAGGCCGAGAGGCCAGTTTTGGAGACGATGCGTTTTAAGCCAGACGCAAGTACCCGACGCCGATTCTTCCCTACTGATAGTTTTAGTCATCCGGCCAAAATGCACTGCGGTTTACTCATGGAGATTGCGGCTCGCTACGATATCCAGCCAGGGTCTCTTGTTGTGGATCCAATGGCGGGTTCGGGAACTTCGCTGTTGCTGGCTCAACTGGGAATCAATGTGGTGGCAATTGAACTCGAAACTCATTTTGTTCAGCCGATGGAGAAGGCATGGCTCAAAATCCAACGGCATGGCCCACAAATGGGCTATGAGATGGGCGAGGTGACGATACTGCAGGGCGACGCCCGGAACCTGGGCGACCTGCTGGCGGATGCAGCTGTGTTC
>Ga0208316_1000892_pt1 | contig 20923 bp, 16 predicted proteins | sample MalvireepMed_231_FD_184240 | JGI IMG/M metagenome (GOLD analysis project Ga0208316, IMG submission 184240) | Marine viral communities from the Global Malaspina Expedition - Malaspina viral metaG DeepMed_231 (SPAdes) (version 2) | ecosystem: Environmental > Aquatic > Marine > Oceanic | place... | reverse complement strand
GCGCCGAGGCGGGGCGCATTTTCGAGGGCGACCGCCGCTTCGACGTCGTCATCCGCCTACCCGACGACGCCCGCAATGATCCGGCGGCGCTGGCGGCGCTCCCCGTCGTCTCCGACACAGGGGTGATCGTGCCTCTGGCCTCGGTCGCGCGCATCCAGACCGGCGAGGGGCCGAACCAGATCAGCCGCGAGAACGGCAGCCGCCGCATGGTGGTCCAGGCCAATGTTCGTGGCCGCGACCTCGGTGGGTTCGTCGCTGAGGCCCAGAACCGGGTGGCGGAGATCGAACTTCCAGCCGGGGTCTATCTGGATTGGGGTGGTCAGTTCGAAAACTTGAAGCGGGCTGAGCAGCGCTTCGGTCTCGTCATTCCGGTCGTCTTCGTTCTGATCGGCGTGCTGCTGTTCCTGGCGCTGGGATCGTTTGCGGAGGCCGGCCTGGTCTTCGCCTGCGTGCCATTGGCGCTCGTCGGCGGCGTTTGGGCCTTGCTATTGCGCGGTATGCCCTTCTCGGTCTCAGCGGCGGTCGGCTTCATCGCCGTCTCGGGCGTGGCGACCCTAAACGGCCTCGTACTGATGCAAGCGATCCGTGAACGACTGACGGCCGGTCTGCCTCCCTGCGACGCCGCCATCGAAGGCGCCTCCAGTCGTCTTCGAGCGGTGCTGACCACCGCCCTTGTCGCTATAGTCGGCTTCGTCCCGATGGCGATGGCCCAAGGGGCGGGAGCGGAGGTTCAGAAGCCCTTGGCGACGGTGGTTATCGGCGGCCTCTTGACGGCGACCGTTCTGACCCTGCTCGTCCTGCCAACCTTCGCGGCTTGGGCCGTTAGGCGCAGGGCTTTCGGGACGAGCGGAGAATTGACGACACCAACCGGGAAGACCACCAGCAGCAGCGGCCCTGTTGATTTAGTCGGTTGATGGTCCGGCAAACGCCCCCCGCGGCAGCTAAGCGAGCCGATCCTGCGTCAGCTCGGCGCTCCGCGGAGGCGGACCCAGCTTGGGGGACCGGTTGGTCAGGCCGTCGCGGCTGAGGGCCTTGGCGAGGTCTCAGCATTGCGAGTTTCCTCAGGTTCTGGGCCGTCGCAGCGACCAGAATTCGTCTCAGGCGCCATTGGGGCCGGGGAGCCGAAGGCGGCTCAGCTTGAGGATGCGCTTGAGGTGAGCAAAACGGCATCTCGACCTTCGTGCGTCGGTGACGCGAGGCTGCGGGCGAGGTCTCGGACGGCCTCGCCGATGTCCCTTGGGATTTTGCGGACGGGGGCGCCCATCAGGTCATATGGCGCGGCTGCGGCCTTCCCAGTAGGGAGCGCGGACCTTGTTGCGTTGGATCTTGCCCGCCTCACTGCGGGGCAGGCGCGGCACGAAGTCCACGCCGCGGGGAATCTTGTACTTTGCCACCGCGGTGCGCGCATAGGCCAGGATCTCGTCCTTGAGCGCGTCGGACGGGTCGTAGCCTGCGGCCAGTTCGATCACCGCCCGCACCTCCTCGCCATACTCCGCGTGGGGTACGCCGACCGTGCAGGAATCGGCCACGGCGGGATGCTTGATCAGCTCGTTGTCGATCTCCTGCGGATAGATGTTCACCCCGCCGACGATGATCGTCTCGGCGCTGCGGCCGGTGAGGAACAGGTAGCCGTCCTCATCGAAATAGCCCACATCGCCCATGGTGAAATAGCCGTCGCGGCGGCCGGAGTCAGTCTTGGCGCTATCCTTGAAGTATTCGAACCCGCCCTGGTCGGCGAGGCGCATATAGATGGTCCCTGGCTGACCGCTGGACAGCTCGTTCCCGGCCTCATCCAGAATCTTCGCCGCCGCCGGGTCAGGCCGTTTGCCCACGGTGCCGGGCTTCTTCAGCCAGTCCTGCGAGGTGACCCAGAAACCGACGCCGCCCTCTGAGCCGGCGTAGTATTCGAACAGCACCGGACCCAGCCATTCGATCATCGCCTGCTTGACCTCGGGCGGGCAGGGGGCCGCGCCGTGCGAGATGCGCCGTAGCGAGCTGAGGTCATAGCGGCCCCGCACCTCCGGCGGCAGACCAAGTAGCCGCTGAAACATGATCGGCACGAAGTGGCTGCGGGTGACCCGACGAGCCTCAATGGTGGCCAGCACCTTCTCGTTGTCCCACTTGTCGAGCAGCACGGTGGGCACGCCGTTCACCAAGGCCCTGCGCACGTCGCCGGCCATGGGCGAGGCGTGATAGGCCGGGCCGGTGCAGAAGTGGACGTCGTCATCCTGATAGGCCGGGTCATAGGTCGGGATTGGGGCGTTGGGCTTGTAGACCCCCTTGGGGCGGCCCGTGGTCCCCGACGAATAGAGCATGGTGTGGCCGCGCGCCGGGTCAGCGATGTCCTCGGCGGAGTGCGGCGCGAGCGCCGCCTCATAGTCGAGAAAGCCTGGCAGGGGCGCGCCGACGGCGACCTTCAGGATCAGGCGCGGACATTGCTCGGCGGCCTGGGATGCGCCGGGGACTGAGGCGTCCGCGAACAGGGCCTTAGCCTCGCAATTGTCGATCACATAGGCGATCTCTTCTGGCGTCAGGTGCCAGTTGACCGGCGTCATGCGCAGGCCGCAGCGCTGGGTGGCGAACAGCACATCGACGAACTCCGCCCGGTTGGGACAGAGCAGGGCCACCGCGTCGCCGGGCCGCAGGCCCTCGGCTCGCAGCAGCCGGGCGATACGGTTCGCATTGGCGTTGAGCGCGCCGAAGGTCCGCGTCGGCCCTGACATCTCGAAGATGGCGACCTCGTCGGGCTGGCGGGCGGCCCAGAAGGCCGGGGCCATGCCCAGCTCGGCGGCGGCCTTCAAGTCGTTTGCGGAATGATCGTCGAGCCGTCCAGCCATAGGGCCTCCCTGCCGGCCGCGACGCTCTCGATGGCGTCTTTCCCGTAGCCTGGCGCCGGCAATATGGATCACTAATGGTGCGAATGTCACTAGCCGGCCTGAGGCTTCCGCACAGTGGAACTTGCGTGGCTGGCGGAGGCGGCCCACAAATCGCCCATGAGGTCCGAAACGGCGCAGAGGGGTGGGCGCGCCCGGCTTTCCCCTGAGGTACGGCGGGGCCAGATTCTCGACGCCGCCGAGGTCCTGCTGACGGCCCACGGCGGGCTACCCTTGCCCCTGGAGGATCTGGCGCGGGCCGCCCAGGTCAGCAAGGCGCTGATCTATGCCTACTTTCCCAACCAGCACGACCTGGCCAACGCGCTTCTGGCCCGTCGATTTGAGGCGCTGGCGGCGGCAGGTCTGGAGGCGTCGGCTGCGACCGACCTGTTCGACGCCGCCCAGGCCTGCGCGGCGCTCTACTTCGAAGAGGTGGCCCAGGCGGGGCCGGTGGCGCATATCGTCCTGCGCGACCCCTTCATGGCGGGACGGATCGATCCCGCGCTGGCGGCCATCCGCGACCGTATCGCCCGGCGGCTGGCGCGCCAGGCCCGACTGACCCTGCGGCTGTCGCCCAAAGAGGCGGTGGCGGCGCTCAGCCTGATGACCACCATACCGGAAGAGGCCGGCCGCCTGGTCCATGCGGGCGATCTGACCAAGGCGCGGGGCCGCGAACTCACCGCGCGCCTGATCGGTTCGTCCCTGCGGGCGCTGACGCCGGACGGTTAGGTCGCGCCCTCGCGGACGATCTCCCGATTGCCGCCGGTGACGATGGCCAGGCTCAATCGCTCGGCCATGGACAGAGGGATCTTGCCCTCGGCGAGCAGACGACCGGCCCGCAGGCAGACGGCCGTCAGCACCACGGTCGCGCCGCGCGCCAGATCGGCCTCGACACCATAGCGAGTCTGCAGGCGCTCGGTCATCCGCCGCCGGGAGTAGCCGCTCTGGACTTCCCGCTCGGTCCGCAGGCCTGCGCGCACCTCGGCACTGTTGAGCAGCCGCTGGATCAGGGCGCCGCGCGCCTCCACCTGGCGCAGATAGGCGAGGGTCGACAGCGTGACCCGTGTCAGATTGTCCTGCCCGCGCTCGATCTCGGCCTGGCGCTGGTCATTCATGGCCGCCAGCTCCCGCCGCGCCAGGGCGGTCAACAGATCGGCGCGCCGCGGAAAGAGGTTGTGGGCCTGGGCCTCGCTCAGACCGGTCTCGCGGGCGACGCGCTTCATGGTCGCCGCATGCAGGCCCTCGGCCGTGATGATGGCCGCCGCCGCGGCCGTCAGCTGGTCCTGCCGAGCCTCGGGCGAGAGGCGGGTCCGATCGCGGCGCGCGCGGCCAGCCCGGGCTGCGAGGTCCACCTCGGCATCTACGCCCGTCGGCGCGGGCGGCAAAGGCGGGCGCTCGGCCTTCTGCGCATTCCAGTAGCCGCGTCCGGGATAGGGCACCATCAGCCGGTCGCAGATCTTGGCCAGGCCGTTGCGGCTGATGCCCCACCTGAGCGCCAGGGTCGACAGCGGCGTCGTCCAGACGTGGTCGTACAGCGCCTCCCGCGTCAGACGCGGCGGGGAGGATGTCTCAGCTAGGAGTCGCGGTCCGGCCATAGGGCCAAGGCTTACCTCCTCAGGCCGGCTTGGCCCAGAGGGGGGAGGAGGCCTTCATGAAGCGGATCATGAAGGTGACCGTGGCCACGTCCTTGCCGGTCTTCGCGTCGGCGATATCGACGTCGTACCAGGCGTTTTCGGTCTTCGGACTTTCGGTGAGTTTCAGCATGGTGGTCCGCCCGACATAGTCATGGTCCGCCTTCAGCGGTCCGTCGGCGATGCGGATCTCCAAGGCGCCAAAGAGGCCCACGGACTGGTTCACCTTGGCCAACACCGTGGGGCGGCTGATATGGGCCAACCGCACGAGATGCGAGGGGGGGAGGATCCCCTCGTCGTAAAGGGGGAGGCGCTCGGTGATGCGGCCAAGCGCCTTGTTCAGCGCCTCGCGCTCGATGCGCATGGGGATGTCGACGTTCACGTCGCCGACCTGGTAGCCGGCCAGAATGCGAAGGGCCTCCGCAGGCGCCTGGGCGGCCATGCGCCGGCTCATCTCCGACTCCGGATCGCGGGTCTCGCCGCCAGCCGTGCCGATGCAGACCTGGACGCCGTCCCGGTTGAACATGGTCAGGCGTGAGCGAGGACTGGCCGCCTGCATCACCGCCTTGACCTCTTCGCGATCCACCGTCGCCTGGGTGAAGTGCAGAGACATGTTCCCGCGCGAAAACCAGTCGGCGCCATAGGCCTCCACCAGCATGGGGGCGAACTGGTCCATATGGACCGAACCCGGCACCGTGCCGCCCTTGAAGCCGAGCTTGGCGGCCACTTCGTCATTGTGGATCGAGCCCGGCGCCTGTTGGAATCCGTTGTGGGGGCTGCGGAACGCGCCTTCGATGATCCTGCCCTGAAGGGTGTCGGCCATGGCGTTTCTCCTGTCGCGGGCGCGCTCTAGAACGCGCCCATCATCTCTTCGAAATTGCGGCTGTAGAACCGCTCGCGGTCGTCCTCGCTGAGGGCCTCGAAGGTCCGCTCGAACCGGCCGATGGGGTCGGTCGTTCCCTCGGGATGCGGATAGTCGCTGGAAAACAGGAAGAGGTCGGCGCCGGCGTCGGCGATCAGATGGCCCACATCCTCCCCGGGGAAGGGGGTGAACTTGATGTGCTTGCGCATGTATTCCGACGGCTTCATGGCCAGGGCTTTGAGCTGCGGATCGGTCTTGGAAAAGCTGCGATAGCCCAGGTCGATCTGGCGTAGGAAGCCCGGCACCCAGGCCGCGCCGAACTCGATCACCCCGCCGCGCAGGTCGGGGACCCGGTCGAACAGCCCATCATAGACCATGGCCGCCAGAAACATCTGGGCCGAGAAGGGCAGGACGATGAAGTCCTGGAAGCGCAGGTTCTCGCCGCCCCCGTGCAGGTCGGGTGAGCGCGGCTTGCCGTTGTTGTTGTACGGCTTTGGCAGGACCCGCGATCCCTGGCCGATATGCAGCATGAAGGGGATGCGCGTCTCCGCCAGCAGCGACCAGAAGGGATCGAGGTCGGGGTGGCCCGGCGAGCGATCGCCGGCCGGGGTGGAGGGCACCCAGAAGGCGCCGCAGCCGAGCTCGATGGCCTCCTGCGCGATCTCCACGGCCTTCTGCGGATCATCAAGCGGCACGAAGCCGACGCCGATCAGGCGAGGGTCGGCGCAGAAGGCGGCCATGGCCCTATTGTGCGCCCGGGCGCCGGCGAACAGCACCTCAGGATCCTCCGCGCCCCGGAAGTGGGCGAGGGACGAGGTGGCGAACACCAGCTGGCGGGAGAAGCCCAGTTCATCCAGGGCGCGTTTGCGTTCCTCGGCGTCAAAGGCGCCGTAGGCGATCCATCCTTTGGGGCCGTCGACCAGTTTCTCGGCGGCTTGGCGGGCGGCTTGCGGATCATCAGCCCGAGCGCGGGCGGCGGCGACCTGCGTCTCGATCCGCTCGGCCGACTTTCGCCCCTTCAGATGCTCAAGGAGGGCGCCTTGCGCATGGGGGATCAGCCAGTCGCCCGGCTCCATCACATGGCTATCGGCGTCGTGAAAGACGCGACCGCTGGCATAGGGGGCCATGGGTTTCCTCTCGGCCTGCTCTTTTTGACGAAGACACCAATACATAAGATCGGCGGGTTCGCAACCGGGGCGCCGGTAGAGCCCGCGGGGCGCCTTGAGCCCGATTGTTGACGATCGCACCAATCAGACCTACCGAAGACTATATGACTGAGCTGGACGAACTCCGCGCCGCCGCCCGCGCCTGGGTGACCGACAACTTCCCCAGGGAATTGGCTGGCCGTGCGCCGATCATGGGCCAGCGCGAGCCTGACGACATGGCCGCCTTCGAAACCTGGAAGCAACGGCTCTGCGCCAAGGGCTGGGGCGTTCCCACCTGGCCCAGCGACTATGGCGGCGGCGCACTCTCGGCGGTCGAGGCCCGGGTGGTCCGCGAAGAGATCCGTCGCGCCGGCGGCTGGAACCCCATTGGCTGGTCCATGGGGGTGCGCATGTTCGGCCCCACGCTGCTGGAGTACGGGAGCGAGGCGCAGAAGGAGCGCCACCTTCCGCCCATCGCCCGGGGCGAGACCCGCTGGTGCCAGGGCTACTCCGAACCCGGCGCGGGCTCAGACCTGGCCTCCCTGCAGACGCGGGCGGAGGATCGCGGGGACCACTTCCTGGTCAATGGCCAGAAGATCTGGACCTCGGGCGCCCAGTACGCCGACTGGTGCTTCTGCCTGGTGCGCACCGACGCCAGCAAGAAGCATGAAGGCATCAGCTTCCTGATGATCGACATGCGCTCGCCGGGGATCGAGGTGCGGCCGATCCGGCTGATCTCGGGCTCATCGCCCTTCTGCGAGACCTTCTTCACCGATGTGAAGGTCCCCAAGGAAAACCTGCTGGGCCCGCTCAACGGCGGCTGGACGGTGGGCAAGCGCCTGTTGCAGTACGAGCGCCAGCGCAGCGAGGACGCACCCGCCCGGCCCGGGGAGGGCCGGCCGCTGAACGAGGTGGCGGTTGACAATATTGGCCTCGACGCCGCCGGGCGCCTGGCCGACGCTGATCTGCGCCGTCGTCTCACCGAGCACCTGATGGACAGGAAGCTGCTGCGCCTGACCATGGATCGGGCCGCGGCCGAAGCTAAGGGCGCAGGCCCCAGCGCGGCCACCTCAATCCTGAAGAACGTCTCCTCGGTGGTGAACCAGACCCGGGCCGAACTGCTGCTCGAAATCTACGGCCAAGGCGGCCTCGGCTGGGAGGGCGAAGGCTTCCATCCCGACGCCCTGGCCAACACCCGTGAATGGCTCTCGGGCAAGGCGTCGACCATCTATGCCGGCTCCTACGAGATCCAGAACAACATCATCTCCAAGCGCATCCTGGGCCTGCCCGATCCGGCCGGCGCGGCGACCTAGGCAAGAGAGAAGGGACATATGGAATTCATCGGCGAGAAGACCGAGGACGGCGTCACGCGTCGGGAGTTCCGGCTGCAGGTGGGCGGCGATGTCGTGCCCGGCTGCGTCTGGGCGCCGGAAGGCGCCAAGGGCTCACGGCCCTTGATCCTGTTGGGCCACGGGGGCTCTCAGCACAAGAAGGCGGCCAACATCGCCGGGGCCGCCGTCACCCATGCCCAGATCCTGGGCTATGCGACCGTGGCCATTGACGCGCCGGGTCATGGGGACCGCATCACCCGCGAGCAGGCGGAAAAGGCCCGCGCCGCAGCCCTGGCGGCCGGCCGCGCCGCCCAGGAGGGCAAGCGGCCCGCAGGGGCTGAGCGGCCGAAGCTTTCCCGCGACCCTGAGACGGTCGCCAAGGTGACCGCCGAATGGAAGGCGACGCTAGACGCCGTTCAAGGCCTCGACTTCGTGGGCTCAGACCGCAAGGTCGGCTATTGGGGTGTCTCCATGGGCACGCGCTTTGGCGTACCGTTCGTGGCCGAGGAGCCACGGATCGCCTGCGCCATCTTTGGCCTGTTCGGCGTCTTCCCAGGCCTTGAGGACCACAAGGCCGCGGCCGAGCAGATCCGCATTCCGCTGATGTTCGTCTACCAGTGGGAGGATGAACTGATGAAGCGCGAGCAGGGGATCGCCCTGTTCGACGCCTTCGGCTCGACGGAAAAGACCCTGCACGTCAATCCGGGCCGCCATGTGGAGATCCCGGCGCACGAGCGGGACTCCTGGACGGTCTTCTGGAAGCGCCACCTCGAGCAGGCGCAGGGCTAGGTCAGCCGAGCGCCTGCGTCAGGCGCCGCCAGAGTTCCTGATCGAAGTTCGGGTCCGTGGCCGCGGCCCCGGTGCGGACCACCACCAGGCGTCGGCTCGGAACGATATAGAGCCGCCGGTCCAGGGCCCCGAAGGCGCCCACCAGGTCGGCCGGCGCGGTGGGGATCAGGGGGCCTTCGCTCCGTGCGCCTTGGGCGCGGATGACGTAGTCGCCGCCGTTCAGCCACCAGAGCCGTCCATAGGCCGGGTTGGCGCCCGAAGGCTGGAAGAGGGCGCCCAGCTGCTCTTGCGATATGACGCGACTTCCGTCGGCCGCCAGCCCGTGGCTGAGGACCATCAGGCCCAAGCGGGCGATGTCCTGCGGCGTCGTCACCAGGCCCGTGGCGTTCCCGACCGAGGCCAGCGCGGCGGGCCGCTCACGCCAGGCCGTCTGGTTCATGCCCAGCGGCGTGGTCAGCCAGTCCCGGGTGATCGCCTCCAGCGGCTGGCCCGTCGCCGCGGCCAGGATGTCCTTGGTGATCGCGTAGACCGGCGTGTTGTAGAAGAAGACCGTTCCGGCGGGCGCCACATAGGCGAACTGTTCGTCGAGACCCGAGCTCATGGTCAGGATGTCGACGACCCGGATCTTGGCTTCCTGATCGGCCGAGGCCTTCGACCACCCCACACCGAGATAGCGCGACACCGGCGCGTCCACCTCCAGCAGACCCTTGTCGAGGGCGACGCCGACGAGCACGGCGATGAAGCTCTTCTGCTGGGAGGCGACGTCCTCCAGCAGGACGCCCTCGTCGGTTAGGCCATAGGCCAGGTTGGCGAACACCTGGTCGCCCTGGGGGGCGGGCCACGCCTCATCGATCATCGTCTCGCCGTCCCGGATGACCACGAAGCCGGTGCTGTTCTGGCGCCCCAGATAGGTGAGGAGGTCAGTCATCGCAGCCGAGGCGGGCGCTTCGGGCGTGGGGCCGGCGGCGGGTTGCGCGCAGACGCCGGGCGCGGCGGCCAGGAGGACGAGGACCGCAGCGATGCTGCGCGCCGCAAGCGTGGATGTCGTCATCGCTTTCCGAGGCTCTGGGCGGTGTTTCAACAGGCGTGGCAGGCACTCAAACCCCCAAGACGCAGCGGCGCGCCGTCAGGCTGGCAATGACGCCCGCACCATTTGGTAGGTCCCAGGGGCGCTGCGGGCAAGCCCTCCCTCAGGAGCGCTGGCGGACCATCCAGCGTCTCTCTTTCGGCGTGTTGCGTGGTCCACAGGCCGCCACACCTGTGCGAGGATGGCCCGTTGAACACGCCTGTGACGTAGCCGGTCTCAGCAGAGCCACTCCGGGAGGACGACGACATGATGAGGCCAGGCAGGCGCGCCGTCCTGGGCGCCGGCGCGCTGTTATCCCTCGCCGCTGGCGTCTCCGCCGCGCGCGCGACTCAACCGACCAAGAACGGCGCATCGATGAACAGCGCAGCTATTGAGGCCGATCTGCTTCGCTATGTCGGCTACGGCGAAAAACGCGCCGGCGGTCCGGGGGACAAGGCCTGTGGCGAGTGGCTGGCCGGCGAACTTGCGGGCCTCGGCTACGCGGTCGAGCGGCAGTCCTTTTCCGCGCCGTTCTTTGACGCTCAGCGGGCTGACCTCGAGATCGGCGGCGCCCACACCCCCCTTTATCCGCAGCCGATCGTCGTGCCCACAGGCCCAGAAGGGGTCTCTGGCCCCCTGGTGCGGATCGATTCCGCCGGCCGCTTTTCCGGCGGGTTGGACGGCGCCATCGCCGTGGTGGACCTGGCGCATGCCCGCTGGTCGTCACTGCTGTCGCCTGGCGCAAGAGCCCCCATCGCGCAGGCCTTCGCCAGCGGCGCCAAGGCGGCCGTGGCGATCACCAACGGCCCCACCGGCAAGATGATCGCGCTCAACGCCGATGGCCGCGGCCCGATGTTCGATGGCCCGGTCGCCTTGCTGGCGCCGGAGGACGCCGGCGAGGTCCTGGCCGGCGCCATGGCGCGGCGGGAGGCGCGCCTCACCATCCAGGGCGACGGCGGGCGGCGGCCCGCCTTCAACTTTGTCGGCCGGATGGACCGGGGCAAGGGTCGGTGGCTGGCGATCTCGACCCCCAGGTCCGGCTGGTTCGTCTGCGCGGCCGAACGGGGCCCTGGGGTGGCGGTGTGGCTTGATCTTGCGCGATGGGCGCGCGAGGCCCTTCCGGACCACGACCTCGCCTTCATCTGCAATACGGGCCACGAATATGAATACCTCGGGGCGGCCGAGGCCATGAAGGAGATCGCCCCGCCGCCGGCGGCCACGCGCTTCTGGCTCCACCTCGGGGCCAATGTCGCGGCCCGCGACTGGCACGAGACCCCGGGCAAACCCAGCCCGCTGCCCAGCGTGGACAGCCAGCGATTCCTGTCGCTATCGCCCGATCTGCTTCCGCTGGCGCGCGAGGTGTTCGCCGGCCAGGCGGGCTACGAGGCCCCGGTTTCAAGCCAGGTGCTGGCGGCCGGCGAACTCGTCGAGGTCATCAAGGCCGGCTACGCCCCGGCCGCCGGAGTCTTCGGCATCCACCGTTACCACCACGTGGCCGAAGACGATGCGCGCTGCCTGAACCTCGAGGCCACCGTTGCGGCCGCCGAGGGCTTCCGTCGGCTCGTCTCCCAGGTGGCGGTGGCGGCGGCCTAGTTTCCGACGGCAGGCGGGGCGGGAGGCTCTCAGCCCCTGGGCTTGCAGATCGTCATGAAACCGCCGGCCATGAAGGCGGCCATGCGCTCCTTGACGGCGATGAAGTCCTCGGAGCTGCACGCCCCGTTCGACAGCTTGTCGATGCGACCGGTCCTGGCCAGGGTCAGCATCAGGGCGCCGGTGACGAAGTGGTAGCCCCAGAAGATGTCGGCCTCGGCGCAGTCGGGCAGGGCCTTCTTCAGAAGATCGATCAGGCGCAGGACCACCGGGTCGAAGTGCTGGTCCATCAGCTCGGCGCCCCATTCGGGGGTGTTGGCCACCTGGGCGCCCAGGGCGCCGTAGTTCTTCCAGGGCTCGCCGCCCTGGATGTAGAGATCAAGGTCGGTGTCGAGAAAGGCGCGCAGGGCGCCTTCGACCGTGGGCTTGCCCTTCGTCTCGAGGTCGTAGCGGTCGAGGGCCGCCATGCGCAGGTCGCGGGTCACCACCGCCCGCCGGGCGAAGACGGCGTCGAACAGCTGCTTCTTGTCGTTGAAGTAGTAGTTCAGGAGCGTGTGGTGGGCGCCGACCTCCTTGGCGACGTCCTTCAACGTCACCCCATGCAGGCCATGGCGGGAAAACAGCCGCTCGGCCGCATCGAGGATCTGCTCCATCTTGTCGGCGCGCTGCTGCTCCTTGGTCGGGCGCGCCGCCGCGCGCACAGGGCGCGCCGCCCTGCTCTTGGGCGAGGCCTTCGGGGCGCTCTTGGGGAGGGGATCACTCGCGGCCATACTCAGCTCTCAGTCGGGACTTGTCGATCTTACCAGTAGCGGCCAGCGGCATCTGTTCCAGTCGGATGATGGCGTCGGGAATCCACCAGGACGCCACCCGGCTGTGCAGAGACGACAGCAGAGCCTCATCGCTGACCCCCTCGCTGCGGGTCTGCACCACCAATATGGGGCGCTCTCCCCATTTGGCGTCCTGACGCCCGATCACGGCGGCCAGGGAGACCCCGGGAACCTCGTTGACCACCGCCTCGATCTCGGCGGGATTGATCCATTCGCCGCCGGACTTGATCAGATCCTTCGCCCGGCCCGTGATGACCAGCTCGCCGCTGGCCTCGATGCGGGCCAGATCGCCTGTGGGAAACCACCCCTCATCGTCCGTGGCCGGGGCGGTCTCGCCGAAATAGCGCCGCACCACGGCGGGCCCCTTGACCTTCAGGTGACCCTCCGCCCCCCGTTGGTCGGGGAGGGGGCGACCCTCGGCGTCGGTCAGCAACAGGTCCACCCCGATGGCCGGTCGGCCGGAGCGGGCGGCGGAGCGGTGGGGATCGTTCGGCTGGGCGAAGACGCCCGATGGCGAAAGCTCCGTCATGCCCCAACTGGTCTGGACAGTGACGCCGAGCCGCCCTTCCAGCCGGGCCATCAGCGCCGGCGCCAGGGGCGCTCCGCCGACCACCAGGCGCTCAAGGGACGGCGTCTGGCCGCCGGTCGCCTCGATGTGCTCCAGCAGGCCTAGCCAGACGGTGGCGACCCCGACCCCGATGGTGACGCCCTCGGCCGCGATCAGCTGCGCCAGGGCTGCGCCTTCAAGCCGCCGGCCGGGCAGCACCATCCTGGCGCCCGCTGCCGGAATGGCGAAGGGCAGTCCCCAGGCGTTGGCGTGGAACATCGGAACCGCCACCAGCACCCGGTCACGGGATGAGAGGCCCAGGACGTCGGTCTGCAGCAGACGCAGGGTGTGAAGATAGCTCGAACGGTGGGTGTAGGTGACGCCCTTGGGCGCGCCCGTCGTGCCGGAGGTGAAACAGAGTCCGCAGGGCGCGGTTTCGTCGAACTGGCCCCAGGCGACCTGCGGTTCCGCCGCCTCGATCAGCCGCGCCAGGCGGGCTGGGGCGGCGGTGTCGGCCGTCGCGTCGGGATCGATCAGAAGCAGGTCGATGTCCGAGGCCGCCGCCTCGACCAGCCGGCCTGCGAGGTTGGCCAGGTCCTCGCTGGCGATGAGGAGGCGCGCCTCAGACCGTGTGATCATCGCGGCAAGCTGGTCAGGCGTCAGGCGGGGATTGAGCGTGTGGCACACAGCGCCCATGGCCATGATCCCGTACCAGGCCTCCAGGTGCGCCTGACTGTTCCAGGCCAGGGTCGCCACCCGGTCGCCGGCCCTCACGCCCCGGTCATGGAGCACCTGGGAAACCCTGCGGGCGCGGTCGCGCAGCCCGGCATATCCGATGCGGGCGAGCGTCCCGTCCGGCTGGGCGCTGACCACCTCGGCCTGCGGAGTCCATTTGGCCGCATGGTCCAGAAACTTGTCGAGGGTGAGCGAATAGGCCTGCATCTCCCCGTCGGCTACGGGCATGGCGGCCCTCCGGCCGGGAGCGGCGGCGCCACGACGCCGACATTCCAGTTCCAGGCCATGGTCCCGTCCTTCCGTCGCCGGCAGACGACGGCTTCATTCAGCTCGAACATGCCGGGCATGAGGTCGCGGCCCGGCTGGGGCGCTTCGGCGAAGGCCATGTAGGCCTGGTCCTCGGCATAGGGCCGCCAGGCCGGCGCCCCCTCGGCCATCGGCGTCCCGCTGCGCGCGAAACTCGCCCAATAGCCCATCATGGCCTCAGACAGGGCCCGTTCGGCCGGGGTGTCGGGCGGGGCTGGCCATTTGGGCGGCGTGCGACCCTGGGTCCCGAACACATAGGGGATTTCGGCGGCATGAAAGGCGTGCAGATCCAGCTGGTCGGCGGCCAGATAACCGTGGTCGAACAGGTAGAGATAGGCAGGTTGGCCCTGTGCGGTCTGGCTGCGCGCCAGACGCTCGGCGGTCCAGCCGTACAGCGCATCCCGCGGCGCGGCCAGGACGCTGCCGGCCAGGTCGCTGCTCGGATAGAGGCTGAGGAAGTCATCGGCCAGGTCGCCGTAGCGCGCGCCGATGAGCGCTTCATAGGCCTCCGGGCTTTCGGGCGGCGGCGGCGCCAGGAAGCGGAGCGAGCGGATCTCCCCCTCATTGAAGCCGGCCAGGATGGGAACCGGCGCCTGCTCACCGCGATCAAAGACCTCCACCGGCTGACGCGGCAGGACCTTGCCATCGACCGCCCCCCAGGGTTGGAAGCCGGCCGTGGCGGCCGCGACCGTCAGGGTCTGGGCGTCCATGGCGCGGAGGCGGGCCAGGCTGCGGGCCTCCAGCCGACGGCCGAGCTCCACGCCGGCCGATTCCGCCGAGGGCGCCCCGTGCCGGTCGGCTTTCAGCTCGGGCGTCGAGATCATGTAGGCGCTCTGGGCCACCGCCTTGTGGAACAGGCCGCGGGCCGCCGGCGAGGCCATGAGATACATGACGCTCAGCGCGCCTGCGGATTCCCCGGCCACGGTGACATTGGCGGGGTCGCCCCCGAAGGCGGCGATATTGTCCTGCACCCACCTCAGGGCGGCGATCTGGTCAAGCAGGCCGTAATTGCCGGAGACGCCGTCGGGGGATTCGGCGCTGAGTTCCGGATGGGCCAGATAGCCCAGCACGCCCAGCCGGTAGTTGATCGTCACCACCACCAGGCCCTGAGCGGCGAGCCTGGCCCCGTCATACATCGGCTCACTGCCGGCGCCCGTGGTCAGGGAGCCGCCGTGGATCCAGACGAAGACCGGCGCCTCACGGGACTCAGCGGGGGTCCAGACGTTCAGATAGAGGCAGTCCTCGCTGACGGCCCGGTGCTGGGCCGCATAGATGCTGCCAGGCCGGGACGGGGGCTGGGGGCAGGCGGCGCCGAACTTCGCGGCCTCGCGCACAGCGGTCCAGTTCGCGGCCGGGGCCGGCGGGCGCCAGCGGCGAGGCCCCACCGGCGGGGCGGCGTAGGGCAGGCCCCTGAAGATCGCGACGCCATCCTGGACCTCGCCGCGAACCGGCCCGGAGGCGGTCTGGATGACCGGGCCTTGGGCCAGCGCCGGGGCGGGCAGGGACAGAACCGAAGCCGCCAGCAGGGCGATCATGCTGCGCTTCACGCCTGAGCCTCCGCACCTTCGCGCCGGATCGCCCGGGCCAGCCACAGGAAGGCCAGGATCGCCACGCCGTAGAACGGGACCAGGCTGTAGAAGGCCAGTTGCAGCGAGTTGTCCGGATGGGCCGGGCGCAGCCAGTCGCTCATGAACCCCAGATAGGTCGGCCCGAGCCCCAGTCCGATGAGGTTCATGACCAGCAGCAGAAGCGCCCCTGACAAGGTCCTCTGGTCGGGACGAACCTCTTCCTGCACCAGGGTGACGGCCGGCGAGAGGTAGAAGTAGTTGAGGGCTGTGGGCAGGGCGAGGAAGGCCAGGGCCAGGGGCCAGCTGGGCGCCCAGACGAAGCCGACGAACAGCGGCGCGGCCAGGGCCAGGCCGGCGGCGGGAATATAGGCGTAGGCCGCCTTCCATCGCGGCGCGTAGCGATCAATCAGTCGGCCGGAGACGAACATGCCGGCGCTGACCCCGACGCCGATCAGCAGGGCGTACCAGAGGGCGACCTGTTCCAGGGACATCCCCTTTTCGCGCATGAGGAAGAGGGTGGTGAAGTTGAGCACTGCGTAGGTCACGAACTGGGTGGCCGCGCAGGCGAGCGCCGTGCGCAGCAGGACCGGATGGCTGAAGAACAGCCGGCAGGTCGACCAGAAGCCGGACTGCGGGGCCGCTGCAGTGGTCGCATCCAGAACCTCGGCCGGGGCTGGCGCGGGGGTGTCGAGACCCCCGCGTCGCGGCTCGCGCACGAAGATCCAGACGCCGATCGCGGTGACCACGCCCACGGCGCCCACGCACAGAAAGGCCAGACGCCAGGAATAGGCCGCGGCGATGGAGGCGCCAAACGCGATGCCGATCGCCTGGCCGATGGGCGGCCCCAGGTTGAACAGGCTGAGCGCCGTGCCCCGCCGGCCGGACGGGAAGTAGTCGGAGATGATGGCGTAGGACGGCGGCACGCCGCCGGCCTCGCCGACGCCCACGGCCATCCGCGCCGCGGCCAGTTGCGGATAGCTGCCCGCCAGGCCGCAGGCCGCGGTGGCGGCGCTCCAGAGGCCGCAGGAGAAGGCCAGCACCTTCACCCGGTTGGTCCGGTCGGCCAGCCAGCCCACCGGCAGGGCGAGAATGCAGTAGAAGAGCGCGAAATAGAGACCGCTGATCAGGCCAAGCTGGCCGTCGGTGACGCCAAGCTCGTCCTGGATCGGCTTGGCCAGGATCGACAGCAGCTGCCGGTCCAGGAAGTTCAGGACATAGATGAAACACAGGGTCGCCAGCACCGCCCAGGCCGTGGGGCCTGGGCGGGCGGTGACGGCGGCGGTGGGGGAATGCGCCTGGACCGACATCAGTAGACGTACCCGATGCGGACGCCGATCGTGCGCGGGCGGACCCGGGCGTAGCGGCTGGCCGTAAAGGCCTCGGGGTGCACATAGGTCACCGAACGGTCGTCGAACAGGTTCTCCACATAGGCGCCGACGGTGACGTGGTCGAAGGCGGCGGCCACATTGGCGTTCACCACCGTATAGGCGTCGGTGTGGTCGAAGGTCGGGGTGGGGACGGTTGGCCGCCCGGGCGTGTTGGGGAAGGTGTTGGGGAAGGACCCCACCCGCTGGATCGAGAACGAAGCATTGCCCTGTCCGGTCGCCCCGACGGGGAACCGATAGCTGGTGACCAGGGAGCCCTGGAACCTTGGTCCCGAAAGCCGGACGCCTTCCTCGGCGCCGGAGATGGCGGCTTCCTGGGGCGACAGGTCATCGACCTCGGAATCGTTGATCGAGCCGTTGAGGGCGACGGTCCAGCTGGGGTGGGGCACGGCCAGCAGCTCGAACTCCAGCCCCTGGCTGATGGCGCCGCCGATATTGGTGGCGAATTGGACGGAGTCCGAGACCCGGTTGGCCTGGACCTGAATGTCGTTCCAGTCGATCCGGTAGAGGGCCAGATTGGCGCTAAGCCGGCTGTCCAGCCAGCGGCCCTTCAGCCCCACCTCGTAGTTGATCAGGTTGTCGGAATCGGCGCCCGGCGGGATGACCAGGTCCGTGGGGTCGAGCAGGCTCACCCGGCCGGCGAAGGCGTTGACCACCGGCGCGCGGAAGCCGGTGGCCACGGCCCCATAGACCGTCATGTTGGATTGCGGCCGCCAGGAGAGGCTGAGCCGGTAGGAAGGTCCCTTTTCCTTGGCCTTGACGCCCTCGGCCGCCGCGATCGGCGTCACCGTCAGCGGGCCAGACCTTCCGGCCAGGGCGTTGGCCAGATAGTTGCTGTTATAGCCGCCTTCCTCGGTGAAGGCCTGAGCGTCGATCGAACCGTATCGCAGGCCCCCGGTGACCCACAGGTCGTCGGTGAAGCGATAGGTCAGCTCGCCGAAGACCGCCTTCTCGTGGGCGATCGAGTGGTTGTAGAGGCGCTGATAGTACTCATCGGGCAGGCCGGTGATGCCGCGCGCCGTCAGGAAGTCCGGCCGCGAGCGATAGCCGAAATCCACGTCCCTACGACGTTCGAAATAGAAGCCGCCCACCGACCAGTCGAACCGGCCGCCGGGATCGGAGACCAGCCGCGCCTCCTGGACGAAGGTGTCGTCATAGGCGTCGGCGTCTAGGGCGAAGGCGATGGCCTGGGCGAAGGTGCCGGCCAGGTCGACATAGAAGGTCTGGTTGAATTCCGACCAGGTGGACGAGCTGGTCAGGCGCGCGCCCTCGAACTGGTATTCGACCGTCACGTTCTGATTGGTCATCTCGCCGGTGAACAGGTCCGGGCGGTCGGAGATGCGCTTGTCGACCCCCAGGGCCGGGCTGGTCAGCGAGGAGTCCTTGGGCTCGCTGTCCTCGTGGGAGGCGGTGAGGCGCACGGAAAGCCGGTCGGTCGGTTCCCACAGCAGGCTGGCCCGACCGCCCCAGGCCTCCAGCGCATTGGACCCTTCGATCCCTGTCCCGACATTGTCGATATAGCCCTCCTCGTCCCGCCGGAAGCCGACGATGCGCAGGGCCAGCTTGTCCTCCTGCAGGGGGATGTTGACCATGGCGTTGTAGCGCTGGCGCAGGGCGTCGCCGTCGGTCATGCCCACATCGACCAGCGCCTCGGCCTCGAAAGTGGCGGGGTTCGGCTTCTTGGTCAGGATGCGCAAGGCGCCAGCCAGGGAGCCCGAGCCGAACAGGGTGCCTTGCGGGCCCCGCAGGAACTCGATCCGCTCCACATCGAACAGGGTGGGATCGAGGATGGTCGAATTGCCGTTCGACGAAATCGGCAGCTCGTCGATATAGATCGCCACCGTGCTCTGCAGGTTGGCGTTGTAGCCGTTGGTGGAAATGCCGCGGGCGGTGAAATTGTTGAAGTTGGCGCTGGCCCGGTTCAGCACCACGCCCGGCGTCTCATAGGCCAGGCCCTCATAGCCGACGATGCCCTTCCGGTTGAGCTCTTCCTGGGACAGGGTCGTGATGCTTAGCGGTACGTCCTGCAGCCGCTCTTCGCGGCGGGTGGCGGTGACGATGACCTCCTCGACCACCGCTGCTTCGCCCTGGGTGCGCGCGGCCGTCTGCGCCACGGCCGTCGTCGAAGCCCCCGCGCACGCGACCGCGCACGCTGAGGCGAGAAGATACGCCCTCATTTGATGTCCTCCCTCGACGTCGGTCATGAGCGCCGACGTTCGGGCGGATGGGGACATGATCAGATCGGGGAGTCAATATTCACTCTCAAGAGGGTGAATAACTGCGTTCGACAAACCTCTGCCGGGTCAGGCCGCGAAGATCTCCGTGCGTATAAGAACCATTCGCAAATGTGGGGTCCAGGCTTGACCACAGAGCGGCGCCCAGGAAAGGGGCGCCGGGCGCCTCGATCGCCATCAGCCAGGGCGCCTGGCGCCGGGCGCGCCGCGCGGGCGCAAACGGGCTCGTCCACCTCCGCATTGATGTATGACAATCATACGGAAATCTTGTGGAGGGCGTTTGTATGGCGAGCTTGTTCAGAACCCTGGCCGGCGGGGTGGTCCTGGCCTGCGCCCTAGGCTTTGGCGCCGGCCCTGGTCTTGCCCAGACGCCTGGGCCTGCCCCGGCGCCGAAGACCACCGCCATCCACGCCGGTCGGCTGATCGACGGTCTCTCGGCCAGGCCGCAGAGCCAGGTCACCATCCTCATCCGAGATGACCGGATTACGGCGGTGGAGCCTGGGTTTGTCTCGCCCCCCGGCGCCGAGGTGATCGACCTGTCGACCGCCACCGTCCTGCCGGGCCTGATCGACGGCCATACCCATGTGACCTCCCTGCGCCGGACGGGCAATGGCATCGCCAAGAGCGTCACCTACTCCCCGCTGGACATGGCCCTGGCCGCCACGGTCAACGCCGAGGCGATCCTGCGCTCAGGGGTCACCACCGTCCGCGACCTGGGCGGCAACTATGGGACCGACATCGCCCTGAAGAAGGCGATCGAACTGGGCGAAGTGGCTGGCCCGCGCATGTGGGTGGCCGGCGAGGCCATCGGGCCGACTGGCGGCCACACCGACTGGAGCCACGGCTATGCCGAGGACATGTCCCGCCGCGACTGGGGGGCAGGGCTCGCCGATGGGCCGGACGCTGTCACCCGCCTGGCGCGCACCCAGCACAAGCTCGGCGTCGACATCATCAAGATCATGCCCAGCGGCGGCGTGGTCAGCCAGGGGGATGATCCCAAGGCCCAGCTGATGACCGAGGCCGAGATCAAGGCCGCCATCGAAACCGCCCAAGCCATGGGCATGAAGGTCGCCGCCCATGGTCACGGCAAGGACGCCATCGACATCGCCGTGCGCCTGGGCGCGTCCTCCATCGAGCACGGCACCTATGCCGACGATGAGAGCTGGCGACTGATGAAGGCCAATGGGACCTATTTCGTGCCGACCCTGCTGACCACCCAGCGGCTCTATGAGCTGGCGCAGCGGTCGCCGGAGGCCCTCAACCCCTCTACCGTGGCCAAGGTGCTGGCCATGGGGCCGAGCCTGACCAAGCTGACCCGCGCCCACGACGCCGGGGTGAAGATCGCCTTCGGCAGCGACACGGGCCTGGGCGAGAACCTGCAGGAGGCCGCCTTGATGGTCGAGGCCGGCATGACGCCGGCCGAGGTGATCCTAGCCGCCACGGCCAACGCCGCCGACCTGATCGGCTCCAGCGAGATCGGCGCCGTGCAGGCTGGCCGCTATGCCGACATCGTGGCCGTCGCCGGCGATCCCCTGGCCGACATCACCGAACTGGAGCGGGTCCAGTTCGTGATGAAGGGCGGGGTGGTCTACAAGGCCGGCGGCGAAAACCTGTACGTTCCGATGGTGAATCCGTGACCGCGGTCTCCATCGCCGAAACCGGCGAGCCCGGGGCCGCGCGGCCGACCGTTCGCGGCTGGCTGATCGTCGCGGTCTCCCTGGTGGGGATTTCGGCAGGACCGGCGGCCTTCGGCATCGCCTCGCTCGGCCTGTTCATCGGGACCTTCGAGCAGCAGTTCGGCTGGGGCCGGGCGGAGATGAGCGCGGCGGCCTCGCTGATGATGCTGTGCTCGGCGATCTCCATGCCGGTGGTGGGACGCCTGGTGGACCGGTTCGGCGCGCGGCGTGTGCTGATCCCGTCCCTGGCGATCCTGGCCGCCTGCATGCTGGCCCTGACCCAGGTCAGCCAGCTCTGGCACTTCATGGCGATCTATGTGGCCATGGGCACGGTGGTGGCCAGCACCCGCATATAGGC
>Ga0208316_1000891_pt1 | contig 20947 bp, 19 predicted proteins | sample MalvireepMed_231_FD_184240 | JGI IMG/M metagenome (GOLD analysis project Ga0208316, IMG submission 184240) | Marine viral communities from the Global Malaspina Expedition - Malaspina viral metaG DeepMed_231 (SPAdes) (version 2) | ecosystem: Environmental > Aquatic > Marine > Oceanic | place... | reverse complement strand
CGGAGCGGGCCGCGCTCGGCCTGCGCCTGGCCGCCTACCGCTTCGACCGCTATCGCACCAAGGAGCCGGCCGAGAAGAAGCCCTCGATCGTCAAGGCCGAGATCATCAGCGCCGACGCCTCGGCCGCCCAGGGCGCCTATGTCGAGCAGGCGGCCCTGGCCGACGCCATTTCCTTCGCCCGCGACCTGGTGTCCGAACCGCCGAACGTCCTCTATCCGGCCGAATTCGCCCGCCGGGTGAAGGGGCTCGAGAGCCTGGGTCTTGAGGTGGAGATCCTCGGCGAGGCCGAGATGGAAAAGCTCGGCATGGGCTCGCTGCTGGGCGTCGGCCGCGGCAGCCGCAAGGACAGCCAGCTGGCCATCATGCGCTGGAACGGCGGGGCCGATCCTGCGGCCCAGCCCATCGCCTTCGTCGGCAAGGGCGTCTGTTTCGACACCGGCGGCATCTCGCTGAAGCCGGCCGACGGCATGGAAGACATGAAGTGGGACATGGGCGGCGCCGCCGCGGTGGCCGGCCTCATGCACGTGCTGGCCGGTCGCAAGGCCAAGGTCAACGCCGTGGGCGTTCTCGGCCTGGTGGAGAACATGCCGGATGGCGACGCGCAGCGCCCCGGCGACGTGGTCACCAGCATGTCTGGCCAGACCATCGAGATCATCAACACCGACGCCGAGGGCCGCCTCGTGCTCGCCGACGCCCTCTGGTACTGCCAGGACCGCTTCAAGCCGAAGTTCATGGTCGACCTGGCCACCCTGACCGGGGCGATCATCATCAGCCTGGGCAACGACTATGCCGGCGTCTTCTCCAACAATGACGAGCTGGCCGACAACCTCGTGGCCGCCTCCAAGACCGAGGCCGAGCCCCTGTGGCGGATGCCGCTGCCGGCCGCCTACGACAAGCAGATCGACAGCATGATCGCCGATGTGAAGAACACCGGCGGCCGTCCCGGCGGCTCGATCACCGCGGCGCTCTTCCTGCAGCGGTTCGTCAATGGCCTGCCCTGGGCGCACATGGACATCGCCTCCACCGCCTGGAAAAAGCCCTCCAGCATCCCGACCAGCCCCGAAGGCGCCACCGGCTATGGCGTTCGCCTGCTCAACCGCATGGTCGCCGACAAGTACGAGGGCTGACCGGATCGCGCGGCGCGATTTGAGGAGACCGCGGTGAGGCTCGTCCTGCTCCATAGCCCCCTGCTGGGTCCTTTGACCTGGCAGGGCGTGGCGGCGGCGCTGGCCGACCGAGGCCTGGCCGCCGAGGCGCCTGCCTGGACGCCTCTGGCCGAGGTGGACGGCGATTTCTACGCGAGCCTGGCCAAGGCCATGGCCCGGACCATTGAGGGGCGCGGCGACGATCCGGTGATCCTCGTGGCCCACAGCGGCGCCGGGGCGCTCGTGCCGGCGACGGCCCAGGCGCTGAGCATTCCAGTCGTCGGGACCATTCTTGTGGACGCCATCCTGCCGCATCCCGGCCTCAGCTGGCTGGACACCGCGCCGCCGGCGCTTCGGCAGGATCTGACCCTGGGTTCGCAGGGCGGGGAGCTTCCGTCCTGGGACGCCTGGTGGCCCCCCGGGGCGCTGGAGCGGCTCGTTCCGGAGCCTGCCCTGCGGGCCGCGCTGCTGGCTGAGCTCGGGCCCCTGCCGCTGGCCTATTTCGAAGAGCGTGCGCCGCCAGGGGCGTTGGCGGGGCCCGGCGGATATCTGCAGCTCAGCGGCGCCTATGAGGATCAGGCCGAAGCGGCGCGACGCATGGGCTGGCGGGCCCGGCGGCTACAGCTCAATCATCTCTCGCCGCTCACGGCGCCGCTGGAGGTGGCGGGCATGGTCCAGGCCCTGGGGCGCGAGATCGCGCAGGACGCCCATGGCTGAGGCCCCCTGCGAGGTCTGGTTCTATCATCTGGAGCGTTCGGGCCTCGATCAGGTGCTGCCCGATCTCCTGGAGAAAACCCTGGCCCGCAACTGGAAGGCCCTGGTCCGCTCGCGTCTGGCTGAACGCCTGGAGCATCTGGACGGCTGGCTCTGGGCCTATCGGGACGACAGCTTCCTGCCGCATGGGGGGGCCGATGAGCCACACGCCGCCGCCCAGCCGGTGCTGTTGACCACAGGAATGGACAACCTCAACAGCGCCGATGTGGTTTTCCTGCTCGACGGCGCCGATGCGGGCGTGCTTGACGGGTTTGTCCGGTGCATCGTGTTGTTCGATGGTCGTGATGAGGCCGCCCTCGCCACAGCACGGGCGCAATGGGGCGCTATCAAGAAGCAGGGGCTGCCGGTGAGCTACTGGCGGCAGTTGGCCCGAGGTTGGGAGAAACAGGCATGACACGTAATCTCATCCTGGCGATGGCCGCGGGGCTCCTCCTGGCCTCCTGCGCCAGCGAGCCCGCGCCCGCGCCGCCGCCGGAGCGTCCGGCCACTCCACGCCCGGCCCCGCCGAGCGAACCTGCCGACCAATGTGGCGCGGCGCAGGCCCAGCGCCTGGTCGGCCGCCATCGCAGCGAAATTCCGGTGCCGGTGAATCCTGGACTGCAGCGTGTGGCCTGCACGACCTGCCCGGTGACCATGGACTTCCATCCGCGGCGCCTGAACTTCTTCTATGACGCCGAGACCGGGCTGATCAAAGAAGTGCGCTGCGGCTAGAGCCTGATGGGATCAGACGGAAGCGTCCGATCGTTGAATCAGGCTCTAAACTCCAAGTCTTGAGCGCGTTTCGTCCGATTACCGGTCCCACTTATCGGAACGCGGTCTAAGGCTTATCGCCGGTTCATCCAGCGTCGTATGATTGCGATGCCTGCCGGCGCCAGCAGCACCAGGAGCAGCAGGAGATAGATCAGCCGCGCCCAGTCCGGCATGGCTAGGGCTCGCTGCTGTGGCTGAGAACCGCGTCCAGGGCGCCCAGCAGACGCTCCAGCTCGATGGGCTTGGGCGTCAAGGCGTCCATGCCGGCGTCAAGATATTCCTTTTCATGATGCGACATGGCGTTGGCCGTCAGGGCGATGATCGGCGTCCGCGCTCGTCCTTCGGCCTCTTCCCGCGCGCGGATGGCGCGGGCGGCGGTCGGCCCGTCCATCCTCGGCATCTGCACATCCATCAGGATGACGTCCCAGGCGCTGTCGGCCCAGGCTTCGACCGCCCGCTCGCCGTCGTCGACGATGTGCAGGTCGATCATCATCGGCGACAGCAGGGTCTTCAGAACCAGTTGGTTCATGGGATTGTCTTCGGCGGCCAGCACCCGGATCAGCCGCCCCTCAGGGGCCGTGAGGCCGAGCGGACCCGCCTGCGGCGGGGCGGGCTCTGGCGCGTCTGTGGGGGGCAGGGGGAGACGGACCGTGAAGCTGGATCCCTGATCCACCACGCTCTGGACGGTGATCGTCCCGCCCATGAGGCCACAGAGCTCCCGGCAGATCGCCAGTCCCAGGCCCGAGCCTCCGAACTTGCGCGTGGTCGAGGCGTCGGCCTGAACGAACTTGTCGAACAGGGTCTCCAGCCGGTCTGGGGCAATCCCAGGCCCGGTGTCGGTGACGTTGAGGACGAGGTGGGCGCCCTTGCGGGCGACATTGACCTGCACCGATCCCCGCGCCGTGAACTTCACGGCGTTCGAGACGACGTTATAAAGCACCTGCCGCACCCGGGTCGGGTCGCCGCGCCAATAGCCCCGGGCGGACTCCTCGACCTCAAGGCAGAAATAGAGATCCTTTTCGGCCGCCAGGGTGGTGAAGGTCGCCTGTGTGCCTTCGGCGATCCGCACGATGTCCACCAGGCCGTCTTCAAGCTCCAGGCGCCCGGCCTCAATCCTCGACAGGTCCAGAAGATCGTTCAACAGGACCAGCAGGGTCTCCCCCGCCTGCCGGATCACCGCCAGGCGCTCGCGCTGCGCCTCCGGCAGTTCGTCCCGCGCCATGGCCTGGGCCATACCCAGCACGCCGTTCAAAGGCGTGCGGATCTCGTGGCTCATGGTGGCGAGGAAGGCGCTCTTGGCCACATTGGCCGCATCGGCCTGGTCGCGGGCGCGCTTCAGATTGGCGTTCAGCGTCCGCAGCCGGCGCTCGGAGCGCTTGAGGTCGGCGACCGACTGGGTGAAGAGCACCGCCCGCACCGGACCGTCGCCCCTGAACCGAGACGCGCTGAGGCGGAACCATTCGCCGCCCTTGGCTTCATAGGCCCTGATGAAGGTCTCACGCTCGCCGGCCAGCACGCCGCGCACGCCGCGCTCCAGGGCGCGCCCGTGGCCGCCGGGCAGGCCCTTGAAGATATCGAACATGCTCCGGTCCATCGGGTAGTCATCCCGGTCCCGAATGGCGGCGCCCGTCTCGCGGAATGTACGGTTGGCTTCCACCAGATGTCCGTCGGCGTCGATGACGGCCACCATGGCGGCGATGCCGTCGATGACCCCGCGGGCGAAGCCTTCGGACGATCGCAGATCGGCCAGGGCGTTGCGGGTGGTGGTGATGTCCTGACTGGCCCCGCGGATGGCGACGCAGACCCCGTCGACGATCTCGGCCGCCCCCATGACCCGCAGCCAGATGCGGGCGCCCGCCGCCGTCATGGCCTCGGCTTCGAAGTCCATGCGCGTGCCGTTCTGGGCCGTCTCGACCAGGGCGGCCAGCACAGTATCGCGATGTTCGGGCAGATAGACATCCATGGCCGAGCGGAATGAATCGGCCTCGACGACATGCCCCATCATGGCGCGGAGCTCTTCGGTGTAGCGGATCTCGCCCCTCAGAAAATCGATCTCCCAGCCGCCCAGCCCGGCCAGGCGCGCGGCGTCGCGCAGGGCGCTGGAGGCGGCTTCTGAGCGGCGCTGCTCTTCCCGACTGGCCGTGACGTCGACCAGGGTGAGCACAAAGCCCTCGGCCGAGCCATCCTCGGCCGAGACCACGCGAAGATCGGCGTCGGCCCAGAAGGTCTCGCCGGATTTCCGTCGGCCCGCCACCTCTGTGCGGCGCCCCGCCTCGCCCGGTCCAAGGCCGAACCCGGCTTCGGCGCCCTGACCGTCGAACAGCAACTGCCCGACGCGCTGGCCCAGGGCGTCGGCGGCGGTGTAGCCGGTGATCTCGGTGAAGCCGTCATTGACCCAGGACATCAGGCCGTCCGGCTCGATGAGCGCCACCCCATGGGCGGCGGCGGCGAGCGCGCGCGACAGCCGGTCCGCAACGGCGGCCGCCGTGGGGGCGGGGCGGGCTGAGCTGTCTAAACTGTCCATGCGCATTGTGAGCCTGAACCTAGGCGTCGGGGAGTGAACAAAGCTGAAAAGGTCTCGGGTGAATCGCTCACCCAACAACCTGTGGTCACCCTAGCCCACGCCGGCCTTCAAGGCCTCATATGCCTCCACCGCCGCTATCCATTCGGCTTCGGCCGCCTCCAACTTGGCCTGGGCGGCGTCACGCTCCCGGCCCAGGGCCACGGCCTTGTCCGGATTCTGAGCGAAGACGTCGGGATCGCTCAGGCGCCGGTCGATCTGAGCGACGGCCTCTGTGGCCCTCGCCAGGGCCGCCTCGGCCGCCTCGGCGCGGCGACGCGCATTGCCGGTCGGCGGCTTGCGGGCCGTCGGCGGGGGCGGAGGGGCAGGGGCGGGGGCCTCCTCCCGGACCTGGGTCGGCGCGCGGACGCGCGCCTTGGCCCGCTCGATCACATACCGGGAATAGTCTTCCAGATCGCCCTCGAAGGGGACGATCGTCCCGTCGGCGGCTAGCCAGAGACGGTCGGCGACCATCTCCATGAGGGAGCGGTCGTGGGTGATCAGGATCACGGCGCCGGCGAAGTCGTTCAGCGCCTCCAGCAGGGCCCGGCGGGAGTCGATGTCCAGGTGGTTGGTGGGCTCATCGAGGATCAGCAGGTGCGGCGCCTCGGCCGCCACCATGTTGAGCAGCAGCCGCGCCCGCTCGCCGCCGGACAGGTCGGCGACCGTGGTCTCCACCTTGTCGCGGTTGAAGCCGTACTGGGCGAGCCTTGAGCGCCGCGAGGCCTCCGAGGCCTCGGGCATGGCGCGGCGGATGATGTCCAGCGGGGTGTCCGTGGGATCCATCGCCTCGATCTGGTGCTGGTGGAACCAGCCCACCCGCATGCGACGGTCGCGGTGCAGGTGGCCGTGTTCGATGGCCAGGGCCTCGGCCACCATCTTGGCGAAGGTGGACTTGCCCGCGCCGTTGACGCCGAGCAGGCCGATGCGGTCGTCGACATCCAGCCGCAGATTGAGGTCGCGCAGGATCGGCGGCCCCCCATAACCGACGCTGGCCCCCTCCAGCCTCACGAGAGGCGGGGCCAGGGGCCGCTCGGGCGAGGGAAGGGTGAAGGGGGCGACGCTCTCGCTGTCGATGGAGTCGATCACCGGCAGCTTGGCCAGGGCCTTCAGGCGCGACTGGGCCTGGGTCGCCTTGCTGGCCTTGGCCCGGAAGCGATCGACGAAGGACTGCATGTGCGCCCGCTTGGCCTCGATCTTCGAGCGCATGGCCTCCTGCAGCCGCGCCTTTTCGGCCCGCTGGGTCTCGAAGGCGTCATAGCCGCCGGCATAGAGGGTGAGCTTGCCATCGGCGAGATGCAGGGTGTGGTCGATGGAATTGTTCAGCAGCTCGCGGTCGTGGCTGATGATCAGGGCGTTGTAGGGATAGACCTTCAGGCGCGCTTCGAGCCAGAGTGCCCCTTCCAGGTCGAGATAGTTGGTGGGCTCGTCCAGCAGCAGCATGTCGGGTTCGGAGAACAGGGCCGCGGCCAGGGCCACGCGCATTCGCCAGCCGCCGGAGAATTCGGCCATCGGCCGTTCCAGGTCCTCGGTGGAGAATCCAAGGCCCGCGAGGATTTCGGCGGCCCGGGAGGGCGCGCGGTCGGCGTCGATCTCGATCAGGCGGGCATAGATTTCGCCCATCTGCTCCGGTTCGGCGGTCTCAAGGTCGGCCAGCAGGCCATGACGGACCTCGTCGGCGGCCAGCACGGTGTCGATCAGCGAGACCGGCGTCGCCGGATGCTCCTGGTCCACCGAGCCGAGGCGCGCGCCCTTGGGCAGGCTGATCTCGCCCGAACCCAGGACCAGTTCGCCCTTGATCAGCTTGAACAGGGTGGACTTGCCCACGCCGTTGCGGCCCACCAGGCCGACCTTGGCGTTACGCGGCAGGCTGACCGTGGCGCCGTCGAAGAAGCGGCGGCCCCAGGCGTCGAAGACGAGTTCGTGAATTTGCAGCATGGGCGTCAGGGCACAACAGTAAGAGGCAGGCAGAATTGCGCGCGGCCGCACGCACGCAGGCGGGCTGGCCGTCACAGGGGGAGGGGCCAGGAGTTACGAGATCCGCGCCGCCGCCGTCCCGACCGTGGCCGCGCTCATAGCAGACCTGACCTCGCCCGTCAGGGGGTATCGCCCCGCTGCGGCTTGGCGTGGGCCGGAGGGGAAGCTATACACGCGCGCCTCTGGGCGAAGCCCCGCCCCTAGACCCCATTCCTGAAGAAAAATCCCATGACCGAACGCACCTTCTCGATCCTTAAGCCGGACGCGACCGAGCGGAACCTGACCGGCAAGATCAATGCGGTGATCGAAGACGCTGGCCTGCGCATCGTCGCCCAGCGCCGCATCCGCATGACCGAGGCCCAGGCCAAGACCTTCTACGAAGTCCATAAGGAGCGCCCGTTCTATGGCGAGCTGGTCGGCCAGATGACCTCGGCCCCCGTGGTGGTCCAGGTTCTGGAAGGCGAAAACGCCGTGGCCAAGTATCGTGAGATCATGGGCGCGACGAACCCGGAACAGGCCGCTGAAGGCACCATCCGCAAGCTGTTCGCCAAGAATGTCGGCGAGAACTCGGTCCACGGCTCCGACAGCCAGGACAACGCCAAGCTGGAAATCGCCCAGTTCTTCACCGAAGACCAGATCGTCGGCTGATCGGCTCCACGCCGGAAAATGGAAAGGGCCGCAGCGTTGACCGCTGCGGCCCTTTTTCGTGGGCGAAGGCGGGGGTTCAGGCCGTCGCCAGCTCGCCGCAGATGAAGGCGTCCTCGCCGGCGGCCAGCAGGGCTTCGAGCACGCTCGGGGCCTCCTCGGCGCCGACGATCAGCACCATGCCGACGCCGCAGTTGAAGGTGCGGCGCATCTCCGACTCGGCCACGCCGCCGACCTCCTGCAGCCAGGCGAAGACCGGCGGCAGGGTCCAGGCCTCCCAGTCGAACCGGGGGACAAGGCCCTCGGCGATGGCCCGGGGCGGGTTCTCGGTCAGGCCGCCGCCGGTGATGTGGGCCAGGCCCTTGATCTGGCCGGCCTTGATCAGCGGCGTCAGGCTGCGGGCATAGATGCGCGTCGGAATCATCAGCGCCTGGGCCAGGGTCTGGCCCTCGGCGAACGGCGCGGCCGCGTCCCAGGCCAGGCCCGAGCGCTCGACGATCTTGCGGATCAGCGAATAGCCGTTGGAGTGCGGACCTGACGAGGCCAGACCGATCAGCAGGTCGCCGGGCGCCTGGTCATCCATGCGCGGCAGCACGCGGTTGCGATCCACCGCGCCGACCGAGAAGCCCGCCAGGTCATAGTCGTCGCCGGCATACATGCCCGGCATCTCGGCGGTCTCCCCGCCCACCAGCGCCGCGCCGGCCAGCTTGCAGCCCTCGGCGATGCCGGCCACCACTTGGGTGGCGACGGCCACGTCCAGCTTGCTGGTGGCCAGATAGTCCAGGAACATCAAGGGCTCGGCGCCCTGGGCCAGCAGGTCGTTGACGCACATGGCCACCAGGTCGATCCCGACCGTGTCGTGCAGCCCGGTCTCGATGGCGATCTTCAGCTTGGTGCCGACGCCGTCCGTGGTGGTGACCAGCAGAGGATCGTCATATCCGGCCGCCTTGAGGTCGAACAGGGCGCCAAATCCCCCTAGGGAAGCCTCGGCGCCGGGGCGGCGCGTGGCCTTGGCCAGGGGCTTGATGGCGTCCACAAGGGCGGCGCCGGCGTCGATGTCGACACCCGCCTGGGCGTAGGTCAGGCCGTTTGGCCGATCGGTCATTTCGTATGCCCTGGCCCCTTCGGGGGCGGAAAGAAATTGATGCGCCCATGCATCGGGCGCTTGCAGACTCGGTCGCGCGCGAGGCTATAGCTACCGGATGACGCCGATTACAACCACCGCCGAACTCGCGGCGTTCTGCGACAGACTGAAGGGCCAGCCCTTCGTCGCCGTGGACACCGAGTTCATGCGCGAGACCACCTACTGGCCCAAGCTCTGCCTGATCCAGGCCGCGACCCCCACGGACGAGGCGGTCATCGACCCCATGGCCGAGGGCATGGACCTGGAGCCGTTCCTGGAGATCATGCGTGACGAGACCATCCTCAAGGTCTTCCACGCCGCCCGCCAGGACGTGGAGATCTTCAACAACCTGAAGGCCATGCCCCGGCCTCTGTTCGACACCCAGGTGGCCGGCATGGCCGCCGGGTTCGGCGAGCAGATCGCCTATGACGCCCTGGTCCGCCAGATGCTGAAGATCGAGCTCGACAAGTCGAGCCGCTTCACCGACTGGGCCAGGCGTCCGCTGGCGGACTCGCAGCTGACCTATGCCCTGGCCGACGTGACCCACCTGGCAAAGCTCTATCCCATGCTGCGCGCGCGGCTGGAGAAGGAGGGCCGCCTCGTCTGGGTGACCGACGAGATGCAGGCCCTGACCGATCCGGCCAATTACGACGTCGAGCCCGAGAACGCCTGGAAGCGGCTGAAGCCCCGCCGGCATACCTCCAAGTACCTGTCGGTCTACAAGGCCGTGGCCGCCTGGCGCGAGCGCACGGCCCAGAGCCGCGACCAGCCCCGCGGGCGGATCCTGAAGGATGACGCCATCGACGAGGTGGCGACCCAGGCTCCCACCGACGCGGCCGGCCTCGACCGCCTGCGCTCGGTGCCCAAGGGGTTTTCAGGCTCCAAGTTCGGCCCCGATCTGCTGGAGGCCATCCGTGAGGGGCTGAAGAACCCCGAGGCCAATGCGCCCCAGGTCGAGCGCGCCCGCAGCACCAACTCGCCGGCCGCCGGCGCCGTGGTCGAACTGCTCAAGGTGCTGCTCAAGGCGCGCGCCGAGGACGCCGGGGTGGCCTCCAAGCTGATCGCCACCGTGTCCGATCTCGAGCAGATCGCCAATGATGACGAGGCCGAGACGCCGGCCCTGCAGGGTTGGCGCCGGGAAGCCTTCGGCGAGGACGCCCTGCGGGTGAAGCGCGGCGAACTGGCCCTGGTGCTCGACGGCGCCCGCGTGCGGGTCGTCGAGGTCCGGCGGGCTCCGCGCGCCTCGAGCTAGAGCGCGTCCAGTTCGAGCTTGAGTTTCAGGGCGGCGGCCAGGGTCGCCGCCCTTTTCTTTGTCTGCTCCCCCAGAAGCAGGTCCGACCAGCCGGCGGCCGCCGTCAGGCGCAGGACCGGCCCGTCGATCTCCAGCCGGGCTTCGGAGAGCAGTTGGCCGTTGCGGCCCGAGAGATCGGCGCCCAGGCGCAGGGCGGCCCCCAGGGCCCGGGCGCGGGCGCGCCGCTCGGCGCTCAGCACCCGCATGATGGTCGGGGACTCCGGAATGTTGCTGGAGGCGGAGTGGCGGGCGAAGGTCGCCAGCGCCAGGAAGCACCGTTCGGCATGGCTCATCCCGGCGATCGGCGCCCGCAGGACCTGGGCGAAGGCCAGCTCGGCGCGATGGTCGGGGTGCAGGCGTCCGCCCAGATCGGCCAGCCGACAGGCCGCGGCGATCAGCAGGGGATCGCGATCCTCGAAGACCGGCGGCAGGACCCGCAGGGCCGGCGTGACCCAGGCGTGCAGGGCGCTGGTAAGATCGCCCGCCGACAGACCACGCATGGCGCTCATGGCCACACAGCCCTCCAGCAGGGGATCTCTTCGGCGGACCGCCTCGTCCATGCCGTGCCAAAGCAGGCCTTCGCGCAGGCCAAAGGCGGAAATTACGATCCGTTCCAGGCCCAGGCGCTCGATCAGCGACTCCAGCACCAGGGCGGCGTAGGGCAGGGTCTCGTAGCGCTTCTTGGAGAGCCCCTCGATCCGTTCCAGCGAGGTTCGCGATTGCCGGACCACGAAGCGGCTCAGATCGAGGGCTTCTGAGCGTGACATCTCGTACTGGTGGGCCACCCGCAGGGGGTAGTCCGTCATGATCATGTGCAACAGGCCGAGGTTGCGCCAGGCGCCGCCGACCGCATGGAATTCCGCGCTGCTGAGGCCGTCGGCGAGAGGGTCGAGGCTGGCGTCGATCAGCCGGCGGGCGTCATCCACCGCCAAAGGGCGCGGCGCGCCCAAGCCGAAGGGCCCAAGCGGCAGGGTCACCCCCGGCTCAGGCCCGTCCTGGCCCAGTCGGACCAGCTCCAGGCTGGAGCCGCCGAGATCGCCTGCCAGGCCGCGGGCGCCGGGATGGCCCGCCAGCACGCCGGCGGCGGCGAAATAGGCCTCTTCTTCCCCAGACAGCACCCGCAGCGGCAGACCGAGCTCATCACGCAGGCGCTCGGCGAAGGCCGGGCCATCCTCGGCCTCGCGGACCGCGGCGGTGGCCACAGCCACGACCTCATGCGGCTCCCAGCCCTGCAGGATGGCGCGGAACCGGCGCAGGGCGCTCAGGGCGATCTCGACGCCGTCAGGGGCCAAACGGCCGGTCTCGGCCATGTCGCGGCCGAGGCCCGCCAGGGCTTTTTCGTTGTAGACGGTCCAGATGGCGCGGCCTTCCAGCCGGTAGATCACCAGTCGGACGGAGTTGGAGCCAACATCGATGACCGCCGCCTGGCGGCTTTCAGGCCTAGCTTCGTGCGGCGACATGGTCGATCGCGCGCGGCATATCCTTCACACGTTGTCCCCGGCCTGACAGGCTTGGATTGGTCATGAAGTACTCGTGCGCGGAAAAGGCGCTGGGATGGTCCCAGTTGGGATCGCGGGTGTAGCGCCCCGAGGCGTCCAGCGTCCAGCTCTGGGCTTCATCCTTCAGGTTGGCGACCATGATCTGCTGCAGCACCTGCTGGTGAACCGTTGGGTTCTCCACGGGCACCAGGCTTTCGACCCGGCGATCGAGATTGCGCGGCATCCAGTCGGCCGACGAGATGAACACCCGGGCCTTGCTCGATGGCATGGTCTGGCCATTGGCGAAGGCCACGATCCGCGAATGCTCCAGGAAGCGGCCGACGATGCTCTTGACCCGGATATTCTCCGACAGGCCGGGCACGCCGGGCCGTAGGCAGCAGATGCCTCGGATGACCAGGTCGATGGAGACGCCGTCCTGGCTGGCGGCGTAGAGGGCGTCGATGACCTCCGGATCGACGAGGGCGTTCATCTTGGCCCAGATGGCCGCCGGCTTGCCCGCCTTGGCGTTGGCCGCCTCCTGTCCGATCAGGTTGACCAGATCGTGCTTCATGGTCACCGGCGAGAAGGACAGCTTCTCCAGCTGGGTCGGCCGGGCGTAGCCGGTGATGAAGTTGAACACCCGCGAGGAGTCCCGCGCCAGGGCCGGATCGGTCGTGAACAGCGAGAGGTCGGTGTAGATGCGGGCGGTCACCGGGTGATAGTTGCCCGTTCCATAGTGGCAGTAGGTGCGGACCTGGTCCCCCTCGCGGCGGACCACGACCGAGAGCTTGGCGTGGGTCTTGTACTCCACGAAACCGAAGACCACGTGGACGCCGGCCCGTTCCAGGTCCCTGGCCCATTTCAGGTTGGCCTCTTCGTCGAACCGCGCCTTGATCTCGATGACCGCGGTGACGTTCTTGCCATTCTCGGCCGCCTCGATCAGGGCCGCGACGATCGGGCTGTCCGATGAGGTCCGATAGAGGGTCTGCTTGATGGCCAGGACATGGGGGTCGCGGGCGGCCTGACGGACGAACTGCACCACCACATCGAAACTCTCGAAGGGGTGGTGGACCAGGATGTCCTTTTCCCGGATCGCCGAGAAGCAGTCGCCCCCGTGGTCGAGGATGCGTTCGGGGAAGCGGGCGGTGAACGGCTTGAACTTCAGGTCCGGACGATCTGGCGGGATCAGCTGCGACAGCTCGTCCAGGCCCAGCAGGCCGTCGATCAGCAGCACATCGTCGGGCTGGGCGCTGAGGTTTTCGCAGATGAAGCCGCGCAGGCTCTCGGGCATGGCCTGCTCGATCTCGACCCGGACCACCGAGCCCAGTCGCCGCTGCTTCAGGCGGGCCTCGAACTCACGGACCAGATCTTCGGCCTCTTCCTCGATCTCCACGTCGGAGTCGCGGATCAGGCGGAACACCCCGCTGGCCTCGACATCGCACCCGGGAAACAGGTGATCGACGAACAGGGCGACCATGCCCTCGAGCGAGATGGAGCGGCGCTGCGGCTTGGCCGGCTTACGCCCGCCCCGGGGGGCTTCGAGCTGCCAGAACCGCGCCACCTGGGCGGGAATCGGCACCAGGGCGTTGAACTTGCGCCCATCGGAATCCCGGCGAAGCGTCAGGGCCAGGGAGAAGGCGAGGTTCGGAATGAACGGGAAGGGGTGAGCCGGGTCGATGGCCAGCGGGGTCAGGATCGGAAAGACCAGGCTCAGGAAGGCCTGCTCCAGGCTGGCCCGCTCGGCCGGGGTGACCTCGTCGGCCTCAACTAGGCGCAGACCTTCGGCCGCCAGTTCGCGGCGCAGGTCGCGCCAGCGGTTCTGCTGGTCGGTCATCAGCATGGCGGCTTCGGCGTTGACCTTCTCCAGCTGCTCGGCGGCGGTGAGGCCATCCTGGCTGATGGAGCGCACCCGCTCGCGCACCTGGGCCTTCAGGCCCGCCACCCGCACCATGTAGAATTCGTCGAGATTGTTGGCCGAGATCGACAGGAACCGCAGCCGCTCCAGCAGCGGGTGGCGCGGGTTCTTGCTCTCCGAGAGCACGCGCTCATTGAAGGCCAGCCAGGAGATTTCCCGATTGAAGAACCGGTCTCGCGAGGCGGCCATGTCAGCGTCCCAAGCCAGGTCCTTCCCCGTCTGGGGTTCGCCTTTAGGCGGCTGGGACGCGACATAGGACATGGAGGCCTCTCAAAGGTCAGGGAACCGCGCAAGCCTCGCTGATCCCGGCCTGAGGGTCACTCGAAAAGGTCAAGATTTTCGGTGTCGGTTTCAAGAACCTGCCGCGCCAGGACCCGCGACACAGGTCGGTGGCTTTCCCCCGATGCGGCGTCCAGGCGGCGGACCACGTCCCAGGCCGCCGGCGCCGAGCGCTCGATCCGGCGCAGGATGTAGGGGATGACGTCGTCGTGGGGTGTGATGTTGCAGCGGGCGAACTGCCGCCGCAGGATCGCCTCGAGCACCTCGTCGTCCGGCGCTTCGATCTCGGCGACCTGGATGGCGTTGAGGCGGGACCGGAGGTCGGGCAGCTGCGCGGGCCAGCTGGCCGGGGCGGTCCGGGCGGTCAACAGCAGACCTGCGCCGGGGCGGCTGGCCATATTGATCCTGTGAAACAGGAACTCTGCGTCAAAGCCCCGGTCAACATCCTCGATGAGCACCGGCGCCCCCTCCGATAGATCCCCGCCCTGCGGGTCAAGCCGGGCGGCGCCGACATCCTCGGCCCAGAGGCTGGCTAGGTGCGTCTTGCCGACCCCCTCAGGCCCCACCAGCACCAGGGCGCCCCCATGCCAGTGCGGCCAGGCGGCCAAGGCGGCGCGCGCCGCGGCGTTGGAAGGACCGGTGGCCAGGGCGTCCCGGTGATAGGACGGCGGGCGTCGAAGCTTCAGCCGAAGCTGCCGGGCCATGGTCCATGTCCTAAGGAGTTCATTTCACGAACGAATCTATCAGGACCGCCCCGGCCGGTCGATGCGTATGGGCGCAACCCTTGGGGATGAACGCCACGCTCCTGTGCAGAGGCGGCGGAACGGGGAAGGGGCTGGGGACGCTTAGAGGTGCTGCGCCATCGGGGCGCCTATGAGGGAGTTCATCATGTCGGAGCATGTCTACAGGGTCGTCGAGCTTGTCGGTTCGTCCAAGGACAGCATCGATGATGCGATCCGCAACGCGATATCCGAAGCCAGCAAGTCCCTGCGCGAGATGCGCTGGTACGAGGTCACGGCCACCCGTGGCGAGATCGTGGACGGCCAGGTCGGCCACTTCCAGGTCTATCTGAAGGTGGGCTTCACCATGGAAGACTCCCGCGACTAGGGAAGCCGGTCAGCCGCGGGGGCCCAGCGCCTCGCGGCTGGCCATCCGCACCCAACCCTCGGGACGCAGCAGTTCGATCGGCGAGAAGCGGGCCTTGTAGTCCATCTTGTCGCTGCCTCGCACCCAGTAGCCCAGATAGACGCAAGGCAGGCCTATGAGTCCCGCCTGAACGACATGGTCGAGGATCATGAACGAACCCAGGCTGCGCCGCGTCTCGGCCGGGTCGTAGAAGCTGTAGACCATCGACAGGCCGTCCGACATCAGGTCGATCAGAGCGCAGGCGATCAGGTCGCCCGGGCCGCCGTCGTCGGACTGGATGCGATACTCCACCAGATGGGTGCGGACGGCGGTGTCCTCGACCATGGCCACATAGTCGGGCCAGCTCATCTCGGCCATGCCGCCCTCGGCGTGGCGGGTCACCAGATAGCGCCGGAGCAGATCGAACTGCTCCATGGTCGCCTCGGCCTCGACGACCGAGCGGATGATATCGTCGTTGCGCGCCAGGATGCGCCGCTCCGAACGCGAGAACACATAGTCTTCGACGGGCAGGCGGGCGGAGACGCAGGCCACGCAGGCTTCGCAGGCGGGGCGATAGGCGATGTTCTGGGAACGCCGGAACCCGATCTGGGTAAGGGAGTCGTTGACGCTGGGGCCGTCGGCCATGGGCAGGTGCGCGAACACCTTTCGCTCATAGCGACCCGGCAGGTAGGGGCATGGCGATGGCGCGGTCAGGAAGAACCTGAGCTGTCGCGTCGGGAAATGCTGCGTCACGGACCTGCGTTCGCCCTCGAACCCCTGCGGATAAACCAATTAGGAGCCATGTCTGGCTCTCAGGCAAGCCGACACATTTCGGTGAGCTGTTTGGGCGCGAGCCGGAGTCGGGGTCAGGGCCGAACATCCGGGGGAAGCACAGGCGCCTCTCGCAGCAGGACGATGGCGATCCGCCGATTGCCGGGCAGGGTCGGGTCATCGGGATAGAGCGGTTCTGAGTTGGCCTTGCCGGAGACCTGGTAAATCCGGTCCGATGCGACACCGGCGCCCTGGAGCACCCGGCGCGAGGAGTCGGCGCGGGTCGCCGACAGGGCCCAGTCGCCCTCGGCGCGGGCGCCGTCGGCGTTGACGCTGGTATGACCGTAGACGCTGACGCGGTTCGGCAGTTGGTTGATCACCTTCGAGACCGCCCGCAGCAGCAGCCGGGCCCGGTCGTTGGGCTGGCCGGAGCCTTCGGCGAACATGGAGCGGCCTTCCTGGTCCACCAGCTGAATGCGCAGCCCTTCGGGCGTCTGGTCGATGATGATGTTCTTCGACAACTCGGCCAGTTCGGGCATGTCCTGCAGCGCCTGGCGGAGGGACTGGGCGGCCGACTGGAAGGCGGCTTCCTCGCGCTTTTGCAGGGCCTCGCGCAGGGCCTCGGTGCTGGCTTCCTGCAGCTGGCTCTTGGCTGAGGGGTCCTGGGTCTCGCCGTCCTCTTCCGGGTTCGGCGATTCGGGGGACATTTGTTCGATGATCGACATCGAGCCGGACGACTTGGCTCCGTCGGCGCCCAAGGCGGTGCCGCCGAGGATGCCGCCCGACCCTGATGTGGTCGACGAGATGCTGGCCGGCGCGAAATAGTCGGCGATGCCGCGTTTCTGCTCCGGGCTTGTGGTGTTGATCAGCCACATCAGCAGGAAGAAGGCCATCATCGCGGTGACGAAGTCGGCATAGGCCACCTTCCAGGCGCCGCCATGGTGCCCATGACCGCCGCCTTTCTTGACCTTCTTGATAACGATCGGCCGCTCGCCCGACGCCATCGCCCCACCCCGGTTAACGCTAATTGAGCCGCAAGGTGGCGCGCGGCTCGTTAAGATGGCGTTGCCATTCGATGAGTCTGAAGAGGGTCGAACCTTATGAAACTGGCGTTTGCGGGCCTGGGCGTGATGGGATTTCCCATGGCCGGCCATCTGGCCAAGGCCGGCCACGAGGTCGCGGTCTTTAACCGTAGCCCGGAGAAGGTGGCCCGCTGGGTCGAGACCCATGGCGGTCGGGCCGGCGCCACGGCGGCGGAAGCCGCGGAGGGCGCCGAGATGCTGCTGCTCTGCGTCGGCAAGGATGACGACGTCAGCGCCGTCGTGACGCAGGCTCTTCCGGCCCTGCCGCCCCACGCGGTGATCGTCGACCACACCACCACCTCGGCCAGGCTGGCCCGCGAGATGGCGCAGCTCTGCGCCGAAGCCGGCGCCAGCTTCGTCGATGCGCCGGTCTCCGGCGGACAGGCGGGCGCCGAGGCCGGCCAGCTGACCATCATGTGCGGCGGCGATCCCGAGGCTTTCGCCCGCGCAGAGCCCGTGATCGGCGCCTACGCCAAGGCGGTCAAGCTGATGGGGCCGGCGGGCGCTGGCCAACTGACCAAGATGGTCAACCAGATCTGCATCGCCGGCCTCGTCCAGGGACTGGCCGAGGGCGTGCATTTCGCCAAGCGCGCGGGCCTAGATCCGGCCGACGTGCTGGCGGCCATCTCCAAGGGCGCGGCCCAGTCCTGGCAGATGGACAATCGCTGGCCGACCATGGCCGAGGGGCGCTTTGACTTCGGCTTCGCCGTGGACTGGATGCGCAAGGACCTGGGCCTGGTGCTGGATGAGGCCGCCGACAACGGCGCTCGCCTCGACGTGACCCGCCTGGTGGACAGCTACTATGCCGAGGTCCAGGCCATGGGCGGGGGCCGCTGGGATACGTCCAGCCTCGTGGCGCGGCTGGAGCGGCCGGAATGATCCTGGAGACGGCACGGCTGCGGTTGCGGGCGGCGGAGGCCGGCGATGCGGCCTTCGTCCTCGAACTGCTCAATGCGCCGGGATTCGTCCAGGGTATCGGCGATCGCGGCGTCCGCACCCTCGATGAGGCGCGGGACTATATCGAGACGCGGATCGTCAGCAGCTATCGAGACCATGGGTTCGGCATGTGGGTCGTAACGCCGAAGGACGACGCCGAGCCTCTTGGTCTGGCGGGTCTCGTCAAGCGCGACGTGCTGCCCCATGTCGATGTCGGCTACGCCTTCCTCGAACGGGCCTGGGGCAAAGGCTACGCCCAGGAGGCGGCCGCCGCCGTATTGGCCTACGGTCATGGCAGCCTGGGACTTGAGACGATCGCGGCGATCGTCAACCCGGAGAACCTGGCCTCGCGCCGCGTGCTGGAGAAGATCGGCCTGCGGTTCATCGACGTCCGCCAGTTGGACGGATGGGACCAGCCCAGCGCCTACTACTGCAGCTAGAGCGCGACCTTCAACGCGTACCCGGCCCGAGACGCGGCAGAACCTCGACCTCCAGTAGGGATCCAGCCAGAGCATCTCGGCGATTTCCGCAGCGACGACCGGGGCGTCGGCTGTTTCCGCGGCGTAGATGGCCCCCACCACCTGCAGGCCGGGTTCATTGGCCGCGGGGGCCTCGAACTGGCCGAGGAACTCGGACACTGTCACGACAATACCCAACTCCTCACGAAGCTCTCGGGCCAGGGCTGTGAGGTCATCCTCGCCAGCTTCGCGCTTACCTCCAGGCAGCATGAACCGCGACGCGCCGGCTTTGCGCACGGTGAGCACGCGGCCGGCGTTGTCGCGGATAACCGCAGCTACGACCTCGATCGCCGCTCCGCTCACGCGCCCAGCAGCCTTGCCGCATGGGGGGCGAAATAGGTGATGGTTCCGGCCGCGCCGGCGCGCTTGAAGGCGCCCAGGCTTTCCAGGATCGCACGATCCTCGTCGATCCAGCCATTGGCGCCGGCGGCCTTGATCATGGCGTACTCGCCCGACACCTGGAAGGCGAAGGTCGGCAGGCGATAGGCCTCCACCAGTCGCCGCAGGATGTCGAGATAGGGCAGGCCCGGCTTGACCATGACCATGTCGGCCCCCTCGGCGATATCCAGGGCGACCTCGCGCAGGGCCTCCTCGGTATTGGCCGGGTCCATCTGGTAGGTCTTCTTGTCCCCAGGATTATCCACAGCGCCTGTGCCCAGTTTCCCCGAGCCGATGGCGTCGCGATAGGGGCCGTAGAAGGCCGAGGCGTACTTGGCGGCATAGGACATGATCATCACGTCCTGCAGGCCCTCGGCCTCGAGCGCCGTGCGCAGGGCGCCGACCCGGCCGTCCATCATGTCCGACGGGGCGAGGATATCGCAGCCGGCCTTGGCCTGGACCAGGGCCTGCTCGACCAGGCGTTCGATCGTGGCGTCGTTGAGGATGCGGCCGCTCTCGATCAGGCCGTCATGGCCATGGTCGGTGAAGGGGTCGAGCGCCACGTCGCACATGATCCCGACCTCGGGGGCGGCGTCCTTCATGGCCTTGACGGCCCGGCAGATCAGGCCGTCCGGGTCGGCGGCCAGGGAGCCTGCGGCGTCTTTTCGGGCCATGTCGATGTGCGGAAAGATGGCGATGGCCGGGATGCCGAGCTGGCGGGCCTCGACCGCAGCCTTGGCGGCCTCGGCCACCGATAGCCGGGCGACGCCGGGCATGGAGGCCACGGGAACCTGGCCCTCGCCCTCATGCACCACCATCGACCAGATCAGGTCGGACGGGGTGAGGACGGTCTCGCGGACAAGGCTGCGGATCCAGTCGGCCTGGCGCAGACGGCGCAGGCGCAGGGCGGGGTAGGCGGCGAGGGGAGGCAGGGTCATGGGACCCGGCTCTTACCCATCGTCTTGTCCGACGCAAGCCTGACGGCGCCGATGATGGAGGCCCCAATCAGCCAGAGGCCCGACAGAAACCCCAGGGCGATGGCGCCGACGATGAGGAACAGCAGGGTCGCATCGATGGCGACCTGGCCAATCACCACCTCCATCTGATCGACGCCGCCCCAGCCGGCCGTGTAGGCGAGGCCGTAAAGCGAGGCGAGGATGTGGATGACGGCGGCAAGGCCACAGATTCCGGCCAGCAAGGCGAGGAAGAAGGCCACCCAGAAGCTGCGGATCTGGAACCCGAGATGACTGTGCGCCGGCTCGGGGGCCGAATCGCGCTGGGTATAGGCGATGATCACCGCCGCCAGAGCCGGCACGCCAGCGAAGAACACCGCCGCGAACATCAGGGCGTAGTTCAGGAGGGCCAGGTTGCGGGACGACTCGACGGAGCTGGCGCCGCCGCTGTTGAAGGTCATTCTGATCTCCCCCTGTCGTTGACAGGGTGCGCCGCCCGCGCGACTTCCTCAAGCCCAGGGAGACCCAAGGCCATGGATTTCGAGCTCTCAGAGGACCAGCGCGCCCTTCAGGCCGCGGCCCAGGCCTTCGCCGCGGCCGAACTGGCCCCCTTTTCGGCCCAGTGGGACCGCGAAAGCCATTTTCCCGTGGAGACCCTGCGCCAGGCGGCCAGCCTCGGATTTGCGGGCGTGTACCTGACGGAGGACCTGGGCGGCTCGGGGCTCTCGCGCCTGGACGCCTCGCTGATCTTTGAGGCCCTGGCCTATGGGGATGTGGCCACCACGGCCTATCTGACCATTCACAACATGGCCGCCTGGATGATCGACCGGTTCGGCGACCCCGAGCTTCGCATCCGCTACCTGCCCCGGCTCACCACCATGGCGCTGGTGGCGTCCTACTGCCTGACCGAGCCCGGGGCAGGATCGGACGCCGCCGCCCTCGCCACGACCGCTGTTCGCGACGGCGAGGCCTATGTGCTGAACGGCTCCAAGGCCTTCATTTCCGGCGGCGGAACCTCCGACATCTATGTGGTCATGGCCCGCACCGGCGGGGCAGGGGCCGGCGGCGTCTCGGCCTTCGTGGTGGAGGCGGGAACGCCGGGGCTCTCCTTCGGCGCACGAGAGCGGAAGATGGGCTGGAACGCCCAACCTACCGCCCAGGTGAACTTCGACGGCGTCCGCGTGCCGGCCAGCAATCGGATCGGCGGCGAGGGAGAGGGCTTCCGCTTCGCCATGATGGGTCTGGAT
>Ga0208316_1000879_pt1 | contig 21226 bp, 21 predicted proteins | sample MalvireepMed_231_FD_184240 | JGI IMG/M metagenome (GOLD analysis project Ga0208316, IMG submission 184240) | Marine viral communities from the Global Malaspina Expedition - Malaspina viral metaG DeepMed_231 (SPAdes) (version 2) | ecosystem: Environmental > Aquatic > Marine > Oceanic | place... | reverse complement strand
GGCCCAAGGCGGGCGAAGTGCTGGTGGAGATCAAGGCCACGGGCATCTGCCACACCGACGCCTACACCCTGGACGGCCTGGATTCCGAAGGGGTCTTTCCCTCCATCCTCGGGCATGAGGGGGCGGGCGTGGTGGTCGAGGTGGGCGCCGGCGTCACCAGCCTGAAGCCTGGCGATCACGTGATCCCGCTCTACACGCCCGAATGCCGCCAGTGCAAAAGCTGCCTGTCGCGCAAGACCAACCTCTGCACGGCGATCCGCGGCACCCAGGGCAAGGGCGTCATGCCCGACGGCACCAGCCGCTTTTCCTACAAGGGCCAGATGGTCCACCACTATATGGGCTGCTCGACCTTCTCGAACTTCACGGTCCTGCCAGAGATCGCGCTGGCCAAGATCCGGTCCGACGCCCCCTTCGACAAGGCCTGCTATATCGGTTGCGGTGTCACCACCGGTGTCGGCGCGGTGACCAACACCGCCAAGGTAGAACCCGGCGCCAACGCCGTCGTCTTCGGCCTGGGCGGCATCGGGCTGAACGTCCTGCAGGGCCTGCGGATGGTCGGCGCCTCGATGATCATCGGGGTGGACATCAACCCCGACCGCGAGGAATGGGGTCGCCGCTTCGGCATGACCCACTTCGTCAATCCCAAGACCCTGGACGGCGACGTGGTCGCCCACCTGGTGGAGATGACGGGCGGCGGCGCGGACTACACCTTCGACTGCACCGGCAATGTCCAGGTGATGCGCCAGGCGCTGGAGGCCTGCCATCGCGGCTGGGGTGAGAGCATCATCATCGGCGTGGCCGAGGCCGGGAAAGAGATCGCCACCCGGCCCTTCCAGCTGGTCACCGGCCGGGTCTGGAAGGGCACGGCCTTCGGCGGCGCCCGCGGGCGCACCGACGTGCCGACCATCGTCGACTGGTACATGAATGGGAAGATCGAGATCGACCCGATGATCACCCACACCATGCCGCTCGAAGACATCAACAAGGCCTTCGATCTGATGCATGCGGGCGAGAGCATCCGCAGCGTCGTGGTCTTCTGAGGTCGCCCGATGAGCATCGAGGTTCTCCAGCAGCATCGCGTCCACGGCGGGACGCTGCGCTATCTCCGCCACCAGAGCGCGGTCACCGGCACGGCCATGCGCTTCTCGCTCTTCCTGCCGGATGGCGAGGGGCCGTTCCCCCTGCTGGTCTGGCTCTCGGGCCTGACCTGCACCGAGGACAACTTCACCACCAAGGCCGGCGCCTATGGCCCGGCCGCCACCCACGGCCTGGCCATCCTGGCCCCCGATACCAGCCCCCGCGGCGAGGGCGTGGCCGACGATCCGGCCTATGATCTGGGGCAGGGGGCCGGCTTCTATGTGGACGCCACGCAAGAGCCCTGGGCGCCCCACTTCCAGATGGAGACCTATGTCACCGGCGAACTGCTGGAGACGGTGGTCGCCGATTTCCCCATCGCGCGGGAGAAGATCGGCGTCTCCGGCCACTCCATGGGCGGCCATGGCGCCCTGACGCTGGCCCTGCGCCACCCCGAGGTCTTCCGCTCGGTCTCAGCCTTCGCCCCCATCTGCTCGCCGACCCGCTGCCTCTGGGGGGAGAAGGCGTTCACCGCCTATCTGGGTGAGGACCGCGCCGCCTGGGCGCAGCACGACGCGGCCTTGCTGATCGAGGCCGGCGCCGACCAGGGCCGGTTCGACGACATCCTGGTGGACCAGGGCCTCGGCGACAATTTCCTGGCCGAACAGCTCAAGCCTGAGCTCCTGGAGGCCGCCTGCGCCGCCGCCGGCCAGAAACTGACCCTGCGCCGCCAGGCCGGCTACGACCACTCCTACTTCTTTATGGCCAGCTTCATTGCCGACCACGTGGCGTTTCACGCGGCGCGTCTGAAGGGCTGAGGGTTAGGAGTCCCTGGCTAAACTGCGGCTCATGACCAGACGTTGCTACCGGTAACTTCGAGGCGTAGCGTCGCTGGCGCGAATTCTGGAGGATCGCCGATGTTCCGGATGTGGGTGTATGTCGCCGTTGCGCTCGCAATTGCGGGGATCGCTTTTCGCAGTCCGTTGCAGGGATCGGTGTGATGTTCGTCATCGGAGCGACCACTACGTGGGTCGCTTACTCAGCGCACCACGCCGCGAGAAGTCACCGGCAGTAGCTGGTCCACGTTCCTCCCGTTGCAGCCGCGCCGAGGGTTGGCTTCCAGGGGCCAAACCACCCCCGCCTCGTCATGCTCGCCCCTGTGGCGAGCATCCCTGTCGAGGGCAGGCGCCAGCGTCGCCAGGGATTCTCGGCGCAAGGCCGAGAATGACGTCAGTGAAGTGAGGGCGCCCGCCCCCTAATCCAACGCCCCCACGTCCAGCACCGGCGAGGCGTCTATGCCCTCGGCGTTGAGCAGGGCGGCGACCCGTTCCAGGCCAGCGATGATCGAGGCCTGTTCCCAGTCGGCCAGGTTTTCGAAGCGGGCGGCGAATCGGTCCTGCAGCACGTCGGGCATGTCGGCCAGGGCGCGGCGGCCTTCCTCCGTGAGCTCCACCGACACCCGGCGCCGGTCCTGACTGCCACGGTTGCGGATCACCAGGCCGCGGGCCTCCAGCTTGTCGAGCAGGGCGGTGACGGTGGCCTGGCTCAGCCGGGCGGCCTCGGCGATGGCGCCGGCGCCGGGCTCGCCCTCCCGGGCGACGATTTGCAGCACTATCAGCTGAGACGGGGTGAGGCCGGTGGTCCGGGCCAGGTCCCTCGAGGCGAATTCGGCGGCCCGCACGATCCGGCGGATCGCCACCAGCGCGTCACTGACGCGGCTCTCCATGCCGTCTCCTCCAGGCTTCCCGAGTCATCGCAACCTTCTGATCTCGCAGAAGGCGTGGAGAGGCAAGCGTCGGGACACAGGATGTCACGGACAATTTGAAGCTCAAATTAACAACATTCGCCAATTCTGATGGAACTGCCTGAAATCCTCGCGAATTCCCACATCCAATGCCGAATGCCTGCGTAAACGCTGGGCAGCCGGGGTTGACATATTTAGTTCCACGAACGAAATAACGGCCATGGAAATGCAGAGCAATCAAACGTCGTCCGGTGCGCCGGGCGTCGGAGAGCGCTCGGGGGGCGGGCTGGAGTTCTCTCCACCCACGGCAGATGACGGTCTCGCGGTTCACCGCCTGATCGCCGACTGCCCGCCGCTCGACCAGAACTCGGTCTATTGCAACCTCCTGCAATGCACCCACTTCGCCGAGACCTGCGTGGCGGTGAAGCGGGGCGACGATCTGGTGGGGTGGATCTCCGCCTATCGGCCGCCGCAGGAGCCCGACGTCCTCTTCGTCTGGCAGGTGGCGGTAGGCGAGAGCGCCCGGGGTCTCGGCCTCGCCGGCCAGATGATCGCCCACATTCTCGAGCGCCCCGCGTGCAGGGGTGTGAGCCGGATCAAGACGACGATCACCCCCGATAACGCCGCCTCCTGGGGGCTATTCAAGGGGATCGCCCGGAGACTGTCGGCGGCGCTCAGCGACGCGCCCTGGTTCCTTCAGAACCAGCACTTTCCGTCCGGCCACGACACCGAACACCTGGTCACCATCGGCCCCTTTGAGCGGGACGCCCTGACCATTTCGAGCCGCCCAGCGGCCTAAACCCATTCACGGACCCGACCCCAAGGAAGGGAAATCAACATGTACGACGCCGAAACCCAGACCCGCGAGCCCCGTCCTTTCGCCACCTTTGAGCGGATGGAATCCCAGGTTCGCTCCTATTCGCGCAGCTTTCCCGCCGTCTTCGACCGGGCCGAGGGCTCGTGGCAGTACGACAAGGAAGGCCGCGGCTATATCGACTTCCTCACCGGCTGCTCGGTGCTGAACTATGGCCACAACCACCCGGCCATGAAGCGCGCCCTGATGGACTACATCGAGAGCAACGGTGTGGTGCACAGCCTGGACATGCATTCCCGCGCCAAGGCGGAGTTCCTTGAGGCGCTGGAGGGCAAGATCCTCAAGCCCCGTGGCATGAACTATCGCGCCCAGTTCACCGGCCCCACCGGCGCCAACGCCGTCGAGGCGGCCCTGAAGCTGGCGCGCAAGGTGACCGGCCGGACCAATGTGATCGCCTTCACCAACGGCTTCCATGGGGTCACCCTGGGCGCCCTGGCCGCCACCGGCAACAGCCACCACCGCACGGGCGCGCACATGCCGCTCAGCGGCGTGACCCGCATGCCCTATGACGGCTACTTCGGCGAGGGCGTCGACACCGCCGCCCAGCTCGAGCAGATGCTCAGCGACCCGTCGGGTGGCGTCGACAAGCCCGCCGCGATCATCGTCGAGGTGGTCCAGGGCGAGGGCGGCCTGAACGTCGCCTCGGCCGACTGGCTGCGCAAGATCGAGAAGATCTCTCACAAGCACGGCGCCCTGTTCATCGTCGATGACATCCAGGCCGGTTGCGGCCGCACCGGCAGCTTCTTCAGCTTCGAAGGCATGGGCCTGAAGCCCGACATCGTCACCCTGGCCAAGTCCCTGTCGGGCATGGGCCTGCCCATGGCCCTGGTGCTGGTGAAGCCGGAATTCGACCAGTGGAAGCCCGGCGAGCACAACGGGACCTTCCGCGGCAACTGCCACGCCTTCGTCACCGCCAAGGCGGCCATCGACACCTTCTGGGCCGATGACAGCTTCGGCGCCGAAGTTCAGAAGAAGGGCGAGCGCCTGCGCAAGCGTCTGCGCGAGATCGCCCTCCAGAACCGCAGCGTGGTCAAGGGTGTGAAGGGCCGCGGCATGATGTGCGGCCTGGACGTGGGCTCGGGCGAGATCTCCGACCCCGTGGTCGATGAGGCCTTCAAGCGCGGCCTGATCATCGAAACCAGCGGCGCCCATGACCAGATCCTCAAGGTTCTGGCGCCCCTCAACATCACCGACGCCGACCTCGACGCCGGCCTCGATATTCTTGCTGACTGTGTGGCCGAAGTGGCTGGGCGCCAGGCGCTCGGTTCGGCGGCCTAAAGGAGTTTAAACATGATCGTTCGTGACCTGAATGAAGCAAACCAGACCCGACGTCGCGTGGTCTCCAAGGGCTGGGAAAGCACCCGTCTCCTCCTGAAGGACGACAAGATGGGCTTCTCCTTCCACCTGACGACCATCTACGAGGGCGCCGAGCTGCCCATGCATTACCAGAACCACCTGGAGTCCGTTTACTGCGTCTCCGGGGAGGGCTCGATCGAAGACCTCGCCACCGGCCAGGTTCACCCCATCAAGCCCGGCGTGATGTACGCCCTGGATAAGCACGACAAGCACGTCCTGCGGGCCAAGAGCGAGATGAAGATGGCCTGCGTCTTCAATCCGCCGCTGAACGGCCTGGAAGTCCACGACGACACCGGCGCCTATCCCCTGGAAGCCGAAACCGTCTGAGGCGACGGCGCCGGTCCCGTCGGGGCCAGCGCCAGACCCCTTTAACCATGAGCCCGCCCCCGGCGCCGAGATGGCCGCCGGGGTGGGACCAGAGGCGAAAGGAAGCCTTTCATGACAGATCTCTATCCCTCGCGGGTCGCCGACCAGCCCACTTGGCTGGAACGCAAGGACCCCGTGATCCACAGCCCGTGGCGCTTTGAGTCGCCGCTGAGCCAGGCCCAGCACGAAGCCTTTGAACGCGATGGCTTCCTGGTGCTGCAGAACGTCTTCGAGACGGAGGAAGTCGCCGCCCTGCAGGCGGAGATGAACCGCCTGCGCGGCCTGCCGGACTCCATCGACCCTGAAACCGTGATCGCCGAGCCGGCGTCCGGCGCAGTGCGCTCAATCTTCGCCATCGACCGCCAGAGCGCCCTGATCGGCCGCCTGGCCGCCGACGAGCGCCTGGTCTCCATCGCCAACCACATCCTGGGCGACGAGGTCTACCTCCATCAGACGCGGCTGAACTACAAGCCCGGCTTCGATGGCAAGGAGTTCTATTGGCACTCCGACTTCGAGACCTGGCACACCGAGGATGGCATGCCGCGCATGCGGGCCATCTCCATGTCGGTCCAGCTGGTCGATAATTTCGAGTTCAACGGCCCGCTGATGCTGATGCCCGGCTCGCACAAGACCTTCGTCACCTGCGTCGGCGAGACGCCGGACGACCACTACAAGGAATCCCTGCGCAAGCAGGAGTACGGCGTGCCCGACCGTGACAGCCTGGCCAAGCTGGCCGAGCAGCACGGCATCGTGGCGCCGACCGGCCCGGCCGGGTCAGTGGTGATCTTTGACTGCAACACCATGCACGGGTCGAACGGCAACATCACGCCGTTCCCCAGGGCCAACGCCTTCATGGTCTACAACGCCGAGGCCAACCGCCTCGTCGCGCCCTTCGGGGCCGAGACGCCGCGTCCGGAGTTTGTCGGCGCGCGGGAGCACACGAAACGGCTGGTTCCCGTCTCCGGGAGCCTGGCCAAACAGGTAAGGGCGGCCTGATGAGCGGACATACAGTCGAGAAAATCGGCGGCACATCGATCTCCAACACCGATGCGGTGCTGGGCAACATCCTGATCGCCGACCGCAAGGGGCCAGAACTTTACGGCCGCATCTTCGTGGTCTCGGCCTATGCCGGCCTGACCAATGGCCTTCTCGAGCACAAGAAGACAGGGCGGCCCGGGGTTTATGCGTTGTTCGCCGGGGCCTCGGCCATGGAGGCGTCGGCCTGGCTGGACGCCATGGCCCGCGTGCAGGCTGATATGCTCGCCATAAACGCCGATCGTTTCGGCGATAGCGAAGATCGCAAGCCGGCCGATGAGTTCATCCTGGCGCGCATCGAGGATGCGCGCTCGGCCCTGACCGACCTCCAGCGCCTGTGCGCCCACGGTCACTTCCGCCTGGACACTCAGCTCGGCGCGGCCCGGGAAATGCTCGCCTCCCTGGGCGAGGCCCACAGCGCCCATAACCTGACGCTTGAACTGCGCCGCCGCGGCGTGAACGCTCGGTTCGTCGATCTGACCGCCTGGCACGACAAGCGGCCCCTGACCCTGGACGAACGCATCCAGGACGCCTTCCAGGATGTGGACGTGGCCCGGGAGCTGCCGATCGTCACCGGCTTCGCCCAGCGCCGCGAGGGGCTGATGCGCGAGTTTGGCCGGGGCTATAGCGAGGTGGTGTTCAGCCGGGTCGGCGTGCTGACCGGTGCCAAGGAAGCCATCATCCACAAGGAATTCCACCTCTCCAGCGCCGACCCGAACCTGGTCGGCCAGGACGCGGTGCGCAAGATCGGCCGGACCAACTATGACGTGGCCGATCAGCTGGCCAATCTGGGCATGGAGGCCATCCATCCCCGCGCCGCCCGGGGCCTGCGCCACGCCGGCATCCCGCTGATCGTCAAGAACACCTTCGAGCCCGAGGACAAGGGCACCTCGATCTGCGGCGACTTCGTCTCGGAGACCCCGCGGGTGGAGATCATCGCCGGCATGAAGGGGGTCACGACCCTTGAGCTGCTGGAGCAGGACATGGTCGGGGTGAAGGGCTACGACGCCGGCATTCTGGATGTGCTGTCGCGCCACGACGTCCGCATCGTGTCCAAGGCCTCCAACGCCAACACCATCACCCACCATCTCGACGCCAATCCCAAGCAGGTGAAGCGGGTGATCGCCGACCTCGAGGCGCTGTTCCCCAATGCGGCGGTCTCCACCCGCAAGGTGGCTATTGTCGCGGCGATCGGCAGCGATCTGAACGTGCCCAACCTGACCAGCCGGGCGACGCTCGCGCTCGGGGAGGCCGGGGTGGAGATCCTGGGGCTGCAGCAGCTGTCCCGGCGGGTGGACATCCAGTTTGTCGTGGCCGAGGATGGCTATGACGCCGCCGTCACTGCGCTCCATCGACGCCTCGTCGAAGAGGACGACGCCTTAGCCCGGCCTCTAAGAAGCGCAGCCTGACAGTTGTTTTCGCCCGCGGCGTCAGCGCCGCGGGCCTTTAGCTTTTTTTATCTGACCATTTTCAAATCTCCCGGGCCCGCCCCATGACCATGATCGTCTTCCTGCTCTGTTTGGCCGCTTTCGTCGGGATTGGCCTGGCTTCGGTGCGCAAGGCCCAGGCCTCCAAGAAAGACTACTACCTCGCCAGCAGCAGCGTGCACCCCGCGATGGCGGGCCTGTCGGCGGTGGCGACGAACAATTCGGGCTACATGTTCATCGGGGTGATCGGGTTCACCTACGCCACGGGGTTGGCCGCCATTTGGCTGATGATCGGCTGGATTCTTGGGGACTTCGTGGCCTCAATCTTCATTCACCGCCGCCTGCGTGAGGTGACGGAATCGTCCGGTCAGGTTTCGTTCGGCGCCGTGGTCGCCAACTGGTCGGGGCAGGACTTCGGCCTCTGGCGCAAGATTGCTGCGGTCATCGCAGTCGTCTTCCTCGGCGCCTACGCCGCCGCCCAGATCGCCGCCGGCGGCAAGGCTCTGCAAGGTGTGCTGGGCTGGACGCCGCAGACCGGCGCCATGATCTCGGCAGCCCTGATCCTGGCCTATAGCGCTGTCGGCGGCATCCGTGCGTCGATCTGGACCGATGCCGCACAGTCGCTGGTCATGATCTTCGCCATGACCATGCTGCTCTGGGTGGCGGTCGCCGGACGCGGCGGGATCGACAACACCTATATGGAGATGGCGGCCATCCCCGGCTTCCTCGACCTCTTCCCCGCCGATCTGCTGTTTCCTGGACTGCTCGGCATGGCGCTGTTCGTCGTGGGCTGGATGTTTGCGGGCGTCAGCGTCATCGGCCAGCCGCATGTGATGGTTCGGTTCATGGCCCTGAAGACGCCGGAAGACATGACCGCGGCCCGAGGGTGGTACTATGGCTACTTCACGCTCTTCTATCTGCTGGCGACCGGCGTCGGTCTGATGTCGCGGCTCTATCTGCCGGACCTGGGCGCTCTGGACCCTGAACTCGCCCTGCCGACCATGGCTGTGGAGCTGCTGCCGGCCGCCCTGGTCGGCGTGGTCCTGGCCGGGATCTTCGCGGCGACCATGTCCACCGCCGACTCCTTGGTGCTGGCCTGTTCGGCGGCGATCACCAGCGATCTGGCGGAAGGTCGGATCCAGAAGCCCTGGGTCATGAAAATGGTCACCGCAGGCGTGACCATCATGGCCTTGATGTTCGCGCTCAGCGGCTCGCGCAGTGTGTTCAGCCTGGTCATTCTGGCCTGGTCGACCCTGGCCTGCGCCTTCGGCCCGCTGATGATCGTCCAGTCCCTGGGGCGGCGGCTGAACCAGCCGACGGCCATCGCCCTGATGCTGGGCGGTGTCGCCATCGCCTTCCTGTGGCGGATGCAGGGCTGGCACGTGCAGGTCTACGAAGGCCTGCCCGGCATCCTCATCCCGACGCTTATCGGTCTGGCGATCAGCCATAAGGCGCCCCGGCGGGCCGAAGCGTCGGACGCCCCAGTCAGCGAAGCGGCGCCCTCCAAGGTCTGATCAACGGCGTATGTCCTGGCGTCATGGGGCTTTGCCGCTGGCGCGGTCGCCGCCATGACTAGGGCGCAGATGCCGCCGACGCCGATCCCTGGGCGCACCGGACCCTAGAAATCCGGGGCCAGGGGTGCGATGTCGGGCGCGCAGGAAACGACCGGAGGACGACCCATGCGCCTGGCCAAGCCCAGAATCGAACCCCTCGCGGACAACGACATGGACGCCGACCAGCGCGAGCTGCTGGCGCCGATGGCCGAGCGGGGACGGGTGCTGAACATCTTCCGCACCCTGGTGCGCGAGCCCAAGGCGATGAAGGGCTTCATGGGCTGGGGCAACTACATCCTGTCGCGCCGCAACGGCCTGTCGGCCCGCGACCGCGAGATCGTCATCCTGCGCATCGGCTTCCTCTGCCGCTCGGGCTATGAGTGGACCCAGCACGTCCCCATCGGCAAGCAGGCCGGCCTGACCGACGAAGAGGTCGCCCGCATCAAGCAGGGGCCGGACGCCGAGGGCTGGAGCGCCGCGGATGCGGCCCTGGTCCGCGCCGCCGACGAGCTGCACCACGACCAGTTCATTACCGACGCCACCTGGACGGCGCTGGGCGCCCATTTCAGCGACAAGCAGAAGATGGACGTGGTGTTTTCCGCCGGCCAGTACACCCAGGTCTCGATGATGCTGAACAGCTTCGGCGTGCAGCTGGACGAGGGCCAGACCCTCGATCCCGATCTGAAGGGCTTCTGATGGGGCGGCTCGACGGTAAGACCGCGGTCATCTGCGGGGCAGGGCAGACGCCGGGCCAGACCATCGGCAATGGCCGCGCCATGGCGGTCCTCTTCGCCCGTGAAGGCGCCCGGGTCCTCTGTGTCGACCGGGTGGCCGAGCGCGCCCAGGAGACGGTGGACATGATCACCGCCGAGGGCGGACAGGCGTTCGCCCTGGCGGCCAATATCGCCAAGGCCGACGGCGCCGACGCGGTGGTCGCTGCAGCCGGCGAGACCCTCGGGCGGCTCGACATCCTGGTGAACAATGTCGGCGTCGGCGGTGGCGACGGCCCGGCCCACAAGGTCGACGAGGACGCCTTCGACCGCATCCTGGCGATCAATCTGAAGGGCGCCTGGCTGACTAGCAAGGCGGCCATCCCGGTGATGCGGGAGCAGGGCGGCGGCGCCATCGTCAATATCTCGTCCCTGGCCTCGTTGGCCGGCGGGACCCAGGTGGCCTACGAGGTCTCCAAGGCGGCCATGAACCGCCTGACCACCAGCATCGCCCAGTCCAACGCCAAGTGCGGGGTGCGCTGCAACGCCATCCTGCCGGGCCTGATGGACACGCCCATGGCCGTGGCCGGCATCGCCCAGGCCACCGGCCAGGACGTCGAGGCCGTCCGCCAGGCCCGCGGCGCGCGCGTGCCGCTTCGGGCCAAGATGGGCACGGCCTGGGACACCGCCTATGCGGCCCTGTTCCTGGCCAGCGATGAGGCCGCCTTCATCACCGGCGTTCTGCTGCCGGTGGACGGCGGCATGTCCAGCCGGATCGGCTGACCGATTTCATATCCAGCTATTCTCAGGAGCGTATTTTGAAGAACCTGTTCAGCGTCGAGGGCAAGGTCGTCCTCGTGACCGGCGGCAGCCGCGGCATCGGCGAGATGATCGCCCGCGGCTTTGTTGAAAACGGCGCCAAGGTCTATATCTCGTCGCGCAAGGCCGAGGTCTGTGACCGGGTGGCCGAAGAGCTGTCAGAGTTCGGAACCTGCATCTCGCTGCCCTTCGACCTGGGCGGCATGGCCGGCATCGAAGGCCTGGCCAATGCGATCAAGGAACGCGAAAGCCGCCTGGACGTGCTGGTGAACAACGCCGGCGCCACCTGGGGCGCGCCGATTGATGAGTATCCCGAGGACGGCTGGGACAAGACCGTCGACCTGAACGTCAAGTCGATCTTCTTCCTGACCCAGAAGCTGCTGCCCCTGCTGCGGGCGGCCTCGACCGCCGAGAATCCGGGCCGGGTGATCAACATCGCCTCGGTCAACGGCATCGAGCCGCCGACGCTGGAAACCTACGCCTATTCCACCTCCAAGGCCGGCTGCATCATGCTGACCCGCCACCTGGCCAAGCGCCTGGCGCCCGAGCACATCCTGGTCAACGCCATCGCGCCGGGTCCCTTCCCGTCGAAGATGATGGCCGCGACCCTGGCTCAGGCCGGCGACGCCATCGCCAAGAGCAATCCCCGCGGCCGGATCGGCCAGCCGGAGGATATCGCAGGCGTGGCCATCTTCCTCAGCAGCCGGGCCTCGGCCTATACGACGGGCGCGGTGGTGCCCTGCGACGGCGGTTCGGCCGAGTTCTGATCCCTCAGGAATAGCCGCGCGTGGCGATGTAGGCGTCCAGCTGCTGGACACGCGCGGCGTCCGAGGGGTGGGTCGAGAGGATGGCCGGCGTGCTGGCGCCGCCACGGGCCGCCATCCGCCGCCAGAGGTTCACCCCCTGCCGGGCGCTGAATCCGGCCCGCACCATCAGGTCTAGGCCGATGCGATCGGCCTCCAGCTCGTGCTGGCGCGAATGGGGCATCAGGACGGCCACCTGCAAGGCCGGGGCGGCGTAGCGGCCCAGGGCCTGGGCGACGCCGCCCTCGGCGTTCTGGGTGGCTGCGCCCACCAGGCCAGCGCCCACCTGGGCCAGGGCCGACTGCGAGTAGCGTTCGGCCGCATGGTTGGCCATGACGTGGGCCACCTCGTGACCCAGCACGGCGGCCAGCTCGTCGTCATTGGCGACAAAGTTCATCATGCCGGTGGTCACGCCCACCTTGCCGCCGGGCAGGACGAAGGCGTTGACCGAGCTGTCTTCGAACACCGCATATTCCCAGGCCTGACCGCCGAGCCCCGAGGCGCCGACGATCTGCCCGCCGATGCGGCGCAGACGGGCGTTGGCGGCGGCGTCGGTGGAGACCTTCGAGGTCTGCTTCATCTGCGCCCAGGCCTGCGCGCCTTGCTGCGAGAGCGCGCTGGGATCGACCAGCAGCACCTGCTGTCGACCGAGGCTTTCGTTGTAGCTGCAGGCGGTCAGGCCCGCTGGGACCATCAGGGCGCCGACCAGGGCCAGGGTCCGGAATGGGCGCAGGGCGCGATAGTTTGCGGCAGGCATCGGCAGTCTCCCGTTGGACAGCTTCACATTAGCCCATCAACGCGCCAATCGCGAAGACGTCCCGTCTTGCCGTTTGACGGCCCGAGCAGGGCGGATTATCGCTATTAAGAACCAGTCGCAATAATGGAGACTCGCCATGGCCGATGATGCGTCCGCGCTCGCCCAAATGAGCGACAGCGGTCCCTTGGGTCTCACACGGGGCGAGCAGGTGCTGCTGGCTGGGCTGCGGCTCTGGGCCGGCCTTCGTCTCTCGGGCGAGGCGCCCCAGGCCAGCGTGCGCCAGCTCATGGCCGAGCAGGTCAGCGATCGGGCCGGCGCGATCTTCGTAGCCATGATGGAGAGCCTGGAGCGCCAGACCCGCCGACCGGTGGAGATCCGCTGCGGCCCCTGCGCCGGCTACGCCCAGGACGAGCAGCGCCTGATCGTGGCCTGCGGCGTGTCGCGGGTGGATATGGCGACGGCCCGGGCGCTTCTCACCCCGCTGGTGATGCAGCCCGAGCCGGTGGCGATCTTCGCCCGGGCGCTGAACATGGTGCTGAGCCACGAGGGCCTGGACATGCCGGCCCGGCTGTTCGATGCGCCGTTTCCGCCGGGGCTTGGGGGCGGTCCTTCGGTGACCCTCCACTAGGTCTGGTCCCCGGCCCATTTCCGCCATCGGCCCATGGGATATCGGCCGTCTGATCACATTGGAGAGTTCCCATGGCCCGTCTGACGACCTTGTTTGCCCTTGGCCTCACTGCGTCCCTGGCGGCGGCGACCGCCCAGGCCGCCGAGGGCCGGTTCATCCATCCGGCCGACACCAACAAGGATGACCGGATCAGCCGCCAGGAGTGGGTGGCTTACAAGCTGCCGGCGGCCGAGTTCGACAAGGCCGACACCGATGCGGACGGCCTGATCAATGGGCCGGAGTTCGTGGCCTGGCGCCAGACCCAGGCCTGAGACCAACCTTTAAGGGGAACGGCCTGGCCCACCGTCGCGTTCTCAAGCTCAAGCTTGGAGACGACACATGTTGAAATGGGCCGGCATCTTCCTTCTGGTCATGATCGCCGCGGCGATTATCGGCCTGTTGATCGAGGCGGTGAGGATCATCGCCTGGGCGCTGTTCGTCATCTGCCTGGTCGGCTTCTTCGTCACCGGCGGCTGGAAATTCCTGACCCGCGGACGGGACCGCTAGCCCCGCCCGCGGCGGCCCCTATTCTCGGGTGTAGTCGGCCGGGATGACCGGCTCGGGCCCAGCCTTGCCCCACAGGACGATTTCGTTGCCCCAGGGGTCACGGAAGGCGTGGTTGTAGCCGTTGAACTCCGACCAGTAGTGATTGCGCCAAAGGATGGTCGCGCCGCGCCGTTCGGCCTCGCCAAGGATGCGGTCGGGCGTATCATCGTCGCTGATCAGCACCCAGATCCGCGGCTTGCGGCCCTCTAGGCTCGCGGCGCGGGGGGCCACCCCCTCGGGCTCAGGGTGGGGTCTGGCGTTGGCCGTCTTGAAGATACCCAGGTGAAGGTTGCCGATCTGGCTGTCAGACCCGTCCGGATTGCGGAACTGGCCGCCGGGGACCATCCGGTGATAGAGCCCTTCAGGCCGGGCGTCATTCTGCCAGCCGAACACCTCGGCATAAAAGGCGCCGGCGGCGGCCGGATCGTCTGCGGCCAGGTCGACAAAAATTAGGGTGTTGGGATAGCCCACGGGAACTCCTTTTTCATACAAGCCGGCGGCGCTGTCGGGCGCGCGGTCTCAGGCGACCCTAGGGGCCACGCGCCGACCCTTCTTGCCCGTCGGCGCACGAGCGCTTGCCCAGCCGCGCGTCGCCCAGAGGATGGGCGGCATTCTGAAATTTTACTGGAAATGTGCAAAAGGACTGGTCACACAGCCCGCCGCACCTCCAGTGTAGACCTCAAATTCTCCGCCAGACGCTTTCAGGAGTTCCCGTGCCGGATCTTGCCGACCCCGCCCTCGACCAACTGTTTCGCCAGGCCCGCACCCAGAACGCCTGGGCCGACACACCTGTCCCTGAGGCGACCCTCCATCGGCTCTATGATCTGCTGAAATGGGCGCCGACCTCGGCCAACTGCAGCCCCGGCCGCTTTGTCTTTGTCCAGTCGGAACAGGCCAAGGAAAAGCTCGGCCCGCACCTGTCCAGCTCCAACCGGGCCAAGGCCATGGCCGCCCCGGTCTGCGTGATCGTCGCCTATGACCTGGACTTCGCCGAACAGCTGCCCAAGCTCTTTCCCCACGACCTGTCGGCCAGGCACTGGTTCAGCGACCCGGCGGTCCAGCTGGAGACCGCCTTTCGCAATTCCAGCCTGCAGGGCGCCTATCTGATCATGGCCGCGCGCAGCCTGGGCCTCGACTGCGGGCCAATGTCCGGGTTCGACAAGGCCGGCGTGGATGAGGCCTTTTTCGGCGGCACATCCTGGCGGTCCAACTTCCTGGTGGCGCTGGGGCAGGGGCGTCCCGAGGGGGTCTATCCGCGCAATCCGCGGCTCGACTTCGATGAGGCCTGCCAGATTCTCTAGGGAGGAAGGCCGACCTCCGAACGCTGGTCCGCTCTGAAATTTCAGACTAGACCAGCAGGGCGACCGGCGCCGGAGAGGCCGGCGCTGGAGGAAGGACAAGGCGTGTTGCGGAGTTTGAACGTGAATCCTGATGCGCAAGGCAGGGACCCAGGCACGGGCGGCATCATCGCCGCCACCGGGGAATGGTCGCCTGAGCTTCAGAAGGCCCGCGCCTATGAGCAGATCCTCCTCGACATCATTCTAGGTGACCTTCCGCCCGGCGCCCGTCTGGACGAACAGGCCCTGACCCGGCGCTACAGCACCGGCCTGGCCGGGGTTCGCGACGCCCTGGGGCGCCTGGCGCTCGAAGGCATGGTGGTGCGACGGTCCCGGGCCGGCACCACGGTCTCGCCCCTGGATCTGGTCGATCTGCGGGAGGGTTATGAGGCGCGCGCGCTCATCGAGCCGCACTGCGCGGCCATGGCGGCGAAAAACGCCACCCCAGAGGAGATCGAGATGATCGCCTCGACCTTCGACGACGCCGAGCGGGCCGATAAGGAGCAGGACCGGCGCGCCCTGATCGCCATGGATCAGCGATTTCATGCCCTGATCGCCCGGGCCAGCCGCAACGCCGCCCTGGCCCGCATTCTCATCCCCCTGCAGCACAAGGCCGCCCGCTTCTGGGTCTATTCCATGGGCGCCACCACCCAGGAAGAACGCCTGGCCGACATCTGCCAGCACCGGGCCGTGGCCCACCGGATCGCCGAGCGCGACGCCGAGGGGGCCCGGGCGGCGATGATTCTGGTGCTCGGCACCATGCCCAAGACGGTGAAACGCTCGCTCACCAACTGGGGCGAGGAAGACGCGCATTCGGCGAGCCCGGACCTGGCCTGAGCGCCTTCCGGTTGAGCCGCATCTGCGGCGTGACCCGCATCTGGGCGCCGCACTGCAAAATCTGAACGCCGGACGGGCGCCACTGAAATTCCGTCTGAAATGTCACGGGACATTTTTGACGCCGACCCGCTCTCGCGAGAACCTGTCTTCAAGAGGCGTGCGGACGCGGGGATAACCGCCACCCGGCGGAGGGTCCGCGACCTCGGATGAGGGCGATATGACTAAGAGACTTCTTTTGGTTGCGGGCGCCTCCCTGTCCGCACTGATGGCGAGCCCGGGCGCGACCTGGGCGCAGACCGACATGATCGACGAAGTGGTGGTCACAGCCCGCGACAAGACGGGTCTTCTGGAGAAGGACCCCAGCGACAGCGTCTTTGGCCTGGACAAGGCGCTGATCGAAACGCCGCGTTCGGCGAGCTTCGCCAGCGATGTGACTCTCGAGCGCTACGGCATCGAGTCCATCGACGACCTGACCTCGATTTCACCGGGCACCTATACGGCCAGCTTCTATGGCGTGGCCGGGGCGCTCAATATCCGCGGCACCCTGGCGGAGAACTACTTCCGCGGCTTCAAGCGGATCGAGAACCGCGGCACCTATTCCACGCCGATCGCCAATGCGGCCCAGATCGAGATCGTGCGCGGCCCGCCGACGCCGATCTACGGCGCGGGCAAGGTGGGCGGCATGCTCAACTTCGTGCCGAAATCCGGCCGGATGGAAGGCGAGTACATCTCCGAGATCTCCGGCGAGGCCGACATCACCGTCGGCTCCTACGCCCGCAAGGAAATCTCCGGCCAGATCGCCATTCCGCTGAACTTCGGAACCACCGAGGGCGGGCTCAGCCTCTATGCCCAGGCTGAAAACTCCGACAGCTTCTATCGGGGAATTTCGCCGCGGCGCGAGATCATCCAGGCGTCGGTGGACTTCGACCTGGGCGGCGGCTGGCGCACGGCGTTTGGCGGCATGGCCTTCCATTCCGACGGTGATGTGCAGACGCCCGGCTGGAACCGGCTGACCCAGGACCTGATCGACAACCAGACCTATATCACCGGCCGCGACACCAGCCTCAGCGACTCCAATGGCGACGGCAAGCTGACCCCCAACGAGATCGGCTTCTATCCCTACGCCTCGGCCATGTACCTGGCCTATTACGGCTTCCCGCAGAGCGACGCCAAGCACACCCTGGACACCGGAGTTGGCACGACCAAGCTCGATCCGCGGACTGTCTATATCAGCGACGCCGACTTCTCGAACACCTGGACCCGCACGGGCTATGTCGACCTGATCAAGGACTTCGACAACGGTTCGGCCCTGAAGTTCCAGCTGTTCTACGACGAGCTGAAGAACAAGCGCTTCGTGTCCTACGGCTATCCGGCCCTGTTCGACTCCCAGGTGGGCGAGGCGCGGGTGACCTACGACTTCGACTACGACATGGGCATGGTGACGTCGAAGTCCTTCGTCGGCGCCTCGTACCGGGCCTTCGATGGTCGCCGTCGGGAGAGCTTCAACTCCGGCCTGATCGCCCTTGATCGCCGCGACATCGCCTTTGGCGCGACGCCCACCGACATCATCGATGATCCCTTCTCCCCGGAGACCTACGGCCTCCAGTGGGAGAACGACAACAGCACCACCTGGAGCCAGGCGGGCGTCTTCCTGACCTCCGACATCTTCATCGGCGAGCGACTCAACCTGATGCTGGGCGGCCGCTACGACAATTACGAGGTGGAGTCCGAGGACACCGGCCTGGTCAGCTACCAGCCGGCCGGCAAGTTCGAAGACAGCCAGGGCAAGGGGACCTACACGGTCTCGGCCACCTATCAGTTCGACTTCGGCCTGATGCCCTATATCACCTATGCCGAGTCCTCGGCCCTGGAGATGAGCCAGGCGGGCGACATCTCGCCCTCCCTGGTGCAGAGCGACGCCTGGCTGTCGGACTCCGATCTCGCCGAAGCTGGCGTGAAGTTCCAGCTGCTGCAGGGCACCCTGGTGGGGTCGATCGCCGGCTATCGCCAGAACCGCACCCAGCTGACCGGCGGCCCCAACCCCACCGTGCGGGGCAGCCGCTCCAAGGGCGTCGAGGTCGAGGTGCGCTACCTGGCCACGGAAAATCTCTCCTTCACCTTCGCCGGCAACAACCAGCGGACGACGATCAAGGGGCCGGACGCCAGCTTCGCCTATATTCCCTACTATGTGACGGGGGTGGATCCGGTGGACGCCTTCGGCGGCACCTATGTGGTCTGGGCCTTCTCGGACCTGCCGGGCCGGGGCGGCGACTATGCCTACACCCTGATCCCGCGCACCGTGGCCAGCCTCTATGGCAGCTACACCAGCGACGAGTATGCCTGGGGCCAGGTGGGCGGCGTCCTGGGGGCCACCTATGTGAGCGAGACCTCGCAGACGGTGGAGAACCCGATCACCTATCCGGAATACACCACCGCCAACCTGTCGATGTTCTATCGTCGCGGCCCGTTCCAGGCCTCGGTTAATGTCGATAACGTCTTCGACGAGCTGTTCTTTACGCCGGCCGCCGACTCCTACGCCAACTTGGCTGCTCTGCCGGGCAAGGGGCGCGAGTGGCGTCTGACCCTGAAGCGCTCGTTCTGATCTTCGCGCCCGCCCGCGCCTCACCGGCGTCGGCGGGCGATCCCCGGGCGTGACGGCTTCAAGCGGCGACGGTTGAAGCCCCCCTCGCGCCCCTACATTTGAAGGCGGTCCCTTCCTGCCGGACCCTGGCGCTGCGCCTGGGTCGGCGGGGTTCCAGAGTGGAGGCGTATTATGCCCCGATCCGAATGGCGTCCCTGGGTTCTGCTGGGCGTTTTCAGCCTGCTGCTGTTCCTGATCTCGGCGGCGACCTTCTCGTCGCTGGGGGTGGTGCTCCCGGCCATGGTCGCCGAGCAGGAATGGAGCTGGGCCCAGGCGGGGCTGGGCTTCACCCTGCTGGGCGCCTGTTGCGGCGGCTCGGCCTGGTTCCCGCCCATGGTGATCCGGCGCTTCGGCGTCCGGGCGGCCCTGCTGCTGGGGACGGCGGTGATGGCCCTGGGCTTTGTCTGCCTCTACCTGACCCAGAGCGTCTGGATCTACTTCCTGGGCACGGCGCTCTGTGGCGTGGCCTACCAGCTGATGGCCCTGATCCCCGGCACCCATGTGCTGGCGGCGGTCTTCCAGAAGCGGGCCATGGCCTTTGGCCTCTATTTCACGCTGGGCGGTCTGGGCGGCGTGGCCGGTCCGATGATGGCGCTCGGCGTCATGTCGGCGACCGGCGGCGAGTGGCGACCCTTCTGGGCGCTGCAGGCGGTGGCGGCCCTCGGCATCGGCGTGCTCTGCGCCATGCTCATCCCCAACAGCGCCTGGCTCAAGGCGTCATCCGAGAAGATCGACATCGCGGTGAAGGCCGATGCTGAGGCCGCCGCGGCCATGGCCACGCCGGCGCCCCTGGCGGTCTACCGGACCGTACAGGACTGGACGCTTCGCCAGGCCATGGGCACGCCGCAGTTCTACATCCTGGCGTCGGCCTACTGCGTTCACCTGCTGAGCGGCGTGACGGTTTCGAGCCTCTCGGTGGCCCACCTCACCGAGCGTGGCGTGGCCGCGGGCGTGGCCGCAGGCATGCTCAGCGTCGAAGGCCTGATGGCCACGGCCGCCCGGCTGGGGGGCGGTTTCATCGGCGACCGCATCGACCCCAAGTGGCTGCTCATGTTCGCCGTAGGCTCGCTCGGCGTCGGCTCGCTCGCGCTCAGCGTCGCCGACAGCACCCTGCTGATGTTCGTCTACTCCATCGGCACCGGCGTAGGCTTTGGGTTGACGGCCCTGGCCGTGACCATCCTGCTGCTCAACTATTATGGCCGGAAGAACAATCTGGAGATCTTCTCCACGGTCTGTCTGGCTGGCGCTGTCTCGGCGCTTGGCCCGCTGATCGGCGGTTCGCTCCGCGATCTTCTCGGCAGCTTCTCCCCCACCTTCCAGCTCTTCGGCATCGTCGCCGCCGTGGTCTTCGTGGCCTCCCTCTTCATGCGTCCGCCGCAGTTGAAGTCGGAAGCCGAAGCCCCGGCGGCCGCGCCCGCCGGCCTAGTCAATGACCCCGTCTGAGGCGTTTCCCATGTATCAAAAGCCCTCCACGAGTAAGGAATTCGGCGTCTTCCTGCCGGTCGCCAACGGCGGCTGGATCATCTCGGAGACCTCGCCGCCGCTCAACGACCTCTGGACCCAGAACCGGGCCGCGGCGATCACGGCCGACGAGGTCGGCATGGACTTCGTCATGTCCATGGGCAAGTGGCGCGGCTTCGGCGGCACGACCGACCACTGGGGTTCGTCCCTGGAGTCGGTGACCATGATGGCCGGCATCGCCGAGGCGACCAAGAATGTGAAGATCTGGGCCACGGTCCATCCGCTGCTGCAGAACCCGGCGGTGACGGCCAAGATGATGACCACCCTGGATCACATCAGCGGCGGTCGGGCCGGCCTCAACATCGTCGCGGGCGCCTATCGCGCCGAGTTCGACCAGATGGGCATGTGGGACGACAGCCTCGATCACGAGGCCCGCTACGCCCTGACCGAGGAATGGACCGCGATCATCAAGCGCCTCTGGGCCGAGGACAGCGTCGACCACGAAGGCAAGTTCTTCACCATGAAGGACGCCCGGTCCAATCCCAAACCCCTGTCGCGGCCGCGGCCCGACCTGATCTGCGCCGGCCAGTCCGACCGCGGCTTCCAGTTCTCGGTGCGCGAAGCCGACATCTGCTTCATCGGCGGCCGCACGCCCGAAGAGCGCCGCGACAACAGCCTGCGGGCCAAGAAGGTGGCCCAGGACCTCGGCAAGTCGATCAAGACCTACGCCATGTGCACCATCGTCCACGGCGAAACCGACGCGAAGGCCGAGGCCCTGGTCGAGCACTACAAGACCGGGACCGACATGGGCGCCATCCTGGAGATGCTGCGCAGCTGGGGCGTGCCGGCCGACAAGCTGGACGTGGTGGCCAAGCAGCAGGGCGCCTTCATGACCCACACCGCCGTCGGCTCGCCGGCCACCTGCGCCGAGCAGGTCCAGGAGTTCGTGGAGTTCGCCCAGCTCGATGGCCTGATGCTGATCTTCCCTGACTATGTGGAAGGCCTGAAGATGTTCGGCGCCGAGATCCTGCCGGGCCTGCGTTCGGCCTTCGCATGACCGCGCAAGCCTCGCCGGCGGCGGCCTCCGACGGGCTGGCCGCCTGGATCACGCCGGCTCGCACGGCCCTGGTGATCATCGACATGCAGGTGGATTTCGCCGCGCCAGACGGCCGCCTAGGTCAATGGGGCGTGGATCTGTCCACCGTGCCGCCAGGGCCTC
>Ga0208316_1000877_pt1 | contig 21264 bp, 9 predicted proteins | sample MalvireepMed_231_FD_184240 | JGI IMG/M metagenome (GOLD analysis project Ga0208316, IMG submission 184240) | Marine viral communities from the Global Malaspina Expedition - Malaspina viral metaG DeepMed_231 (SPAdes) (version 2) | ecosystem: Environmental > Aquatic > Marine > Oceanic | place... | reverse complement strand
CGTTCTACTCGGCCTAAATTCAGTAATTTCTTCCGGCACACTCGTACCGTGGTAGACATCTTTGTCGAACCCCATTTCTTCAGCCCGTGCTATCCGGCTCACCTCGTCCATCGGGAGTTCATCTGCTGCCTTCACTCCCCGTTTTGCAATTTTTCGCAAGGTTGAGCCAGCGACAAACGGAAGAGCAAACCCAGCCGCACCCCATCCCATTCTGGGAAGATCGCCTGTCCGCGCTCCAGCTATGATATCAGCTATGTCGATAGCCTCACCAACGCCGGGTACCATGGAAGCACCAACCAAGGCAGCAGTTTCCCCGCCTGTCTCCGGTTGCAAGGCTCTATTTATTCTACGTGGAACAGATCTAACTTGAGCGGCGACACGCTCTGCCCATGGTGGCCTTGGCCTGATAACGGACGATCTACGATCTTCTGCGGTTGGATAGCGCAGGCCACCATTCTGATAGCCACGTAGACCAGCTATGCCATTACGCATTGCTGCCCCACCGTGCAGGTGACGAACGACCGATCATGCCTCTCACGTCCACATGCGTAAAGGTTTTACGGATAAAGTTTTTCGATTTCACGAATCATAGGAGTGCTTCCTTCAATACTAAGTACCGCTTTCTCAAAAGCTCTTTGTAGATAATCAGGAATTTGATCTGCGTATCCCCATACAGCATCAATATTGCCACCTTCTTGGGAATACAGTTTCGTAACATGATCGGCCAACTCTTCAACAACATCTTCGTCAACCAGTTCACCCGGTCCCGTTCGCATCTGCCTTCTAATGGCCGTTTTCATCTTGTTGAGCCCAAGATTGGGATTGTAAGGACCAACCTTTCTTATTTGTTGAGTGCTGGGGGTTTTGGGAAGGTATTTAAGAATTCCTTTCCACCCAGCCGCAGTAAGACCCGGAATCGCAAGACCCGCAATACCCAATCCAACACGACCCAGGCTTTTCCCTCTTGAGGTTCGTAAATCTTGTAACCCAGCAAGTACCTCTACTGCATCTGCACCCATACTCGTATAAGGTGCCATTGCTCCAGCCGTATAGGCCAAACTGGGATCATCAGCTTCGCGCCTGACGCCCCTCCATAGATTCTTGAGCTTGTCAATGACACGACCACCTTCCTGATAAGCCGACAGGCCAGCTATGCCATTACTCATTGCTGCCCCACCGTGCGGGAGACGGGCGACCGATCATGCCTCTCACGTCCACATGCGTAAAAGTTTTGTAGCGACCTACGCCCAGGAGACTGGCATCCGGGTGGCCTTCGAGCATGTCCGCGACTTCGGATGGAACGCATCCCACCTTAACAACATCCGCCGCACCACCCGTCAGATGCATACTACGGCGGACGCCGCCTATCGACGCATTGTAGCGTGGATCTCTGTACCACGAATTGATCAGCACACTTGACGTTCCGTTCTTGGCACGGAGCCATTCAAGTATGTCGATCAGCTTGTATGCGTTTTCCAGTAGCTTCAGAGGAGGAGCTTCGAGAATGGTGTTCCGGCTCTTTCGACCTGCGTCACAAATCTCCAAAGCAGAGAAATTCTTGATGCCGCGATCCCTGAGACACTGTCCGCAGACCCCAACCCAATCATTTTTCGTCATGCTCTTTGAAGTCCGGGGAATTGTCCAATAGGGCTGGGCGTCTGGGAGCCTTGATGGCTTTTGCTATACCCGCTGCTGCCGCACCTATCTGAGGGGCCAAATACTGGGCCACCCGTGGACCGCCTGCCCACGCGAGCAGCCCCACGTTAAGACTACCCAAGAGTGGGTACGCAATTTCTGGGACTGCCAGTATGATGGAGTCCAGCACGATGATAGTGCCCGTAAAAACGAGAGATCCGAAAAGAAATGTTCTGGCCGCACTCAAGGTGCCGCGCTCGTCTGTAAGCATTTCCTTGATCATGTTACGGACATCCCCCAGTTGACGGGTACATGTGGTATCAATCCTTTCATTCCAGCCTTGACGCTAGTTAAATTATCCAAGACCTCGTCACGTTCTTCTATCATCTCGAAAAGAAGTTCGCGCTTGCGATCATCCGACATCCAATCGCTTCGTAGCAACTTGTTCCTGCGTTCACGCCATTTGTTCATGTAAGTGCCGAAAGCACGCACCTTACTGCGGTAGTTGTGCGTATCTATATTGTCCTCAATCCATTTTTGTACGTCTTCTCGGGAACCCTCTCTTATAAGTTTGTTCAGTACGGACACATAGATATCAACTTCGTCTTTAAGCTTTTCAAACTTATCTACGTCCCCTCTACCCTGCCTATAGTCTCCTACGACACCACCTATAACGGGGAAGTTTTCGATGCCCTCTCCGGTCAACAGAGATGATGGAGCCCAATCATAGCGAGTACCAACTATATTTTTCCCGGTATACTCCCTGGCAATACGGTCAGCAACGAGCATGGCATATGTGGCCGATTGCCCAAAATATCCCCGGAGCATGTTCTCGATCTTCATGGGAGACGAAAGAGTATCAACGCCTGGAAGTACGCCAAAGATACTAGCCAAACCTGCCGCTGAATCACTTGTGTATTCAGTTCGTTGATACTCCGAAGGCAAGTCTTCCATGTAGCGAGGAACGATGGGCTCTCTCGTGAAATCATTCTTGTTCTGCATGGCATACCACATCGGGCGCATGATTTGTGGCATGATATGGAAACCAAGGTTTCTTCTAGTTTGATCTAAAACCTCTTTACTGACATCCGCTGGCGTATAATCCTCCTCGTCTATCATTCTGAGAATAGATTCCGGTATCGACTTGAGAAGAGCCCCGGATGCAAAGGAGGTGGGCACCTTGAAGTATTTATCACCCACCGGGATAAGGAAGTTGTTCATTTTCTCAGCTTCCCCGGCTCTTTTATAGTGCTCGTCGTCGCGCACCATCATGTAATAGACAAAGAGCGAAGCCGCCGCAAAAAGGCCACGGTTTACCATGCGGAATTTGAGTGCGTTGGCAGCTTCGTCGGTCATGTTAGGATCTACTGCGTGTTTCCCTATAGCATCGGGAGAGCCCGTCCAGCTTCGTACAAAGGCGTCGGTGCCAGTGATCTGACCAGACATGAACGGTATCATGGAAGTGATGGCATTTACTAATGGATCGGCTCCGTGCCTACCAAAGTTCAGGGTCTCTAAGCCAGCTATATTAGCTTCAGCAATACTACCAGTACTAGCTAGAACCGTATCCATAGCACCCATTCTGGCCGTTGATTCACCTACCTCTTGCAGGTTTCTGTACATGACGCGGATATATGAGAAGTAGTCGCCAACATCCTTGAGCGGCATCCGTCCCTCTTTAAGCTCCGCAGATACTTCCTCGTACCGCTGCTGCATTCTGGCTTCTTTCGCTAACCTTGCACCAGTACCTTTGAAGCCCAATGCCCTCAAGCCCTTGGCAACCGCTGACTCACCCTCCAGTACCTCTTCTAACGCCGTCATGCCCCCTACCTGTTCTTGAACGGAAGGGTAAAGGCCACTACCTGTTATAAGCCCTGATTCTAAAGATCTCTGAAGCACATTCCCCTCCAGAGCCCTTTGTATTGAACCGAATAGGGGGAAGAAGGAACCCTTAGCAGACGCATTTATTATATTCACAGAGCGTGCGTCTTTAGCGAAGTTCCTGTATATAAACTCAGGGAAATTAACAACTCCCCATCTGGTGACTTGAGCGCCTATTCTGGCAGCGCGTAATAAGTTGTTTGTGCTCGAAAACCCCATCGTCATGACTGAGTTAGCAAGTAGCGGGTCAGCTAACTCATGAAACTCTTGTTGGCCATCCACCATGATGCGGATAACATTGGGGCCAGCTTCATCTACCCGCCTACTTTGTACGCCGTAACCCCTCTCTGTTAGCTCCTGGGTATCACGGACCACTCTGCGTGCAGCCAGATTAGAAAAACCATCACGAAGCATGGCCATTTCGGAGTTCAGAATGTTTCTGAGTAAGTCTATATCTTCTAAGCTATCGAAGCTTTCTAGTGCATGGTCAAAAACATTACCCTTGGATTCAACCATTCTACCGAATTGCAGGATTCTTTGCGTAGATTTACCCCCTCCTTCGCCACGACCGTCACTACCTAATGGCCACGACTTCGCTGTTCCCACATCTTTATAGAGTGGCACATAGGTCATGTCTTGCAGGTAATCGAACATCTCCTGCGTGATCTGACCCGTGGACAATAGCCACGGCAAGCTGCTGCGTTTGTTGTGTGCCTGATAAGATTCACTGAACTCAACAACGTGGGGAGCTTCCGCTGCAATCCGACCTACCGTCTCCTGCGCTGCTGCAATCTGTTCGTCGGTGCTCAGATTAACGTCCCAACGTCTATCTCTAACTTGTTGACTGAAAAAGCCGATGTTCGCCTGGTCACCTGTTTCTTTCGCAAGAGCTAATGCAGCTTGTGGCTCCCCATCGCCTCTTTTCCTGGCCATATCAAGGAAACGCTTTGCGCCACTGTAAATTGCGGCGTATTTCCTGTCTTGGGCGCTTTGGAGGTGGGCAAACGCCTGTTGTAGAGTTTCTTGTTCAGGGCCGTATTTCTGGAACGTATGGTAGCCATCCAACGGAGTGCCAACCCATGAGATCCCGCCCATCCTATACACGCTTGTCATGGGATTCCCAACGGAGTTACGCCACCTTAACATCGCAACGGCACTGCTATCAGCTAAAGACCGTACACCCGTTGTGACACGGTCTTTCATCTGACCTAATTTTTCTACCGGATAACCACCATCCGCGATATTGTATCGCCATAACTTTCCAAGCCCCTTCCAAAAACCCTGCGACCAAGTCTTGGCATAATCACTGGTAATTTCACGGGTCGCCTTGAACTGCTCCTTTTCCGTAAGTTTATTCCAGTTGGAGTCGCTCATTAGCGCACCAAAGGCGTCCAGTTCCGACATGGCGTCAATGACGATTTCGCCGCCTAACTTAGGTTCAGCCGTTACCCTTGAAACACGGTCGCCAACAAGATCCTCAAGTTCTTTGGACGGTGCCCATCGCTCTTGATTGCGGAACTTATGCTTGATGGCTTCAGGCATCGTGTACGGCTGTTCCCCACGCTTTTGCCTGAAGTACTCGTTGATTGCCCTGTCGGAGGCGTTGATTCCTATGAGAGGGATCTCTCCGGGCCTCGTATTTGCAAGCTCTTCGTCCATCATAAATTGGTTGAATAGCCTGTCACGCCAAGTCAATTCAGGCGGAGCAGACTGGGCCATATCAAACTTCTTTTCGTCTAATATGTCCTGTGCAATGCGCTGTTCGGCGTCCGTGTCACCCTCTTCTATCGCCTTCTTTAATTCTGCTATATGCCTTGGATCGGCATACCTCGACAGACGTAGAGATCTAGGCTGACCGGGATCAGGCGGTCCCCTGCGTCCCACCTCTCCAGATCGGAATTTATTGAAGATGGATAGCATGTCCTGCATTTCGGCTTCTCGCCCGGCTTCGACACTAGCCGTCAAGAATGAGATTATTTTTCCCTTTAGGCTACCAACCTTACCGGCAGTTCTTCCTCTTGGAATCTGATCTTTGGCCAAAGCGGTCATGTACTTCGCACGCGCCTCAGACATCGTGTCCTGCTGATTCAAGTCGGGATACAGCTTTTCGGCAAACTGTACGAAGTTCAGTCCATCCTTGTGGCCCTGTTCGCTGACAGACGCTGGCACAACCGTATCGAATGCCCTGCTGTCCATCGTGCTTAATTCATGCTCATACCAATAACCTTGTTGGTCATAAGCATGTACAACCTCTTCGGTGAGGTCTTCGATAATATCTCGAATTGGTCTGGTGCCGTCAGGATCAATCTGTGAAAGGCTGACCCACAATTTGGCGTTAGGACCATCCAACATTGCCACCGAATTCGCCATGTTATCAGGGCTTTGGATAATCCCTTCGATGGCACCGTAGATACTGTCTACGTCAGCAGCCAACATGAAATCCAGACCCGGCAGACTAAATTGCTTTAGACGGGTTCCAAGTGCGAGCTTAACCTTCTCTATTCTGGACACTAATCGCTTTTCTGTCTCGCTTTTTTTGACTGCCGCCTCTTCTCGTGCCGCCCTCTCCGGGTCAGTGGCCGCATCAGTGGCTTCCACGGTAGACGGGCGCGTAACCTCGTTGATATGCAATTGCAGGCCCATTCTACCCCCACGACCTTTCCTTCTCCCGGCAGTGATGTAACCGGATTCAACAAGATGCCTTATAAGCTGTTTTGCCTGATCGAAATCTGTCAGCCGTGCGTCTAGTGCTACGTCGGGCGTCACGGGCGTCACATCTGCCTGGGCGGGCACCGAAATAGTATCCTGATCGGCGTAAACGCTCGCTATAAACTCTTTTACACGATTACCATGTGCGACAGCCGTATCTAAATCCATTCCTTGAGATTCCAGCCATTCCAAATAAGCTGCGTCCCTTGCGGATAGATCACCTTTTCTGTTTGCTACAATGTAAGCTGCCCTATCTACGTCACTATCAAATTCTAGGGTAGTTCGGATGTATTTGGGTAAGCCACCCGCTAACTCCCTGGGCAGCTTGGAAACAACGGGTAGCACCTTCTCCGTGGGACCTATCAGATCTCTAACATCTACCCATGGTTTACCTTTTCTAGTTGCATCATCGCGTGCCATTTCCAGTTGTTCCAACACGGCCCCAGCCTGGTTTGCCGAATAGAGTGGCCGCGAAAGATCGGGCATTAAGGTGAGATTACTGAAGGTTGGCATGTAGGCAATACGCCCAAACAAAGCCCTTCTTTGACCCGGAGTTAGCGTTGTAAGTTCGGTTGTTCCGGTAACTGCTTGTAACAGTGCCTTGAACCCATGACTATCAAGCCCTGTAGGACCCGTATCGGAGTCTGAATGGAGTTCAATATTCTTTATATCTAAAAGCTCAAGCAATGGACCCTTGAAACGACTGTGGTTCTTCCACACATCCGCCTTCACGGGATCCTGTGCCACAACCTCTCGTATGAAGTTTACAGCATCCTGTTCTTTGGGATTGGGTAGGATCAATTCCAACTGGCCAGTCTCATTCCGACGCCATACCGCTGCTCGTTCTTGGTGATCCTGATTTACCCGGTCATACAGACCTACATTGCCCCTGAAGCCGTATATGAGATCGTCTGGCCTACTCGCATCAAAATTCTTAATGCTAACAGAAACCTCATCGATGATACTATTGATTTGCGCTGGACTTAGACTTTCCTGCGCCAAGAGTGCTTTAGATTCGGGAGACAGAAGTGGTGCCAACACATCAACCGCTCCCCTCGACCCCTCACCAAACAGATCGGAACTAGTCTTTGTTGCGGTGTCTATCAACGGGTCACCAGCTAGAATGGCGGTGGCGACAAGAGCCGGACTGTATTGATTCATCTCCTCTGCATTACGAAGCACAAATGTCCTTAATGCGTCCCTGGACGCACCACCAAGATTACTAATGCGATCAGCGACAAGCAGTGCATCATAGGTTTCTGCTGTAATCTGACCTGCGCGGAACAGGTCCAGAAGCTCTTCAGCAGACAGATCACTTAGTTGATCTAGCTCTGAGAACGTGGCACCAACTTCTTCCCTAGCTCTCGTCTGAGCTTCTTGTGCCGCTTGATCCTGTGCGGCTTCGTCTGCTTTGGATTCTACAAACCTCCTTTCCACCTCAGCGTGAAATTCTTCCGGCGTTAATGGCACAACCGCTTCAGTGCTAAGAGGGGGGGCATCTGGATCGCGTCGTGCTCTTCTAAGGGCGTTTTTAATAGCGTTGATGTCTTGTGTCGTTTCAAACAGCAGCGTCTCTCTATTGAGTATTGTGCCAGTCGCTTGGACATGCCCCACCCAAGCCTGTAGCTGGGGTAACAGAGCCTCCAACTCATCTATACTAAACTCAGATAACTTTCTACGTTGGGGAGATTCGATAACCTGATCATTTGAACCCGTCTTGAAGATGTAATCCGGGTTGTTGATGTTATCTAAAACAAATTGATATCCCAAAAGATGCTCACTACCATCTCTTGGATCTCTTATCCGTATATCTCCGCTATCTTTGGACACCGCTATAATTTCTACCGGATTACTCTCACCCATTACATCAAGCACATTGATGGTTTGGCCCACTTCTACATTTGCTGGAACCACCCCACCACCGGGACTTACTTTGGTGTCAAATTCCACATCAATTTGTCTAACTGGTCGCCCGGCACCGTCAAGCTCAGGTGCACGAGTTGCCTGAGCCGCTTGCTGCCTATCAGCCTCTTCCTTCAACAGTTTATCCCTCAACCGTTTACGACGATTAGCGTCTAACTTCTCTTGATCTTCTGCTATTGGCATCCCCTCTGTTGTGGCGCGGGCTATCGAAAGATCGGGATCTGCGCCTTTAAGCTTCTGTGCCCGGAGTAGGGCCTCCTCAGACGCTGCGTCAAAGCCCCATGCTCCGCCTGTAGACCCGCGTATTGCCAAGTTCGTGAGAACACTGACGATACCACCAGCGCCACCACCTATGATCCCGGCATCCCACATTCTGGAACCCATGTCTGCCAAGGCTTCATCATCGTACAAGGCCCTGGCTATAGCCATCTGCCCTAATTCTGCGGTGGATTCCTGTACAGCTTCCGTTGCGGCACCTGTTACAAATGATTTCGCCAAACTCAACGCACCTTTCTCTGCGAAACCAGCACCTATCTGCGCTGCCACCTTTCTCGACACTGCACCAACGCCGGGCATCATGGAAATCGGAAGCATCTCACCGACACCCAGCAACGCGGATGGCGCGAATCCCGCTAATTCCTTGAGTGCAGACACATCCTGACCAGTACGTTGTTCATAATCGGATATCCCTGAAGCGTACTGGCCCCAATGCATGGGTATACTCATCAATGAACCAGCAGCTATGCTCTGAACTCCTTGTGCGCCACCTAAGAGCTTCATAGCAGGAGAGGCCATAGATAGCCCACGGGCAGTGAGCATCCCAGGCACTGCCGCGCCAACACCAAGAGCAGCCAAAGCCTGACCGCCAAGCATCATCGGAGCTATCTGGCCCACTCCCAATCCGATGCCCGCTATCTTGGACTCACGATACTTGGGATCGATACCGCTAAACAGCCAATCTTTAGCTCCTCTGAGCTTCTTCTCTATGGCTGTGTCTTTATGGGGCGTGAGCAACGCAGCGATACCCTGCGCTCCCATGAGTGGTACACTAGCGGCTCCACGGGGGAGGTTCTCTACAGCCTGGTAGAGTGCCCCGAAGATGTTGCCCTCGTCTTCCTCTTCTTCTTGGCCGTAGGTAGCCCATGCTCTCCCGATAGAGTCTGGAAACTCCGTGGAGAGTTGGTCGAATACGGAAGATAATTGGGCTGGGGTATAATCGTCCGGTATGTTGATTTCCGAACCGTCAGGTAGGCGATACCACTTGTCAGGCATCGATACTTATCCCATTCCTACTGACTGCGGATTGTTCCCCCTTAGCCACATTTGATAAGTATCGGCTGCTGATGGCGTCTGATCCATTCCTATGGCATCCTCCGGTCCTCCAACCGCTATCCTCTCAGAGCCTGGTGGCCCGGATCTTCCGCTCCGTGCTCGATCCATTTCTTTTTCAAGTCCTCCTAGTGACGCACCCCCCCTCAGTCTCTCTATCTCTCTTAGATACATCTCTTTCTCTTCTTCTGAAAGAACCCCGCTAAACAGGGCCTCGTAGAGGCGTGCAATCATTGCCTGATTCCTTCCCCCTGCTTGGATATTAGCTACCTCCACTGCACGCCTATGAGCCGCCGCATCCCGCCTCTCTTGCATCATCAATTCTAGTGTAGGCATGTCATACGCCTGGCCAGCCCGTGAGAGTAAAGCCTGTCTTCCTGCTGACCCACTTTCAACGCCATAGATGTCCGTGTCGATACCGGCAAGTTTATCTTCAAATCCCAGCCTCTCAACCAACTGTCTTTCTGTCTCGCCACGAATAGCTGCCCCTACCCCACCAGGCTCAATATCGTCGGGACCGCCGGTTCTAGCGAGAAGTTTGGCCAACGCACCGAACCCGACACTTCTGTTCCTTAAACGGTATTGCTCTTCGGTGGGCCTCAATCCTGCGATTCCAGCTTTATAACCTCCAAGCTCTTTAGCACGATCCTCGTCTAGTTTGTTTTGGTTCTTTTCTGCTTCTGTCGGGATACCAGCCGCAGTTCTGTATGTCTCTATCTGGTCAAATATATCTTGGCTTGGAGATCTTCCTGCTCCTGTTCCCTCTCCAGAAGGTATTCCTCGACGGCGAAGCTCCACCTCGACCTCTTCATCACTCAACGCATCAATCTCTTCATCACTCATCCTGCCTAGCAAACTAGAAGCTGCTAAACCTCCAACAGTCGCCCTGAGAAGAGCCCGTCTTCCAAGAGCACTGAAGCCTATCTCCGAACCCGGACGCCTTAACGCACGATCCACAAGTGTCCTCCTTGTAAAGCCGGTATGTCCTGGCATCGTAAAACCACGAGGGCCAGGGCCACGGAGAGCGGAGACATTGGACTTACCACCTAACAGGCGAGCAAGTCCTCTTCCTATTAGACTCTCTCCAGCCGCACCAGCCTTTACAGCCTGTCCCACTCTGGTTGGAGTCCGAAGCCCCCAAAGACCTTTCATGGCCCTTCCTGCCCATGGGATCGCCCTGGCCGCACCACCAACTCCCCAGCCTAAGCCCGGCACGAGCATCGAACCTGCCAGTGCAAGGTTGCCAGCAGTCTCCCATCGCGACTGATCCCCAAGTTCTTCCAAGCTTCCTGCGCCAGTCAAAAAGTTCAGGCCAATTCCACCTGCTCTTTGCCAGCCACTTGGGTCATCCTGATCCCCATAGGTCAACTCATCTGCAATTCCACCTTCTTGGAAACCGACTATACCACCACGTCTCATTGGGGCACCCGGCCCTTGTGCTCCTCGCAACATTCCGGGCATAGCTCCACCTGCTCCCCCCGGCACTCTAGGCCCAGGCATGGGACCACCCGCCCCTACGGGTTCGGGGAAAGGCTCGCCTGGTCCTAACGATCCACCCTGTGGCATGGATCTTCGTCTTTCAGGCGGTGCACCGGGTGGTGCGCCGGGTGGTGCGCCGGGTGGCGGACCTCCGGGCCTTTGTTGTCGGGCTGCATCCGGGTTACGCAGATATGCTTCTAGCTTATCGGTGACACTTTGACCGGGTTGTGGGAGCCCGGCTTGCTCTTCCAAAACCTTCAATAAAGCGTCATTCTCCTGCATCTGTTTGGCTGCATCAGCCACCAAAAAACCCGGAATCAGAGGATGACCATTCTTCAGTGCATCCGCTATTTCCTTACGGGTCATACTATCTGCATATCGCCTCTCATCAAGAATGCCCATTAGTAGTTGATCCTCCCACCAGCATACAGCCCATCTATAAGTTTCTTATGATATGGTGCCAGAATGCCACTGCTTGATAGGTATCCACCACCTGCTGCGTAAGGATTGTATGGATCGTACGAATCGTCGGCATCAGAACTATCGTCATCAAGGTGATCATATTCTGTTGCTCCACCAATCCCAAGATCCGTCCCCGTGGTGGACGCACCTTGATCAGGGAATTGCCGCTGACGGGCTAGTTCTGCCTCTTTCTCTGCTGCCGTGGCATCCACTGCCCCAGCTACATCGGACGCAAGGCCCGGTGTCGGCTCATAGTCACCGATTACCTGCGTGCTCTGATACGGCAACTGTTGCATCGCACCTAACTGCCATCCTATCTGTTGCTGAGGATATTGCTGCTGTCTCAGGAAATCCTGATGGGCGATATCGTAGTCCCGTTGCTGTTCTTGTTGGGTACGGGCACCAGCCTGCTCCATTGCCTGTAGTCTCTGTAATTGCTGCCGTTGTTCTTCATAACCTAGCTGTCTCTGCTGACCACCAAGTTGGCCCATCTGGCCACCAAGTTGGCCCATCTGACCAAATGCCTGACCCTGTGCGCCTAAAGCACCCTGCTGTTGTCCTAACAGTTGACCCATCGTGCCATAACCCTGCTGGGCCAACTGACCAGCCTGCTGTAGTCCGGTCATGCCAAGCTGTGCGCCTGCCTGACCAGCTTGGAAACCCTGTTGTTGTCCTTGTAGACCAAACTGTGCGCCTCTGGCAGCAGCAGCTTGTTGGGCCGTAAGTCCTTGCATACCCATGCCGATGCCCTGTCCGGTAAGCGCACCCTGTCCTGCAAGAGCTTGCTGATACGCTCCCGCACCAGCCTGTCCCATGGCCGCAGCTTGCTGCTGTGCCCTCATCTGGGCTTCACTACCAAACTGACCAGCAGCGATACCCGTCTGCAACGCTTGTAATTGTGCATCACTGCCTCGCTGACCTGCGGCCAGACCTTGCTGTGCAGCCTGTAGCTGTTGTGCCCCACCTGCCTGTGCGGCACCAACACCAGCTTGTTGTGCCGCCAACGCCTGTCCTTGTGCCGCTGCGCGTATTTGAGCAGCCTGCTGTTCGGCGGTAAGTCCGGTCTGCTGGGCTTGTTCCCTGCGGCGAGCATCTTCACGCTCTCGCTCTACCGCCTGCTTTTGTCCCTCTTTCAGGCCCTCGCCAATGATCTTGGAAGCTTCCTGTGTTGTAGTTTCCGCCAGCTTCCCTCTTTCAACACCCATTCGTGAACCACCAAAGGCACCAGCCTGTGCCGCTCGTGATCCCAATTCCTGTCCCTGCATCCTCTGAAATTCCATCAACTGCTGTAACTGAGGATCGGTGACGCCAGCGGTGTACTGGGACATATAGTCGGACAGATCCGCACCCTTACCCAATTGAGGTGCCTGACCACCTATTTGACGCATACGTTCAGCAGCCTGTTGCGCCTGTTCCCTGGATTGCTGTCCAGTCTGGCCCATTTGGCCCATGGCTTGAGTGCCAAGCTGCCCTGCCTGAGTTCCCAACCCAGCCATTTGAGCTTGTCCTGCCGCACCAGCCTGTTGCGCCTGCTGTCCTAATGCCGCCGCCTGAGCCTCACGAGCTTGAGCCTGTCCTGCTGCGCCAGCCCCAAACCCCTGCATTCCAGTACCAAATTGCTGCTGTGCCGCTAATGCAGCTTGTCCAGCCGCACCCATTCCCGTGCCCAAGCCAGTCATTTGCTGTTGGCCAGCCGCACCAGCAGCCGCTTGTCCGACACCTAAAGCCTGTTGTTCTGCTTGAGCAGCAGCCCCGGTCCCTCTCATTCCGGCAGCGGCAAGATCACCACGCATTTGAGCAGTACCGGCAGCGCCACGCAGACGGGCAGCATCAGCCTGTGCTTGCCCTAACGCACCTTGAGCCGCTCCACCAAACTGTCCAGCCATCTGAGCATATTGCGGCTGTAGCCCGGCCATACCCTGATAGGCACCACCAAGCATCTGGCCAGCTTGTCCCATCGTAGCGGCTGCTTGTTGCGTGCCAGCCGGACCAGCACCACGCCCGTAAGCTCCATAAGCAGCCCGTGCGAGTGCCTGATCGGCAGTTGTAGCAGCTAGACGCTGTCCACCATATGGGGTATAGGGTTGTGCACCTGCTCTTTGGATTCTACCAGTTAGATCGGCATAAGGCCGTGCCACTTCAGGTGACACATAAGATTGAACCATTCTCTCCCGATAGGGGCTACCACCAGCTTGGAATCCTACTATGCCACCAGAAGCACGACCTTCCAATTCATTCTTCTGGAAATCCATACCAAAGTCAGGATTCCGAAATCGCCCTGGCGTCAGGCGTCGAGCAGATTGAAGAATACCACTTCTCAGTTTCTCTGCGATATCACTATCCCTGAAACGTCTACTTAAATCTCGTACCGCTATATCAGCCCCCCATCGACGTTCTGCGGGATTCCGATCTTCGGGCCTTCCAGTTCCTCTTCCTATCGCTTCCATTATCTCAATGTGGGGCGCAATCCGATCTCTAAGTCTTTCTCCCACATTCCCAAGACTTTTACCGGCTCTTCGTAACCTCCTTAACCCGGAAAATGGTGATATTTGACCAATACCTCCCATAATTCTTTCTGCATATTCCCCTAATCTACTGGGACCACGAGACTCTTCCATTTGACTAGGATCCCGCTCCAAGCCACGTCCGATCACCTGAAGTCCATCTGGTACGGCTCTAGCCCGCTCTAGAAGTTCTTGAATAGTGTCACTACCGCGTGGCCGTGGCCCATAATCGGGAACTGTTCCAAACGTCGGTCCTTGAGGGAGATCCCTCAAAAAACCACCCCGCTGTAGCCCAATTATGCCACCGTAAGCCAGATCGGGAATCACGTCTTCCGCCCTATCCGTTCTCGCTTCCAACATTCTTCTGATAAGTCGCTGAATGTCCGTGGGCACCCCGGAAGGCATCCCACCTGCCTGATATTTTGGATAACGCCTATCCATATCTCTCACCATATGTACCGGGTAATACATCTCTTAAATCAATAGGGGCCGGTTGTTCGGGCGAACCAGTTCTTTGTACTCTGACATCCTCCACAAACTGATCCATAACTTCACCACCTTCTTCGGTGTTTCCACTACCTAAATGGGCCAAGACATCCCCAGGAACGATGTATTCACCTGCCGATACCGCTATCGGTTGTCTTTCTCCATTCATGCCCATTTCGGCATTCACCAAAATGTCATCAGCCATGGCATCGCCACCGCCACCATTGATCAAGCCACCTCTAGCCCAATCTTCATGCCCATAAGTCATTTGGCCTGCAACTTCCTGTTGTGCGGGAGCTTGCCATGCGGCTGGATTAGGCATATACCGCTGAGGTTGAGGACTTGGCAACGCAGTAAGGGGATCTTCCTCTAGCTGAGGTGCATCTATTAGCTGATCCTGCGGCACGGCGGCAGCTTCCCTATCCCTATCCGCCGCATCCATCCTACCTTCTATGCCCTTTGCTACTGCGCCAATACCAGCAGCAGCGATTGGACCAACCCCTGGAATAAAGTTAACTGCTACAGGTGCAGCTTTTAACACACCCCTATTAATGGGATCTCTTATTCTTTTAGGAAGAAGCTGTGTCCCACCTAATGTCACCGCCTTACCTAATTTTTTTAGAAAACCTCCGATACCATACTCTGGAACAGAACCATCGGGAGCCGTCATCGGACCCTGCTGTTGGATCATTGTTATGATCTGATTAACCATCTCTACGCCAAAATCTTCAATAGCTTGTTCTATAATCTGTTGGGAACCGGGACTTTCAATTTGTTGGGCGGCTTTCGCTAACCGCTCAAGCCTGTCCATGGGAACTTGGCCAATGTCAACAAGGCCACCCTCTGCCGCCCCTGGTACAGGCGCAGGAGACAAATAATTCTGTACCGGAGCAGCAGGTGCATTCAATCTGCTTAAGAGATCCGCACCACCCGCATCACCCGCCACGGCAAAGTCGGCAGAAGTTCGTGGAAGTTCATGTGGACTAAATCCACCAATATCTCTCTTGGCCGGATCGGGGGCATTGGGATCAAACCATTTCTGCTCACCATAGAAACCAGACCCCACACCCGTTCCACTTCTGGTTGTGGGAGTAATGCTACCAGCAGATGTGGTAGACTGGGCATGACGCTCCTTCTCTTTTTCGACAGCCGCCCGCTCTTCATCTGTCGGAGTATGTGGCTTGGCATATGGATCATAATCAGGATCTTTAGCGAGACGCTCCCAATCTACAGGAGCCTCTCCAATACCAACTACACCCGGCCCCAAATCTTCGGGAAGTTTTAAAGCTTCCTTCTCTTCCTCACTCGCGTCAGCCAGCCGTATTTCTCGTCTCCGCTCTAATGAATCAATGGTTTTCTGATAGGCAGCATCCGATTCGGCTCCTTCCTCCTCTAATTCTTCGTCTCGCCAGTCCTCTGGAAGTCTTGCAGGTGGCACATATCCCGCCATCGTAGCTGGCAATTCACCGGAGAGATCAGCAGGATCAAATTCTCCTGTCGTTGCTGACATCGCTGCCTGTTCCCGTGTAGCCATTTCCCGTTGTCGATCAGCCATTGAAGGAGACTCAACCGGAGGTGCTGCCGACGGAGGTGCTACATCCGCCCCCTCTTCGGCATAACGACGCTGTTCGGCTTCAAATGCCGCTCGTTGGGTATCCGTAGGCGTGGCTACAGCCTCTTTCCTGCGTAAACTACGAGTTGTTTCCGGCACTAAATCTTCAATATCATCTGGTATCTGCCGCCTATCCACAGGATAAGGTGTAGCTACGGGCTCTTCCCCCCAGTCACGCGACTCCTCTGGAACTGACGTTTGCGGCGTAATCATGGGTGGTACGGGCAAGGCAACAGCAGTCTGGGGTATTTGTTCCTGTATTTGCGGTAAAATCGGTGGAGGCGCGGGAGTAATGACCTCTGGAACAACTGGCCTCACATCCTCCATATCCTCTTCTTCCTCATCTCGCCAGTCCACGGGCGCAGGTTTAGGAGGTTTCTTTTTGATAGGAGGTTTTTTTACCTTCTTTCTTTTTTTTGCTTTCACGGGCAAGGCAGCAGCAGTCTGGGGAATTTGTTGTTGTATTTGCGGTAAAACTGGCTGAGGTTCTGGAACAAATTCCTCTTCTTCTATTATCTCCTGCTGGTCGGCAGCCAGGGGTACGGGAACGGGAGCAGGCGTCGGAATAGGTGGCGTGACAGCAGCAGTTTGAGGTGTGACCGGCAGCTGAACTACGGGTGGCACAACCGGCGGTACAACCGGATATTCTGGCTCCACAAAGTCTTCATTCTCTTCCATGGCCCGCCAGTCAGGCACGACTGGAGGTGGCGTCCGAACAGCCGGTATCATTGGCGTCAGCGGCACAAGCCCCGATTGCTGTAACTGCTGGGCAACCGGCTGAACGGCAGGGACGATAGGTGGTGGAGCAAACCAATCCTGCTCCTCATCCTCTCCATTGTCATCATATTGAGGAGGTGGCATAATGGGCTCCCGAACAGCGGGAGCAATCCTTCGTCGTGACTGCCCTCTCCCCCCTCTCCCCCTTCTCTTCGTGCGCCCACCTTTCCTATAACCGGGAACTATTCCACCATCCGATCTCGAATAATCGATTGGTTGTTGACCATAAGTCATCCGTTCTGCAATTCCACCGACAGGATCAGCACTCACCAATGTAGGCATTATGCGTCCAGCGGTGCCCATCGGATTAACTACTCCGGTATAGTCGCCCGCCTCTGCCGCCTGCTGTTCTGCACCTCGTTTCGCCGCTGCTTCGGTTACGGCTAATGCTTGAGCCTCGCCAAACGGAATGTCAGCCAATGCTGCCATCGCTTGCCTGCTAACATCTTCATCGGTCAGAACCTTACCAAGACCCCCCCATAGGCCCTCATCCTTTAATCCCTCTATATCCCTTATTCTATTGATAGCACTTGAGGTCGCATACGTTCTGCCTGCCCCACCCAACATTCTATCTAAGTTCAAGTCTCTTCCAGAAGATATATCGCCTATACCCTGAGACAACGCACCTATTCCCGCCTTGGCCACTCCACTCAAAGAACTAAGCCCTGGAATGAAATTCATTGCCGTGGGTACTACTTTAGATAGTACCTTGCCCAATCCTCTAAAGAATCCGCCTATGCTATAACCAGGAATTCCCCCACCTGCATACATCGGTATATAACCGCCACCTTGTAGCCCGATTATGCCGCCATAAGCACGACCTTCATCAGCCCGTGCCTGTAATTCTGTCGCATACCTGCTATATGGGGTGATTGACCTGCGAATTCCCGGTCGGGGATCGTCGGGATTTTGCCACATTATTTCTTTCCCAAATAAACGAGAACCCGCCCCTGATCTTTGACCCGGAAGAACAACATTCTCCGGGTTCTTGGCCCAATCATGTAACAACGCAAGCTCTGCATTTTTAGCACCTAAATCCGACAAACTTGTCGCTGCTCTGAGTGGATTGTTTGATACCGCATAATTTATAGAATCAAGAGGAACCACTTGTCCACCAAAAGTGCGTTTTTCTTCAGGTAGGATATTCTCCCGATACCATTCACTCTCTTCAGGATTCTCACCAAAAGGAGATCGGCTTGCAAATCGGGAGTCACCCTTCGCTATCTCCCTTAACATAAGCTCCATCATAGCAATTTTCTCATCATCCGGGTCAACTCCACCACCATTCTGATAACCCGGAATCATACCACCATGAGCCATTGGTTCAATACTCATTTTCCAACTCGTTGGAGGTCCACCTGCACCACCACCTGCTTGATCGGGAGCGGAAGGAGGAGGTGACAATGGCTTGGCAAATCCCGGTCCACGTGGTGGCCGAAAAACATTTGGTTGAATTGCTTCCACTCGTTCTCGCAGATATGCCGTATCCGCAGGAGAGGCAGTTTCTACCATTCTATCCGGTGCTAAATGAAGCATTCTTGCTGCATCTGCTCGCTGCCGTGCAGCAAGCTGCGGATTATACAATCCCGGCGGAGGCCCCTGCTGCCCCAACTGCATCTGCTGTTGCTGGGGTCGCGGCTGCCCATAAGGCAGCGGCTGTAATTGCGGCTGCTGGGCACTTAGCTGCACCCCCGCCTGCTGCATCGGCTGAAAACGCTGGTTACGCTGCTGCATCTGCCGGGGTTGCTGGAATTGACCACGCAACCCACCTATACCTCTGCCCCATGCTCCGCCGAATGCCATTTAACTAGTCTCTACGCCGAAAATGCTGAACGACATATCGCCTGAACTCGCGTAAATGGTGATCACGTCATTTTCACTCAGGGTTATGCCAACGATGATGAATACCGTATCGTTGGCGGCAACCGATTTACCGTAGTAGATGTAATGCTCGTTCGCTACGGTTGCGCCCGATGGGCGAACAGCCACCCTGAAGGTGAGTGCCCCACCGGAGCGGTTGCAGGCGGCAATAGAACTGACCGTCGTTACGGTAGCATCCGGTACCGTGTACAGATCGGTATTCGTCGTGGCAGACGGTGCTGATTGCCCCAGTACCTTTAAGATATCAGCCATTACTCGCACCAAGCAACAAAAACTGATATTTACGAAGTGACAGGGAACTGTCGCTGTCGGCCTGTATCTTCACGGAATGGATATCACTACTGACATCTTGAAAGTTTTGTTCGATGGTCCTACGGGACATACTCTCGTCGTATTCCTGATATTCCTCCGGTGCGCGATTGAGCGGACGATAAGATTTGATGCTCATCGTCTGCCATCCGTTCTGCCGTCGAGTCGTACATAGCCAACACGCCAACCGTATCCGGCACCCGTACTCTGCACTTTCATCGACACCTGCCGTGCCCTACCACGAATGAACGCTTGATCCGTGGAGGGCGTGACCGTGGCAGTCGCTATTTCGGATTGGGCTTGTGCGGGATAGTTATGTCCATTCAAGCTGACCGTCACCTCGTCACTTGAATCACCACCCCTGAATTGGATGTCCGGTATAATCTTGTTCAGCGACCAGAATTGATCACCTTCGCCAAGCTCTATATCACCCGTTTCGATGTATGCCGTCATCGCCGATCCATCATCGTCATGGCCGCTTTCGTGACTGTATAACAAGTTTGGATATATACCCTTGGCCTCGTCCCCACCGCCCGTGGCGGAGGATGTAGCAAGATCAGCCAAGGTGATCGTATATGTGTCCGAATCCGTAACGGATGCGACGGTATGCTGATTGTTGAGCACAACAGTCGAAAAACCACCAACCGTCGATACGTTATTCAAAATAATTTCGTCATCCGCTTTAAGCCCGTGACCCGAATCCGTGATCGTGACGGTACCGGAACTACTACTTGTCGATAGCGGAGTAGTACCTAAGTCCCTTTCCCGTATCGAAGAAGCAAGCGGATAAGTTTTAGTACCGGCATGGTTCCATGTGCCACGCACCATCGTTCCGGTATACCAGATATTTTCGGCATAGTTGAAGATGACATACTTGTCGATCTCTCCATTACCCGATTCGGATGGATAAAACCATATAACTTCGGAGAAATCCGTATTTGATCCGGCAACCACCTTATAAGATTGACTATCATCAAAATCATCGAACACGGTGCCCAGCACGGGGCAGATAAGTCTCTGTACCGTTCCGGTATAGGTGTAGAATGCACCACGATCCATGAAATAAACCGTACCACCCGCGTTTACCGCAGCATTGGGCGATACCATCGACATACCCTTGGCCGTCTCCGTAAACGAGAAATAGAAGGGGCTACCGATGTACCTCATGCTGACGATACCGCAGTCGGTCCATATCAGAATCTCTTGGCGAGCCGTCATTGCACCCACTATCTCCGAACAGGCCGGTAACTCCTGACCACCAGCACTGTTCGTAGATAATGGTTGCCACACCCCGGCAGCTTCCGAACTAGACCACCTGACAAGCAATGGATTGATCGTGGTTGCGCCAATCTCGTTACAGCCAAACGCGATAACGTGACGGGCAACATCCGACATCATCACTTGATGAGCGGCTGTAGGGGTGTAGTAGGTTCCAGCCTTGTAGACCGCGACTACGGCAGAGCCACCACCCGTTGCGGTACCACTAGCATTCGCACCACCAATATCCGCCGTAAACGTGGCCTTGTTTGTAACCGAAGCCACCGTCATCTCTACATTCAATCTCGCCGCAGTTATACCACCTATCGTTGCGTCTACCCCGGATATCGTGACCGTATCTCCAGCAGTAGCCCCATGACCAGCCTTGTCGATAATTGTAATAATAGTGCCACCACTCGTAGTGGTTACCGGATCATTTGAAAGGGTTACGGTACGGCGCGTTGTATCACTTAACGCCACGGCGGCAGTTCCCGTACCTGCACTTTCATCCCAATAATAGATATTTCCCTGACGGACATTGGCGATCATATCATCGCCAAAGTTCGCTATCGACCACAGGCGCAACTGCAAGGATTGCCCTAGAGTAGCACTAGATCCCCAAGTGCCGGAGCCCCATGTATCCGCACCCCAACCAGAACCCTCTACATATTCGTTGAGTCCCGTATTGATCTGGAATGCAGCAGTCACGCTGCTGCCGCCACCACTCGCGCTGGACGTTGCTTTCGTGGAGCATACAACCCGAAACTTGGTATCGGGATCGGCATCACTAGGATCACCAAGTGCTACAATACGATGCTCCGTATTGAGTGCGCCCGTACCAATGCCAGCCGTGGCCGTCGCACCGGCAATGGTTACATAATCACCAGCAACCGCCCCGTGGGCGCTTGTCGTGTCTATGGTTACGACGGCAGTGCCGCTGACGGCGGTGATCTTGTCCGTGCCAAGGGTGATCGTGGTGCGGGTAGGGGTAATGTCGTAGTAACTGTCACCAAAGTTTAC